>Ga0209426_1000125_pt1 | contig 122322 bp, 119 predicted proteins | sample Deesub1362B_J571_FD_187697 | JGI IMG/M metagenome (GOLD analysis project Ga0209426, IMG submission 187697) | Deep oceanic, basalt-hosted subsurface ecosystem from Juan de Fuca Ridge flank, Pacific Ocean, CORK Borehole 1362B_J2.571 (SPAdes)... ... | reverse complement strand
TAGATGGAAGGATAGTGGACCAGGGAGGTCCTGGGCAGCAGGCCACGGTAGTGCCTACGATGACTGAGTGGGGTATGATACTTTTCATGGTGCTTGCAGGCACAGTGGCAGTCTGGCAGATGAGGAGGATGAGAAGTTTGAGATAAAGTTTATGTAGGATTGACAGGGGGTGGGTCAGAAGCCCATCCCCCATTTTCAATCTCCGATCTCTTTTTCAATAATCCTTTTTATTTCCCTATAGAAAAAGTCCTCCATAACTTTTCGGGTAACAGGGATTACAAGGGAAAGTTTTTCTATTCCATCAGGCACGGCAGAAAGTCTGGTTTTAAGTACATGGCTTATGCCTTCAATCTCACATTTCTTTTCTGCAAGGTCCAGTAACCTCTCAAGAGAAAGTTTCTCCTGTCTCATGGCACAAAAGAGGTCTACAAAATCCTTTGGCTCTACCCTGTCAGTGATAGCACATAGTTTATTTACCACAATATCAAGAAAACTTTCTATTTGAAGGCCATCTATGATATTAATCTTATCAATCAACTTCAAAGGATAATGGGTAAACTCTACTTTCAGTTGCCTCTTCTCTCTGGTCTTAATTAAAAATATATTCCTGTCATACAGTTTTGTTATAACAAACCTTTCAACAAAAGGTATAGATTTTAAAAACCTTTCAATAGCATACAAAGGCACTTTCTCTGAAGAAAAAAGGTCAATGTCTTCAGAATACCTGTGTTCAAGGTAAAAGGCACTCAGGGCTGTACCACCTGAAAGCCTGAAGTGACTGGAAAGGTCAGAATGGACGAACCTCTCAAGAAACCCTTTCTGTATTTTATTCAGAATCCTGTTGTCTTTCAGACCTCTTACAGGTCTTTTCATCCCATACCTCTTTGTAGATCCCTATGAGCCGGTACCTGCCCTCCTCAAGTCTCAATCTATCTCTGTAGCTGTAAAGGAGTTCCACTGTCTCTCTGTCCGTTCCATAGAGAGGGAAAAAGTCTGCTATCCTCTGGAGTTGCCATAAGAGATCCCCAGGTGGCTCTCTGTAGTCCCAGAGAATTTCTTTTGGTACCTTTACCTTTGCCATATTTAAGTATAACACATCTTCATGGTGCTTGCAGGCACTGCGGCGGTCTGGATATGAGGAAACGGGGGTTTAGTACTTACAATATTTGCTATAATTTATTAGATATGGCAAGCCTTTTTGAGGATAGAAAACGAATACAAGATACGACTCTTAATACTCACTGCTGAATTGAAGGCCGAAAGCCTTTAGGAGACTAATATAAGGAGCATGATAAATGAAGGTCAGATTAAAGAAAAAGGATGTGAAGAGACTTATCAGTGGTTATAGAAAGGCAAGTGAATTTATTGCCAAAGAAAGAGAAAAAAGACTTTCCAGCCTTACCCCTGATACTGCTCTTAAAGAATACGATAACCTTTGTAAAACATACTCAACCATTAGAAGAGATGATATAAATAGAGTGGATAGAACCAGGATATCCTTTCTCATAAAAAGGCGGATAATTTTCAATAAACTGGGGGAGACAAACAGATAGGTGAACCCACAGTTTAACGCCATATGGGAAGTCCACAAGTTTTTTACCAGACAGAAGATTCCCTATGTGTTTATAGGCGGTATTGCCTTACAGTGGTGGGGTGAACCAAGATTCACCCGTGATGTTGATGTAACCATACTTGTAGAACCAGGTAAGGAAGAGGCGGTATTAAAGAAAATATTCTCAGTATTTCGTCCACGAATTCCGGATGCCTTTGAGTTTGCACTCAAAAATAGAGTATGTCTTGTTCAGAGTAAGCAAGGATATGAAATAGACATATCTCTTGGTATCCCAGGCTATGAAGAAGAAATAATGAATCGTGCTGTAGAATGTAAACTCGGCAAAAATAAATATGTCAGGATATGCTCAGCCGAAGATCTTATTATTCATAAGGCTGTAGCAGGTAGACCTCAGGACTTAAGCGATATTGAGAGTATAATAATTCGTCAAGGAGAGAAACTCAATCTTAAATATATCAGAAAATGGCTAAGGGAGTTTTCTAAGGTATTAGAAACGGATGAGATACTTTTAAGATTTGAAAGACTCTGGAAACGATTTCAGAGACAAAAAGATAAAAGATAAGATAAAAAAATAAGTGTCAAACCTCTCTATCAGTTGACTCAAAAGGCTTGCACTTCCGATGTGCAAGAATCGCCATCTACCTACAAAAACACCTGAAGAGGTACCTGCCCGTTGCCTATAATAGTTAGGGAAGAATTCCATATACAGATGTTTCTTTCCAGATTATAACAATATGGCATAAATAATGTTAGAAAGTAGGTGATACCATGTCTAAGAGTGTAACCACTGTAAGGCTTCCTGATGAGCGTTTGATACTGCTCAAGGTTATTGCCGGCTATGAGAGCAAAACGTTTACAGATATTTTTTCTGAACTTGTAGAGGAATACATTGAAAGACATAGAGAGACTCTTGAATTGTTAAATATTCCTGGGTTTGTTGAAGAGTGCAAGAAGGGACTTGAAGAGATAAAGAAGGTGGAGGCAAATTACTATAATAGAGAGATTTAAACTGCAGGGATTGTTTCTTCCAGGGACAGTCCTGTACCACAATGGTACATCAGTCTGTTTCTTCACGAACCTAACCCTTTGTTTTTAAACAATTTTCCCTTTGGCAGAATTTTTGATTAAAAGCTCATGAGCATAAATATTCCATGTCACCAGAATGTCTTGACTTTTTAACTTAGCAAAGCGACCTGAGTTAGGAGGTCAGGATGAAGAAGGTCTTCTGGTTTACAGGAATCCTTTCAATCCTCTTTATCTTTGTATCCTCTGCGTTGGGAGCCACCTATTATGTGGCTCCTGGGGGCACGGGGGATTGTAGTTCTCAGGCAAATGCCTGTGACTTTCAGACGGCCCTTGACAACGCAGCAGGAGACAGTGAGGACTCAACCATCTATGTTGGTAGCGGGATTTATAATCTTACTTCCACTCTTACTTACAGTGTACCAGACGGAGATGATTCACTAAGGATAGAGGCCCTTGATTCCTAACAACCCTCCTGTACTTGATGGAGGAGGCAATGTACAGGTAATGAACATCAACAACGACACCGATGGGGATGGGGGAGACAGAGGTCAGATAATCATAAAAGGGCTCGTGTTTCAAAATGGTAATACCAGTGGATAGGGAGGAGGGCTTTATTTGAAGACGGGTCAGGCGAATATACTGATTGAGGACTGTCAGTTCCTTAATAACAGCAGCGACATAGGTGTAAGCGGGTTGTATGTTGAGGGCAAAAGGAGACTGGAGGTCTTGAGGAATGTCTTCGTAGACAACAATTACTAACAACACCTTCTACAACAACCATGGTACATCCGGAGCTGGTGGTATTCTTGTAGAACTTGACCTTGAAAATGATAGTATTGACATTTACAATAACATCTTCTTGGGCTTGTAGGTTTTGAGCTACCCTGCAGTAGTGCCACAGTGAGGGTGTACTTTCATGGAACAAGCAATCTTACTGGATATGAGTATAGGAAATACGGACCCACTACTCCAGGAGACCCTGCCACCACTGGGTGGTATACTCTGCCAGGAGTAATCTTTGGTAGTGAAGAGATAGGGGGCAGGATGGTTGCCTACGCAGAGTTTTCACTGAGGGATGGGCAGTTGGGAGATGACACTGGAGTAGATGGAAGGATAGTGGACCAGGGAGGTCCTGGGCAGCAGGCCACGGTAGTGCCTACGATGACTGAGTGGGGTATGATACTTTTCATGGTGCTTGCAGGCACAGTGGCAGTCTGGCAGATGAGGAGATTGAATATATACATGTAGAAGAAACAATCTGTTTTTATCTAAAAATTAGTTTTTTGTAGTGTGGCAAGTGAAGCAGCCTGTATCTGGGCCACCACCGTTTGCTATCATCTGATTATAATCCCATCTCAGAAGGTCTTTATAGGGAGAACCATGAGCCCTATGACAACTGAGACACATCACCACAGCCTCTGCTCTGGTCGGATTCTGGGGATTAACCCACGCTACTGGTGCTTCAGTGCTGTAATTAGTTACAGGATCATAGGCAGAATACTCACCTGTCTGAGGAAGTGCTATATCAGTAGGATGCCTTATCCAAGGACTTGAATCACCCATCCCCTGCCCTGGCAGAGGACCAGAACCGTGAAAATTCCCATGACAACCTGTACAAAAGGCGGTTATTGTTTTATACTGAGGGAAATAACCTACTCCCCAGTATAGAACGGTTGTACCTTTATAATAGTTATGATCATTCAGATCCGTGGTATACTCCCAATCACTGTCTTCAACTCCTTCCACATAGTAGGAGTCACCATGAGGTGCCTTTACAAATCTATACCAAGGTTTTGAATCATCATGGTGGGCAGTGGATGCATGACAGCCCTCACATCCCCTCTTGTTATACATGGGATCTGGAAAATCTGCTGCAAGGGTTGTGTGGCAGGTACTGTTGCAGCCCCACAGTCTTCCGGGTGCCTCTGTGAGTTGAGAATCCTTTCCCACAATTCCATATACATTGTGTCCGTAGGCATCACCATAGGCAGGGTTTGCCACCCAATAAAAATTACCACCAGCAAGAGGTTTTATAGGTTCTATCATGTTATAAACAATGGGGATAGTAAGACTTCCCAAGGTAATAATTGTATTGGCTGTTGTAGAAGAGTGACAGCCAACACAACTGCTTACAAGGAGATATTCATAAGGGGTAGCAGTGGTAGGACCTGCTAACTCTCCTAAGTCATTCCATCCTGTATTTGTTATAGCTTTTGCTACAGCAGCTCCATTCTGACTATTATGCATGGTATGGCAGAGACTACAGGGACCACTTACCATTGCATCCAGTGAACAAGGTAAAAAAGAAAGAAAAAGAAAGATAACTACCAGCTTTTTTGTCTTCATCCTTTTTGAATTTTAAGAGTCTATATTTTCCTCTGTCAATATTCAATATTGCTGTTCTTTTTTGTCTGTATCTTTATTAATCTCTTTCTTAGGGCGAGGCGTTTTAGTCTGATTATATGTGAGGTAATATCGATTTCCTTCGGACATACCTCCACACAGTTGTAGATAGAATGGCATCTCCATAGTCCATGCTCATGCAGTATCCTCTTCAGTCTCTCATCCTGTGCCCTATCTCGGGAGTCAAAGATGAATCTGTATGCCTTGAGCAGGGCAGAGGGTCCGAGGTATTTAGGGTCTGACCAAAAGACAGGACATGAAGAGGTGCAGGAACCGCACATTATACAGGTGATAGACTCAAGCACCCTCTGCTGCTCCTCAGGACTCTGTAGCCGTTCCCGCTCTGGTGGGGGCTCGTCGTTTATAAGATAGGGAAGAACCTCCTCATTCTTTTCAAAGAAGGGTTCCATATCAACAACAAGGTCCTTGATCACGGGGAATGCCTGAAGTGGTTCTATCGTTATTGTCTCAGGCATCTCCTTTATAAGGGACTGACAGGCAAGGGCATTCTTTCCATTAATCTTCATTGCACAGGAACCACATATACCATGGGCACAGGATCGCCTGAATGTGAGACTGCCATCTTGGGTCTCTTTGATACGGATTAGCCCATCAAGTACCCTCTCCATTGACTCCATCTCTACAGTGTACTCCTCCCAGTGAGATTCAGTGTCTTTTTCTGGATTGAATCTTCTAATCCTGAAAGTATAGGTCTTCATCTCTTTCAGCTCAGTACTTTCTCTCCTCAGGCTGAAATCTCGTTATTTTTACAGGTCTGTATCTGAACTCTATTGAATCACCTTCTTTGAAGGCGAAGGTGTGCTTCAACCAGTTTTTATCATCCCTTTCTGGAAAGTCCTCTCTGTAGTGAGCCCCACGGCTTTCTGTCCTCTGTAGAGCCGATCTTGCAATCACATCAGCAAGATTCAGCAGATGCCTCAGTTCTATCGCCTCAAGGAGTTCTGTGTTGAATCTCTTTGTTCTATCATGGAGTTGAATATTCTTTGAAGCCTTCTTCAGCTCTGTCAGGATTTCAATAGTCTTTTTAAGGCCCTCTTCAGTCCTGAATACAGAACAGTGTTCCATCATCTCCTTCTGCATTTCTGCCCTTATAGAGCCTACTCTTGTATCACCCCTGCTATTTATAATATTCTCTATCTCCACAATAGCCCTTTCAACCACCTCGTTGGTTATCCTTCCATAATCAGCCTCTCTGAGGCATTCTGCTATTGCCTTTCCTGCCCTTCTTCCGAAGACAACTGTGTCTAGTAGTGAATTACAACCGAGTCTGTTTGCCCCATGTACAGAGACACAGGCGCATTCTCCTGCTGCATAGAGTCCCTCAATGGTATCTCCCCTCTCGTTGGAAAGCACCCTTGCATCTACATCGGTTGGTATGCCCCCCATCGCATAGTGTGCTGTGGGCAAAACCGGTATAGGGCTTTCTGAGGGGTCAATACCCAGGTATATCTTTGAGAAGGTGGATATCTCAGGCAGACGCTCCTGTAGTATCTGTTTCGGAATACCCGTGAGATCAAGGTAGACAAAGTCTCTGCCATCTATCCCTCTTCCCTCTCTTATCTCATTCAGGATGGCCCTTGAAACCATATCTCTTGGAGCAAGGTCCTTTATCGTCGGGGCATATCTCTCCATGAATCTCTCACCCTTTCCATTAATCAGGATACCGCCTTCTCCTCTTGCACCTTCTGTTATTAGTATGCCAAGACCATACAGTCCTGTGGGATGAAACTGAAAGAACTCCATGTCCTCCAAAGGGACTCCCCTGTTGAATAGGATACTGAGACAGTCTCCTGTGGTTGCAATGGCATTGGAGGTGGTCTTGAAGACCCTTCCATACCCACCACTGGCCACCACTGTTGCCTTTGTTGAGAAGGCATGTATCTGTCCTGTGGGTATCTCCATTGCCACAACACCATGACACCTTCCATCCTCAACAACAATATCAAGCACATGAAATTCAGGAAAGAATCTGACACCCCTTAATTGACACTGTTCGTAGAGAGCGAAGACTATGGCATGGCCTGTCCTGTCTGCAGAGTAACAGGCCCTTCTTACTGGAGCAGCCCCAAACTCCCGTGTATGTCCACCAAAACGTCTCTGTGCTATCCGTCCTTCCGGGGTCCTTGAGAAAGGCACCCCCATGTGTTCAAGTTCAATAACTGTTCTTATTGCGTCCTCACACATCACCTCTATAGCGTCCTGGTCTCCAAGGTAGTCACTTCCTTTTGTGGTATCGTAAAAGTGCCATTCAGGGCTGTCGGGCTCCTCGTTTCCAAGAGCGGCTGCTATCCCTCCCTGTGCAGCCGTGGAGTGTGAACGGGTAGGATAGAGTTTTGAGATAACCGCCACATTTCCGTGGTTTGATGCCTCAAGGGCTGCCCTGAGGCCAGCAAGCCCTGAGCCGATTATTACCACATCGTACTGGTGGAGTCTGTTCATCTTCTTCCGAGACCACTGTCTTTTGCTGCTTTTGAAACCTCATGAGCTACTGCAGAGGTCACCTTTTTGTCAAATATACTCGGTATGATATAGTCCTCATGGAGTTCGTCATCCTTTACTGTATATGCGATCGCCCTTGCTGCTGCAAACTTCACCTCCTCATTAACACCCTTCGCCTTTGCGTCCAGCAGCCCACGGAAAAGCCCTGGAAAGGCGAGCATGTTGTTTATCTGGTTGGGATAGTCAGACCTTCCAGTGGCAAGCACCCTCACCAAAGGGAGGGCCTCTTCTGGTGATATTTCAGGTTCAGGATTTGCAAGGGCAAAGACTACAGGCTCTTTTGCCATCTTCTTTATATCATCTGGTTTAAGAACATTTGGAGCAGAAAGCCCTATAACCACCTCTGTACCTTCAATTATATCAGAAACACTGCCTTTAACTCGCCGGGGGTTGGTGAGTTTTGCAAGATGTCTTTTGTATCTGTCCATGTCTTTCCGTCTTCCCTTGTATATGGCACCTGTTCTGTCACAGACTACTATCTCCTTTATACCATAAGAGGCGAGCATCCGTGCAGTAGCAGAACCTGCAGCACCTGCCCCTATTATTACTATTCTAAGATTCTCTATATTCTTTCTGTACAGCCTTGCAACATTGATCAGTGCAGCAAGAACCACCACTGCAGTACCATGTTGGTCATCGTGAATAACAGGGATATCCAGTCTCTCCCTTAGAGTCTGTTCTATATAGAAACATCGTGGTGCCCCGATGTCCTCAAGGTTTATGCCTCCAAAGGTGGGTGAGATGTTTATAACAGTACTTATAATCTCTTCAGGGTCTTTTGTGTTGAGAACAACGGGGAAGGCATCTATACCTGCAAACTCCTTAAATATCATTGCCTTGCCCTCCATAACAGGCAGTGCAGCCTCTGGGCCTATGTCACCCAAGCCCAGTACCGCTGTACCGTCTGTAACAATGGCTACAGAGTTGCCCTTGAGTGTATACCGGTAGGCATGTTCCTTGTGAGAGAGGATGTCTCTACAGACCCTTGCTACACCAGGGGTGTAGACCTTTGAGAGGTCATTGCTGTCTCTTATGGGATACTTTGTCCTTATCTCAATCTTGCCACCAATATGGGCTGTGAAGGTCCTGTCAAATACCCTTAAAACCTGAACACCCTTTACCTTCTTTATCGCATTTACAATCGCCTTCTCATGGGCCTCATCTCTTGCATTAACTGTGATATCTCTGACTATTCTCCCTTTTTCTACTCTTACAATATCTATAGCACCGAGGTCACCGCCTGCCCTGCTTATGGCAGTGGCTATCTGGGCAAACATTCCTATCCGGTTCTCTATTGAGGCCCTTATTGTGAGACTGTAACTGGGGCTTGGTCTGGCTGACATTAATACGCCTCTTTTATTTATAAAATTTTTTTATTACATTTTTATGGTATAATTATTTAATTAAAAACTTCAATATTTAAAAATATTTGGAGGTAGTCATGAAAAGGATGATTTTGCTGATAGCAGTTATGTTTCTGTTTTCCTTAGTAATCACAGGGTCTTCTTTTTCAGAAGATACTGTTACCTTTGGAATTCCCCTTCCACTGACAGGCAGTAAAGCCAAGTTTGGAGAGATTGAGAAACGTTCCTATGAGATAGCCATGGAGGAGATCAATGCTGCAGGTGGTATTAAAGGAAAGAAGGTTGTTCTGGTGTTTGAGGACTCACAAGGTAAACCCGAGGTTTCCAGGGCGATAGTGGAGAAGCTGATAGATGTGAAGAAACAGCCTGTGATTTTTGGTGAATACAGCTCCTCCTGCTCAAAAGCGATTGCTGCAGTGGCAGAAGAGAGGAAGGTTCCTTATCTGGTTGTCACTGGTGCAGCAGATAACATAACACAGCAGAATTACAAGTATGTATTCCGTATGAACCCTTCTGTATCCTACTATACCAGTGGTCTCAGGTCCTTTCTTAAAGAGGTTGTTAAGCCAAAGACGATTGCTATTCTCTACGAGAGTTCTGACTTTGGCACAAAGGGAGCAGAGGGAATGGTGAAGGATGCCAAGAGGCTGGGTATGAAGGTTGTGTTGAAGGAGAAATATGAGAGTGGTGCTGTTGATTTTAAACCAATTCTCTCAAAGGTGAAATCAAAAAGACCGGATGTTATCTATATGGTCTCTTATGTTATGGATGCTGCGCTGCTGATGAGACAGATAAAAGAGCTGAGGATTGATGCCAAGCTCTTTGCTGGTGGTGCAGCAGGATTCGCAATCCCTGAGTTTATTGAGAATGCAAAGGATGCATCAGAATATGTAGTAACTGCAACACTCTGGAGCCCTCAGGTCACCTATCCAGGTGCAAAGGAATTTGCAGAGAAGTATAAGTCAAGACATGGTAAATATCCCTCCTACCATGGTGCAGAGGCATACTCTGCCCTGTATGTGATCAAAGATGTATTAGAGCGTGCAAAGACGTGGACTCCTGAGGATATAAGGAAGGCGATGAAGGAGACGAATCTTATGACAGCCTTTGGTCCTATAAAGTTTGAAGATCGTGAGGGGTATCAGAACCAGAACTTCATGGATACTCTTGTGCTACAGGTCATAAATGGGAAACACGAGACCATCTGGCCCCTTGAGTATGCAACTAAAAAGTATGTATATCCCATTCCTCGATGGAGAGACAGAAGATAGGTAGGGAGTCAGTCCTATAGTGGATGCTGTACAGGTTGAGGTTCTCTTACAGACCCTGATAGCAGGTATCCTCTTAGGAGGGCTCTATGCCCTCATAGGCATAGGCATGACACTCATCATGGGCGTGATGAAGATAATCAATCTCGCCCATGGTGAGTTAATGATGGTTGCTATGTATCTTGCCTACTGGCTTTTTGTTCTTTTTAATATAGACCCCTATCTGTCTGTTTTTATTGCAGCTCCTCTGATGTTTTTCTTCGGTATGGCCATCCAGAAGTATCTCATAAATCCTGTGCTGAAGGTGGAATCCATACTGCCTGAAAACCAGGTTATACTGACAGTGGGAATAGGAATGGTCCTTGCCAACCTTGCCACAATTCTCTTCACCTCTGACTACCGTTCAGTGCCTGTTGAATATGCCTCTGATGCATGGTATCTAAGTGATTTCTGGAGGGACTCACCAGTGGAGCTCTCTCTGTCAGTACCCTGGAGCATATCATTCCTGTTTGCTGTGGTAATAACCGTGGCCCTCTGGTTCTTTCTCACGAGGACAGACACTGGCAAGTCCATAAGGGCAACTGCCCAGGATATGGATGCTGCTGTGCTGATGGGTGTTAATGTTGAGAGGATGAGGCTCATAACCTTTGGCCTTGGGGCAGCCTTGGTAGGTGCAGCTGGCTGTCTCTTTATTCCTATCTACTATCTATATCCTGCACTTGGGGGAAGATTTACCCTTATTGCCTTTGTTATAACCATTCTCGGTGGGCTCGGCTCCACTGTAGGGGCAATTATAGGTGGGTTGATTCTTGGAATCTTTGAATCCCTTACTGCAACATATGTGGGTATGGGATGGGCTCCTGTGGGGAGGTTTGCTATATTTATAGCTGCCCTCATATTCCTGCCAGGTGGTGTTGCATCAATCCTTAGGAGACAGAGGCTCGGCAAATGAGAAAATATCAGCCCTATATAATGCTGCTTCTGCTATTGTTGCTTCCCCTTTTCGGTCTCAGCACATATATGATGCATATATTGATACTGGTGATCATGTGGTCAGTTATAGGGATGGCATGGAACCTTCTTGGAGGATACTGTGGCCAGGTATCTTTCGGACATGCTGCCTTCTTCGGAGTGGGAGCATATACTGCAGGAATACTCTATTTCAAGACAGGCATTTCTGCATGGTGGGGTCTGCCTCTGAGTGTGGTGATTGTGGCTGCAGAAGCCCTCATTATAGGTTTTATCTGTCTCAGACTAAGAGGCCCATTCTTTGCATTGGCTACACTCGCAATGGGGGAGGTCCTCAGGGTAACGGCAGAGAACCTTAGAGGCTTTACACAGGGTGCTCTTGGAATACTGATCAAGGAGAGGACATGGGTTGAGAAGACTTGGTACTACTATATAATAGTCCTGATAGCTGTAGGTGCCTTTGTTCTTGTGAAGAAGATTATAGAGTCAAAACTTGGTTACTATTTTGTGGCAATCCGTGAGGACCAGGATGCTGCAGAGTCCTTAGGCATCAATACCACTCTTTATAAGACCATCGCCCTAACAATAAGCGCGGTTCTTACAGGCATTGCAGGTGCCTTTTATACCAATTACATGGGGTATATTGACCCTGAGATTGTCTTTGCACTCCATGATATATCCATTATCACCATTATGGTTGTGATGGTGGGAGGGGTAGCCACATACTGGGGACCTGTTGTGGGTGCAGTAATAATGGTGCTTCTTGCAGAGTTGATAAGGTCTCTACCGAGGATAGGTACTGCGCATCAGACACTGTTTGGGATTCTGCTCATCCTTATAATCATCTTTCTGCCCAATGGGATTGTTGGTGATTATCCAAAGATAAAAAGGATATTGGGATTCAGGAGGAGAGTTGGCACCACTTCTTGAGATAAGAGGAGTCTCAAAGTTCTTTGGAGGGCTTGCTGCTGTGGTGGATGTCTCCTTTAGAATAGACAGGGGAGAGATAGTAGGTCTTATAGGCCCTAATGGAGCAGGAAAGACCACACTTTTTAATGTGATTAATGGATTCTACCGCCCCTCCAAGGGTGAGATCCTGTTTAAAGGGAAAAGGATATCCGGGCTTAAACCACACCAGATATGCAGGCTTGGAATAGCAAGGACCTTCCAGGTGGTGAAGCCCCTTCAGAGGATGACCGTTTTGGATAATGTGATTGCCTCTGCCTTTCTCAGGTCAAGCAGTAAAAGAGAGGCAGTAGAAAAGGCTGAGGAAATTTTAAGATTTACAGGTCTCTATGAAGACAAGGACATGCTCTCAAGGGGGCTTCCTCTTGGTAAGAGGAAGAGACTGGAGATAGCAAGGGCACTGGCCACTGACCCAGAGCTTCTGCTTCTGGATGAATCCTTTGCAGGGCTTAATCCCACAGAACAGAATGAATCCATTGAGATTATAAAGAAGATTAAAGAGCGGGGTATTACTATACTCATCATAGAGCACCATATGAAGGTGATAATGTCAATCTCTGACAGGGTAGTGGTTCTGAATTATGGTGAGAAGATTGCTGAGGGCAGTCCTGATGAGGTGGGAAGAAATCCCCTTGTTATTGAGGCATATTTAGGAGAAGCTATCAGTGCTTAAGGTGAAAGATATAGATGTTTTTTACGGAGATGTTCAGGTAATATGGGGGGTCTCTTTCCATGTAAAGAAGAAGGAGATCGTTTCCCTTATTGGTGCCAATGGAGCAGGAAAATCCACCATTCTGAAGACTATCTCAGGGCTTCTGAGACCAGCCTCTGGAGAGGTGCTCTTTGAAGGGAGACCTATTCATACCATCAAGCCCTTTAAACTGATAGAGATGGGCATAGTTCATGTTCCAGAGGCGAGAAGGCTTTTTGTAGAGATGACCGTTGAGGAGAATCTTGACATGGGTTCATTGAAGGCAGAGGCTAAGAAGAGAAGGGAGCAGACAAAGGAAATGGTTTTTGAACTCTTTCCCCGTCTGAAGGAGAGGAGACGGCAGATTGCAGGCACCCTCAGTGGTGGTGAACAGCAGATGCTTGCTATTGGAAGGGGGTTGATGTCTCTTCCGAGGTTGATGATGTTTGATGAGCCCTCTCTTGGGCTTGCTCCAATACTGGTTAAAGAGATATTCAATGTGATAAAGAGGATAAGAGATGAAGGAACAACGGTGTTGATTGTGGAGCAGAATGTGAAACAGACACTGTCAATCGCAGACAGGGCCTATGTGCTTGAGAATGGAAGGATCGTGATGGAGGGCACAGGTGAGGAGATGCTCAGGAACGAACATGTAAAAACAGCCTATCTGGGGGTTTAGACTGATTTAAATTTCCGTAAGTGGAGGTCCGGGATGTTTGTCAGAGACTGGATGACAAAGAGGGTTTACACTGTGGACCCTGATGTATCTGTGTCAGAGGCATCAAAGATACTGAAAGAGAAGAATATAAAACATCTGCCCGTGCTCAAAGATGGGAAACTGAAGGGTATACTCTCAGATAGGGATATTAAAGAGTATATACCTTCAAAGGCGACAACACTTGATATCTATGAACTCCACTATCTTCTCGCAAAGACAAAGGTGAAGGAGATAATGAAGAGAAAGGTCTTCACCACCACACCTCATATGCCTGTCGAAGAGGCAGCAAGAATTATGTATGATCAGGATATTGGCTCACTCCCTGTGTTGGACAGAGGTGCTCTGGTAGGCATTATCTCTGATAGGGATATCTTCAGAGTGCTTGTTGATATCACAGGCATCCGCCATGGTGGACATAGGATTTGTCTTGTAGTGGATGATAGACCTGGCTCTATTAAAGAAGTGGCTGATATTATCCGGAAACACGGTTTCAGTCTTCAAAGTATTCTGACCTCTTATGAAGGGATAAAAGAGGGATACAGAAAAGTGGTGATAAGGACAAAGGGAAAGGGGAATTTCAAGGCATTGAAGTCTGAGCTTGAAGGTATATACAGAGGAGTGAGTATAATAAAAGGCTAATGAGATACCGCTGGCATACAGGCTCCTTTGCATGGATAGTCCACAGGATCACAGGAGTGCTTCTAACATTCTATATCCTTCTGCATCTTTATGTATTGAGCAACCTCAAGGACCCTGAAAACTATAGGAATATAATGGGCCTGATGGAGCATCCACTGGTTAAGATAGCTGAGGTGGGACTGCTGGGGCTTGTTCTTGCCCATAGCCTGAATGGAGTGAGGCTTCTGTTGATTGATCTTGGCCTTTCTTCAAGACTACATAAGCGAGTCTTCTGGGCTGTCTTCACCACAGGAGTACTCTTGTTTATAATCGGAGGGCTACCCATTATTGGAGGTCTCCATTGAGGGGTGCTCTACAGTGGTTCCTCCAGAGGCTCACAGGTGTTCTGCTTTTTGCAGGATTAATAGTACATTTTTATGTGATGCATTACAGCGGTGCAGACCCGTTGGCCTATGAAAGTGTTATAAAAAGGATTTCAAGTCCTTATTGGAAGGCATTTGATATAGTTTTTCTTGTATCCATCCTGTATCATGGACTGAATGGACTATGGGGAATTGTCATAGAGTATATCCATTCAGCAAGACTGCTTAAGCTCGTGAGAACTTCAATAATCATACTCGCCTTCATAGTGCTATTCACAGGTGTATATATCATACAGACCCCTTCATAAATTTATCTTCTTTCATGATAAAATAATTAACAATGGCTGAACTGGCAGAGATTAAAAGACCCTCCGTAGACAGTTTCTCAAACAGGAGAAAGCTATATTGTGTTCCGAACATTTACTTCAGGGGGGATACACACAAGGAATTAAGAGAGCTTGTGGAGAAATACTGGTCTGAGGTTGAAAAACAGCTTCAAAGGCTTGAGATGGCTGGTAAGGTGAAAAAGGTGTTCTGTGAAAGTCTATATCTGGAGGGACAGAAAGGGTTAAAACTCCTTTCAAAGCTCAATGAGTATGCCTATAGGATTGTGAAGGTAAAAGTTGAAGAGGGGGCAGAGCTGGTAGCACTGGAGGACAAAAGGATCCTTGGTCCTTTTCTTGATTGGAGAAACTGTCTTGCTGTGGTCCGTACAGGCGAGGTCTATGAAAAGGTACTGAAGTTTTTTAGAGATATTTACAACAGAAGGATTGAGCATATTCAAAAGGTGATAGAGGAGAATATCGAGGAAACAGAGGCAGCATTGCTTATAATAACCGATGAGGAGAGACTGAGACTGCAGTTTCCATCTGACATAGAGATATTTCTTGTTACCCCTCCCACTTATGATGATATCCTTAGGTGGCTTAGAGACAACTTAAAGAAGAAAGCTAAGGAATAGAGACTAAAGTTCGTAGAGTTTTTCGTCTCGTCTGGGTGGCAGAGCTTTTCTTTTTGAGATATTCTTTTTCTGTGCAAGAAGGGATATCTCTTCATCAAGCAACTCACCCATATCCGCCTCTACTGCCTCAGGGTCTTCACCTGCCTCGATCCTGTCTAATGCCTCCTGCCACTTTGAGCCCAGGTCCAGACCAGCCATTTCAGTAAACTTCCGCATCAGTTGTACTGCCTGTCTTGGATCATCCTCATCTATTCTGTCCGAGTGCTTCTCTAAGTAGGAGAGGGCATTCATGATTTTAGACTCATCAATGTTTACATCAGGGTTGTCTGAATCTCCACGGGCCTCAGAGCGGAGTGTATTGAAGGGAGACAGCAGCCTTTTCAGCTTCTTCACCTTACATCTTGGACAGACCGGTATTTTTTCTGTATTAACCCTTCGGGAGAAGAAATTGAATATGGTATTGCAGTCTTCACAATAAAACTCATAAATGGGCATCCCCTCAGCCTCCCTCACAAAATGTTTTATATATCATAACAGGTTTTTGAACCTCCTTGAAAGATGGTCTGCCCTTCTTATAGGCTCAGGTAGTCTGTATTTAGTGCTACAGTGTAGAACCACTCTTATGGCATCATCAAGGGTTACAAGGTGTCCTGGAGATACAAAGACTGGTTTTACCTCAGTCCTCGTCCTCACTGCTGCCCCTACGGTTCTGCCTTCATAGAGGAGTTTACTCCAGCAGCCTCTTTCTGGACAGGGTTCTTCATATTCACCCACAAGCTTTGACTTTGCACAACCTACTGATGGCAGGCCTGTTAAGACCCCTATATGTGTTGCAATACCCGCCCCTCTTGGATGTGCAATTCCCTGTCCATCTATAAGCAGTATATCTGGTTTTGTGTTGAGACACTCTAAAGCCTTCTTCATTAAGGGCCCTTCTCTGAAGGAGAGATAACCTGGTATGTAGGGAAAGAGGAGGGAGTCCTTTAAGATTCCCTCTTCAATGATCTCAAGGTCTTTGTATCTCATAACAACTACTGCACAGACCGCCTCTGTGTCAGTGAATGCCACATCCATACCAGCCACTGTTTCAGGCTCTGAGATAAGTGGAGTAAGTCTAACAGCCTCTGCTATCTCATTCTGTATCCTGACTGCTTCACTTATATCATTTGTCCATTGCACTTCAGAATGCCTCCTTCTGGAAGGCAGACCTCTGGTTGGAGAGCTTCACCATTCATGTCCTTTTTAGCCTATAATATTAATATGTTCCTGGCTGAATACCTATATTATATAGGATACAAACTTCACAAGAAATACAAAGGACATTTCATTAAGAGGCTTGATGGCCTTACCATAAGTGTGGGTAATCTGACTGTAGGAGGCACAGGAAAGACACCTCTTGTTATTGAGATTGCCAGAGAGGCTGTCCGTAGAGGGTTAAGCACATGCATACTTACAAGGGGATATAAAGGCAGCTCTTCGGAGACACTAATTGTGAGCAAGGGGGAAGGACCTACTGCAGAATGGACAGTTACAGGAGATGAGCCTTATCTTATGGCAAAGAAGCTGAAGGGTGTATGGATTGTGAAGGATAAAAATCGGTACAGAGGAGGACTTGTAGGTGGGAAGAAGGATGTCTACATCCTTGATGATGGATTTCAACACTGGCCACTCCACAGGGACATTGATATTGTGGTGATAGATGCCACCCGTCCCTTTGGTAACGGGAGGCTACTGCCCCTTGGACAGATGAGAGAACCCCCTTCTGCCCTAAAAAGGGCGAGTATTATAGTGATTAACAAGACCTCTATTGAGATGCCTGAGCTGGTACAAAAGATCAGAAGATACAATCCCACTGCTCCAATATACTATAGCCACTATGTGATTGAAGGGCTGTATGACACCAGTGGAAAGAGTTACCCACTCGAGTATGTGCTCGGCAGAAGGGTGTTTTTATTTTCTGGGATTGGTAATCCCTCTTATTTTGTAAGTATGCTCACGGCAAAGAAGGTGAATGTGACAGGAATGAAGGCATTCCGTGATCACCACCATTATGAACCAGCAGATATAAGAAAAATACTGAAAGGGGCTGATGATACTGATTCAGAGATAATATTAACTACAGAGAAGGATATGGTAAAGATAGATGGACTTCTGGATAACAGTATAAGAGAGAGAGTGTTTTCGGTCAGGATAAAGACAGAGATAAAAAACTCAGACTTTTATGAAAGACTCTTTTCTGATATAAGGTATTAGAACTCCTTGAACACCTTTGCAAGAGAGTCTCCTGCTACATGAATCTTGAATTCATTGAAATAACCGAAAGGCGTTTGCAGCACCTTGTAGCCTGTTCTCTGTAGCCTTTCTCTAACCTCATCAAGAATTGATTTTGCAAACTCTGGAGGTGCCTTACTACTTGAGAGATGATTGAAGGAGTGTAGTACCACATTCTTTGTATTGAACTTACCACAGAGCCATTTGGTATTTTTCACAAACTTCTGTACCACGCCTTTATGATTTTCTTGATCTTTTTCCTCTACATGGAAGAATACAACCACAGCATTCTCAATACTTTCTTCTGCCTCTGTGTCTGGCACCTGAGGCAGGCTCTTTGATGCTGTCTTGAAATAGAAGGAATGTGCGTAAAAGAGTATGAGTTTCATAGCAATCTGGCGCGCCCAGGAGGATTCGAACCCCCAACCTACGGATTCGTAGTCCGCCGCTCTATCCAGTTGAGCTATGGGCGCTTAGTTTGATTTTAAAGGATTTTCTAAGGTTTCGTCAAATATGTTGTAGTCTTTCTGTAAATTTTTATCTCTTATATTCTATCCAATGCCCGACATAAAATTAATAAAGATACCAAAAAGAGACGCATTTTCTTAATTTTGATATGCTAAAATTAGTGGTATAAAGGGAATGGACAGAATTAAAGCTTGAAAGATATGGTCTGAACATTGAGAGAAAAATGGAAACATATTAAGGCTGAGTTTGAACTTGCTGACGCAGGTTTTCTTATCCTAAGGATCGTAGCCCTTATTGGTGGATATGGATGGCTTGCCTTCGCTGATATAGAGCCTGACGTTGCAAGGAGATTCCATTATATTCTTATATATTTTATTCTTTACTGTGTACTTCTTTATACACTTCTTTTTTGGCTTTTTCATAAAAAGCAGGTAATATATGTTTTTTCTTTATTTTTAGACATATCCTTTTTATATCTTCTTATTAAAAACACAGGGGGCTTCAATAGTAGTTATTTTGTAGGCTTCTATCTGCTTACAGTGCTACATTCGTTCTACTATGGATATATCTTCGGCCTTTTTGTGGCTACCTTATGTTCGGTTGTCTATGTGATTTCTGGAAACTTTGAGTTTGAGTTAATCCACTGGACTGAACTGTCTCTCAGGATAGCATTCCTTTTCCTCCTTTCCCTACCAGTAGGAATACTTTCTGATCGCCTCCGGTATGACAAAGAAAAGATTGAATCATTGAATAAAGAACTTCTCCATTCCATGGAGGAACTGAAGAGACTACAGAGCAAACTAATTAAGGCAGAGAAGCTATCAGCTCTTGGTAAGATGACGGCTGATGTTGCCCATGAGATAAGGAATCCCCTTTCAGTCATCGGGGGTTTTGCAAAAAGGTTAAAAAAGCGTCTTCAACCAGGCACAAAGGAGATGGAATATGCAGAGATAATTGTGCAGGAGGTTATGAGGCTTGAGAAGATACTAAGAGATGTTCTCAGCTTCTCGAGAGAAGCCCGTTATCATCTCCGCCACTACAATATAAATGATTTGGTTTTGGAGTCTCTAAGGTATTTTCAAGATATATTGGCTGAAAGGTCTATAAAAGTAGAGACAGAGTTATCAGATAAACTCCCTGAGGTCCTTATTGACAGAGACCAGCTCATTCAGGTGTTTAATAATCTGATTAGCAATGCAATTGATGCCATGCCTGAGGGAGGTACCATCACCCTTAGCACCAGAGTAGATACTGAACATAATGTCAATTTTGTTGTAGTGGATGTGGTTGATACAGGCCATGGTATCCCTGAGGACAAGATCGACAGGTTATTTGAACCATTTTTTACTACAAAGGAGATAGGCCATGGCACAGGGCTGGGGTTGTCCATATGTAAAAAGATTATGGAAGAACATAGGGGACGGATTAAAGTCTGTAGCATTGTAGAAAAGGGTACATCCTTTAGCCTGTATTTTCCTTATATGCCTCCTGAAGAGAGCTTCAAGACCCAGTGTTGGGAATATATGAAATGTGGGGTGGAAAAGGCAGAGGGTGCTATTGAAAGGCGATGCCCTGCCTATCCAAATTATGGCAGGATATGCTGGGTTATTGCAGGGACCTACTGTGAGGGTAGAGTACAGGGTGCAATAGCCCAAAAAATCGGTGATTGTAAAAAGTGTGAATTTTACAATCGTGTGGTGATTAAGAAGGACCTTTAACTTGGAATCTATCCAGTCTATCTCCTACCATATTGTGTTATTCTTAGATTAAACATTTTAGGATAAATCATCGTCTAATAGGATAGAAACAGATGAATGATGAACAGTTGGTTGAAGAATGTATTAAGGGAGACATTGAGGCATTTGATGCTCTTGTGGTGAGGTATCAAAAAGAGGTCTTTTATTTAGTAAGGGGTTTAGTTATGGATATTGAGGAGGCAAAGGATATCACACAGAAGACATTCATAAAGGCATTCAGAAGGCTTAAAAAGTTGCGTAATAGAAAAAAATTTAGACAGTGGCTTCTAAGCATAGCCATTAACACTGCAAAGGACAGTCTCCGTTCAGTAAAAACAAGCATTATGGAGCCACCCAATGTGGTGGACTGTAAAGCAGATCCTGAAGAAGAGACGATTAAGAAGGAACAGAAGAGGCTTCTTCTTGAAGCTATCGGCTCTCTCTCTACAAGACAGAAGGAGGTGGTATTGCTGAGGATTTATCATGGTCTCAGGTTTCATGAGATTGCAGAGATGCTTAATATTACTCCTGAGTCAGTAAGAACGAGTTTTCATTTTGGTATAAAGAACCTTTCTAAGACATTGAGGGAGAAAGGCTATGAGGTGTGAAGAGTTTTGGGAAAGGTTTGGTGAAGAGGTGGCTACAGGTAGACAGTTACCATTGGAGGCAGAAGAGCATTTAAAGCATTGTGACGCCTGTAGTGTAGAGATGAAGGTTCTCCGTAAAGGTATTGAGGATATAAGGTCGATGCTTCACAAAGATGTGCCTGATAGACTCTGGGATTCTATCAGAGAGGGTGTCCATTCTGGAATAAAGCTTGGGCCTTCTAAAAGTGTTCTGAAGCATTGGTGGAGACTGGCCTTTGTCCCTATGACGGTTGTTGTCCTGCTTTTTATAATACTCTGGCCTTTGTATCAGCAGCCCTCTCTCACCATGGATGATCTTGAGGTTATGTTTGTGGAACCCCTGGCTAATGAACTTTTTGAAGAAGAATATTTTGCCTATTTAAACAATGAGGTATATAAAGAATATCAAAGAGAGGTTTATATATACGATTTTCCAGATGAATGGGAGCTTATCTATTATTAAGGAGGTGTATGATGAGAAAAAAGAAGTGGTTGTTGGTATTTGTGTTTGTAATAACCATTGCCTTTCTTACAACCAGTGTATGGGCGATTAGGGCGTTCAGGGCAGAGGGAAAACCCACTGCCTCAGGGCTTAGGTATGAACTCTGGCATGATTCTGGAGGGTGGCATCTGAGATGGACAGGCTTTAACAGAGTACATCACTTCAGTGGCAGACTCTGGAGTCCTGATGGAAATCTCTTTATCACCCACCGCTATAAGCTTGAACGTGGAGACAGGGTATGGAAGAAAGGCAGGAAGATACACTTTGCAGCAACCTCTTCCGTAGGTATAGACGGATTTGACTTCAGGTGGAGAGGCAGAGAACTGCTGGTTGAGCTCAAAATAGATGGTAGATACAGACCTATGAAGATATACATAGGCTCTGAGGGTTATCATCCCAAAGGTTTCCCAATAATTATAGTAAGATGATCAAACATTAACAGTGAATACCAATATTTGGAGGTGTAGCATGAAAAGGAGGATCTTATTGATAACCCTTTTGGTAGCACTACTGCCTGTCTTTGTCTATGCTAACCCAGACAGAAGACATTCTCCTGAAGTCTTGAAAGAGAGGATAATTACTCTTAGAAACTGGGAATTAATGAATGCACTGGATCTGAAGGGTAAAAGGGCAGAGAGGGTGTTTTCTATTCTTAAGAGGTTTGATGAGGAGAGAGAGAGGTTAATTTTGAAGAGAAGAGAGCTTATGGAGAGGTTGAAAGAGGCAATTGACTCTAAGAGGATATCTTCTGAAAGAGTAGAAGGTCTAATCAATGAAATACTTCATACCCATATTGCATTTGCAGAGTTGAGAAAGAAAGAAATGGATGCCCTTGCAGAGGTGCTTACTCCAGAGGAGCAGGCAAGATATCTTGTATTCTCTGAGAGGTTTTCACACCAGATAAAAAGATTCTTAGAGAAAAAAAGAAGATTTCCTGAAAGGCAGAACGATTAACCCTGTAGCAGGCCCTCGCTTTTGTTGGGGGCCTCTACTTTCCAGACCTCTATGGCTATCTCAGGACAGATTTCTGCACAGAGGGCACAGCCAGTGCATTCCTCTGGTCTTATGCATACTGCCGGATAGTATCCAGCAGAATTGAATTTTTTATCAATGTCGATGATTTTTTTGGGGCAGGTGATTACACAATACGCACATCCCTTGCAGAGTTCTCTGTCTATCTCTATCTTTCCTTTCATATCCTGTCAGGAATAATTTTTATTAGGGCCTTACGGGATCTTGGACCATCAAACTCACAGAAGAATATAGACTGCCATGTGCCAAGCTGTAGCCTGCCTCCCTCAATAAATACAAATGTATTGGGCCCCACAATTGTGGTCTTTATATGAGAGTCCGCATTCCCCTCAAGATGCGAGTAGCCTGCATCTGGTGGAACCAGCTTCCGAAGGGTTTGGTTTATATCCTTCACAACAGAAGGGTCTGCACCTTCATTAATAGTAATCCCTGCAGTGGTATGAGGCACATATATATAACAGATACCCTCCTTTATTCCAGAGTCTCTTACAACCTCTTCAACCTTTGATGTAATATCAACCATCTCTATCCTTGAAGATGTTTTTATTGAGATCTGTTTTATCATTATTTCTACCCTCCTGGTTTTTGGTATTATAACAAAAGAGTATCTTGTTGTCGCAAATGAGAAGTGTTATCCAAATCTGAATATTAAACTTAGGATGATAAACAATTCTGCCATACTCAGAAGAGAATTGAAAGAGAAATTTTTGAGAGAGTTTACCCCTTCTGAAAGGGTCTTTTTCCTGAAAAAGGCAAAAGAAGCTATTCTACTTCAATGTTATCCACCTAATGAAGAACTCTTTTATTACTGTTATTTTCTCACCCTGAAAGAGAGGTTAAGGAGACTTATATTTGACAATACAGAGGCCTATGCCAGATTTCTGCTTGTGGAGACAATGAAAGAGATGGAAGATACGATAAAGTATTATCATCAGAGGCTGGAATCACAGAGACTACCGAGACCAGATGTTAAAGGTATGAGGTTTATAGAGTATCTTGAAGAATAATTAAAGCAGGGCAGACAAGGTAGTTAAGTATGAGAGTTGTTGAAGTAAAAGAAAAGCTGAGTGACTCAGGAGAGTATATCCTGGGAGGCTTCAGAGACAGGTTCTCATGCCTGTTATCTGATTTATAGGAAGATGAAGCCTCGAGAAAAGGGGAGAAGGACATTATGAAGAGGGAATCACTAACAATTAAGTAAAGTGAAGAAAAAGCTTTCTACAACAGTAATCGCCCTTGGTGTGGTAAGTCTTCTTACAGACCTCTCCTCAGAGATGATTTATCCACTTCTGCCCATCTTTTTAACCACTGTTCTTAATGCAGGAACAATTGCGCTGGGTCTGATAGAAGGTATCGCCGAGTTAACAGCGTCGATTCTGAAAATCCTTTCGGGTTATCTTACAGACAGAACAGGGAAAAGGAAAGGACTGGTTTTTGCAGGATATACCCTATCTACCCTATCAAAACCACTAATCGGGATTGCTACTGCCTGGTATCAGGTGCTTATATTCAGATTTTTAGATAGAACAGGAAAGGGTATCAGGACCTCTCCCAGGGATGCATTGATAGGAGATGTAACAGAAGGAAGAATAATAGGTCGTGCCTATGGACTACACAGAGCAATGGACCATGCAGGTGCTGTAATAGGGCCTCTTGTGGCTGTGTATCTCTTGAAGTTTGTGGGACTTTCCATAAGAAGTATTTTTCTTCTCTCAGTAATACCTGGGGTGATGGTGATTTTCACATTGAAGTTCTTTGTGAAAGAAAGGGAGTCGGTTGTGAAGAAAAGAGAATTGCAGGCTAAAGAAGATGAAAGTTCTACATCTGTACAGAAGGACTTTTATTATTTTTTGGTGGCTCTTGTAATATTTACACTTGGTAACTCTACAGATGCCTTTTTGATTCTGAGACTCACAGAAGAGGGGATCAATGCCTCTACAGTAGTATTTCTCTGGGCAGCCTTTCATACTGTAAAGATGTTTACAAATTATATTGGAGGAAGATTTGTTGACCATTTTGGTCCAAGAACAATGGTGTTCTTAGGATGGCTCTTTTATGCAGGAGTGTATCTCCTTTTTGCATTGGTTGAGGGAAAGACGTATGTATTGGTTCTATTTCTAATCTACGGCCTTTATTATGGTATTTCTGAACCTGCTGAAAGGGCTTGGGTTTACAGAATAGTTCCTTCCAGCAAAAGGGGACGTGCTTTTGGTTTATATCATGCCTCTGTGGGGGTGGCCTCTCTACCAGCGAGTCTTATTTTTGGTATTATCTGGAAATATTTAGGTTATAACTATGCATTTGCATGTGGAGGTCTTCTTGCCTTTTTTGCTTCGGTTTTTTATATTAAAAGTACTAAAAATTAGTGAGCTGAAGTTCTCTTTTTACAAAGCTGCTTCAAAAATGGGCTAATTAGACTATGAGACTCTCTTTAAGAGCAAGGACTCTCCTACTGATAGGTGGAATAGTGGTTTTTATTACCGCTACTTTTATGTTGCTCACCAGACAGGAAGTGGTTACTGCCATGTTTAATGCAGAAGAGGAATCAGCCCGGAATGTCCTGAAACTGGTGATGCTTCAGATAGAGAATGAGTATAATGACCTCCTTTATTACAAACAGTCTTCTCTTGAGCTTCATAAAAGACACATCAAAGACATAATAACCCTCCAGGAAGCTGCAATAAGAAAGGTGTATGAAAGAGTTCAAAAAGGATTGATTGACGAGGAGACAGCCAAAAGGAGAATACTTGAAGAGTTAAGAACATATAGATTTGGTAATAATGACTATATCTGGGTGTCTGATTATAACTCAGTTCTTATATCCCATCCTGACCCAAGGTTACATGGTAAGGACTACTCAAAGGTACGTGACGTTAATGGTAAGCTTATAGTGCCTCCAATGGTAGAAATAGCAAGGAAGTATGGAGAAGGGTATTACTCATACTGGTGGCGGAGGTTGAATTCTGAGAAACCTGTGGAGAAGCTGGCCTATGTGAAACATTTCCCAGAATGGGGATGGGTGCTCGGTACAGGAGTCTATATTGACGATATAGAGCAAGAAGTAGCCCGAAAACTGGAGGCAATGCTTGATAATCTCAGGAAGGTTCTTGCAAGGGTTAAGGTTGCGAAGACGGGATATATATTCATCTTCAATGGTCAAAAGAAGATGCTTGTTCATCCTGTGCTGGCAGGCCAGGATGTCTCAAAATTGAAAAATCCTGTTACAGGGACATATATGGTTGAGGACCTTATGAAAGCGGCTCAAAATCCTGATGTTCCTTTAGAGTATCTATGGGATAGGCCTGATGACAAAGGCAACTATATCTATCCCAAGGAATCCTATGTCGCCTATTTCGAGCCTCTTGACTGGTATGTGGCCTCCTCTGTTTACAAGGATGAAATAGAAGCACCTGCAAGAAGGCTTGGTAGAAAGATCTTTTATACCTCTTTAGTTCTTCTTGGTATTGCTTTAGCATTGTCCATCGTTTTCAGTGAAACCATGAACAGGCCTGTTAAAAAGCTTGTCTCACTCATGAAGGAGATTCATCAGAAGGGTCTTACCTCTAAGAAGGTTGAGGTAGGAGGTCCTCCTGAAATCAGAGAGCTTGGAGAGATTTTTAATGCCATGCTTGAGTCTCTTGAGAAGGCTCAAAGTGAACTGGAAAGGAGGGTTGAGGAGAGAACAGCAGAACTATCCCGCTCAAATGAACTCCTTAGACAGGAGATAGCAGAGAGGAAGAAGGCGGAGGAAGAGGCACAGGCTGCTAAGGAGGCTGCTGAGGCAGCAAACAGGGCAAAGAGCGAGTTCCTTGCCACCATGAGCCATGAGATAAGGACTCCAATGAATGCCATTATTGGTATGGCAGAGCTTCTAAAAGATACAGACCTTACAGATGAGCAGGCTGAGTATGTGGAGATATTTAAGACTGCGGGAGAGAATCTCCTTCAGTTAATAAATGATATACTTGACCTCAGCAAAGTGGAGGCAGGACAGTTGGAACTGCATACTGTAGATTTTGACCTTGAAGAGGTTGTCTGTAAGACCTGTGATATAATGGCTATCAGGGCACATAAAAAGAACTTAGAGCTTACCTGCCATATCAGTCCTGATGTTCCAATCTATTTGGTAGGAGACCCCAGTAGACTCCGCCAAGTGTTGGTGAACCTTCTCAGTAATGCAATAAAATTTACTGAAGAAGGAGAGGTAAATCTGCTTGTAGAAAAGAAAGAGGTGATAAATGGTAAGTGTGCTCTCCTGTTTTCCGTGTCTGATACAGGTATCGGGATACCTGAGGAGAAGCAGGATTATATATTTGAGAGCTTTACACAGATTGATTCTTCTACCACAAGAAAATACAGTGGTACAGGTCTGGGGCTTTCGATAAGTAAGAGGCTGGTTGAGTTGATGGGGGGTAGGATATGGGTTGAAAGCAGAGAAGGCAGAGGTAGCACCTTTTACTTTACTGCCACTTTCGGAATTCAAGACAAGCCAGTGGCTAAACCCTCTGAATATATTGATCTGAAAGGTTTGAAGGCCCTTGTTGTTGATGATAATGCTACCAATCGGCTTATATTGAAAGAGACACTGTCACTATGGGGAATGAAAGTAACAGAAGTTGAAAGTGGTAGAGAGGCCATTGAAGAGCTTAAAAAGGCGAAGGAGACAGGTAGTCCCTATGATATTGTGCTTGTTGACTGCAAGATGCCAGAGATGGATGGTTTTGAGTTTGTACGTGCTATAAAGAATGATAAGGATCTTGAAGGGACTACTATTATGATGCTTACCTCAGAAGACAGAAGTAATCATATTGCAAGGGCAAAGATTCTTGGTATTTCTGCCTATCTTATAAAGCCAGTAAAGAGACCTGAGTTGTATAATACTATTGTTAAAGCTCTCTCAAAACAGAAAGAAGAAGTAAGAATAACAGATAGGAGAAAAAAGATGTTGAAACCCATCTGGACATCAAAGAAACTCCCTTCTTTAAGTGTTCTGGTTGCAGAAGATGATGAGATAAACCAGAAGATGATAGTCCGTATGCTTGAGAAAGAGGGGCATAAGGTTATAGTAGCAAGAGATGGTCGTGAGGCACTTGATGCTATAGAGAATTTTAGATTTGATCTGGTATTAATGGATGTGCAGATGCCTGAGATGGATGGACTTGAGGTAACCCGAGTAGTAAGAGAAAGAGAGACTGTGATAGGAGGTCATATTCCTATTATTGCTATAACAGCCTTTGCCTTCAAAGAAGATATGCAGCGCTGTCTTGATGCAGGGATGGATGCTTACATATCAAAGCCTATAAGAAAAGAGGTTCTATTTGAGACTATATCGAGGATAGTGCCTCAGAAAGAAGCTCAAGAGGAAGCATTTAATCTGAAAGAGGCACTTAAACTGGTAGAAGGAGATGAAGAGTTCTTAAAAGAGATTGCAGAGATCTTTATTAAAAAATCTCCAGATTCACTGGAAAGAATCAGAGAGGCTATAGAAAGAAATGATCCAGAGGGGTTAGCCCGTGTAGCCCATAAACTGAAGACAGAACTTGCCTCTTTCGGAGCTGAGAGGGCCCGAGAAAGGGCCTATAATCTGGAAGTGATGGGGCGTAAGAAGGATATGTCAATGGTTATGCAAGAGTACGAAGCATTGGAGAAGGAGATGGAATATTTGGTTGAGGCTCTAAAAGGATTTGTTTCAGGTTAATTCAAAGGGAGAGGTCAGAACTTTGGGAACAGAGAATTCAAAAGCGACCATCCTGATTGTTGAAGACAGTGAGATAGCCCGTAAAACATTGGAGCGTAATCTAACACGTGGGGGGTTTAAGTGTCTTGTAGCAGAAGATGGGGTGGAGGCATTGGAAGTGATTGAGAAACACGATGTTGATCTTGTTCTGTCTGATCAGCAGATGCCAAGAATGGATGGGATTGAACTTCTGAGAGAAATAAAGGCAAGGTATCCTGATATGCCATTTATTCTGCTTACTGCCCATGGCAGTGTTACAAAGGCGGTTATATCAATAAAACAGGGGGCAGATGACTATTTGGAGAAACCCTGTGAACCCGAAAATCTTATTGCAACTATTCGGCGTAGCCTTAGTTACAGGAGGCTGAGTGAGGCAAATAAGAAACTAAAAGAACAGCTCTGCAGTCAGTACTGCTTTCAGAATATAGTTACAAACTCTCCTAAGATGAGGGACGCCCTTAGACTTGCAGAGAAGGTGGCAAAGACACCAGATACTACTGTGGCCATCTATGGTGAGAGTGGTACAGGGAAGGAAGTGCTTGCCAGAGCTATACATTTTGCAGGTGAAAGGATGGAGAATAGATTTGTAGCTGTCAACTGTGCAGGGATACCACCTGCATTATTTGAAAGTGAATTGTTTGGTCATGTGAAAGGTGCATTCACAGGTGCTGACAGAGACAGAGAAGGTAAATTTGAACTTGCTCAAGGGGGTACTATTCTTCTGGATGAGATTGGTGATATGCCCTTGGATCTTCAAGCAAAACTTCTCAGAGTTTTGGAAGAACGGGTTTTTGAGAAAGTAGGATCTAATAAATCTATTAGAGCAGATTTTCGTATCATTGTAGCCACAAATAAGGATCTTAAGCAGTTAGTGAAGGAAGGAAAATTCCGTGAAGACCTTTACCATAGAATAAACACATTTCCAATTACTTTGCCACCTTTAAGAGAGCGTAAAGAGGATATACCACTTCTTGTTGAGCATTTTATAGCACAGTTCAGAAAGGAACTTGGCAAGAGACTTCCAGGAGTTTCCCAGAAGGCAATGGAGGTTCTAATAGATTATGGTTGGCCAGGTAATATTAGAGAGTTAAAGAACTGTCTTGAAAGGGCAGCTATACTGGTAGAAGATGAGCTTATACAACCTGAACATCTTATTATAACTAAAAACCCTTCTGGTGAAGATTTTCCTGAAAAGAATAAAATAAATATCACTCTTTCCATTGAAGAATTTACAATGGACAATATAATAGACAAAGTCCTTCAGACAGCCCTTCACCTCTGTAACAACAACAAAACCCGTGCAGCAGAACTCCTTAAAGTGGATCGTAAGGTCTTTTATCGAAGGAATTTGTAGGTTTTGTCATTTCTGCTTTCCAGAGTTTTTATGGTAATGTACCAAAAAGGTACAAGGTGTGTCTTAAAGGTACAGTTAATATGCTCTCCACAAAATATTATTTGACTTTTTAAGTATAGAATGGTATCCTTAGGTTACTTAAGTAAAAAGGATTTTTTTCGCTTAAATTCTTCCCTAACATAAATATTCTGAAGGGATTTGAGTAGGATAAGGGTTTCTACTTTATAAGAAGGAGATCTTCACAAAGGGCGGGATGGTATATTTTTTGCTTTATTTATGAAGAAAGGATGAGAAAAGAGTTGATGAAAAAGGGTTGCAAAATATTATTAGTGGTTTTGTTTATTCTAACCTGCCATAATACGGTGATAGGAGTTTCTGTGGACTCTACAGGCAGGATAGAGAATGCTGTAGTAACGCAGGATGAAATTAATTCAATACTCCAAAAAGTGAGAGAGCTTGTTAACCAAGAAGAGTATGAAGATGCGCTGTCACTTTTGTCTCCGTATGTATCAGAACCAATGGAATTTCCTGAGGCCACTTCTGATTATATCGTTATCCTGGTCTGGGTAGGAAGGAATGATGAGGCAATTAGAATGTTTGAGAATCTACCATCTTCTTTTCCTCGAAGACCCTATCTCCTAAGAAATATAGCAAAGGCATATTTTGAACATGGAGAGTTTGAGGAGGCCTTTTCTCTGTACAAAGAGGCATTTGAAAAGAATCCTGCAGACACAGAGGCTTTAAAAGGTCTTGTGGCGAGTCTTATCAAGATAGGGAGATTGGAGGAGGCTCTAAGATACTTGGAGGAAACTTCTATAGAAGGTGATGGAGATATTGATTTGATGAGGGTCCATATCCTGTTTGAGAAAGGCAGATATGTAGATGCTCTTCGTTTATACCATGAAATTAAAAAGATTGAGGGTATAGACAAGGAGGAGATAGATAAGAGAATTAATGATTTAATTGCTTCTCTTCCCTACGAGAAAAAAAGGCTTCTGCTTGAGCAACTTAAACAGGAAGGTACAATAGAGGATTATATAGTGGCACTTGTTACATACAAGGATTACGACAAAGCGATTAAACTTTTTGAAGAAAATATAGATACTCTTAAGGGATCAGACCATCTATTTACATGGATTGCATGGGCCTACTTTAAGAGTGGGGATATCAGTAAGGCGAAATATTATTATAAGACAGTAATTAAAAGGAATCCTGATTATGTTCGTGCAAAGATAGGTTTGGCCTACTGTCTGGCAAAGGAGCATGAGTCTGAGAAGGCATTTAAGATATTAGACGAACTTCCTGATACAGACAACAGAGTCCTATTTGCCCGTGCATATGTTTTTGAGCAGGCAAAGAAGTTTTGGGAAGCCATAAAAGAGTATGATCGTATTCTTGAAATATATCCTGAAAACAAGACTGCTCATAGGTTGAGACTTATAGCCTTTTCTGATCTTGGAGCAAGCTCTCTGGCACTTGATAAGGCCTACCAAAAACTACCTGATGCCAAGGATTTGCATATTTTTCTTATAGGTAATACAGCCACTGATCGGATCAAGTGGAAGGAACCTGTGGAAGCAAAGAAGATACTGCAGCCTTTGTTGAGTGATCCTGATAATCTACGTGCAAGGTTTGATTATATAATTGCACTTGCTGAAAACAATGATATGAAAGAGGTTGTTGAGGCTTATGAGAGACTTGTAGAAAGAGATATATTTCTTCCATGGTGGGTCTTGGAGAATGTGGCTAAGGCATATCTGTATCTTGAAAAGCCTGAGAAGGCTCTTGAGCTCTACAATAAGGCCCTTAAGAGCAATCCAAGATCCTACAATGGACGATTGGGGAAGTTCTATACTCTACAGGAACTAAGGAAGTTCAACAAAGCAAGAAAGATTCTTGATGAGTTAGATAAAGAGCAACCGAGAGTTTACTGGTTGGGTAAAACAGCAGTCCCAAACTGGAAGAAGTTGGAGATTGCTGTGATTAGAGGATGGATGCTTGCATATGAAGATAGGTTGAAGGAGGCAGAGGAGTACTTCTGGCGATTAAGGAAGCAGGCACCTGCAAATATGGGTATTCGTACAGGACTTGCACACATGTATCTATGGCGTGGATGGCCAAGAAAGGCATTAAGAGAATTTAGGATAATTCATTCTATGGAGTCTCATAATGTGAAGGCGAGAATAGGTATGATGCACACCCTCAACCAGCTTGCTTATAAAGAAGAGGCAAGAGAAGGAGCAAAACAGCTTCTTGCAGAGTACCCCAAGGATAAACATGTTCAGCAACTTATTCGTAAACTTGAAGTGGAAGAGATGAGAGAGGTGAGAGGGGATTTTGTGTATTACAGGGATGAGGATGGATATGAAGATATAAGATTGAATATTGCCCTGTACCAACCTGTTACCCTTTATACCCATGTATATGGTTTCTTGCTCTGGCAGCAGAGTTATATAGATACCGAAGATAGACACTATTATTATCGGAGAATAGGCGCTGGAGCTGAACATATATTCAATAGCTCTTGGAGGGCAAGGCAGCATTTTTCTGTTGAATATGATACTGGAGATAATTTAGGTTCATTCACAGAAGTGGTCTTCACTCCTGATGACTACTGGACCTTTGGAGTTTCCTATGATTCTTTCACAACAGACATTCCTGTCAGAGCAAGGGTGTATAACATAGAGGCCAGTAAGTTAGAGGCAGATATAACCTATAGAGAAAGTGAGTGGCGTGAGTATGGGCTGTTACTTTCTTATCTCAACTTTTCAGACGGAAATGATAGATTTCAAGGTATGTTTACCTATGAACAGGGACTTTATGTGAAGAATAATTGGAGATTTAGATTTTTCTTAGAACTATTTTCATCCAAGAATTCAAAGAGGGATGTCCCCTACTTTAATCCAGAGTATGACCTTAGTCTGTCTGCAACGCTTATGACTGAATATACCCATTGGAGGATTTACAATAAGGCATTCCTTCAGAAACTCTTTCTTACGGGAGGAACATATAAACAGTCAGGATACTCTCCCAGACCAACTTGGGCTGTCCGGTATGAGCATATCTACGATTTTTCTGATACCCAGGCACTGCTGTGGGGTATTACAGTCTCAAGACAGGTCTATGATGGAGACTCTGTGTATAGTTATAGTTTCTATCTCACCTACAGGGGGAGATTTTGATGTGTAGGATTTTAATATTCATATTTCTGAATATACTGGTTATTTTAAATTTTAATTGCTCAGTGGTTGCAAAGGAGATGAAGGAAGGAGAGTTCTTGGTTATTGTTTATCACGCAGTAGTTGAAAATCCAAAGGACGAGTACAGTGTATCAAGAAAAGATTTTGTGGAACAGATGGAGTATTTGAGAACACATGGATTCCATCCCATATCACTGGATGATATTCTAAAGGCGAGCAGAGGAGAGAAGAAGCTGCCACCTAAGCCTGTATTGATTGCATTCGATGATGGTTATGTTTCTTACTATGAATTTGTAGTTCCTGTACTTGAAGAGTTTGGTTATCCTTCAGTAGTTGCGATAAGTGGGGCTTATGTGGACAATCCCCCCAAGGAGATCCCAGAGCCTATTATGAGCTGGGAACAGATAAAAGAGTTGGCATCAAAGGAACTTGTGGAGATAGTATCCCATACATATGATCTTCATAAAGGCATTCAGTACAATTCTGTAGGTAATATAGGTCCAGCATTGTATGTCAGAGCATATGATCCTTTAACCAAGAGATATGAGACAGAGGAGGAATACATAGAGAGGATCGAGAGAGATTTTGAACAACAGGAGGAGGTTTTTCAAAAACATCTTGGTTTTAAACCACGTGCGATAGTATGGCCTTTCGGAAAGTACACTACAATAAGTAAAGAGATAGCCATAAAAAGGGGATATAAGATGTGTTTTACCTCTTTCAATGGTTATGCTGATTTAGACTCTCTTTATGAAATAAAACGTAATTTTGTTATGAATGAACCTATGGAAGAGTTTGTGGAGATGGTCAACCAGTCCAGTAAATTTCAATACTATGTGAGGGCAGTCCAAGTAGACCTTGATCTGATTTATGATCCAGAATCCTATGAAAAGACAGATGAAAACCTGGGGAGGTTGATTGACCGTTTAGTGGCTATGAAAGTAAACACGGTTTTTCTTCAGGCATTCTCTGACCCTGAGGGTACAGGCAACATCAAGAGCGTATATTTTCCTAATAGGGTTTTGCCTATGAAGGCTGATATCTTCAGTCATGCAGTGCATCAAATAAAGATAAGAGATATGGATGTTTATGCCTGGATGCCGGTTTTAAGCATTGAGCTGCCAGATGAAGAACTCAATCAGTCTCTTAAAGTGGTGAGTAAACCAGAAGAGAAAAAGTCCTGGTATAACAGGCTGAGTCCTTTTAGTGAAAAGACAAGAGAGATAATGCGTATGTTATATGAAGACCTTGCTGCTCACTCATTAATACAAGGAGTTCTATTTCAGGACGATGCCTATCTTACAGACTATGAAGATTTCCATCCTGCAGCACTTGAAAAATACAAAGAACGTTTTGGTATAGATTTCCAGAGGGTGAATATTAAAGAAGACCCTGAACTTATGAAGCAATGGAGTAGATATAAGACTGAGGTGTTGATAGATTTTACAAAAGAACTTATGGAAAGTGTGAGAAAGTATCGTCCTGAGACTTTCTTTGCAAGGAATATTTATGCACCTCTTTTAACAGAGCCGGAGTCCGAGGAGTGGTTTGCGCAGAATTATGAACTCTTCTTGAATAACTATGATTATGTGGTAGTAATGGCCTATCCCTATATGGAAGAAGTTAAGAAACCATCCGAATGGCTCGGAAAACTAGTCAGAGTTGCCAAGGGATTTAAGTCTGGTGTTAAGAAAACAGTTTTCAAATTACAGGCATATGACTGGCGAAGAAATAAATGGATAGATGACTGGAAATTGCTTTCTCAGATGAGGGACATACTGGCCTCAGGTGGCAGAAGCATAGCCTATTATCCTGATAATGTATGGGAGAACAAGCCGGCACTAAATATTATAAAACTCGAAATGTCAACCAAGGATTATCCATTTTTGCCATGAATAGAACAACCATAGAGGCGGTTTTACAGTTTATAAGTGATTTTGTATATCTCTATCCACTGCTGATGAGTATTGTCTGGATAGTGGGAGGGATACTGTTTTATTGGAGACATGAGAGAAAGAAACAGACCTTGCCTGAACTTAAAGAGTATCCAATGTTTTCAGTGCTGGTACCCTGTCACAATGAAGAGGGTCAGATTAGACAGACACTGGATCAACTATTGAAATTAGATTATCCAAATTACGAAATAATACCAATAGATGATGGTAGTACTGATAGAACCGCAGAAATATTAAAAGAATACGCTCAAAAGCACGATCGTATAAGGGTTGTATATTTAAAGGAGAATCAAGGTAAAGGAGCTGCTCTTAGTATAGGTGCAATGGTGGCCAGAGGAGAGTTTATTCTTACAGTGGATGCAGATGCCTTGGTTGACCGTAATGCTCTTAAATGGCTTGCGTGGCATTTCATGAAGTATTCACGAGTGGGTGCTATCACAGGCAATCCAAGAGTTATTAATCGTACTACCCTGCTTGGCAAAATACAGACAGGAGAGTTCTCAACTATTATTGGATTAATTAAAAGGGCACAAAGGATACTCGGTAAAATTTTAACAGTTTCTGGGGTGATGGCTGCATTCCGTAAGCGGGCTTTGATTTCTGTCGGTCTATGGGATACAGATATGGTAACAGAGGATATAGATATCACATGGAAACTGGAGAAGAACTTCTGGGATGTACGATATGAACCCCGGGCTATCTGCTGGGTCTTTGTGCCTGAGACACTGAGAGGTTTGTGGAGACAGCGTCTCCGTTGGGCACAGGGAGGTGTAGAAGTCTTAAAGAAACATGTAAATATCTGGAAAGATTGGAGACAGAGAAGGCTATGGCCCATTTATATTGAGTATATACTGAGTGCCTTCTGGTCATACTCCTTTTGGTTGATCATCTGTTTATGGGCGGTTCAGGCTTTATTCAAACTTGTTATGCCCATTAAGTTTGTTCCTCCAATTCCACCTCTATGGACAGGATCAATCCTTGCCCTTGTGTGTTTGATCCAGTTTGTAGTTAGCTTAAGTATGGATTATATATATGATAAAAAGATGTTTAAATATCTATTCTGGGTTATATGGTATCCCTTCGCGTACTGGATGATCAATGCATTGACTGTAACTGTAGCGGTCCCTAAGGTCTTGTTTAGGAAAGAAAAGAGAAGGGCCGTATGGAAGAGTCCAGACAGAGGAATAGAGACCATAGGGAGGAGGTTATAATGTCAGAGGATATTGAAATAAGAGACAATCCAAGTTTAAAATCTTTTTTAAGAACAATTACTGAATTAAGCATTACAGGTATAGTTTGGGGATTATGGCTGTATCTGCTGTCACCTATATTGAGCTTAATTCTCTGGATATTAGGATTTAGATACTTTTATGTGGAGGTTATAGAGAAGGTGGGATATAAAGAATTCTTTGCTCTTATTAGTAAAATGGGCTGGATCATCTTGGTAGTATTTGTTGTTCTTCGTACCTGGGGATATTATAATTATTGGAGGTTTGGTAAGAGAAACAAGAGACGCAGTGTGGCTGCTTCTGGCATAGACCAGTTTGCAGAATACTTCAAACTGCATCCTGATAAGGTTAAGGAGTTGATGTCCAAAAAAGAGATTGTGTGGCCACTACAGTAAAGTCTATTTATATAAATGTCCATTAAAGGAACAGTCTGTACCAAAAGAGTACAGTAAGGTGTAAAATTCTGATGTATAATCCTGTATAATTTTTAAAAACAAAAAATTCTTAATTTGGCACAATTTTTGTTCTTAAAAAGGAAAAACCTCATGCTGGAGGAGAGCTATGGGGCAGGATTCAGTAGAGAGATTTCTTGGTAGAATAATTACAGATGATGTCTTTAGAGAAATGGTAAAGACATCATTTGTGGAGACATGTATTAAGGAGGGATTTGTTTTTACTAAGAAGGAGATGGAGATTCTAAGGAAGCTTGATCTTGATAAATTCAAAATCCTTTCAGAGGAGTTAGATAAAAGTTTGAGGCGGGGTGGTATGAGGTTATGACCCCCATAAGAAAAAAGGATATATTAAAAATCTGTAAAGTGCTTGAAGAGAAGATTTCGCCTTTCTGTCTTTATTACCCTGAAGGTAAGAAGCTTTATTCATCAGATGTTAGTGAGGTTTATTCTGTAGAGGTAAGGGTTGAAGAAGACCGGGTTGGGATAGTTAAGGGCGAAAGCCCGGATATCAACACTATTGCAAAAATTATTGAATGTTTTATCGAGGAGATAGAAGAGAAAAAGAGAGTAATATCTCATACCCTTAATAAATATAGAGAACTTACCTTTCTTTCTGAATTAAGTGAGATAATGAGTTCATCCATAGAGATAAACGAGATACTGGGGGTGGTTACTTTAAGGATAAAAGAAATAATGGGCGTGGAGAATTGTTCTATAATGACTGTTGAATCAGAAGATGGAAAGTTCTTTATTAAGGCTGTCTCAGGTAGAATTGTTAATGAACCCTGTTGGCTTGATATAAATGCAGGAGTTGCAGGCAGGGTATTCAAGAGTGGTAAGGCTGTGATAATAAATGAGCCTATTAAAGACCACGATTTTGTCCAAGGAGGCGAGGTAAATATAAACTCACTTCTTTGTGTGCCTCTCAGAGTTAAAGACAAAACCGTAGGAGTTCTCAATCTTAGTAATAAACTCAGAGGAGGCTTCACCAGTGAGGACGAGTCTTTGCTGCTTTCTATTTCAGTAATGGTAGCAGGAGCAATAGAGACATATCACCTTATGGAAGAGAAACTCAAACAGGAGAGATTTGCTACAATTGGCCAGATGGCGGCAGGGATAATTCATGATATAAAGAATCCAATGGCTACAATAAAAGGATTTGCAGGGCTTCTTGGAGATATGGAGTTCAGTTCTGAGGAGAGAAAAGAGTACAGTAAGTTGATAGTTGACGAGGTCAATAGACTTGTGGAGATGATCGAAGACCTTCTTGCTTTCACAAGAGGATTCAAAAAGAGGCTTTCAGTGAAAGAAGTGGATATTAGAGACTTTATCTCTGAAGTTTTATCCTATATAGAAAAAGAGATGGCGATGAAGAGGATCGAAGTTGTGAAAAGGCTTGACTATGTAGGACCGGTATATATAGATCCTGAGAAATTCAAAAGAGTAATATTTAATATCTCTAATAATGCGAAAGAGGCTTTAAGAGAAGGTGACAAGTTTTTAATTCTCTGTCGTAAAGTGGATAATCTTTTTGAGATGGTAATGGCAGACTCTGGAAGAGGTATCCCTGAAGAGATTCTCCCCAAGGTTTTTGAACCTTTTGTTACTAAGGGTAAAAGTTCTGGAACAGGATTGGGACTTGCTATTACCAAAAAGATAGTTGAAGAACATGGTGGTACTATTAGAGCAATAAATGAGAACTATTCAGGCATTGAGGGTTTTAGTGGAGCAAATTTTATTATTAGATTGCCTCTGAATGAGGCTATCCGTAACGAAAGAAGTGGCACATGAACCATATACAGAAAAAGATAGCACAGATTCGTGATGAGTATGCCTGTGAACTGCCTGAACGGATAAGGGAGATAGAAGATTGTTGGCATAGGGTGTTGCAGAGTGGTGGTTCTCTTGATAGTCTGAATAAGCTTCTATATCTGCTTCAGAACATAGCAGGTGCCTGTGCGTCTTTTGGATATGAAAGAATAAGCCAGAGGACCAATAGATTAAAAGAACTGGTCCAGGAATTAATAAGTAATGAAGGAGAGATTACAGAAAAACAGCGAATACTAATAGAAGAGATTATAGAAATGATGAAGACAGAGGCACTGGTTTCTATAAAGAAAGATTATACAGACCATGGAACCTTCTACAGTCTCTCTTCAGCCAGTTTTAGTAGAGACAGAAGGAGTGATTTGGTGGTGCTCATTTCTGAAGAAGAGGAAGAACTCAAAAATCTTGCCTTTCAGATCAGCCATTTTGGTTATACTGTTAAGGCCTTTGAGGGGATAGAGAACCTTTCTCACATCCTTTCTGAAGATGTTATTCCTTCTGCATTGATACTGGATACGGTGTTGGATGGAGATGAGATAAAAGGTGCCGAAACGATAAAAAAATTAAAGAATAAATTCGGTCATAATCTGCCTGTACTGTTTATATCCAATCAAGACGATATACACATAAGACTGAAAGTGATACGTGCAGGAGGAGATGAATACTTTGTAAGACCCTTTAATATCATTGATCTTATAGACAGACTTGATGTATTAACCAGTGACAAGACAGAAGAGCCTTATAGGGTGCTTATTGTGGAAGATGAGCCAAAGCTGGCACTGTATTATTCGATTCTATTGAAACAGGCAGGTATGGAGGCAGAAATAGTTAATAATCCTCTTGATGTCTTTTCTTGCCTTTTTGAGTTTAATCCTGATCTTATTCTTATGGATATGTATATGTCTCAATGCAATGGTAAAGAACTTGCTAAGATGATCCGCCAGATGAAGGCATTTGTATGTATTCCTATAGTTTTTCTTTCTGCAGAGACAGATCCTGTGCAGAAATTTTCAGCTATGAGTGTGGGGGGCGATGATTTTATAACAAAGCCTGTTGAGCCTGAACATCTTATATCATCTGTCAGGATAAGGGCTGAGAGGATGAGGATGTTGCGATCTTTTATGGATAGAGACAGTCTTACAGGATTACTGAATCATTCCAAAACAAAGGAGCAGCTTGACATCTCTATAGACAGGGCAAGAAGGATGAATACATCAGTAACCTTTGCAATGATTGACCTTGATCACTTCAAGAGAGTAAATGATACATATGGACACTATGTAGGAGATATGGTAATTGTAGCACTTGCAAGACTTCTTCAACAACGTTTGAGAAAGACTGACATCATTGGCCGTTACGGTGGAGAAGAGTTTGCTGTTATATTAAACTCCACAACCCCAGAGCAGGCAAGGATGATACTCGATGAGATCAGGGTCAGTTTTAGTCAGATAAGACATAGAGCTGGTGAGGATGAATTTAGAGCAACTTTCAGTTGTGGTATAGCCACTTATCCTGATTATAAGGATGTTACAGAGTTAATTAAAGCTGCTGATGAGGCTTTATATAGTGCTAAAAACCAGGGAAGAAATAGAATAATAGTTTTGAAAAAATAAAGAGAGGTGAAGAATTATGGATCTATTAAGTGAAGCTATAGTAAATGCTGGATTAATCAGCAGGGAAGAGTTGGATAAGATAAAAAAAGATGTGAAAGGTCGTAGCTTCATTCTGGAGATGCTAGAGAGAATGCCAGTGGATGAGGAGAAACTGGTTTCTATTTATACTGAACAATTCAATTTTAAGCGTGCTGATTTATCTGATATCCCACCAGATGCATTAGAAGGCTTTTCTGAGAGATTGGCACTCAAGTATCTCTGTATCCCTTTTGACAGAGAGAATAGATATCTGAAGGTGGCAATGGTTGACCCTCTGGATATAAATACAATACAGGACCTCTCCTTTATTACAGAACTCTCTATTATGCCCTATGTAGCTACCAAGACGGAGATCATTGAGGCTGTTAATACCTATTACAACATAAGTTCTGACCTCGTTACTCTACTTGACAATATAGTTCCTGAAACTCCAGATGAGATAGAGATTCTACCAGAAGAGTCATCTGTGGCCACAGATGTGTTCCAGACCGGAACCAGAGTTGAGATAAGTGATGATAATACCCTTCTGGCTCCTGCAATAAAGATAGTTAATCACCTTTTGAAAGAGGCGATGAAATGCAAGGCCAGTGATATTCATATAGAGCCATCACAGAGAAATGTAGAAGTAAGATTCAGAATTGACGGTGTTTTAAGAACACAGATGGAGATACCCAAGTGGCTCCATTCTGCTGTAATATCGAGAATAAAGATTATGTCCAAACTGGATATCAGTAACAGACGTACTCCACAAGATGGAGCCATCAAGATAAAGATACAGGATAAGGCATTGGACCTCAGGGTTTCCACTCTGCCCACACATCTTGGAGAAAAGGCGGTTATAAGGCTTCTGAATCCAGAAGAGACATCTATTGAACTTATATCTACAGGCCTGAGTGAAGATGAGTACAATAAGTTAAAGAAGGCATTCACACAGCCTCAGGGCATGATACTCGTTACAGGGCCTACAGGAAGCGGAAAGACTACCACACTGCATGGGATACTTAAGGAACTCTATTCTGAAGAGATAAATATAATAACCGTAGAAGATCCTGTAGAGTATGAACTAAAGGGGATAACTCAGGTGCAGGTAAATGAGAAGGCAGGTCTTACTTTTGCCAATACCCTCAGGTCTATACTGAGGCAGGACCCCGATGTGGTGATGGTGGGAGAGATTAGGGACTATGAGACTGCAGAGATAGCATTCAGGGCATCTATGACGGGACACCTTGTGTTGAGTACCTTACATACGAATGATACAGCATCGACAATTACCCGTCTTATTGATCTCGGGGTGGAACCATTCCTTGTGGGTTCATCCCTCCTATGTGTAGTAGCTCAGAGATTATTAAGGCTTAACTGTGATGAATGTATAAGGGAGTATACTCCTAACAGGAGTGTGCTTAATATGTTTCCATCTATAAGAAGAGATGTAAAATTTATGAGAGGTGTGGGGTGTGATAGGTGTAGTAATACTGGTTACAGGGGCAGGATTGCAGTATTTGAGATAATGGAGATAACACCTCGTTTAAAAGAGATGATTATTGGAGGAGCCACCGCACAGCAGTTGAAAGAGGAGGCAATGAAGGAAGGGATGCTCACCCTGTATGAGGCAGCCCTGCAAAAGGTCTACAATGGTGTAACCACCCTTGAAGAGGTTCTGAGGGTTATACCTGTAGAAGAGGTTAAAAGGTGGAAAGAATGTTCTGAATGTGGAAACAGATACGATACAGAGGAATGTCCCTATTGTGGGGTTCCCTCTGTAGAGGTTTGTAAAAGTTGTAAAAAGGAACTCAACATAGAATGGCAGTTCTGTCCTTACTGTGGTAAGCCAAGAGAGAAGAAGCCTCCTGTAATAGAATCCCGGTACAGGGTGCTTGTTGTAGATGATGAGCCAGGAATACTGAAAATGGTAGAGGTGGCCCTTCGTCCTCTTGGGCTTGAGATATATACTGCTACAAATGGAAGAGAAGCTCTTGAGAAGGTAATGAATACCATGCCTAACCTTATTATTACAGATATAAATATGCCTGAGATGGATGGATTTGAACTTATCAAGAAGTTGCGTTCTAATATGCATACGATGTTTATTCCGATAATAATCCTATCTTCGCGGGATACAGCAGAAGATAAGTTAAAGGGATTTACCTACGGTACAGATGATTATATAACCAAGCCTTTTGATTATACAGAGCTACAAGCGAGGGTGAAGAGACTCCTTACAAGAATTTATGTTTAAAGGGGATTATTATAAGATACTTGGTGTTGACAGAAAAGCCACTTTTGATGAGATAAAAAGGGCTTATAGACGCCTTGCGTCTATGTATCATCCTGATAGGAATACTTCACCTGAAGCAGTGGATAAAATGGCCGAGATTAATGAAGCATATTCAGTTCTCAGGAACCCGATGAAGAGGCTCCAGTATGATAGATGGCTCCTTTCCAAGAAGAAAGATTTAATGAGGAAAGGCAAGGAAGAGATGAAAGAGTTTTTTGCCTTCTCTTTCGTTGAAGTGATTAATAAATTTAAAAAACATGTTAAGTTGAAGGAGCTTACCAAGCTGGACGTGGAGGGCTTTGATGGAGTATATGAAGGGCGTAAGTTTCTTAAGAAATATATTGTCTTTCTGAAAGTTACGAATGAGGTCTCTGGTTTAATAGTTAGGAACGAGATAAGAAAGATAAAAAGATATTTAAAAGAGAAAATATTTGTAATATCAGAACCTCATCTCATTTTTGTTACCAAGGTAGATGCCTTCTGGAGAATGAGAGAAGTGGTTTATATGTCTGATGTAGAGGTGATTATTTCTGTTTTTGTCTATACATCAGGAAAGTTTTATTACGGGATTAATACAGAGACTGGTGGAAAGGAGATTAAGAGATGGTTTTAAAAATATTTTTAGGTGTATTTCAGCCTTAATCGGGAGAAGAAAGGAGGGCAAGTAATGAATACAGAGAAAGTTGAATTAGAAAAGCTGGTACTGAAATATGGGCTTGTAGACGAGGTCTCTCTGGCAAGACTCAAGATGAGAAGTATATCCTCAGGTAAGAATCTGAAGGAGCTTATTCTCCAAGAAGGTCTTGTTACTGAAGATGCCCTTCTGTACGCCATAAGTACTGAATTAAATCTGCCCTTTGTTACGCTTGACCCTGACAGTATTGATCATTCTCTCGTTAAGAAGATTCCTCAGGAACTTCTTGAGGGCTATAAGTTTATCCCCATAATTGAGGTGGATGGAGAGGTGAGGGTTGCAGTGGCAGACCCTACAGATGTGGAACTTATGAAACTACTTGAGGATACATATCCTGATAAACAGGTGAGCATATGTGTGGCTATTGCTTCTAATATCCTTGATACAATTGAGGCTATATTTTCTGAGGAAGAGAAGCCTTCTGGCATTGCATCGCCTGCAATAGCTCTGTTTTATGCAGCACTAACAGAGGCCGTAAAAAAGAGAGTGTCAGCCATGTATATAGAGCCAATAGATGATAAGATGCGCATAAGATTTAGACAGAAAGAAAGGTTGCTTGTTAAGGGAATGCATCCAGGGGAGTTTATTAATCCTATTTTAGAGAAAGTTAAACAGACCTTTAATGTAGGAGATTCAGGTTCAGGTAGTATCAAGACCATTATTGCTGGTAGACAGGTATATATTACTGCAAGGATATTGGGGGCAGATGACCATCTTGGTGCTATACTTTTATTCCGTTACAGTAGAAGAGGTGTCTCTTTCAATAGACTTCCTATAGATGACACATCACTGGTCCGTCTCCTAAGAGGGCTACACAGCCTGTCAGGATGTATCCTTGTTGTAGGACCAGATATGGATTCCTGGGCAGATATAGTAGAGGCAATGATAAAGGAACTTAATCCTAAAAGGAGGAAGGTGATTATTCTTGTGAATGAGGAGACCCCTCTGGAGGGGGGAGAGAGATATATATACATTAATCCAGAGGAGACAAACAAGGCTATGAGTGCTCTGCTGGGTGCGGGTATTGATGCAGTATATATCCAGGACATTCGCAGAAGTGGTTTTGATATAGAACTGATGCTTCGCCTTTCAGACGAAGCCCTTGTTATAGCTTCCATGTATGCCAGAAATGCAAAGGATGCAATGGAAATTATAAGAAGAATGGCCAGAGGTGTGGAGATAAATGAAAGGATTCTTCTTGTGATAGAGTTACTAAAGGAGCCTATGGCATGTGAGTATTGCTCTGAAAGAAGTTGGCAGGTAGGAAGAGGTTGTAGAAGATGTGGATACTCTGGTGTAAAAGAATATATTGAGAAGATAAATGTAATTACCTTCGGAGAGGGAGGATTAAGATGAGGATTGAGTCATTATTCGAGGAGATGGTCAACAGGGGTGCTTCTGATCTACATCTGACTACAGGGATGCCACCTCTTATGAGGGTTATAGGAGAGCTTGAGGTATTAGATAACTATCCCCCTGTAACAGAGTCAGACTTCATGCAGTTTATGGACAGAGTCTTGGATGAAACCCAGAAGAGAAGGTTTAAAGAAGATATGGAGATAGACTTTGCCTTCACCTTTGAAGAGAAGTACCGATTCAGAGTTGCTTTTTACAGACACATGAATGGATATGCAAGTGCCTTGAGGTTAATACCTGGAGACATATTGTCTCTGGAGAAACTTGGATTGCCTCCAGTTGTAAAGAGTTTTGCAAGAAATGAGAATGGACTGGTACTGGCAGTAGGACCAACAGGATGTGGGAAATCTACTACTCTTGCGGCAATGATTGATCTGATTAATTCTGAAAGACGGTGTCATATTATAACCATTGAAGACCCTATAGAGTTTGTCCATAAGAATAAAAGGGCATATATTACCCAGAGAGAGTTGAATACCCATACAAGGAGCTTTGCTTCTGCCTTGCGGAGTGCCATGAGAGAGGATCCTGATGTGATAATGGTTGGAGAGATGAGAGATCTTGAAACTATTCAGCTTGCCCTTAATGCAGCAGAGACAGGCCATTTGGTGCTGGCTACATTGCATGCAAACAGTGCGCCTGAGAGTGTAGACAGGATAATTTCTGCCTTTCCACCAGATCGCCAGAGTATGGTAAGGGTTCAGCTCTCTAATACCCTTGTGGGTATAATTTATCAGGCCCTTATACCGACTGTTGATAAGAAGAGAAGAGTCTGTGCAGCAGAGGTGATGGTGGGTACTCCTGCTGTAAGAAATATAATCAGGGAAGAAAAGACTTATCAACTCCCTTCAGTTATGCAGACAGGTATTAAGGATGGAATGCAGTCTATGGAACAGGCACTGAGAGAGTTGCAGATGAAGAAGCTGATCAGTCCCTCAGAAGTAACAAAGAGAATGAGAACTAAGCTCTCACTAACACAAAGACCAGTAATGGGAGGTGTAAGATGAGCAAAAGGGTATTGGTTGTTGATGACGATAGAAGAATGCTTGAGCTTGAAAGGGTTCTGTTTACAAAGCATGGTTTTGAGGTGGTTGTTGCCTCTGACGGCAGTGAAGCAATAGAGGCTGCACTTAAGAGTGAGCCTGACCTTATTGTACTTGATATTGAGATGCCTGGTAAGGATGGCTATGCAACACTCATGGAGTTGAGAAGCCATAAAAAGTTGAAGGATGTTCCTGTTATTGTTTTATCTGCACTTACGGATGATGTGTATCATAAAATTAGTGAGTCTATGGGCACAGTAGAGCATATTGATAAGCCTTTTGATCCTGAAAGACTTATTTCTAAGGCAAAGGAGATTCTGGATATCCGGTAATAGAGAATGGGTAGTTCATTAAGACAGAGAATGCTGTTTGTAATGATAGGGGTGCTTATTGTCACCACAGCAACCTATATGTTTCTTGTTCAGAAAGAGGTGGAAAAAGAGATGTCTGAAGCAGAGGAACAGGCTGCAAGAAATGTTCTCCGCCTTGTAATGCTTAATATCGAGAGTAAATATAAAGACCTGCTGTTTTATAAAAAGGCAGCTCTTGAGCGTCATAAAAGAGAACTGAAGAATGTGACCTCACTGGTGGTAGCCCATATTGATGAGTACTATGAGAAATACAAAAGGGGACTTCTGAGTGAAGAGGAGGCCAAAAGACAGGCGGCTGAAGAGGTGAGAAGGCTCAGGTACGGGAATAATGATTATTTTTTTATAGTGGATAGAAACTATATAACCCTCTCACATCCTTTCCCTGAACTTATTGGTAAGAATGTTTCAGACCTGAAGGACATAAAAGGCAACTATGTAGTCCGTCCAATGATGGAGGTGGCTCTTAAAGAGGGAGAGGGTTTTACCCGCTACTGGTGGAGGAGAATAGGTGATGAACGTCCTGTAGAGAAGCTCTCGTACTCTGTCTTTTATCCGAAGTGGCAATGGATGGTAGGCACAGGAGTGTATATCGATGATATTGAAAAAGAGGCAAAGAAGAAACTTGATGCAATCATAGAGGAATTAAGAGAGAACTTCTCAAAGATAAAGATAGGTCAGACAGGATATCTATTTCTTTTTAATGGAAAAAAACAGATGATTATACATCCCTATCTCTCAGGTAAGGATGTATCAGATGTGAAGAATAAACAGACGGGTACATATCTTATAGAAGACCTGATGAAGGCTGCTAGGAATCCTGAGGTCCCCTTCGAGTATCTGTGGGATAAACCGACAGACAGGGGCAATTACAAATATATCAAACAGTCCTATGTGAGTTATTTCCCACCTCTTGACTGGTATGTAGCCTCTACTGTGTATAAAGATGAGATAACCGCCCCTGCAGAAATCCTGAGTAGGAAGATATTCTATCTTTCTATCGTCTTCCTCGGGGTAGTGATAGTCCTTTCCATGGTCTTCTCAGACACCCTTGTAAGACCTATAAGAAATCTTATAAAGGTAATGAAGAATGTGACTGAAGAGGGTACAACGGATATTCAGGTGCCTATTGAAGGAGTTACAGAGACAAGACAACTGGGAGAGATATTCAATAGGATGTTAAAATCAATCAATGAAGCTGTGGAGGCAAAGGACAGATATGCAAGAAAACTTGAGAGATTTAATGAAGAACTGGAAAGAACCGTGCAGCAGAGGACCAGAGAACTTCTTGAGGCAAATAAAAAGTTGCAGGAGCTTGATAAGTTGAAAACAGATTTTCTTTCTACAGTGTCTCATGAACTGAGAACTCCTTTGACTTCAGTTCTCGGTTTTGCAAGAATTATAAAGAAGAGATTAGATGAGGTTGTGATTCCTTCGGTAAACATAAAGGATAAGAAGACAGAGAGGGCTGTCAGACAGGTAAGAGATAATCTTGAGATTATAATAGCAGAGGGTGAGAGATTAACGGCACTTATAAATGATGTTCTTGACATAGCCAAGATAGAGTCTGGGCGGATAGAGTGGAGGGAAGAGGATGTAGACATGGTAGATGTATTTGAGAGGGCCACGGCGGCGATGCTGTCATTGGTAGAGGGGAAGGGTTTGTATTTAAGGAAGGAGTACGAGGTAGGGAGTGCGGTAGTGAGGGGTGACAGGGACAGGCTGATACAGGTAGTGACGAATTTATTGAGCAATGCGATAAAGTTCACTGACAGGGGAGGGATAGTGTGCAGGGTAGGAGTGAGGGAGGCTGTGGTGAGGTGTGAGGTAGAGGACAGTGGGTGTGGGATACCTACTGAGATGCTTGAGGGGGTATTTGAGAAGTTCAAGCAGGTTGGGGAGACGTTGACAGAGAGGCCTAAGGGGACGGGTTTAGGGTTACCGATATGCAGGGAGATAGTGAAGCATCATGGTGGGAGGATATGGGCGGAGAGTGAGGAGGGCAAGGGCAGTAGATTCATCTTTGAGTTGCCTCTTAAAGGTGTGGACATGACAGTAGAGATACCAAAGGAGGGCCTGATCGAGTCTATTCAGAAGCATATGGAGGATAGAGTAGGAGAGAGGATTCTAATAGTAGATGATGACAGTGCAATCAGGAGTATGTTGAAGCAGTATCTGCATGATCGAGGTTATGAGACTGAGGAGGCATCTGATGCCAAGGAGGCGATAGGGAAGGCGAGGAGTCTGAGGCCTGATCTGATACTACTTGATATAATGATGCCGGGGCTGAGTGGCTATGATGTACTGAGGGTATTGAAGAATGATGAGATAACGAGGGATATACCTGTGATAGTGGTATCAGTGCTTGAGGACAAACAGAGGGCATTGATGTTGGGAGCAAGTGATTATCTTACAAAGCCAGTATATGAAGGAGAATTGTTTGATAAGATAAAGAAGACATTAGGAGAGAAGGGTGATAGACATAAGATACTTGTAATGATAATAGATGGTGATAAGGAGACGATGAAGAGGATGGCTATGGCAATGAGAAGTAGAGATTTTGAGGTGATAGAATGCACTGGTGATAAGGAAGAGATAATAGAAGGGTTGAGGCGTTCACCTGAGTTGATACTTGTTGATCTGGATATACTGGAGGGCTTCAAAAGTCTGCTTGAGGATGAAGAGATACGAGATAAGATAGTAAATACAAGATTTGTATATATGATAAAAGGAGGTCAGAGGAATGGGGAAGAAAGTATTGATAGTGGATGATGAGGCACATATCAGACTTCTACTTGAACAGACACTTGAGGAGTTTGAGGATGAGGGAGTGGAGATACTGACAGCGGACAATGGCACTGATGGGCTTGAGATAATCAAAAAGGAGAGACCTCAGCTTGTGTATCTTGATGTTATGATGCCTGGTATGAATGGGTTTGATGTCTGTAACATTGTGAAGAATGAGATGAAGATGGACGATGTTTATATTGTGATGCTTACGGCTAAGGGACAAGAGTTTGATAAACAGAAAGGCATGGAGGTGGGAGCAGATATCTACATGACAAAACCCTTCAACCCCGATGAAATTATCGAGAAGACTGCAGAGATTCTCGGGATAGAAATATGATGACAAAGAACCTCCTTTATATTCAGGGGCAAAGCTGTGGTGGAGATACCATATCTCTGCTGAGTGCTGAAGAGCCTGATTTTCTTACATCTCTCAAAATGATGCAGATTAATATCCTCTGGCACCCGAGCTTAAGCACCACAGATGGTGATGAAGTGGAAAGAATATTCAATGAGGTTATTGAAGACAGAAGGCCTCTTGATATCTTTGTTGTTGAGGGTGCTATACCCACAGCCCCCCTGGGCACAGGAGACATATACAAAGTGCTTGGCAGACCAATGATAGAGATTGTTAAGGCCTTAGCGGCCGTTGCAGAATATACAATAGCAGTAGGAACCTGCGCTTCCACAGGAGGTATTCCTGCATCAGGAGCAAACCCTACCATGGCGACAGGGCTTCAGTTTCATAATAAGGATAAAGAAGGTGTGCTTGGAGAAAATTACCGCTCCCGTTCTGGTATGCCAGTAATAAATATTCCTGGTTGTCCACCCCATCCTGATTGGATAATTGGGACATTATATTTCATTGTTGAGGGAGTCCTTAAAGAGGAGGACCTTGATTATGCGAATCGTCCCTCTGTGTTTTACAATAGTCTTGCCCATCATGGATGTCCACGAAATGAATTCTACGAGTTTAAGTCTTCTGCAGAGGAGTTTGGGCAGTTAGGATGTCTCTTTGAGTTTCTGGGCTGCCGTGGTACTCAGTGTGAATCAGACTGTAATAATCGGCTGTGGCTCGGAAGAACAGGCAGTTGTACCCGTGGAGGATTCCCCTGTATAGCCTGTACAGATCAGAGTTTTCCCCAGCAGAACAGCAGATTCTTTAGCACTGAGATGATAGGAAATATTCCTAAATACCTGCCTAAGGATGTACCAAAGGCATGGTACATAGGGATTACAGGACTCTCAAAGATGGCGACCCCAGAGAGGCTTAAGATAAACTCAATATCTCCATATCCCAGGAAGAAAGGAGCAGACAGTGGCTAAGACTATTACAATAGAACCCTTTACAAGGGTGGAAGGCGACCTGAGAATCAAGGTTGAGATAAAGGACAATATTATTACAGATGCAAGAGCCTCTGGGATCATGTTTCGGGGATTTGAGAAGATATTGAGAGGTCACTATCCTGAAGATGCACTTGTTTTTACTCCGAGGATATGTGGTATATGTAGCATATCCCATTCAGTGGCTGCCTCTTCTGCATTGGCAGCAGTCTCAGAGGAGTTTGTCCCTTCAAGCAGGGGACAGATTGCAAAGTCAATAGTCCATGCTACTGAAACAGTAATGAGTCATCTTACACAGTTTTATATCTATTTTATTCCTGATCTGCTGAACAGGAGATTTGAAAACCTTAAAGGGTACGATTCAATGCTTGAGAGGTTCACTCCCATGAAAGGGACTTCTGTGAGAAGAATACTTGAGGAGAGAAAGAGATTCCTCGAGATTCTTGGTATCATAGTAGGTAAATGGCCTCACACACTTGCTATACATCCAGGAGGGATCACCAAGTCTCTTAATGCCTCTGAGATATTCAGGGTGAGAGGGGTGTTAAGGCAGTTTATATCAGTTGTAGAAGAATTGCTTCTTGGGATGTCTACAGAGGAGTATCTTCAGATCAGCTCTGTAAAGGATTTTGAATCTCTCTTTTTAGCAGAGAATGGCAATCTTTCTGACCTTGGGTTATTTTTCAGTTTTGCCAGAGAAGCAGGTCTTATGCAGATGGGTAAAGGCTCTGACAGGTTTATTTCAGCAGAGGCTTATCTACAGCCTGATGGCACTTCCTTTATTTCTTCAGGATATTGGGATGGAGAGGTATCTGAATTAGAGGTGGAGAAGATTACAGAGTCTATAAAATTTTCTTTCTTTAACTTCAGAGAGGAGAGTATAAGCCCCTTCGAAGATCTTTCTGAACCAAACCGGGATAAGCCTGATGCCTATAGCTGGGCAAAGGCACCCAGGTATGATGGGAAAGTGGTAGAGGTAGGCGCCCTTGCAAGGCAGGTAATAAACGGAGATCCCCTTCTTAGAGAGTTTTTTCACATTTGTGGCTCTACTGTTTTTACCAGGGTTTTTGCAAGGCTGCATGAGGCTGTTAAACTATTGAATGCTATGGATTCTTGGATAAGGTATCTGGACACATCTGAGAGTTATTACTCAAAGAATCTGCTAAAGAGTTCTGCTAAAGGTGTCGGGATTACAGAGGCAGCCAGGGGTATTCTCAGCCACTGGATTGTGATAGAGGAAGGCCTGATTAAAAACTATCAGGTTATTACACCCACTGCCTGGAACTGCTCACCTAGGGATGAAAAGGGCACTCCAGGTGCCCTTGAACAGGCCCTATTGGGTACCCCAATAAAGGATGAGAACAATCCAGTAGAGATTGGAATCATCGTTAGATCATATGATCCCTGCTTGGTATGTACAGTTCACTGATAGGATTGTTTAGATGAGGGACAACACTGTAGAGGAGGTTTTTTATGGACTCGAAAGGGCCTACCTATGAGGAACTTCTTGAGAAAGTAAGAGAATATGAGATTCAGGAAGGGATATTTCGTACCATAATACAGCAGATTGAGGCATTGTATGCAGAACTGGCATCAAATCAGGCAGAGATAGAGAAGAAGAATGAGGAGTTAGAAGGTGAGAGAAAGAAACTGAGTGCTATTTTAGAAAATATAGCAGAAGGACTGGTAGTAGTTGATCGCCGTGGTAGAGTGATAATAGCAAACCATGTCTTTTGTGATTTCTTTGGTAGAGAAATTGAGAAGGTCTACAATCAGCATATATCCGAGGTTGTGGACAACAGAGATCTTATTGCCCAGATCACAAAGATTCTGGAAGAACCCTATAGTACACTCTCCATAGAGATACAATTAAAAGATGGGAGGATTATAAAAGGTAACTCCTCTGCAATTCTTTTAGATAATGTTGTCCTGGGAGTGGTAAGCACATTCAGGGATATTACCTATGAGGTAGAGATAGATCGGATGAAGTCAAACTTCTTATCCACAGTATCCCATGAACTTAGAACTCCTCTTACTTCTGTGCTCGGTTTTGCCAAGATTATCAAAAAGCGACTTGATGAGATTATTTTCCCGTACACAATTGCGGATGATAAAAAAGTTAAAAGGGCAATAAAACAGGTTTCTGATAACCTTGAAATAATTGTAGCAGAGGGTGAGAGACTAACGGCACTTATAAACAATGTTCTTGATTTAGCCAAGATAGAGTCTGGGCGGATAGAGTGGAGGGAAGAGGATGTAGACATGGTAGATGTATTTGAGAGGGCCACGGCGGCGATGCTGTCATTGGTAGAGGGGAAGGGTTTGTATTTAAGGAAGGAGTACGAGGTAGGGAGTGCGGTAGTGAGGGGTGACAGGGACAGGCTGATACAGGTAGTGACGAATTTATTGAGCAATGCGATAAAGTTCACTGACAGGGGAGGGATAGTGTGCAGGGTAGGAGTGAGGGAGGCTGTGGTGAGGTGTGAGGTAGAGGACAGTGGGTGTGGGATACCTACTGAGATGCTTGAGGGGGTATTTGAGAAGTTCAAGCAGGTTGGGGAGACGTTGACAGAGAGGCCTAAGGGGACGGGTTTAGGGTTACCGATATGCAGGGAGATAGTGAAGCATCATGGTGGGAGGATATGGGCGGAGAGTGAGGAGGGCAAGGGCAGTAGATTCATCTTTGAGTTGCCTCTTAAAGGTGTGGACATGACAGTAGAGATACCAAAGGAGGGCCTGATCGAGTCTATTCAGAAGCATATGGAGGATAGAGTAGGAGAGAGGATTCTAATAGTAGATGATGACAGTGCAATCAGGAGTATGTTGAAGCAGTATCTGCATGATCGAGGTTATGAGACTGAGGAGGCATCTGATGCCAAGGAGGCGATAGGGAAGGCGAGGAGTCTGAGGCCTGATCTGATACTACTTGATATAATGATGCCGGGGCTGAGTGGCTATGATGTACTGAGGGTATTGAAGAATGATGAGATAACGAGGGATATACCTGTGATAGTGGTATCAGTGCTTGAGGACAAACAGAGGGCATTGATGTTGGGAGCAAGTGATTATATAACAAAACCTGTGGATGAAAGGGAGTTATTTGAGAAGATAAGGAGAGTAATGGGAGAGAGGACAGAGAGACGCAGAAAGGTGGTGATGATAATAGATGGTGATAGTGAGACTATGGTACGTTTAGCAGAGGCTATGAGAGAGAAGGAGTTTGAAGTAATAGAGAGTAGAGGGGATAGAGAAGAGATAGAAGATGGGCTTAAAAAGTCACCTGATCTTATTTTAGTGGATGTGGATATATTGGAGAGCTTTAAGGAGTTGCTTGAAAAAGAGGAGATAAGACAACGGTTGATTAATACGAGATTTGTATATATGATAAAAGGAGGCAGAGAAAATGTGGAGTAATGCAAGTTTATGCTAATATAAAAAGTTATGAAAGAACTATCTATTGATCTGCTCAGAGATATTGGTGCTCAACTTAGAGGAATACTTCCTCAGATGAGATTTGCCCATGATGCAGGTAGAGTCCTCAAAAGAGGAGCTTCTGGAGATAAGACCTTTCAGATAGACAAAATAGCGGAAGAGACGGTTTTCTCAATGCTTGAGAGTTTAGAGATTCCCCTTACTCTTGTGTCTGAGGAGATGGGAGTTATTGAAATAAAAGGAGGGGGTGAGACAGTTCTTATTGATCCAATTGATGGAAGCAAGAATGCGGTCTCGGGTATACCTTTATTCTGTACTTCCATTGCAGTTAGTGAATCTGAAAGGCTGAAAGACCTAAGACTTGCCTATATTCTTAATATATTGACCGGAGATGAGTATTGGGCTGTAAGAGGTGAGGGGAGCTATCTGAATGGTGATCCCATCAGTACAGATCCTTCTACGGATATAAAGGTGGTCCTGTATGAGACGCAGGCTCCAGGAAGAGATATCCAAAGGATACTTCCCCTTCTGGCACTTTCAAACAGGACCCGCTGTTTTGGTTCTACAGCCCTTGACCTCTGCTTTGTTGCAATGGGTGCAGCCAGTGTATATATAAATCCTGCTCCTACAAGGAGTTTTGACTTTGCAGCAGGAGTGCTGATAGTCAAGGAGGCAGGTGGAGTGGTAACATCTCCTGCGGGAGAGGAGGTTTCGGAGATGGAGCTGTCTATGAAGAAGACATCGCCTCTTCTTGTCTCTGCGAATATTGATATCCACAAAAAGGCCCTCCAGGTGCTGAAAGGATAGATGTCAGAAAGGGATATTATCAAAGAGTTGCGTATCCTGAACAGAAATCTTGAGAAACTGCTAAAGCATTTGGTGCCCCAAATAGACCCTTCAGTATTTGAGCAGTTCAAAGCCTTTAAGGCAGAAAATCTTTCTGGAAAACTTATCCTAAGAGGCATATCCTATGTGGACCCCATTAGGCTACATGAACTAAAGGGTATCGATAGAGTTATTGAGAGGGCAAAGAAGAATACAGAGATGTTCCTTAAGGGACTGCCTTTTAATGACATGCTAATATATGGTCCGAGAGGCACAGGAAAGTCATCAGTAATTAAAGCACTGTTTAATGAGTACTCAGATAAAGGGTTGAGAATTGTGGAGATGTCTCAAGAGGCGATGCTCTGTCTGGATGAGTTGATAGAGCTTGTAAGAGACAGAAAGGAAAAGTTCATACTCTTCTGTGATGATCTGTCCTTTGAGAGACCTGATAGACAATACCTATCCCTTAAAGGTTTGCTTGAAGGTGCTCTTGTAGCAAGACCACATAATCTGGCTGTCTATGCCACTTCAAACAGGAGACACCTTATTGTGGAGAGAGTGTCCGATAATCTTCCTATGGAGAAGAATGGCGAACTACATCCTTCTGACTCCCTTGAGGAAAAGGTCTCCCTTAGTGACAGATTTGGCCTCAGACTGTATACAGGCCATTTTGGTATGGAAACCTATCTCGAGATTGTAGAAAACTATGTGGGGCAGAGGGGATTGAGGATAGATTGCAATATTTTGAGACAGAGGGCACTTCAATGGGCCCACGAACATGGAAGCTTCTCTGGCAGAACAGCCCGCCAGTTTGTGGATGCCCTTGAGGGAGAGCTGTCTCTATGATACTTGGGCCTTTGCTGCTTGGCATTGTACAGGGTTTAACAGAATTTATTCCTGTAAGTAGCACTGCACATCTTATTATTATCCCTTATTTCTTAGGATGGTCAGGCACAATTGACACTCTCGAGTTTGATGTGGCCCTTCACGGAGGTACCCTTTTGGCGCTCCTTATCAGTTTCAGAAAAGAATGGTTATCAATACTAAGGGGAAACAGAAACCTTCTTCTGGCCCTGGGTGTGGGTACTGCTCCGGCTGCAGTTGCTGGTCTTACCATGGAAGAAGTTGTGGAATCAACTCTGAGGAATCCCTGGATAATTGCCAGCTCTCTTGTGATTATTAGTATATTTATGTTACTGGCAGAGAGGGTTAGAACTAATAGAGACTTTGGGAGTATTACTGTAAAGGATGCCTTTATTATAGGAATTGCACAGGCAGTGGCACTTGTACCTGGGGTGTCAAGATCAGGTATAACTATATCTGCAGGGCTTCTTAGAAGGATAGATAGGGTATCTGCAGCAAGGTATTCCTTTGTGCTCTCCATGCCTGTAGTAGCTGGTGCAGTGGTGCTTGAAGGTACAGATATATTAAAAGCCCCTGGAGAGTTTGATTATTGGCAGGTCTTAATAGGTTTTTTTACATCCTTTGTTTCCGGCCTTTTATGTATAAGGTTTTTACTGTGGTTTTTTCAGAGATTCTCTCTGAAAGTGTTTGTTTACTATAGGTTCGCCCTTGCTGGTATAATATTATTGTTATTATGGATTCAAGGTTAAAGAGAATCAAGGAAGAGATAGTAGGTGTCTTCTTCACCCTTTTCAGTGTGTATGTGGCAATCACTCTTGTAAGTTACTACAAATGGGACCCTTCCTTTTTTACTGAGAGTGCTGGTCCTGTTAAAAACTATGGAGGTGTGGTCGGTTCCTATCTCTCAGACACATTGATAAGTATTTTCGGCTATATGGCCTATCTTGTGCCTTTGTTCTTAGGAGTTTTTGGTATAAAACGTCTTCTTGGAAAACAGAGGCGAAGGGAGTTTCTGATAGGAGTATTGCTGTTGATGTTATCTGTACCAATACTTCTTTCTCTACTTTCCTATACCCTGCACTGGAAGAGCACTCTGGTGCCTCCAGGTGGTCTTATTGGAGAGGTCTCTTCAAAAACCCTTGTCAGGTTCTTCTCGGTGCCTGGTGCTTATATATTTGTCCTCTCTCTCTTCTTCTCTTCCCTGGTTATAATCAGTCCTCTGTCTGCAAGGGAATTTCTCACAAAAATATCTGAGATGAGAAGTAAAAAAGAGACTCCAAGACCAACCCTTTCTACAGAAAAAGATGAGCCCAGGATAAAATACCTCAAAGAGACCCAGAGGACTGAGGAGGGACCGGCAGTAGAGGCACCTCAGCAGAGTGGTCCATACAGACTACCCTCAATAGAGCTTCTACATACCTATCAGAAAGTGCCTGGCCCATCCAAAGAAGAACTTCTTGAAAGGGCCGAACTTTTGGAGGAAAAGCTGGCAGATTTTAATGTGACAGGTAAGGTGACCCAGGTACATCCTGGCCCTGTGGTGACCATGTATGAGTTTGAACCTTCACCAGGCATAAAGATCAGCAAGGTTACCTCACTCGCCCATGACCTTGGCAGAGCCCTTGGAGGGCTGAGTGTGAGAATTGCAACTATACCAGGCAAAACCCAGCTTGGTATAGAGGTGCCAAATCGCCAGAGAGGAATAGTATATCTGAAAGAGATCATAGGTTCTGAAGTGTTCAGAAAGAGCACATCTCTGCTTACTCTCGCCCTTGGTAAGGATATCTATGGGAGGGCAGTAGTGGCTGACCTCTCAAAGATGCCCCATTTACTTGTTGCAGGCACCACCGGATCAGGCAAAAGTGTACTTATCAACTCCCTTGTTATGAGTATTCTCTACAAGGCCTCTCCTGAGCAGGTAAAGATGCTGATGATAGACCCTAAACTCTTGGAACTGTCCAGATATGATGGGATAGCTCACCTTATAACCCCTGTTATTACCAATCCAAAGGATGCCACTGTGGCGCTCAAGAAGATGGTTCTTGAGATGGAACGGAGATACAGGTTAATTGCTGAGAAAGGGGCGAGGAATATAGAAAACTACAACCGTCAGGTGCCGGACGAGGAGAGAATACCCTATATGGTAGTGATAATTGATGAGCTTGCTGATCTGATGTTCACGGCCTCAAAGGAGGTTGAGAACTCTATAGTCAGACTCGCCCAGATGGCTCGTGCCTCAGGCATACATTTAATAGTTGCCACACAGAGACCCTCTGTGGATGTGATAACAGGAATAATAAAAGCGAACTTTCCCACAAGAATAGCCTTTCAGGTGACCTCCAAGGTAGACTCACGTACTATTATAGATGTACAAGGTGCTGAGCAGTTGATAGGGATGGGAGATATGCTTCTTATGATGCCTGGAGCAAGGCTCCGGAGGCTTCATGGTGCCTATGTGTCCGAGGATGAGGTAAGGGCTGTTGTTGAGTTTATAAAGACACAGGCAGAGCCGGACTATACTCTCTTTGAATCCATCGAGTCTGAAGCAGAGATTGAAACTGAGCTTGACAGAGAAGAAAGAGACGAACTTTACCAGAGAGTGATAGAGTATGCAGAATCAGTGGGTGAGATCTCTATTTCTTCTATACAGAGACGATTCAAGATCGGTTACAACAGGGCAGCCCGGATAATGCAGATGCTGGAGGAGGATGGCCTTGTAGGACCTCCCAAAGGTGCGGGCAAACCGAGAGATTTCATAGGCAGATCCTAACTATAAATTTTTTTTAATTTCCTATAAACAGCCGTAAATAGACTTGACTTCTTAATTACGTTAATGTTATTACTTATAGGCTTTTTAAACCTGAGAGTTTAGTTCTCCATTTCTGGAGAAAGGATTTACGACTGATTTCTGGCAGAAGGAGGTCCAATGGCACTTTTAACATTTAAAGGCGGTGTCCATCCTCCAGAGCATAAGGAACTTTCAAACAGGATTCCCATTCGTGATGCCACTGTTCCTAAACAGGTTGTTATTCCACTGCAGCAGCATATTGGAGCTCCTACCAAGTGTCTTGTTGAGATAGGACAGGAGGTAAAAAAGGGAGAGGTTATAGGAGAGCCAACAGGTTTTGTATCAGCCCCTGTTCATGCCTCTGTTTCTGGTAAGGTGGTTGCGATAAAGGATGTGCCTAATGCGATGGGGAGAATGGTTCCATCTGTAATTATTGAGAATGATGGAAAAGAGGAGTGGACACAACTTGAAGATCATCCCGATTATATGAAACTTTCCCCTGAGAAACTAAGGGAGAAGATTCAGAAGGCAGGAATTGTAGGTATGGGTGGTGCAGCATTTCCTACCCATGTGAAGCTGTCTCCTCCTAAAGAGAAGCCGATTGATATTGTGATCATCAATGGTGCAGAATGTGAGCCCTATCTTACGGCAGATCATAGGGTGATGGTAGAGAATCCTAAGGAGGTAATTGAAGGATTAAAAATAATAATGAAGATCCTTGGAGTACAGAAAGGCTATGTAGGTATAGAGAATAACAAGCCTGATGCCATAGAGAAGATGAAAGAGGCTGCCTCTGGAGAACCGAATATAGAGGTGGTGGCATTGCAGGTGAAATACCCCCAAGGTGCAGAGAAGATGCTTATAAAGGCTATTACAGACAGAGAGGTGCCTGCAGGAGGACTGCCCATGGATGTGGGTGTAGTGGTTCAGAATGTGGGTACGGCCTTTGCCATTTATGAAGCATGCCGTTATGGGAAGCCATTGATAGAGAGAGTGGTGACTGTTACAGGTCTTGGAGTAAGTTCTCCAGGAAACCTGAGGGCAAGGATAGGGACACCTGTAGGAGACCTGATAAATGAGTGTGGTGGGTTTAGTAATGGACCTATGAAGGTTATTCTTGGAGGCCCTATGATGGGATTTGCCCAGTTTACCCTTGATGTGCCTGTAACAAAGGGGACATCAGGTGTGCTGGTTCTTAGTGAGAAAGAGTATGTGCCTTCTGAAAAATATGGTCCCTGTATCCGTTGTGGCAGATGTATAGATGTTTGCCCCATGGGGCTCATGCCCTCAATGTTGAGTATCCTTTCAGAGAAGGAGTTTTTTGAGGATACGAAGGAGTACAATCTTTTTGATTGCTTTGAATGTGGTACCTGTACATATGTATGTCCATCGAAGAGGCCGATTGTACAGTTGATCAGACTTGCAAAGTCCCTTGTAAAGAGATAATTAAATAATATTTTTTAAGGAGTGGTAGGATGGCGGTTGCAAAGAAACAGCAGGAACTTGTTGTAACAGTATCTCCACACATAAGAAGTGAGGAGACAGTTTCAAAAATAATGTGGACTGTCTCTATCAGTCTTATGCCTGCCTTTATTATGGGGGTTTACTATTTTGGACCAAAGGCTCTTTTAGTGACGGCCCTCTGTATTGTTAGTGCTCTCTTCAGTGAATGGTTGGTTGAAAAGATGGCGGGTAGAGAAATAACAATCTCTGATGGGAGTGCCTTTTTGACAGGACTTCTGCTTGGTATGAATATGCCGGCATCGGCCCCATTTTATATTCCTCTAATTAGTTCATTTGTGGCAGTAGCTATTACAAAACAGCTCTTTGGAGGTCTTGGTTACAATATCTTCAATCCTGCCCTTGTGGGAAGGGCCTTTGCACTTATTACATGGCCCCGTGCTATGACTACATGGATAGAGCCTACAGCAGCATTTGTGGGGATGGATGCTAAGACAACAGCCACTCCTCTCGGGATCCTGAAGGAAGAAGGTATGCACAAGCTTCTTGAGGTGTTTGGTGACAAGATGAGCCTTTATACCCAGCTTCTTGTAGGACATAAGGCTGGCTCCCTTGGTGAGGTCTCTGTGATAGCGATATTAATTGGTGCAGCCTTTCTCCTTTATAAGAGATATATTACATGGCATATCCCTGTATCTTATCTTGCCACAGTGGCGGTGATTGCCTGGGTGTTTGGTGGCAAGGAGGGTCTTTTTACAGGAGATCCTCTTGTGCATCTTCTCAGCGGTGGTCTTATGCTTGGTGCCTGGTATATGGCTACTGACTATGTGACCTGCCCTTCAGTAAGAAAAGGACAGATTGTTTTCGGAATAGGTTGTGGTTTTCTCACCATGCTTATAAGGTTAAAGGCAGGTTATCCTGAAGGTGTTATGTTCGCAATACTGCTTATGAACTGTTTTACTCCCCTGATTGATAGAAATCTCAAGTCAAAGGTGTTTGGTGCAAGAAAGGAGGCTGGAAAATGACCTTTAAGGATATACTGAAAATAACATTTAATCTGGTTGTCCTTTACCTTGCTGGAGGATTGCTTCTTGCTGCTGTGTATGCAAAGACCTCTCCGATTATATACAAAAACAATGAATTAGAAAAGGCCCGGGCCCTTAAAGAGATGATGCCTGAGGCAGATGAGATATGTTATATCTTTGAGTTTACAGATGAAAGACTTAACAAGCTCAGAGACAAGGGTGTGCCAGAGGAGATAATCAATAAACTCAAAGAACTACAGAATGAGAAGATGATAAAAGGAAAGGAAGAGTTCTTTAAGACTCTGGAAGAAATGCTTGGTGCTGAGGCCGTAGAGAATTATAAATCGTTGCTATTTAAGACACTGAAGGCAAATGATTGGTATCCTCATGGAAAGCATGCAGAGTACTTCATAACAAAGAAGGATGGACAGGTGATAGGCTATATTGTTCAGACTTTTGGTAAGGGATACTCAAGTTATATAAACATTCTATTCTCAGTAGATACTGGTTTTATTGTCCAGAAGATAGAGATACTGCACCATGCAGAGACTCCAGGACTTGGAGATGAGATTGAACTTGACTGGTTTAAGAATCAGTTCAAGGGTAAGGATATTGAACATCTGAAGGTGGACAAAACAGGTACTAAAAAGGAGTATATACAGGCTATCACAGGAGCAACCATATCCACAAGGGCTGTCTCTGAGGATGGTATAAAAAATGGTATTTTATTCTTACAAAAAGCTTTGAAAGGAGAGGTGGAACATGGAAGTGCCTGAAGAAAAGATCAGTTATCTCCAACTAATAAAGAATGGAGTTTTTAAAGAAAATACCATATTTAGATTGGTTATTAGTCTCTGTCCCTCTATTGCAGTGACAACGAGTATTAAAAACGGATTCCTGCTCGGTATTGCAGTGCTCTTTGTTCAGACCATGGTTAATACCACTGTAGGACTTTTACGTAATTTCATCCATCCGAGAATAAGGATTCCTATATTTATGTTGATTATCTCAGGTTGGGTGAGTGTTGTGGATATGCTTATGGCTGCATATGCAAGGGAGACATATAAAGAGATTGGACTATATATTCAGATAATTGTTGCCTTTGCATCAATTCTTGCAAGGGCAGAGATGTTTGCAAGTAAACACAGGGTTGATTATTCCTTCTTTGATGGTTTTGGTTCAGGTCTTGGCTTCTTAATCGCCCTTGTGATAATAAGTTTCTTTAGAGAACTTCTTGGTAAAGGTACTCTCTTAGGATATTCTATTGTTCATGCAAAGCCGTTGTTAATCATGGTAATGCCTACAGGAGGATTCTTGGTAGTGGGGCTTTTGATGGGATTCTTCAACTGGATTGATATGAGGTTTTATGGGGGCAAAGGTGCAGGTGGTGCAGGTGGTCACTGATAATTTCACTGATGTTAAAGATTATTTAATAATAAATGGAGGCGGGGTATGAGCAGTGAGTTTACTAAGCTCTTTGAGTTATTTATAGCAGCTTCAATAATCAACAATTTTGTATTTACTCGATTCCTTGGATTATGTATCTTCTTTGGTGTGTCAAAAAAGATGGAGACAGCTATAGGTATGAGCATAACCTTCACATCTGTTATGGTTATTGCTGCGGCCTTAAGCTGGGTTGTTTATCAGTATGTGATGATTCCCCTTGAGATTACATTCCTGAAGATTGTTATATTTATTGGTATAGTTGCGGCCTTTGTCCAGGCATCAGACACAATAATGAGAAAAGTAAGTCCAGGGCTTTACTATAAACTCGGTGTCTACCTTGCGTTGATATCCACGAACTGTATAATTATAGCAGTGCCTCTTATAAATGCAGGTGAGAAGTATAACTTTCTGGAGAGTCTCTCCTTTGGACTCGGTTCAGGTATTGGATTTGCACTTGCTCTGATTATTATGGCAAGTATCCGTGAGAAGATGGAGCTTGCTAATGTACCAAGGCCTTTCAGGGGGATGCCTATTGCTTGGATAACAACAGCACTTATAGCACTTGCATTTACAGGTTTCTCTGGTATAATAACTCTATAAAGAGGGACGTGGTCCCGGAAGAATAGTAACACCTGGAGGTTAATGCTATGGATTTGAAGAATATTATAGAGATACTAAATTTTATAAGTGGATTTGATTTAGGGGGACTGATAAATCATATACCTCTGCCAAAGATAGGTGTTGGAGGCGGGATCGAGGCAAGAGAGACGGTTGATATTATGCAGACCCTCAAGTTTACTTTTGTGTTTGTATTAGGTACAGGTGCAGTCTTTGGACTGGGACTTGCTTTTGCTGCGAAGAAGTTTTCAGTGAAAAGAGACCCACGGATAGACCAAGTTAGGGAGTATCTTGCAGGAGCCCATTGTGGTGCCTGTGGATTTCCAGGATGTGAACAATATGCAGAGGCTGTGGTATTGAATCCAGATGTGGCTCCGAACCTCTGTACCCCAGGTGGTGAGAGGGCAGCAAAAATAGTGGCTTTGATAACAGGTAAAGAGCCTGTGGTTGCAGAGCCTAAGTTTTCAAGGATAATGTGTCAGGGAGACTGGGACAGGGCAGTTAGGAGATTCAAGTATGAGGGTGTTCATGATTGTCGTGCAGCAGTACTTGCAGGTGGCGGAGACAAGGCATGTATATACGGATGTCTCGGTTATGGCACCTGTGTTAGAGCCTGTCCCTTTGATGCAATCCATATGAATGAACATAATCTGCCTGTAGTAGATGTGAGCAAATGTACAGGATGCAGAAAGTGTGAAGCTGCCTGTCCCAAAAAAGTTATTGAGGTTCTGCCTGGTAGCAAAGCGGTACTTGTTGCCTGCCATAGCAAAGACAGGGGGGCTGATACAAGAAAGAACTGTCAGGTGGGTTGTATTGCCTGTGGTGCCTGTGTAAAGGTCTGCCCCTTTGATGCTCCAAGTATTGATAATTATGTCTCAAAGATAGACCTTGAAAAGTGTCGTGTCTGTGGTCTCTGTGTTACAAAGTGTCCAACTAAGGCGATAGTGGATCATATGCCTACAAGGCCCAAGGCATTTGTGATTGAGGACAAGTGTATAGGCTGTAACATTTGTATGAAGATCTGTCCTGTAAATGCTGCCTATGGAGAGATGAAGAAGGTTCATACAATCAATCAAGAGAGATGTATTGGTTGCGGGCTCTGTACTGCTAAGTGTCCGACACAGGCCATAGATGGTACCTTTAATGCAAAGGAGGTCTTTGAGAAGGCTGCTAAGAAGAAGATCAAAAAGGCAGCTTAGGAGAGAGGTTTTTAAGGACACTCTCCTATGCGTCTGCCTGTGAGATAGTTTGTCATTTTCATCTTGCCCTGCGAAGGGTCATTTATTGTTGTCTCTATAATGCCCTCAAAGGTAGTACCTCTGTATGTTACTTTACCCTTGCTTATTACTGTGCCTTTACTGCTTTCGCATTTCATAGTCCAGTAGAATGTGTTTCCCTTGGTATTACTCTGGATTAGCTGACACTCGTTGTCTTCAGTTTTTTGAGGCACCATATTATCTTTGGTAATACATTGGGTATGCGTCATTGGTGGCATCTGCATAGGCATTCCTGTCATCTCCATCCGTGTGGTAATCTCCCATAGTCCCTCCTTCATATCTACCCCTGCAAGGGTGTCTGTTGTCCATAAAAGAGCTATAATGAATGCTGAAATGAGTCCAATCTTTTTATACATGACCGCCTCCTTCAGTAGATAGTCTATCCTCATTATACTTTTAAAACCCCTGTATGTCAACAGATTTTATATTCTCATTGTTGGTTGTTGACTTTAGAAGGGGGTTTATGATAATAATATTGAGTAGTCTTCTTTTGGAGAGTGGAGGTCTATATCTTTGAATATTCTTTTAAGAATTATAAACCAATTTAGACAGAGGGGTGAGTACTACTACTATCGTGGTAAATACAGAGAACTGAGAAAAGAGGTAGATAGATTAAAGAATTATTTTTATCATAAAATTGCTGTAATGGAGAAGGAGACAGATACAAAGCTCAGGCATCTTGAATCAAGGATTAAAGAGCTGGAGGCATACAAGCAGAAGGCAGAGATTGCAATAAAGATGCTTGAGACCTTGGAGCCTGATAATCGTAAGAACTGACTGCGGGCGTAGCTCAGCTGGTAGAGCACAACCTTGCCAAGGTTGGGGTCGCGGGTTCGAATCCCGTCGCCCGCTCCATAGATTTTATGTTAAAATAAACTTACTCTCTTTGGCGGCGTACCCAAGTGGCTAAGGGAGAGGTCTGCAAAACCTTTATTCGCCGGTTCGAATCCGGCCGCCGCCTCCAGAAGATGTGATACCACCCTGCATGTCTCGCCTTAGACTGAATATAAAGGGAAGGGTTCAGGGAGTTGGATTTAGGCCTTTTGTCTTCAACCTCGCCAAAAGACTCAATCTAAATGGCTATGTAAAGAACACCTCAAAGGGTGTTGTTATTGAGATCGAGGGAGGAAGAACAGAGGAATTTGTAGAGCTTCTTCAGACATCTCCTCCGCCTCTGTCCAGAATAGAGGAAATTCAGAAAGAGGTTCTGGAGGATGTAGGCTTCAGTGAGTTCAAGATACTCAGTAGCGAGGATGAGGGAAGCTTTACCCATGTAAGCCCTGATGTCTCTATCTGTGAAGATTGTAGAAGGGAGTTGATGACCCCTTCTGATAGGAGATACCTTTATCCCTTTATAAACTGTACAAACTGTGGTCCAAGATACTCTATTACACTCAGACTCCCTTACGATCGTCCAAATACCACAATGGCACCTTTCAGAATGTGTCCTCGGTGCAATGAAGAGTATCACAATCCTGAGGACAGAAGATTTCATGCACAGCCAAATGCCTGTCCCATGTGTGGTCCCTCACTTAGACTCATTGTAAATTCTCCTGGGTTTGATAAGTTTAAAAACCTGTCTCCCTTAGAGGCTGTTATAAGGATTTTGAAAAATGGGGGAATTGTTGCTATAAAGGGCCTTGGTGGATTTCATATTGCCTGTAATGCAGAGGACAGAAGAGCGGTTGTAGCCCTTAGACATAGAAAAGGCAGAGGCAATAAGCCCTTTGCTCTCATGGCACCTGACATTGAGACTATAGAGAGATACTGTTATATTGAGCCAGAGGAGAGGAGACTGCTACTTTCAGAACAGAAGCCTATTGTCCTTTTGAGAAAAAGAAGTCCTCTTCTGCCCGATGAGATAGCTCCCCAGAACAGGTATCTGGGATTTATGCTGCCATATACACCTCTTCATTATCTCCTCTTCTGTCATCCTATTGAGGAAGACAGAAGAAATTTCTCTGTTCTTGTGATGACAAGTGGCAATCTCTCTGAGGAACCAATAATTCATAAAGACGAGGATGCTCTGAAGAGGCTTTCACACATTGTGGATGCCTTTCTTCTTCATAATAGGGAGATATTCATGAGAGTGGATGACTCAGTGGTTACATCAGAATTTTTTATCAGGAGAGCAAGGGGATATGTGCCTGAGCCGGTAAAGCTTCCTACAGATACAGGGGAGTTTCTCGGAGTGGGTGCTGATCTTAAGAATACATTTACACTCACCAAGGAAGGGTATGCCATAGTTAGTCAGCATATTGGGGATATGGATAACTATGAAACACTTCAGTTCTTTGAAGAGGTTCTGGATAATCTATCAGGCCTTTACAGAATCACTCCAGAGGCGATTGGAGCAGACCTGCATCCTGACTACTATAGCCGTAGATGGGCAGACAGGCAAGGGCTTCCAGTCTTTTATTTTCAGCACCACTATGCCCATGTAGCCTCTGTGATGGCAGAACATAATCTGACTGAAAAGGTTATTGGAGTTGTTTTTGATGGTACAGGTTATGGAACAGATGGAACTATTTGGGGCGGTGAGTTTATAGTGGCAGACTTGGAAGGCTTCCAGAGAAAGGGTCATTTAAGGTGTATGCCTCTTCCTGGTGGTGAAGCCTCTATTAGAGAGCCTTGGAGGACGGGGCTCTCTCTGTTAAGAGAGACCTTTGGAGAGAATACCGAGGCCTGGATAGAAAAGCTGGGAATAACAAAGAGGGTGCCTGTGGAGAGGATATCCAAGATTTTGAAAGTGATAGAGAACCCTCAACTCTCTCCTCTAAGTTCAGGTTGCGGAAGGCTCTTTGATGCAGTAGCCTCTCTGATGGGGGTTAAGGATATTAATACTTTTGAGGCAGAGGCCCCAATGGCACTTGAGGCACTTGTGGTTGAAGGTGTCACCAGCTTCTATCCTTTTGATATAATTGAGGAGGAGGTCTTTATAGTGGATTACAGGCCCTTAATAACCAGCCTTGTTGAAGACCTTATCAAGGAGGAGCCCCTTAGTTCTGTGGCAACAAAGTTTCATAATTCAGTGGTAGAGATGGTTGCTGAGGTAACAGAGAGGCTTTCTGAGTCTACAGGTCTTAAAACAGTTATTCTCTCTGGAGGAGTGTTTCAGAATCTTTATCTAATCAGAAGAGTGGTTCAGAGACTTAAACAAAGAGGCTACAGAGTGTTTTATAACAGGATGCTGCCTCCAAATGATGCATGTATATCTCTGGGTCAGGTGTATCTACTTGCATGGAGGCATTCATGACAGTGACTGAAGAGACAAGGTTGTTTCTTGATGCTATTAAGAGACTCACAGAGAAGATAGGCAGACCAGTGAAGCTGATGGAGGTTTGTGGAACCCATACTGTCTCAATTTTCCGTAATGGTATAAGAGCCCTTCTACCTCAAGAGATAGTGCTTTTGAGTGGTCCAGGCTGTCCTGTGTGTGTTACTCCTATTGAAGATGTAGATAGGGCAGTGGCTCTATCCCTGAATGGTGAGGTGATACTTACTACATTTGGGGATATGATGAGAGTGCCTGGTTCAAAATGGTCCCTTTACCATGCCCGTTCAGAGGGAGCAGATATAAGGGTGATCTATTCTCCAATGGACTGCTTAGATATATGTAGAGAGAATCCAGACAAAAAGGTGGTCTTCTTCGGAACGGGTTTTGAGACCACTTCACCCTCTGTTGCGGCAACACTGCTTGAGGCTGAACATAAAGGTGTGGAAAACTTTTATCTTTACAGTTGTCATAAACTGGTTCCTCCTGCGATCAGGGCATTGCTTCTTGATCCAGAGACAGATATAGACGGATTTATACTGCCAGGGCATGTGAGTACTATTATAGGCTCAAAGCCCTATGAGTTTATCTCAGAGGAGTTCCATAGACCTGCTGTTATCACTGGTTTTGACGGGAGAGATATTATACAGGGGATACTGATGCTTCTTTTGCAGATCCAGAGGCATGAGGCAGCAGTGGAGGTCCAGTATACCAAGGCTGTGAGACCTGAGGGTAATACAAAAGCAGTAAAACTTATGGAAGAGGTCTTTCAGGTGGTGGATACTTACTGGAGAGGAATAGGTTTGATTCCTAACAGTGGACTTGAACTGAGAAATGAGTTTAGTCATAGAAATATAAAGAAAACAGTAAAGGTTGATATAGAGCCTGCAGAGGAACCCAGGGCATGTCGTTGTGGAGAGGTTTTGAAGGGCAAGAAGATGCCGCCTGAGTGTCCCCTCTTTGCAAAGACCTGTACTCCTGAAAGTCCTGTGGGTGCCTGTATGGTGAGTACAGAGGGCAGTTGTGCTGCCTATTACAGGTATGGGTCATCTTTTCGAAGAGAGTAGGTTTATCTTGTGGGCTACACAGGCAGCTCCAAAACCATTGTCTATGTTCACGACCACCACAGAAGGTACACAGGAGTTGAGCATTGAAAACAGGGCAGTAAGTCCTCCAAATGATGTGCCATAACCACTGGATGTGGGTACCCCAATCACAACCTTGTCTGTAAAGGAGGCCACCACTGTTGGCAGTGCTCCTTCCATTCCAGCTACTGCAATCAAGACATTTGCCCTTTGAAGCAGTCCCATGTAGTTCACAAGTCGGTGGATACCTGCTACTCCTACATCATAAATGGTTTCTACATTGCTGCCCAGAAACTGGGCAGTAACTGCTGCCTCTTCAGCTACTCTTATATCTGAGGTTCCTGCTGTAACTACAACAATTAGCCCAGTACGATTTTTATTGCCACCAGCCACAATTGTACCAGAACGTCTGTAGAATTTTGCCTCCTCTATGGCAAGGGCATCATAGATCTGTCTGTTTGCTCTTGTGATTAATACCTGCCCACTCTTCTCATAGATCCTCTGTGCTATATTCACAACATCTTCAATTTCCTTGTCCTTTGCGAAGACCACCTCTGGTATTCCCTGTCTGAGATGTCTGTGATGGTCAATATGAGAGTTATGGATTTTCTCAAAGGGCAGCTTTTTTATTATGTTAATTGTGTCCCTTAATGATATGTCGCCGTTTTGTAGTTTTTTTAGGAGGGCTTTTAGTGACTCCTCATCCATAGTTAGATGACCTTTTATTCTTTACTACAAGCCATGCTACTGGTATGATTTCAGTCTCCTCCCTCCGGTCATTCTCAACAGGCTGTGAGGACTTTCTCCGATCTATTATGAACTTCATATTAGAGAAAGAGGGACAGACAGAAAAGAGGTTTGGATTAAAGATTAGATATCTCTCCACATCACAGTTAGGACAGAAATCCTTCTGAGAGGAGTCTGCGGTGTAAGTAGTAAGTCCACATTTGGGACAGGTATAAATCATTCTACCCTCCTGAAAAAAGAATGTCTATTATTAAACAAAATAGATTTTAAAAATGTCAATTACAATTTGTATTTAATTTCTGCCTCTGATTTTCTCAGGTAAAGGGGTACAAGTCTCTCAGGGTCTGAAAATTCACCTCTTTCTGCCTTCTGTAATCCACACAGGGCAACCATTGAACCCATAGGATGATTCAAAGGTTCGGGTCTGAAGAATGCCTTCTTACCGAGGTAATTTATTATTACATCTCTGTAAAGCAAGGCACCAGAGCCAAAGAAAACAGTCTCTCCCTTTATGGCTGATAGAATCTCCTCAGCAGGTGCTACACTTTCAGGAACTATTTTTATGAGTTTATTATTGTTCTGTTTAAAGACTGCTCCATATACCTCTTTTTTACGGGCATCTAATAATGGGCATATAAGCTTATCGGTAGGCAGCATCATAGATGCGAATGCTTCTAAGGTAGAGACTGCTACTACAGGTTTGCCTGAAGCAAAAGAAAGTCCTTTTACTGTGCTTAACCCTACCCTGAGACCAGTAAATGAACCAGGCCCTATAGAGATAGTAAAAAAATCCAGATCTTCAATACTGATTGAGGCACTGGAGAGCAGAAAGTCCACTGTTTCAAGTAGCTTCTCAGAGTGTCTTCTGTGTGTTCCAAGCCGTGCCTCTCCAATCAGTCCCTCATTGGAACTGTAGACACATACACATCCTACCTCTGTGGCTGTATCAATGGCAAGGGTCAACATTAAAAAACATTATAACAATCTATATCTCTTTATTTCCTCATAACTGAACACAGGCCCGTCTGTACAGATATACTTTTCCGAGGCATAACAATGGCCGCATTTGCCCACTCCACACTTCATATGGGCTTCAAGAGTGGTAATAATATTTGATAGAGGCATTCCAAAGCGGTAAAGATCAAGCATCGATGCATTTATCATTACTGGAGGTCCACATATATAGGCTACTGCTCTCTTAAAATCTACATCTATATGATGCCACAGGGTTGTTACCACTCCTATATTTGCTGTCCATCCATCTTCTGGACTGTCTACAGTAAGAACCACCTTTATTCCTTCTTTTTCCCATTGGGTAAATTCTTCTCGGTATAATAATTGAGAGGGAGTCTTAGCTCCATACAGGAGACTGATGTGTCTCACTTTTTTACGATGCTTTATCAACCAATGGATAGCTGCTCTCAAGGGTGCCAAACCGATTCCTCCTGCTATGAGTATTACATCTCTGTTTATCGAAAGCTCCATAGGGAAGGCCCTTCCATAAGGTCCTCTAAACCATAATTCGTCACCCTCTTTAAGTCTGTGTATTGCATTGGTTACAAAACCTACTTTCCTGATGGACAGTTCCAAAATCTCTGGTTTCTCAGGTAGAGAGCATACTGATATAGGCACTTCTCCATATCCCCATACTGAGACCATAAAAAACTGGCCAACACCGTAGCTTAGAGGTTTTTCTGAGCGGATACGATAAAAATTCACATCCTCTGTCAAGGGAACTATACTCTCAATTCGTCCCTTAATAGGCAGGTATATATTATTCTTTCTGTTCGATGATCTTCTCTTCATTGTCTGCCAATGCCTTTATCTTTATTGCCACAGTTGCCATATCAATCTTTGCTGGACAGACAATAGTGCACCTGCCACAGCCAACACAACCAAAGCTCCCTATCACCTCAGGGTAATGAACCAGTTTATGATAATACCATCTCTTGGTTCTCATTACCATTCTTTCATTAGGTAGAACCCCGCCTGCCAATCGGGTGAATCCCTTAAAAAGGCAGGCATCCCATATTCTTGCCCTTTCTATCTCATCACCAAAGACCCTGTCAATCACTGTGAAGCAGGTACAGAGGGGACATTCGTAAACACATCCACCACACTCAAAACATCTCGTAGCAACCTTCTCCCAGAAAGTGTCTCTCACCTTTCCTGTAATAATCATTGAGCGAACCCTCTCAAGACTTATTCTCTTCTGAAATCTTGCCATTGCACTCAATTGAACCTCAAACTGATCATCGTAATCTGTCCTTGTAGGCTTACTAAATATAAAGGAATATGCCTTTATGGCTCTTATGCCCTGCTTGGAAGCAGCTTGGACAAGGTATCTCTCACCCAGGTCTGTTAACTGGATATCATAGTCTTCTCGTAGATAGGGTCCTGTGCCTATGCCTGCGCAGAAGCATGTTGGTTCAGGATTATTGCATACAATTGATATGAGCAGTGTATTTGCTCGTCTATTACTGTAGAAGGGGTCTTCAAATCTGTCAAGGAAAAATCTGTCAAGCAGTCTCACAGCAGAAACATCACAGGACCTTACACCGAAGACCACCCTTTTTCTCTTAATTGAAAGTTCTTCAACTTTGCTGTCTCTCTTGTTGAAGAGCTTTTCGTACTGTGGAAATAAGAATTCTTTTGGACCCGGAATGAGTGCAGGTAGATCAAGAAAAATTTCATGTATTCTCTCTATGGATTCAAATACAATATCACCTCCTGGCTTTCTCAGGGGCCCAATAAGATCTGCCTCCTTTCTCAGTTGTCTCAGCCAGTATGATAGATGATTCTTATCAAGTATCCATTCTGAACTCATCTTGTCCTGAAAGCCTTAATCTCTGTTTTAAGGATTTTCTCAGTTTCTTCCGGTTCTATTTTAACAGCAGAGACCTTGTACTCTGGTATCTTCACTTCAGGATCAAGAGCGGCACTTGTGAGGATATTTGCAGCAGCCTCGCGGAAGTGAAAAGGCACGAATACGATGCCCTTAGGAACACGTTCTGTAACAATAGCCATAAGGGTGATACTACCCCTACGTGAGCTTATTTTTACCCTTGAACGGTCTCTGATCTCAAGGGCCTCTGCATCCTCAGGATTTATCTCTACAAACGGCTCTGGTTCCTCCCTCTCAAGTACAGTGGTCCTTCTGCACATTGTGCCTGTATGATAATGGAAGTAGGTTCTTCCTGTGGTGAGGATTAAGGGGTAATTATCATCAGGCATCTCCTCGGGCAGTTTGAAGTCCACAGTGAGAAAGGTTCCAAGTCCTCTTGCGAATTTCTTTCTGTGCAGATATGGGGTGCCTGGATGTTTCCGGTCAGGACATGGCCATTGAAGTCCATAGCCTTCTTCAAGGCGATAATGAAGTATCCCTCCATAGGAGGGGGTAAGGAGTGCTATCTCTTCCATTATCTCATATGTATCTCTATATTGCATGGGGTATCCCATTGCAGTGGACAGTTCTGTAATTATCTGCCAGTCTGCTTTGGCATCACCTGGAGGTGGAATAGCCTTTCTTATTAGTTGTACACGTCTTTCAGTGTTTGTAAAAGTGCCGTTTTTCTCAGCAAATGATGCTGCAGGAAATACCACATCTGCAAATTCTATGGTCTCATTGGGAAAAATATCTTGAACAATAAGAAACTGAAGTTTTTCAAAGGCCTTTACTACCTGATTTAGGTCAGGATCAGACAAGAGGGGATTCTCTCCCATTATGTACATTGCCTTAAGTTTCCCATCAAGTATAGCTTCTGTCATTTCAACAACTGTTAGGCCTGGTTTTTCAGGCAGTCTCCTCCGCCATGCCCTTTCAAACTTCTGGCGCGCCTTAGGGTCAGTAACCTTCTGATATCCGGTATAGACATTGGGAAGCACTCCCATATCACAGGCGCCCTGGACATTATTTTGACCTCTCAAAGGATTCAGACCTGACATGGGAAGCCCTATATGTCCTGTGAGCATGACTAAGTTTGCCAATGCCTTTACATTGTCAACACCTGTGATATGTTGAGTAATACCCATTGCATAAAAGAGCATTGATCTTTTTTCTGCGGCATAAACCCTAGCGACTTTTCTAATATCAGAAGCAGGTACTCCTGTGAGCTTCTCTACTCTGTCTGGAGTAAACTCCCTTAGTCTGTTTTCAAAGATCTCGAGGTTTTCTGTTCTTCTCATTACAAACTCTCTATCTACCAGTCTTTCTCCAAGAATCACATTCATTATGCCCATCAGAAGGGCAACATCTGTTCCACTTCTGTGTCTGAGATGTATACTTGCAAATTCTGCAATCTTTGTTTTTCGAGGATCTGCAACTATAAGAGTCGCTCCCTTGTCAACTGCCTCAAGCATATGCATTGCGATCATAGGATGCTGTTCTGTGGTGTTTGAGCCGATAACGAATATCACACGTGCATCCCTTATCTCAGATATGGAGTTGGTCATTGCACCAGAGCCAAAAGCAGCGGCAAGTCCTCCCACTGTAGAAGAATGGCATAACCTTGCACAGTGATCAATGTTGTTCGTTCCTAACACAGCCCTTGTAAATTTCATTATTAGATAATTTTCTTCATTGGTACACTTTGCAGAGCCAAGCACTCCAATGGAGTCATTACCATAGAGAGAGATTATCTCCTGTAATCTTCTTGCAGTATACTCCAGAGCTTCTTCCCATGTTGCCTCTTTTAGGGTGCCGTTTTTTCTTATAAGAGGAGTCCTTAACCTGTCAGGATGCTGGATGAACTCATAACAGTTCCAGCCTTTTATACATAAGGTGCCGCGGTTGACAGGATGGTTTCTGCTTGGTGAGACACCAATAATCCTGCCTTCTTCCACATGCAGATAAAGACCACAACCACAGCCACAATAGGGACATACTGTCAGAACCTTTAACATGATGTTTTAATTATAACTCTTTTTAAATAATTAATTGACAAAGTTTTGGAAATCCTTTAAAATCAAGTTTGGGAGTGGATGGGGCTCTGGTGTCCCCCCTGGACTTCAAATCCAGTGTTCCCTGCCACAAGCGGGGAAGGTGGGTTCGATTCCCACACACTCCCGCCAATTATAATATTTGAAGATAGAATTCTGGGTTCAGAAGTTTATTGTAGTTCTATTTGAGGAAAGGATTAAACGATAAAACAAAAAGAAAGGAAATGTTTAAAAGATGTTAAGGGTTGGTATAGGGTATGACAGTCATAGGCTCATGGAAGGTAGAACACTTATTATTGGTGCAGTAGAAATTCCCTTTGAGAAGGGATTGGCTGGCCATTCTGATGGTGATGTCTTGATACATGCCATAATAGATTCTCTCCTCGGTGCTACAGGAAAGGAAGACATTGGTGTCCATTTCCCTGATACTGATCAGACCTGGAAGGATGCCGCCTCTTTGGAACTGTTGAGATATATTCTCAGAATGCTCAGGTCAGAGGGCTGGGATATACTTAATGTAGATTGTGTTCTGATTGCTGAAAGGCCTAAGTTGAGACCTTTTATATCACAAATGGTTGAGAAACTACAGGGAGTGGGGCTAAAGAGAATAAATATTAAGGCAAAAACAAACGAAGGGATGGGATTCATAGGCAGAGGTGAAGGCATCGCTGCAATAGCAGTATCTCTTATCTCCAGACAGGCAGATATTTAACCTTTGATAATGAGATTTGAAGTTCTCACAATATTCCCTAATATTATAAAGGCTTATTTATCTGAAGGTATTCTGAAGAGGGCTATTGAGAGGGGTGTGTTTGAGGTGGATATTATAAACATCAGGGATTTCACTACAGATAAACATAGACAGGTGGATGATTATCCTTATGGTGGTGGCGCAGGCATGGTTATGAAGCCCGAACCTATCTTCAGAGCTATGGATCACCTTAAAAGAGACGGAAAAAAAAGATATGTGTTGCTACTGTCTCCTTCAGGAAGGGTATTTAATCAGGCCTTGGCAGAGGAGTACGCAGAAAGGTTTGAATGTCTTACCCTTATATCGGGCAGATATGAAGGGGTGGATGAAAGGGTCAAGACCATAGTGGATGATGAAGTATCCATTGGGGATTATGTGCTCACTGGCGGAGAACTGCCTGCTTTGGTTATAATAGATGCTGTTGCAAGACTGTTGCCTGGCACGGTTGGGGATATGATGTCTGTATCAGAGGAGTCTTTTACATCAGGTATTCTTGAGTATCCTCAATATACAAGGCCGGCAGAGTTTAGAGGATTGAAGGTGCCTGAGGTTTTATTAAGTGGTAACCATGAGGAGATAAGAAGATGGCGAAGAAAGGAGGCATTAAGAAAGACTTTAAATAGAAGGCCAGATTTACTGGAGAAAATAAAACTGTCTGATGAAGATCTTAGATTAATACAGGAGATAAGGGAGGAGGAAAATGGACCTGATCAGAGCAGTAGAAGAGACATATCTGAGGGAGATACCTGAGTTCTCAATAGGGGATACCATAAGGGTTTATGTGAGAGTTGTTGAAGGTGACAAGGAGAGAATACAGCCCTTTGAGGGTGTGGTGATTGCAAGAAGAGGCAGTGGTATTAAGGAGACAATAATGGTGAGAAAGGTCTCCTATGGTATAGGAGTAGAGAGGATATTTCCACTACACTCACCAGTTATTGAGAAGATCGAGGTTATAAGAAGAGGTGATGTACGCAGGGCGAAACTCTATTATCTGAGACATAAGAAAGGCAAGGCAGCAAAGGTCAAAGAGAAGGATATTTTCAGAAAAAGTGAATAGACTTTTTGAGTTTGACCGTAAATTAAGATCAAGGGGCTTCAGGATAATTGCAGGAGTGGATGAGGCTGGCAGAGGTTGTCTGGCTGGTCCTGTAGTAGCTGCATCTGTGATTCTACCCGATGATGTCCAGATTGAAGGTGTAAGAGACTCAAAGAAGCTCAGTTCTCAGAAGAGAGAGAAGGTATTTAAAGAACTCCGAAGCAAGGCACTCTCAATAGGGATTGGTATTGTTGGGCCTTCAGAGATTGACAGGAGTAATATATACAAAGCAACCGTTGAGGCGATGCTTCTTAGTCTTATGAGGTTGAGGATAAATCCTGATCTTGTTGTTATTGATGCAATGAGACTGCCTGTACAGGTGAGCCAGCTTTCACTTCTTAAAGCAGATGACCAGAGTGCCTCTGTAGCAGCAGCATCCATAATTGCCAAGGTGGTCAGGGACAGGATTATGAAGGCCCTTCATAGGAGGTATCCATGGTATGGATTCAACAGACATAAGGGATATGCCACAAGGGAACATATCAGGATGTTAAGACAGATTGGTCCAAGTCCTGTACATAGACATACCTTTTCGCCACTCAGAGAACTCCCTCTTTTCGGAGATTAAAATTTAGATGAGTTTAGAAGAGAGAGAAAGATTAATAAGGCTGATTAAAGAGAGGTCTTTCTTATACAGTGAGAAGGAAGAGTTTCTGCTTTCCTCAGGTGCGCGCAGTAGATACTACTTTGATATGAAGAAGACTACTTATTCTCCAGAGGGTCAGTATCTGATAGGAAGGCTCTTTTATGAAAAGATAAAAGAGCTTGGTCTTTATTCCCGTCATATTGGAGGTCTCACCCTTGGTGCAGACCCTATAGCTACTGCAGTAGCCCGATATTCATATGATATGGCAGACCCTATAGAGGCCTTTGTTATCAGAAAGGAGCCAAAGAGACATGGAGTAATGAGACAGATTGAAGGGTATATAAATCCTGGTGATAAAGTGATTATAGTAGAGGATGTAGTTACCACAGGAGGTTCTACGTTGAAGGCCATTGATGTGGCTTTAAGCCATGGACTTGAGATAGAGGCAATAATTGTATTGCTGGACAGGTGTGAATTAAATGGTAGGGAAAATATAGAAAGAAAGGGATTCCCTTTTTATAGTATTTTTACAATAAAGGATATTATTGATTAATGTGTCTAACTTACACTATGTTGTGGCAAAATAGATACACTTTTGTTAGTAAAAAACTGATTTTTTGCCAGATAAAAACTGGTCTATTTTTTGCTATTATTTTTGCTTCAGCAGGTTATGAAAGATAATTTAGTTGTTTAGTATTATTTAAACTGTTTAGGATTATTAAGAGACAACTAAAAAAGAGTTGAAAATATAAATGTGTTTGGGTATAATAATGCACAAAGTTTTTGGAAAGAAGGAGATGGTTTGTTTTATACATTAATTTTGTGAAGGAGATTAAATAGTTAAAGGGGGTGATAGAAGAGTTTGTAGGCAAAATAGGGTTCTGTATAATAAAGGTAATTCATTTAAACCCTGTCTTACAGGGTCGAATGCTAACCTGAAGGAGGGTTAGAGAGTGAAAAAGTATTTAGCAATAATCGTAGGTGTTCTTTTAGTAGTAGCAATGGCTGCCACTGTTTATGCTGAGATCACAATAGGTGGTGATGCAAGGGTAAGAGGCGTATTGAAGAGGAATTTTGACTTTGTTGATGCTGCTGATGATGTAGGTGATGCTGATTATTGGGATCAGAGGGTAAGGATTAAGCTTACTGCCAAGGTTGCAGGAAATGCTGAGGTGAGAACCAGGTTTACCCTTATTGAGGGTGTATGGGGTAAAGATGGAGATCATCCATTTGATGGTGTGAATGGAAATGTAAGATTTGATAATGATGATTATGCCTATCTACATGTACCAGTCGGTGGTGTCACAATTGATGTAGGTCGTCAGCTTGCAAACTGGGGTAACAAATTCCTTATCTGGGCTACAGGCAAGAACCGTCTTAAGGTTACTTACAAGGCAGGAAGTGTAAAGGTTGGAGGTTTTATAGATAAGAATGTAGAGAACAAGGCATCAACAAGTACGGCTGATGATCCAGGTGATAGGGATGACTATGGTGCCTTTATAGTTAACAACTTTGGTGCTTTCAAGGCAGGTCTGCTTGGTGTATACTTCATCGATGATGATCAGCCTTCTGATAAGGATACAGGCGTGATTCTTGATGTGTTCTTTACAGGTAAGGTTGGCAATCTCGGAGTTGCAGGAGAGCTTGCATACAAGGGTGGTGACAAGTTCGAGAACAACGATGACCCTCAGCACGGTGGCTTCATAGCAATCTCAAGCAGTATGGATGCCCTTACAATAGCTGGTGCAGTTGCTTATGCCAGCAATGGTTATGAGGCAAATAAGTACTTCACTCCAACACTCTTCTTCGGTACATCCCAGCCTACTGCACTGATGAACTTCAGCTCTGTGGTTGATGAGACCACATATGCTGCTCTGCTCGGTGTTAACTACAAGGTCTCCAGTGCTCTCGGCGTAATGGGTAAGATCGCCTATGCAGACCTGAATGGTATGGGTGTGAATGGAGATGGAAGCATTGTAGAGATTGATGCTGGTTTGAAATACAAGATCTCCAAGAACACAACCTACAGCATAGACTTTGCATATGGAATTCCTAATGATCTGTCTGTAGAGGATGATGCTCCAATCGCTCTTGCCCACAAGCTCGAGATCAAGTTCTAAGGAATTTGTAGGATAGAAGTCTTAAAAAGGCGGGTTCTGTGAGAGGACCCGCCTTTTTTATGTCTAAAGGAGGGGTTTTGAAAATATGCATATAGGTATTATAGGTACAGGTTATGTAGGACTGGTTACTGGAGCATGTTTTTCAGAATTTGGTGTCTTTGTAACCTGTGTTGACAGAGATGAGAAGAAGATATCCCAGTTAAAGAAAGGGATTGTCCCCTTTTATGAACCTGGGCTTGAGGAACTTGTGAGGAGGAATCTTCGGGAGGGTAGACTCCATTTCAGCACAAAAATAAAAGATGCTGTAGAGTCTTCATTGGCTGTATTTATTGCGGTAGGGACACCTCCAAGGGGTGATGGTTCTGCAGACCTGAAATATATTAAGGAGGTTTCAAAAGAGATAGCAAAATATATGGACAGCTACAAGGTGATAGTAACAAAGAGTACAGTTCCTGTTGGCACTGGTAAAAAGATAAAAGACTGGATCAGTAAAAATCTTAAGAAGGATATAGAGTTTGATATAGCATCAAATCCCGAATTCCTGCGAGAAGGCTCTGCAATTGAGGACTTTATGAGACCTGACAGGGTTGTAATTGGTGCAGAGAGTCCTCAGGCAGTGGCTATATTAAAGGACCTTTACAGGCCTCTTTATCTCATTGAGACCCCTTTTGTGATAACCAATATTGAGACTGCGGAACTCATAAAGTATGCCTCTAACTCCTTTCTTGCAACCAAGATCTCCTTTATTAATGAGATGGCCCTTCTATGTGATAAGATAGGAGCGGATGTGCATGTGGTGGCAAAGGCGATGGGGCTTGACAGGAGAATCGGTCCCAAGTTTCTTCATCCTGGCCCTGGATATGGTGGTTCATGTTTTCCGAAAGACACAAGAGCATTGATTAGCATCGGAGAATCCCTTGGGGTAGAACTGAAGATAGTAAGTGCTGTTGTACAGGTGAACGAGAGGCAGAAGAGGACAATGGTCGAGAGGATAAGATCTGTTATGGGTACTCTGAAAGGAAGAAAGGTTGCCATACTGGGGCTCTCTTTCAAACCCAATACAAATGATATCAGAGAGGCTCCTTCTATGTATATAATTGGAGAGTTGCTTAAAGAGGGTGCAAAACTCTATGCATGTGATCCTGTTGCAACAGAGGATATGAAGGCAGTGTATCCAAAGGTGAAATATACCAAGGATGTATATAAGGCTGTGAAGGATGCAGAAGCAGTGGTTCTGGTTACAGAATGGAATCAGTTTAGAAATATGGATCTTAGAAGAGTTAAAACCTTAATGAAAAAACCCAACTTTTTTGACCTGAGAAATGTATATGAACCAGAGAGAATGGCCTCTCTGGGATTCAATTACTACTGTGTGGGGCGTAACTTAAAGATGCTTTAATTCATCCTCTTCTTCCTCTGATTTCCCTTTTAAGGTCTTTTCAAGATAATCCTTTGCCAAGTCCTTTCCTGCAAGACCGAAAGCAAGCGCAAGAGCAAAAACCATGCCGCCAAAAATTAGACTGAAGGCTATAATTACTGTATCCTTGCCAATACCGAGCTGTTCAAGTGCCATTGTGACAGTAAGAACAATTATGCCAGTTTTGACTGTTTTGCTCAATAGCCTTGAGAATTTTATACCTGCATTAACCGAGGCTATAAGTACCGCTCTTGCGAAGAAATTACTGAGTATGTAACCAATTGTTATTAAGAATGCTGCTACAAAGAGATTGGGTAAATATAGAAAGAACTGTTGAAGGAGATTTTCTACTGCAGGTATTCTCAATGCATACAGTGCCATGATTATAAAATTGATCAATACAAGCCAGAAGAATATTCTCCCAATCAAGTTGGAAGGGGTATCTTTGACCCCTCCTTTCTGGAGAGCCTCTGTAAGACCAACTCTATGGCAGAATCTATCTGTATTAAGCAATTGGAGCAGTTTTGTAAGAGCCTTTTTGATTATCCATCCCACAGCAATACCAAGGGCAAGGATTATCAAAGAACTCAGTAGATTAGGCATGAAGTCTACAAGCCTCTGAAAGAAGTCTCTTAATGGCTCAGTTATTATTTTATTAAATACCCCTTTCATAATCTCCTCCTTTATTCTTCTTCCTCTTCAAACCATCTGTCAAGTAAATAATCCTTCTCTTTCTCAAATGCTAAGCACAGGTCATCCAGCCGTTTCTCTACCTCATCAGCATTACTCTCCCAGGTTTCTATAATAAAAGATGCTACTTTCCCAAGATAAAGTGGTGTAAGTGACTTAATAATATGTTCAGGGCTCATGAGTTTCCGATGATAGGCGACTGCAAAGCTGTATATGATCTCTGCCCATACATCATCTGGGAAACGAAATTTATCAGTGGATAGTTCTTCAAAGGTCTGTAGAAACCACATCAACTCTCCAGGCAAAAATGATTCATAAAGCTGTGAGAGTTCTTTCACTCCAAGCCTGAACTTATGGAGCATTCCCTCAAGATTTACTTTTATAGGTTCAAGACCAACAGTATAAACAAAGCCAAAAGTAGGCACAGGTTCAGAACCCTTTATATTTCTCCAGACATGCTGATACTCATCCATTAGGCTGAATGTGGCTCCTACAACCTGGTGTAGCATTACAGACAGATCAGAACCAGGGTCCTTAGGGTCATGTATCTTTGCACCGAGAAATGCCTGACAGACCTTGAATCCATTGGCAACAGCAGTTGTGGTCATCCAGATGTCTATCCCATAACGTGCTACATCCGTATTCCATACATCTTTAGTAAGATAAAAAGAGGCAAGTTTTCCTGAGAAACCAAAATCTCCACCTATTGGTTGCCGAATTCTTTTTCCATAAAGTGCCCTTGTGAGGGGATAGACAATGGTGTTTGTTATGGTACCGTCGTATTTATGTCTATGATAATAAGGGGCAACATAGTCATAATCTGCATCGAGTATGGGTCTCAAAAGCAACTCAATCCACTCAGGTGTGATGCTTCTGAGGTCAGAGTCCACCACTGCACAGGCCTTTGCATTAAGGGCCTTTGCTATCTCAAAGATTGTTCTGAAGGCGCTCCCCTTGCCAGGAATGCCCTCGTAGGGTGTGACAATCTTATAAAAATTTCCCACTCTGTGTTGAACAAGAATTGAATTAAGGTCAATAGAAGTCTGCTTTACAATCTCCATTGTTCCATCTGTAGAGCCACCATCAGAGTTTACAAGCAGAGAGCGCATCTGGGGAAAGTACTTGGTCAGACCTGCCTGAACAGCCCTCACCACATGACCAATTGTCCTGGCATTGTTGTAACTGGGGATGCCTACAAGCAGGTCTACCTCTTTTATCTCTTTGATCTTTTGTTGAACTTCTTTTCTTAGAAGGACAGTCTGTTCAGGCATAGATATTAAGTATTATACCAGAAAGTAATCCTCTTTTTGATATAATCCTTTCATGAAACAGAGATACAACTTTCTTCTTATAAATCCCTGGATATATGATTTTGCAGCAGTGAATATGTGGGCAAGGCCTATGGGGCTTCTGAAGGTGGCAGAGTTTCTTTCTTCTTACAATGTTACGCTTTACTTTATAGACTGTCTTGACAGCTTTCGTATAAAAAGATTCAATATGGGTAAGTATCCAAAAGAGCCTTTGCCAGCGCCTCCAATACTAAAAGGGATAAAGAGAAGGTATGGAAGGTATGGAATCTCAGAGCATGAGTTCCTTAAAAAGATTAAAGAAATACCTTCTCCTTATGTAGTGCTTGTGACAGGTATAATGACTTACTGGTATCCAGGAGTAAAAAGAGTGATCCAGTTGTGTAAAGAGGTCCACCCCGATGTGCCTTTAATACTTGGTGGCATATATCCCACTTTAATGAGCACTCATGCAGAGGTAGAGACAGGAGCTGACTTCATCTACACTGGAAGAGTTGACACAAAACTACTGGCCATGCTTGAGTCAATAGGGATAAAACTGGAGAAAGCTACAGAAAAAAGGCCTTATTACAGACTGGGTTTTTATAAAAGGATGGGCTATGCTCCACTGCTCACATCCGAGGGCTGCCCCTTCAGGTGTAGTTATTGTGCTTCAGGGATCCTGTGGAGGGAGTTCAGACAGAGGCCGGTAGAGGAGGTGCTCAGGGAAATAGAGGAACTTGTAGAGATTGGTGTAAGAGACTTTGCCTTTTATGATGATGCGCTTCTGTACAGAAGAGAGGAGCATATAAAACCTCTACTGAAGGGGTTAAGGAAGATATTACAGAGACTTCCCTCCCATAGAAGACCAAGGTTTCATACTCCGAATGGTCTTCATGCCAGGTATCTTGATTCTGAGATAGCCCATCTTATGCGAGAGACAGGGTTTAAGACCATAAGGATGGGGCTTGAGACGGTGAATCCAGAAAGGCAGCGTATAATCGGTGGAAAAGTATATAATGAGGAACTAAGACAATCAGTAGCATATCTGAAGGAGGCAGGTTTCAAAAAAGAGGAGATCGGGGTGTATCTGATGTATGGATTGCCTGGACAGCATCTGGAAGAAGTGTGGGAGGGTGTAAAGTTTATTATGAGACTTGGTGTAAGGGTGTATCTTGCTGAGTACTCTCCAATACCAGGTACAGAGGACTGGAGAATGTTGGTTGACAAGGGAGTAATAAAGGAGGACATTGACCCTCTTTTGACGAACAACACCGTCTTTTCACTCCTTTTTTCAGGTTACAGTGAAGAGGACATAAAGAGACTGAAGGACTTTGTCCTGGAATACAACCGTGCTGATTAAGAAAGCATCTGTCTTACTTCTTCAGTATACTCACCTTTACTGCTGTAGACAATCAGTGGATGTTCCAGCCTTAGTTCAATACCTCCATTTTTTACTGCCTCCACAAGAACCATTGTGGCATTCCTGTGAAGTAAGGGATATATGGGCCTTATCCGTTTTGGTTCAAGCCTCTGGTTCCTCATGAGAGAGACGAGTTCTCCCATTCTCTGGGCATGATAGATGATATAGAAATAGCCCCTATTTTTAAGTATAGATGAGCAGACACAGAGTAGTTCTTCAAGAGTGAGTGTAAGCTCATGTCTTGCAAGGGCTCTTTCATCATAAGGACTGACTGCTCCTGTGCCTGAAGCCCTAAAAGGTGGATTTGTAACCACCATATCATATCTCTCTCTATGTTCGCCCTGTATATCCCTGATGTCTCTTCTGAATGCCTCTACTCTTTTGTCCAGTCCATTTAGGGTTATATTGGTTTTACAAAGTTCGTAGAGGCTGTCTTGGATCTCGTAGAGGTGGACAGTGGTCCATGGAAAGGATTTTGCTATGATGAGCCCTATTACTCCGGAGCCGGCTCCAAGATCGGCTATTAGCTTTATTCTTTTATGAACCTTTACAAATCTTGCAAGCAGAATAGCATCAAGAGAAAATCTGTATCCTTTTTTCCTTTGGTAAAGTTTGATATTACAAATGCTGTCAAGTGTAAGATCATCCATCCTTTTTTGCAAGTCTGATTCCTTCTTTTGAGAGTCTGTCGGCTTCAGTGTTTACATCTCTTGGGATATGTTGTATCTCGCTGCTGGAGAACTTCTGAAGCAGTGAGAGGGTCTTTCTGTAAAGGGGCTGAAGTCTCTCATTTTTTACCTTGTAAAGACCCTTTAGCTGTTTTACCACGAGTTCTGAATCAAGCATCACCTTTACTCTTTGAGCCCCCATGCTGAGGGCCATCTCTAAAGCCTTTATAAGTGCGGTGTACTCTGCTACATTATTGGTGGTAATACCAATATGCTCAGAGAGGGTAGCCTTTTTGTTGTCCATCACCACAACAACACCAATTCCTGCAGGGCCGGGATTACCACTGGATGCACCATCTGCATACACGATAGCAGTTTTGCTGATAGAATGGCTATCTTTTGGCATTAATTCTTGCGATAAAGGAATCTACCACACTGGGGACAGGTGAAGAGCTCTTCTCTGATTTTCAGTTCTACATAAAGCTGTGGAGGTATACTCATATAACATCCCTGACAGACCTCATCCTTTGCCTCGGCCACTGCTACACCATTGCCCTTCTCAAGGAGATTCATATAGATGGAGTACACTTCTTTATCGAGATTACTTATAATGGAGTTTCTCTTCTTGAGCAAATCAGATACCTCTTTTTCAAGTAGTGCCTTCCTGTCTTCTATCTCCTTCTGTTGCTTGGTTATCTTTTCTTTCTCATTCTGGATCTCACTCTGGATCTGTTTCATATTTCTGTTGAGTTCGTCTGCTTTTTCCATAAGATAGAGAATATCATCCTCAATGAGGTATTTCTTCTTTTCAGCCCTTTCTATCTCTTTAATATGTGCCTGATACTCTTCATTTGTCTTTATCTCAGAGGTCCTCGCCTTTAGCTTTTCAATCTTATCAATGGCTTCTTGAAGCTCTATCTCTTTCTGTCTCCGCTTTTTTTCTATAGCCTCTGCCTTTGTTTTTACCTCTCTGAATCGTTCTTCAACTGAAGAGATAGCCCTTTCGAGTTTTTTAAGTTCAGAAGGGATAGCCTCTATCTCCCGCCTTTTCTGGATGATTAGAGAATCAATCTCCTGAAGAGCTATAAGGTGGGTGAGGGTCTGATTCATTTCTGTATTAACTCCGGCACCTTTCTTTCAATACTCAACCTTATCCTACACTCCATTCACTTTGTAGCATCTACACCTGAAACCAGAATAGACACCTTATGGTGGGCCCACCAGGACTCGAACCTGGGACCAACCGGTTATGAGCCGGTAGCTCTAACCAGCTGAGCTATGGGCCCTTCTCAAATAACTATTTTATAAAAAATTCAATCACTATGGCAAGTTATTACTTGTTCTGTTGTCTTTTAATCTGCTTCAGGCGGGCTTGAGCCTTAACTGCTGTGTTGGTTCCAGGAGCCAGTTTTATAACCCAGCGGTACCCCTTTTCTGCCTCTTCAATGTCTCCTAGGTGGAGCTTTGCCTCTGAGTAAATATATAGAAAGTAGGGGTTATCAATTTTTCCTGTTTCTATAAATCTACGGATACGATGATAATGTATCTCAATTATCCTTTTCCACATTTTCTTGGAATAATAATATGTACTAAGAAGACTCTCTATTCTATTTCTCACAGAAGAAGATGGATACTTCATTATGAACTCCTTGTATGTTCTCTCTGCCCTGTCCAGTTGAGGAGGTTTGTAGTCCCTGAGATAGAGGATTATGAGGTAGACATAACTCTCCTCTGTAAGAGGAGATTGAGGATACTCTTTTATTATCTTCTGGTACAAGGCCTCTATCTTTTTTATACTTTCAGGAGTAAGAGGCCCTTTCTCTCTGATTTCAAGAACCTTTTTGAACACTTCAAGAGATGCCTTCCTCTGTTCCTCAAGAGATAAGGTCATTTTTGTTGTGTCCTCTACAGTGGTGGTCTTCCTCTCTGTGGGAGTCTCAGGAGTACCCTGCCTTGAAACAGAAGGTAGGCATCCTGTGAGGATTATAACAAAGAGATATATCAGATATTTTTCTCTCATGAGTTCTTTAATCTTAACACTATTATTTAGATAGAGTCTTAAGTGCCTGTATGGCCCTTTTGTATCCAAGATCTGCAGCCTTTCTGAAGTCCTCCATCGCCTTATCATGGAGTCCCTGACTCAGGTACCCTAATCCCCGATGATAGTATGCCTTACCAAAATCAGGTTTCAACTTTATTGCTCTGTTCAGGGTTTCAATTGCTTTCTGGTAGTTGCCAAGTTTACCATAGGCAATACCAAGATTGTAATAATATATCCCTTCTTCAGGATGGAGTTTTATTACCTTCTGGAGGATCTCAATAGCCTGCTGGTGAAATCCCAGTTTTCCATATGCTATGGCAAGATTGTTATAATTGTCAGGGTTTCTTGGGTTCAATTCAATCGCTTTTTTGAGATAAAAGATTGCTTTTTTATACTGTCCAGTCTTTCCATAGGCCACTCCCAGGTTTGTATAAGCCATTGCTACATCCGGATATCTCTTGAGTTCTGTATACCATAAAGTAAAAGGGTCATGCCAGATGCTTGTCTGTTTCACAGTAAGAAATGCTAAGGTGAATATTATAGTCAGTGCTAAAACCCTTGCCCCTAAAACAAGAGATTCTTTCCAGAAGGGGCTGCCTTTCAAGATATGAGATGCTCCAAGTCCTATAAGAAGGAAAGGTCCAAGGGATGGGAGATAGGTGTATCTGTCTGCTGCTGACTGGACACCCACCTGTATAATACCAAGCACAGGTAGTAGCGTTATCAGATAGTAAGCCCAAAGGATGAGAAGCCATTTTATGTTTCTCTTCCATAATAGAACACAGAGAGTTGTTATACCAATGACTATCAGAAGAGAGCCTCCGAACTCAAGGGAAAGAAAGGATACATTTTGGGGATAAGGGTATACAGGGCTTAACCCCATGGGTAAGAGCATTTTGTAGAGGTAGAAGACAATGCCTCTTGTAGCAACAAGTAGTCTTGTTGTAAATGGGTGGGCCTCAAGGGGCAAAAGGCCACCTCCTGCCTCTTGGGCGATAATGGTAACAACAGAAGATGCACCACTTAAAAGTACAAAGGGGAGTTTTTCGGAAAACTCTCTTCTTATGTTAAACCTCTTCAGAGGATAGATGTCAAGAAGAATCAATACCACTGGTAGACTCACAGCCATTGGTTTGCTCAGAAGAGCAAGTATGAAGCAGAAGAGACTTAATAGGTAGTATTTTTTCTGGTGTTTCTCTGTATACTCCAGATACCATAAGAGTGTGGATATATAGAAAAATCCACATAAGAGGTCTTTCCTTTCAGAGACCCAGACTACTGATTCGACCCGTAGAGGATGGATCCCGAAAAGCAGTCCTGTTAATACAGCAACCAGAATATAGTTTGTCTTTCCAGAGAGTGTCTTTTTCTTGTAGGTGAGGAGTCTGTAAATGAGTAGCACTATAAGCAGGGTGTTGATTGAATGGATAATTATACTTGTCAAATGATGTCCTAAGGGGTTTAAACCCCATATAGCATAGTCTATGGCATGAGAAAGCCATGTGAGAGGATGATAGTTTGAGGCATGGAAGGTGGTGAACATCCATTTGAGAGATTCCAGATTCAGCTTTGTGATATTTGGATTCTCGTATATATATTGACCATCATCCCAGTTTACAAAGCCGTTCTGCAAGGCAGGCAAAAAGACCACAAAGGTTATGGCTGCCACAGCAGCCGCTGCAAAGGGAAGGATTCTTTTGTTCACTAAGCCAGTAAAGTCTTCTTTTTTCATTGTGCCTTTAGTTTTGCTCCTTCAGGGTCAAAAAGTCTCGATCTTATAATACCCCACTTGTGGAATCTGTATTTTAGGGAAGTGGCAAGAACCCCTATACCATATTTTACACTCTCTACAAAACCTACTGTGGAAGCATCCTCAAAATACCTTGCAGGACAGGATATTTCCCCAATGGAGAAGTTGAAATAACATGCCTGGGCAAGCATCTGATTATCAAAGACAAAGCCATCCGAGTTCTCATGAAGAGGCAGCGTTTCGAGAACCTTTCTTGAGAATGCCCTGTATCCTGTATGGTATTCTGAGAGTTTCTTGCCAAGCAAAAGATTCTGAATACATGTGAGCACCCTATTGGAAATATATTTATATAGAGGCATCCCACCCTTTAGGGCACCTTCTGAGAGTACCCTTGAGCCTAAGACAACATCATACTGCCCAATAGCTATCAATGAGGCCATAGCCACTATGAGTTTTGGGGTATATTGATAATCAGGGTGTAACATAACCACCACATCAGCACCCAGTTTTAGGGCCTCCATGTAACAGGTCTTCTGATTTGCTCCATATCCTCTGTTCTGCCGATGTACCACTGTTCTTATGTTCAACTCTTTTGCAATCTCCACGGTACGATCAGAACTGGCATCATCCACAAGAATTATATCATCCACATACTCATGGGGTATCTCCTCATAAGTTTTTCGCAGTGTCTTTTCTGCATTATATGCAGGCATTACTACAACTACTTTCTTGCCATGAATCATTTGACAGCCTCACCTGTTTTTATAGCATATATCTCTATTGTGCCACCTTTACGTAGGAGAGATTCAACTGCTGACATAAGGAGGGCTAAGGGTATGAGGGGAGGTGTTATACATGCTGTTGAAAGAAACTGTAATAATAGCTTTGGTTTTGGACTCCCTGAGATGAGGTTCCTTCGTATGGACTTAGATTTGAGTATATTATACAGAAAATTATGCTCAAAACCCAGGATATTCAGAAAACTCTGAAGATATCCAAAAGGATTGAACTCAAAACTGAAGTGTCGGACCTTTACAACCCTGAATAATTCTTTCTCTAATAATATCCTGAGGCTTTTGAGAGAGAAGTGATAAAGATGATAGGGTATGTCAAGATGAAACCAGTATCTTCCAAATGTCCTTGCCTGTAGGCTGTCAAAATTAGGCACTGCTATTGCAAGAAGTCCCCCTGGTTTAAGAAGCTTATAACATTCTTTTATAGTAACAAATGGTTCTGATATATGTTCGAGTACATGCCAGAGTGTAATCACATCCATAGATTCTTTTTCAAATCCTGCGTTTCTGATATCTCCGGTTCTTATATCAAGACCGAGTATGTCTCGGGCATGGTAGGCTGTCTCATCATTTAACTCTAAACCGTAAGTCTTCCATCCATTGTCTCTTAGCATTGCAAGAAATACGCCTCTTCCACAACCTATATCCAATATCTGTCCCTTGGGTATAAATTTTTTGATTCTTCTTTTTCTTTTTTCTCTGAAATGCCTAAGTACCTTTTCTACAGGACCTACAAATCTTGAATGGTTATCTCTGTATATTTCCGAGGAGTATAGCTTCTCGAGTAGTTGATGCTCTGGTGCAGGTTCTGTTATCCCCAGCCCACATTCTCTGCATCTGTAAATTCTATAATATAAGCCCTCAAATGAAAGTTTCTCTATAAAGGGGCTTTGATTCATTGGAGTGTCACATATGGGACATCTATCCCACAGGTGGTTTATATTATCTGCGTTCTTCTTCATCTGAGTATTTATAAAATAATACCATAAATCCCTTAACTAAATATAAAAGGGGTTTGGAGAGATAGCAGATTGGAACCCAATTATGAGATAAATAGGTCTGCTTCCCTTGAGAGTTTCTGTATCTCAACAAGAAATTTCTCTCTATCAAGTTTTGTTCCCTTTAGTGTCGAGAGTTCTGAAGATATAATCTCCTCTGAGGCTGAATTATTGGCAATTCTATCTGAAGAGGCTATCAGTCTTAACATGCCATAATACTTTTCTGAGTCTTCAGGAGCATGATGGAATCTTATTGTAGTCTTTATTACATCCGAGAATTTCCATTTTTCAGCAAGAAGGGCACCTACCTCTGCATGGAAGTCTTTTAATATTTCGTTTAGGGCTTCATCAGAAATCCTATAATGGTTTATGTTTTCTAAGAGAACTGTTTTGCCAATATCATGTAACAGTCCACACACAAATGCCTCTTCAGGGTCTTCTGCACAATAAGGAGCAAGTGCACGTGCAATAAAGGCTGTTGTCAGGGAGTGTTTTAAGATATTTTTAATCTTATTCACATTGTGTGGACTTATACCACTTAAGGCATGTACTGTTGCAACACTGATAAGGGACTTTAACCCTATGTATAAAACAGCCTGATGAAGAGAGGTGATTCTACCATGTTTTGCATAATAGGCACTGTTGACAATCTTCAGGATCTTTGAGGTTAAGATCTGGTCAGCCATTATAATCTTGACAATCTCATTAGTTGAGGTATCATCCCTTTCTAAAGCCTTGTTAAGTTTCATAACTATGTCAGGCACTGGTGGCAGATCTACTCTACCAGCGGATATATCATCTGAGATTTTCTTAATAATCCTTTTTTCATTAATAGGGATACTCTTTTTAGACTCATCAAAAAGTTTTAAGGATTGAAGTAGTATAAATGATATATTTAACTTGACCGGTCCATTTATTACATTCGGGGGAACGGAATCTACAAACTCAAAAATGCCTCCCTCCCATCTTAATGTATCAAGGAAGGCAGCCTCTACCATCTCTTTTAGGATTGTCTCGAGGGTTTTGAGATCAATCAGGCCTTCGGATATGAGATAACCTGTAAAGGGAATACCAAGATGTCTGCTCTTCTGAAGCGCCTTTTTGAGTGTATTGGAATCAACCAGTTTTTTCTTGAGAATACACTCTCCAACCCGTTCTTCTTTTTTATTGGATGATACAAAGATAATCTTTCCATCCTGTAAATAAAATCTTTTTTTTATATTTCCATCTGTGATGGTGAGAGTGCCTGTTTTGTTGCTTATCTCAATCCATTGCAGTATATCAGAAAGAGGCATTAATGTGAGATTGCCTTTTATGTAAGCCATAAAATCTTCCTTTCTAAATCTGCTTTCTGATTTTTACTATCGGATAATTCCTTTCTACTCTTTAGTCAATATCAGAAGTTATGACCTTTCTGAATTATGGTAAAATATTTTCAATTTTAAGGGTATATGCTTGTAAAGATTTATCATAAATTTCTTCTGTTCTGGCTTCTCCTTTTAGTGTTTCTCAGTTATGCGAACAGGGTAGATGATCTTGATCTCTGGTGGCACCTGAAGAGTGGAGAACTGATCTATAAGAACCTCAGCATCCCAGAAGAGGACCCTTTCTCATTCACATACTCTTTGCCTGCAGAGGTAAGCAGACTCGGAATAGATGAGGTTCCTTCTGAAGAGCGTCCCTCTGAAGAGGCTAACTGGTTCTGGGCTACCAGTCTTAAGAGAAACTGGCTTTCACAGGTTCTCTTCTATCTGACTTATCTTGGTGGAGGATTCATAGGTTTGGGTATTCTGAAATCCTTACTTTTTATGTCAGCTTATATGGTTCTTTATCTCACTATGCTCAGAAGAGGCGCAGACCATGCAGTAGCATTTATTGTGCTCTGTCTTGTCGCCTATATAGGACATCATTTCAATTACACAAGACCCCAGCTGTTCTCTTACCTTCTACTTCCAACCACCCTGTACTGCCTCTATGACCTTAGGAGAGGAGGTAGATTTATTTATATTCTTCCTTTAGTGACGCTCCTTTGGGCCAATCTTCACGGAGGGTATATACTCGGATTAACAATTATGGGGAGTTTTACTTTTGTAGAAGCTCTTAAATATTTGATTGAAACTAAGACTCCTTTTTCTATTGGCTCTACAATAGAGAGAGACCAGCTCAGGAAACTTATTATCATAGTGATTCTTTCTATAATAATCACACTTCTTAACCCAAACACCTATCTCACCTTTTTATTTCCATGGTATCAGCAACAGAGTCTTTTCAGGAGTATAGAGGAATACCATAGACCCATGCTCTATGAATATCACTCTTACTGGTTCATGCTCTCTGCAGTGATAATTATGGTTCTGGTACTCTCAGTAACGAGGCGTATGGACCTTACAGAACTGTTGATCTTAACAGTTGTGATCATACCATCTCTGAAGAGCAATAAGTATATAATATATTTTGCCCTTGTATCTGGGGTCTTTTTGTCCTATGCCCTTAGTAGTGTAATCCAGAATTTTAAGTGCTGGATATCAGAGAGGTTAACCCTGTTCAGGAGAGATTTCAGTATTCCAGTGGCAGTGGTACTTTCATTGGTAATGGTTGCTGTCTCAGCTAAGACAGTCTCTACAGGTGTACTCCGTTTTGATACAAGACAGTGGATGTATCCTACAGGAGCAGTGGCATTTATAAAGGATGTGAGACCTCAGGGGAGGATGTTCAACCTTTATAACTGGGGAGGATACCTGATATGGGAGCTTTATCCTGAATACAGAGTATTCATATATGGTAGAACTCTGAATGAGACTGCCTTCTTCCATTATCATCAGATACTCAAGGCAACTAAGGGACATGGTGTTGAGAGAGCGCTCTGGAGGAGACTGTTGGATGCGTATAAAATCAATTTTATTGTTACACCTGCTGTGAGCACTTCAGGTTATGTATTCCCCCTTGTTGACAGAATATCCTTAGACAGTGAGTGGAAACCTGTGTTTGCAGATGGTAAGGCCCTTGTGTTTGTAAGAAATCGGCCAGAAAATAAGGACCTTATAGAGAGATATGAGATCCCCTTAGATAGGATATATGACGAGATAATAGCCGAGTGTGAAAGGGGTATAGAAAAGTATCCTGCCACATGGGGGTATTATGAAACCTTAGGATATGCCTATATGAAGAAACATAGGCTAAAGGATGCCTTAAAGATGTTTGAGAAGTATCTAAGCATGAATCCATATAATCAGAAGGTGAGATACACCTATGAACTTCTAAGGAGATATCTCTCTCAATCTTGAGAGTTCCAGAATACTAAAATGGTCTACTCTTGCAATCTCAAGCTTTTTGTATATCTTCATTACAGCTCTTTCCCTAAGAGGGACAGAGCTCAAAAGAGAGATAACCTTTTTATCATGAGGAGCAAAAAAGAATGGTAACTCTATGGGTGGAATATGAAAATGGTACCAATTAAGGAGTAGATGGGTCACACCAAATTCACTATGAAGCCTTCTTAGGGCCTCTAAATCATCAGACAGGTATGCATCAATCACTGCAGAGGCCCTCTTACGCATCTGGAGAGTGTATCCTGTATGGAACGCCTGGTAGGTTTCATATCCTACAAGGATTCTTCTTCTGCTGAGCAGAGGGATTGTATCCACATCCTGTGGCCATCCTGCTATGAGTGCCTTCTTAGGAATATGGTTTCTTATATAGAGAAATAGATCTTTATTGCCTTCTTCACTGTAGAGGCCTCTGCCTGGGAAGGTTCTGTCAATTAGAAAGACTATAAGGATTAGAAACACCAGGATAGCACCTAATATGGTTGAGTCTATCTTTTTTATAGTAGGAATTCTGACAAATACTGTCTTGGAGACTTCATAAAGGCCTATAATAAACCCTGTATGAAGTAGAATCGGCAGTATATAGAGGAGTACACGTTGGGGAAGATGTAGATATGAGTATGCCAGACAGGCGAGCTCATAGGCTAAAGAGGCACTTAAAAAGAAAACAAGAATCCAAACCTGTCTCTTTCTGAGCATCCATAATATCCAGCCAAAGGATCCTAAAAGAATCAGTGAAGCTTTAATAACTATGTTAGCTCTGACAATCCCGCTTCCTGTAAAGGCTCTTTTAACAGAATGAATAATCTGCTCTGCAAGAGAAGGGAAGGGCGGTCTATCCTCAGGTCCATATCTGCCTTCAGGACCTGTCTCTGGATACAGGTGCATATTGCTCCATGTAATCCTTTCTCCATACTGGCTCGAGACAAAAAATATCTTTGGCACTACAGCAGCCCCAACCATAGTTACGATTAGTATCAAGATCAGAAAACGTTTTCTTGTTGTAAGTGGTAGAGATTTAGAAAAAAGAAGAAAGAGAAAGAATGTGATACCACAGGGAAGCAGAGGCGGTGGATAAAAAAGTGCCTGAAAAAGGAGCATGAGAGCCATGAGTCTTATGTCTCTTCTCAGTAGTCCCCATAGAAACCCTGCTACCAGTGGATAGGAGAATGCCCTTGGCAGCCCTCCTGCTATACGGTCAAGATATATATATGAGCAGAAGGCTGCAAGAAGGCATAGTAGTCCTGTGATAGAGTCTCCCAAGGTCTTTCCAATAAGAAAAAGAAAAAGTAGTAGTAGAATAAAGAGTACTTCCTGTAGATATCTGGAAAACTCTAAGGGATCCCAGATATATCCAGCAATGCTATAAAGTAAAGAGAATCCTAAGGGTATATTGGTGTCGAGATAATAATTGGCTATGTAGTCATCTTTGAAAACTGGTGTGCCTTCTTCACGATAAAATTCGAATATCTGCTGTCTCTGGTCATCATTTATAACCCATGGATTATGGACTATTTTGTGATGTTTTATCAGTGGAGGCCCCAGAGCAGCAATAAAAACAAGGAGGAGTATAAAAAAAACAAGATTGTATAGCTCTTTTTGAGAAGACATTTCTCTGGGTTTCATGGAATCAATTAGAGAAGCTATACCTTAAATTCCTCGGATGCCTTTTTTGCCTCTTTTACAAGGGCATAAATTTTTTCATAGTCGAGATGCTCTTTCTCTTCTGTTAAGAGGGAATCGAGTTTTTCAATTGGTTCTTTAATATTTTTGACCTTCTGGCCCAGCATCTCAAGAGTAGTATTTATGGCATTTGCAAGATCATGAACCTCATCTCCCTTTCTCAACACAAACCTAACTGTAAGGTCTCCACTTCCAACCTTTTCTTTAAGGTCTCTCTCAATTCTGTATAAAGGGCCTGCAATTCTGTGTGGGAAGAATATGCCTATGGCCAGAGCAGCAATAAGTGCTATAAACAGGGAGCCAACTACTGCAGGCAGAAGATAGTCAAGAAAGTTCTTTGCCTGGATATGAAACTGACGATATGTGGAGGCGATTTCTCTGTTGCTGTAAATATAAAATATGATTCCCATCAATCCTACACTCACGGAGATGATGAGGAGTATCTTCAACAGGAGTCTGACCTGCATCTGTCTCTTTACAGAGAAGTTTATCCGTTTTCTTCTGTTTTTATTTACTCTCATCTGTCCTACCTCCTTAAGAATTATAAGCAATTTAAAGGTGTTTTCAATATATCTTCAGGTTGTTTTATTTAGTATAAATCGATTCGTCATGACACTTGAGACAAAGGTCTTTCCTGAAATCAAACCGTGCCAGAAAGGGTTTGTCACTACCATGAGGGGAATGACAGGTGGCACAGGTTATTATACCATCCTCAATTGTGAACATATCTTCAGCTATTCTTACATTCTCCTCTGTTGCTTTTACACCAATAGGATGCGAGACTGTAAAGGTATGGCAGTTTTCACATGCCTCAATAGTAGCATATCTACCCAGGGTAAAGTGACGAACAACCTCTTCGGGTTTTTCTTCTCTTTCAGAAAAAGAGATATAACAATAAGAGGGGATATTGGCCTCTATCCACAGAAATATTCCTTCTCTTCCTTCTATCCTAAAAAATTCTGCCTTTTTAAGTGCCGGTTTAACTGTAATATCCAGGTCTGTCTCTTTTCCCGCTTTTTCCTTGGATGTGTCAATGATAATTTCTGATGATTCTACTCTATTGCCAAAGAGGTCCTCTGAAATGGCCTTACATATATATATGTTTTTATAACTGAGGCCCGAGACTTTGATCCTGTGTGTCCAAGAATAAATCTCAGAATCTTCAATCCTAACAGGAGATTCTTCTGAATCTTTTTTGTGACATTCTACCGAAGTGGTGGCAGGTGTGTCTGTTTCCCAAAAAAGGGTAACACTCATAAAGACCCCTCTTTTGATCTCTTCAGGTAAAACCTCTGAAAGGCTTTTTAAAGGCTTGAATCTATTGCTGTAGTCTTTTGCTTTTGAAGGGATAACTTTGAGTATGAACGGCTCTGACTGATTGTTGTCTTCGTTAGAGAGGATCAGCTCTGCTTTATAAGTCTTGTCTTTTTCGAGATTCTCGATATGTAGGATAAAATTGTTAAGTGGTGTAGAGGTCTCAAGCAGAATCTTGGGAGGCAGAGCCTCAGAGGTCTCTTCTTCTACATGGCATACCTTACAGTCAGCCAGCACTATAGAATGTATGTATGGACTATTTGATGCCTTATCATATACATCTTTATGACATTCTATACATTCACTTTTGCCTGATTCATCAGGTGCTTTAGAGGAAACAGGTGAAGAGATAAGAATGCTTAATATTATAATAGCTGTTGCAAGAATCCCTAAAGATCTCATTCACAAATCCCTTAGGCAAAGGTATGCTCAGCCATGATACTTTGTAGCTAAGCTAATTTTATACTTCGGTTTTATTTTATCAAAACTTTAAAAAGTTTTCCACAACTTTGATTTTTTAGGGCTTTATATGTTATGTTCATATTATGAACAATTCACAGAAATCTGATACAGAGGAGTATAGGGCTTTACAGATCCTTGACGAGCTTTCAAATAATAACTCTCTTACTCAGAGAGAACTGAGCAAGCGGCTTGGAATTGCCTTGGGACTTGTGAATTCATATATAAAGAACCTGATAAAAAAGGGTTATATAACAGTAAAATCCATACCCCCTAAGCGATATGTCTACTATCTTACACCAAAGGGTTTTACAGAAAAGACCCGCCTTACATATCGTCTTTTACAGGATTATACAAGAATATATCGTGAAGCAAGGGCTAATCTCAAAAAACTATTTCAAGAAATCCAGTCCGAGGGTACAAGAAGGGTTGTCTTTGCTGGTGCAGATGAGGTGGCTGAAATAGCATATATTACCCTTCAGGAGACTAAGCTTGAACTGGTAGGAGTAATGGATGATTCACAAATAGGTAAGGAATTCTTTGCCTTTAAGGTACATCCACTTAAGAACCTTCTGCAGACAGAATATGATGTGGTGATTATAGCCTCCTATCTTAAGCGAGGCCAACTCTATGAAGCCCTTAAAGAGTTGGGGATAGAGGAGAAGAAGATAAAGAGTATTTTTGTACAATGAAACTTTTAGAAAAGACAGAGACAGTCTTTGCTGCTACATCTCATACCAGAGAGATTTTAATAGGGTCTGGCTGGTCTTTCATGTTTAAAGTCCTTGCCTTAGGACTTGGATATATATCTACTTTAATAATATCAAACTTCTTTGGTGCCAGGGTGGTAGGGCTCTTTAATCTCTCTGCAACTGTTGTGACTATTGTGGTAATGTTTTGTCTAATGGGGTTTCCCACATCCATTTTAAGATTTGTTGGAGAGTATCAAGGTGACAGGGCTATTATTAGTATATTAGTACGTATGATATTGATAAGTATTTTCACATCTTTTCCTTTTCTGATTGTAGGCTTTATCTTTGCAGATGAGATATCTATCCATGCCTTTCACGATGAAAGACTAAAGGATTTCTTAAGGGTAATGTTTGTAGGTATTCCATTTGTAGTTGTTACAAATATACTGATTGAGTTCATACGGGGACTGAGGCTTATTAGAGTTTCTGAGACACTTAGGAATTCTAATGTGTTATTTAGTCTTCCAGCTATAGTAATATTAGTTTTTCTATTGAAGTTCAATGATCTTACGCCTGCTGTAGCATACCTTTTTGCCTCAATAGCAGTTTTTACCATAGCTGTCTTTTATGTGCAAAAAACGGTTAAAAAATTGGAGTTTTATAAAAATACAGCCATTCAATATAAAAAAATAATAAAAGTCTCTCTTCCAATGTTGATGACTGCTTCCATGTTTCTGATCACAGGTTCTGTTGATAAGCTCATGCTTGGATACTTCATGGGGCCTAAGGAAGTAGGTATCTATTCAGTGGCCTTCAGGGTGGCTGCACTGACGAGTATGATCCTGATGGCCATTAATACCATTGTGGCACCAAAGATGGCAGAACTTTACTGGGCTAAGAGATACAATGAACTGAAAAATATGGTGAGATTTTCTGCTAAGTTAATCTTTTTCTTATCCTTTCCGATACTTCTCTGCTTTATTATCTTTGCAAAGCCTATACTTTCACTTTTTGGACAGGAATTTGTTGCAGGGAAATGGGTATTGATAACTATTAGTGCAGGAGAGTTTATTAACGCTACCACTGGTCCAGTAGGATATTTTCTTGATATGACCGGTCTTCAGGTAGTACGTCGTAACCTGGTTTTCTTGTATATGCTTATGAATGTTTCCTTGAATTATATTCTTATTCCTGAGTATGGCTACAATGGTGCGGCTGTGGCTACAGCATTTACGCAAGGACTTTTTAATATAGCGGCTCTTATTTATGTATGGGTGAAAAGAGGGATTTTTACTGGCTACATTCCTTTTGTTAGATTTGGTCAAGGAGATGTGCAATGAGACAGCAACTTCCAGATTTTTTGATTGTAGGTGCAGCTAAAAGCGGGACGACATCTTTGGCAAATTATTTATCTGAACATCCTAATATATTTATCCCTAATGTGAAAGAACTACATTTTTTTGCATTTGCCAATGATTCTCCTAAGTTTAGTACTCCTCATATATTAGGTCCTGTTCTTATTACCACTTTATCTGAGTATCTAAGTTTCTTCTCTTCTGCTCCTATAAATGCAGTTTTAGGAGAAGCTTCAGTGTCTTATCTTTACCAAAGATTATACAAGAGAGTAATTTCTAATATAAAAAAATATCATTCAAGATGGAAAGAAATAAAAATTATTATTATTCTTAGAGAACCAGTTGAAAGGGCATTTTCACATTATGTAACACGACTTAATGATTTAGAAAGATTACCATTTAAAGAAGCTGTTTGGGCATGGCAAGAAAGAGAGAAAAAAGGATGGACTATAGCATATGATTACTTAGGATTAAGCTTTTATTATGAACCAGTAAAGGCATATGTTGAGACTTTTGATTATGTAAAAGTCTATCTTTATGAAGATTTACAAGAAAGACCTTTGTGGTTAGTAAAAGATATTTTTAAATTTCTTGAAGTAGATAGTGATTTTATTCCTCAAAATCTGGGAAAGAAATATAATGTTTCATTTGCAAATAAAAGTGATTTGCATCATATGTTATATAAACTTTATTGTACAGGTATAAAATATAATCCCTTAAAGCCTGCTATGAAAAGAATATCCGAGCAGACAAAAGAAAAAATTCATATGTGGATAAAGAAACAACTTTTTGTTAAACCACAACTTGATAAGGAAGTAAGAGAATCTTTAAAAGAAGTTTTCAGAGAAGACATTCTTAAACTCCAGGATCTTATAAAAAGAGACCTCTCACATTGGTTAAAATGAAAGGAGACAGTATGGGAAGACTTAAGAACTGTAAGATTATTCAATTGCCAAAGATAACAGACAGAAGAGGCAATATTACATTCATTGAGAATAATAGACACATTCCTTTTGAAATCAAAAGGGTCTATTATCTTTATGATGTTCCCGGAGGAGAGAGCAGAGGCGGTCATGCTCATAAGCAGCTTCATCAATTTATAATTGCAGCCAGTGGTAGTTTTGATGTTGTGCTTGACGACGGCTTTGAAAGAAAGCGGTTTCATCTAAATAGATCCTATTATGGTCTCTACCTCTGTCCTATGGTATGGAGGGAGTTAGATAATTTCTCTACAGGTGCTGTATGTTTAGTACTTGCTTCAGAATTTTATGATGAAAAGGACTATATTAGAGATTATAGTGAATTTAAAAGGTTGGTAAAAGGAGAAAAATAGAATGAAAGGCGTATTTATTCATCCAAAGGCTATAGTAGAATCTCAGGATGTTGGAGAAGGAACAAAAATATGGGCTTTTGCTCATGTTCTTAAGCATGCCAAGATAGGAAAGAACTGTAATATATGTGACCATACTTTTATCGAGAATGATGTGATTATAGGAGATAATGTTACTATTAAAAATGGGGTTTATTTGTGGGATGGAATAAGGATTGAAGATAATGTTTTTATAGGCCCAAATGCAACTTTTACAAATGATATTCGTCCAAGAAGTAAGGTATATCCAGAACAGTTCCTCAAAACCCTTGTAAGGATAGGGGCAAGTATAGGGGCAAATGCTACTGTTCTTTGTGGGATTACCATAGGTAAATGGGCAATGGTGGGAGCAGGGAGTGTGGTGACCAAGGATGTGCCAGACTATGCATTAGTATATGGAGTACCTGCAGAGGTTATAAATTATGTATGTGAATGTGGTAAGGACTTGGAATTCAAAAATGATATAGCAGAGTGTGAGTGCGGAAAGGTGTTTAAAATCATAAATAAGTCTGTAGTGAGAAAAAAATGATTGAATTTGTAAGAATTAAAGATGAATTGATAGAAATAGAAAAGGCTATTCAAGGAGTTATAAAAAGAGGATGGTTTATCTTAGGTGAGGAAGTAGAAAACTTTGAAAGAGAATTTGCTCACTATCTGGGTGTAAAATATGCAGTCTCTGTTAATTCTGGCTCAGATGCCCTTTATCTTGCAGTCAAGGCTCTTGGGATCGGTCCTGGCGATGAAGTAATAACGGTGGCACATACTTTTATATCAACAGTAGATGCAATAACAAGAAATGGGGCTACGCCCGTGTTTGTGGATATTGAGCCAGACACATACTGTATAGATGTTACTCAGATAGAAGAAAAGATTACAGACAGAACAAAGGCTATAATACCTGTTCATCTTTATGGCCATCCAGCAGATATGGACCCTATAATGGAGATTGCAAAAAGATACAATCTTTATGTTATAGAGGATGCCTGCCAGGCCCATGGTGCTGAATACAAAGGTAAAAAAGTGGGCAGTGTTGGCCATTTAGGATGTTTCAGTTTTTATCCTGTAAAGAATCTCGGTGCTTATGGCGATGGAGGAATGGTAGTTACTAATAATGAAGAATTAGCAGAAAGGATCAAAATGTTGCGCAATTACGGTCAGAAGAAAAAGTATTTTCATGAGTTCATAGGAATCAATAGCCGCTTAGATGAGATCCAGGCTGCGGTATTGAGAGTAAAACTGAAGTATTTAGATGAATGGAACAACAAAAGGCGAGAAATTGCAACTTTGTATAACAGAGCACTTAAAAGATTAAATGTGGTTACTCCTGTAGAACGGGATTATGCAAAACATGTGTATCATCTGTATGTGATAAGACATGAAAATAGGGATAAACTTCAGAGATATCTTCTTGAGAGAGGTATCCAAACCCAGATTCATTACCCTGTACCCGTGCATAAACAGAAGGCATATTTAGAAAGACATTTACAAATAAAATTGACTGTAACTGAAAGAATATGTGGAGAAATAGTTTCTTTACCTATATATCCTTGGATAAATTTAGAAGATGTGAGAGTTGTTATTGATACTATAAATAGCTTTTTAAGTCAGACAAAGGTGTAAAAAAATGCATCAGTATGAATATACACCTTTGGTAAGCATTATAATTCCTGCTTATAATCACGAAAAATATATTGAAGAGGCAATTAAAAGTGTGGGGACAGACTTATCGGAGTATTGAGATGATAGTTATTGATGATGGTTCTATAGACAGAACACCTGAAATATTAGCAAGATTACAAAAAGCTTCGCCTTTTGAATTCAAATTTATTAGACAAAGGAATTTAGGACCCTCAAAGACTTTAAATAAAGGTATCCGTCTCGCTCAAGGTGAGCTTGTATCTTTTTTAGCTTCTGACGATTTTTACTCAAAGGATAAAATAGAGAAGCAGGTAGAATGTTTTAGAAGGAATTCCAGACTGAAGATTGTTGTAGCAAATGGAAGGCAGTATAAGGATGGAAAAACATTAAAAAGAATTCATTCAGAGAGAACTATTAGAATTCTTAATTCAGATAAAAATACCATTTTGAGATATTTATATACTGAAAGCACATCTTTTTTTTGTCAGACTGCCTTATATAGAAAAGATTTTCTTTTTAAGGTCGGTCTTTTTGATGAAGAAGTTTTAGCAGATGATTGGGTTTTAAATATAAGAATATTTCAGAATATAAAAGATGAGAGTGAATATGCATACCTTGACGAGGATGTTGTCTATTATCGTCAACATGAATCCAATTTCATGGAGATATAGAAAGACATAATATGCTGAAGTTACAAGTCATTGAGAAATATTGTCCTCAAAAGTATAGAAAAGAGGCAGAAGGAAATATTTACTATGAAATTGCTAAATCATATATTATACATGATAAGTTTTTACAATCTATGAAATTTTTTTTAAAAAGCAATATTAATAATTTTTGTTTAAAAAGATTATTTGAGTATTCAGTGATTATTTTATACAAAATTAAGAAGTTGACAATAGATAGAACTAAATGAATAATGCTACCTAAAGTTTCCATAATGATTCCCACATACAATCAGAGCAGATACATATCTGATGCTATTGAGAGTGCGTTAGCTCAGGATTATTCTAATATTGAGGTGATAGTTTCTGATGACTGTTCTACTGATGATACTGTTGAGGTTATAAGGAGATATAGGGATTCGAGGCTGAAGTATTTCAGGAACGAGAGGAACTTGGGTAAGCATCAGAACTACAGGAGGCTTCTTTATGAATATGCCACTGGGCAGTGGTGTATTATGCTGGATGGTGATGATTACTTTGTTAATAAGAGTTTTATAAAAGAGGCGATGGAACAAATTATATCAAATCCTCGTATTGTGGTTGTGATAGGTGGGGCGAAGGTGTTAAAACAGCATGGTGGATATATTGATAAACTGCCTTTAAAAGGGATTTCCACAAGAATGAAAATTGTATCCGGTAAAAATGTGTTTTTTTCTTGGCACAAAAATATCAGCTTTTATCATGGTGCAGTTCTATACAAAAGAGAATTAGCCCTTCCATTGAATTTTTATAGTCAAGGTTTTATAAGTGACGATATGGCTTCTATCTTGAAATTGATTATACATGGCGATGTATTGTTCTTAAATACTATCGTGTATGTTTGGAGAAAGAATGAACAGAGTTTAACATTTACAGCAGATTTGAAGAAGAGAATAGAGAATTTTGGTTACATAAAAGAAGTTTATGATTATGTGGTTAATCTACACCTATATGATATAAAAGCATTGCAAAAATGGAAAAAGCAAATGATGCAAAGTTATTCTCAAACAATCGCTTATGAACTGATAGAGTCTAACCAATGGAGAGAGGTTCCACATTTATTAGCTTATTTGTTAAAAAATTATCCATACGGTATAACTTCGGTATTTAATTATTTTTTATATTTGCTTGTCTATAGAATTAAGCCTTTATACAGTACTTTCAGTTTTTTCAAAAACAAGTATAGGAAAGAGAATAGAAAGAGTTGCTCCTATACTCAAAAAAGTAGAAGACAATGATATTTCTTCCATTAAAGAAAGATAGGAACTTTATGTTTAGTCTTTATAGAAAAGTGAAAAAGAAGGCCTTTATTTTTCTCGAAAATTCTCAACTTGAGAAATCCTTATATTATTTTCAATCATGTGCTTCTTTTGCCAGAAAATATCATATCGGTATATGGAAGGATGAAGAGTTAGAGAAAGGACTTCATTGTATCTCAAAGAAATTAAGTGAGTCAATAAATATAAATGCTCCAGACAATAACAAGGCGCTTTTTATCTCCTCCAGCATTACTGACTATGGAGGACACACTGCAGCAATGATTAACTGGATAGAATGTATCAAGGAAGAGAAAAGGGTATTTTTTATAAATACCTACCCAGGAAGAAGGTTTGGAGAAATGTCGGAGAAGGTATTAAAAGAACATACAGAATTTATTGATGTTCCTTCTAATCACAGGATGATAGAGAGAGTGAAGTTCCTGAAACAAACAATTAAAGAGGTTTCCCCTCAATATATAGTGCTTTTTATTGATCCTGATGATGTAGTGGCAGTAACAGCTTTAACAGATCTTTTATACATTAAGAGAGAATCTAAGCCAATAGTATATTTTTTTAATCATGCTGACCATCTGTTTTGGTTAGGAGTTACTGTTATAGATATTCTAATAAATTTTAGAAAGATTTCTGTAGGCTTTTCAGAGAAGATAAGGCATTTCAACAAAACACAATTTCTTATTCCTCTACAAAGAAAAAAAAGAGAGATTATTTCATCTGTAAGTATGCCTTTAATCAAGAGCAAAACACTGTCTTTATCAATTGGTGCTTCATGGAAGATTGTGCCTGACGGATATTGGGATTATTTTGGAGTTATACGAAGAATTTTGTTAGAGAATCCTGAACATGCCCATATCCTTATCAGTAAGCTCAATGGTGCTTTATTTAAAAAAGCCTTATCAATAAAAAGAGAGTTTCCAGAACGATTTTATCTTTTAAGTGATATTCCAAATCCAGATGAATTTTATAAAATGTCTGATTTTATAATTGAGACATTTCCGGTAGTAGGTGGCACTGTAAGAGTGGATGTTGCCAGTAGAGCAAAACCTATTGTGTGTATTAAAAATAATAAATGTCCTTTACTTTCATATACTGATGATATTCCTCCTGACTATCCATTAATTGCAACCACAAATGAAGAAGTAGTTTCTTATGCATCACAATTAATAAAAAATCCATCCTTGAGAAAGAAATTGGGCACAAGTTTGTTAAAATATTTTTACAATAATCAAGAACTACGTAATTGTAAGGTTATAAAAGAATTATTTTCTAAAAATTTAAAAGGTTCTGAGATTAAAGAAATAACAGAAGTAGAAGTTGATGAAGATTATTTGTTCAATATTGACATGGCCTTAAAAGGACTTAGAAGCCCCTATTTTTTTATGGTTCTAAACTATCTGAATGATGCTAAGTGGTTTGATGCAGTAAGTATTGTGAGACATTTATACATGAATGATGCTTTGCACTTTGTTTTCTCTTTAATAAATATGTTTAAAAAGGTGAATATATTTAGATAATGCTACCTAAAGTTTCCATAATGATTCCCACATACAATCAGAGCAGATACATATCTGATGCTATTGAGAGTGCGTTAGCTCAGGATTATTCTAATATTGAGGTGATAGTTTCTGATGACTGTTCTACTGATGATACTGTTGAGGTTATAAGGAGATATAGGGATTCGAGGCTGAAGTATTTCAGGAACGAGAGGAACTTGGGTAAGCATCAGAACTACAGGAGGCTTCTTTATGAATATGCCACTGGGCAGTGGTGTATTATGCTGGATGGTGATGATTACTTTGTTAATAAGAGTTTTATAAAGAGTGCTATGGATCTTGTAGTTTCTAACAAGAATATTGTTGCTTGTTTAGCAGGAGCAAAAGTTGTTCTTCCAAGTGGTTTCTCACGTGGAAGATGGCCTCTTAGATCCTTTAAAAATGAATACTCTATACAAAAGGGTAGAGAAATTTTTCTCTCATGGTATAAAAAGGTATTTTTCTTTCATGGTGCTACTTTATATAAAAGAGATCTGGCCATTTCAGTGGATTTTTATAAGCATGGTGTTATTGGAGATGATACAGTATCTCTACTCAAGTTGATATTACATGGAGATGTAGCATTCTTAAAAAAGATAGTATATGTCTGGCGTCTGCATAAAACAAATATTTCTTTGGCTACAGCATTGGATAAAAGGTTTGAGAATATCACTATAGTAGAAGATGTCTATAATTATGCTCAATCTCTTAATCTTTTCTCATATAAAGAACTTGAAAAATGGAAGAAGGGTATGATTACAAAGTTAACTAAGGATACTATTAATATAATGAGAATTCAGAAAAAGTATGTTAGTATATTAATTTTATTTAAATTCTTGTTCAAAGAGTATCCTTTTACAACAATAAGAATAAGTGGCTCTGTTATTAAGAGTTTGGGATACCATCTGTATCGATTAATTAAAAAATGAAACAATAAAAAGATCTGTGTAAGCATGTATAAAAATTCGAAAATGCCTTTTCAGGACACAACTAAAGAGGGGAGGTTCATTTTAGTTAAAGAAAAAAATACCTCTTGGAGGTTAAATGAAGGTTGGATTACTTAAATATTTGGTCTGTCCTAATTGTAAACAAGAATTGGTGCTTTCAAATAAATTTAAGAAGAATGATGAAATAGTTGAAGGGATATTAAAATGTAAAAATTGTGAGAGCATATATAAAATTAATAATTCAATCCCTAGATTTGTTAATACAGACAAGTATGTAGATACTTTCAGTTTTGAATGGAATAAATTTTATGATGTTCAAATGGATATTCTAAACAATTCAGATGAGTCAGAAAGAACCTTCAGGTGGAAGACAGGATGGAGACCAGAAGATTTGAAAAATAAATTAATATTAGATATTGGTATTGGTGCTGGCAGATTTGCTGATGTTGTCTCTCGTTGGGGTGCAGAGGTAATAGGGATTGACCTTAGTTTTGCGGTAGATGCAGCCTATGAAAATATAGGACACAGAGAGAATGTACATATCCTTCAGGCTGACCTCTTTAATCTACCTTTCCTCCCTGAGACATTTGATCATATGTATTCAATAGGTGTGTTACATCATACTCCAGATACTAAAAGGGCCTTTATGGAGGTGGTTCCATATCTTAAGAAAGGAGGAGAGTTCGCTGTATTTATATATGGTAAGGGATACCATCATTATTTTAGCGATATATGGCGAAAGATTACTACTAAATTACCCGTGAGATTAATGTACTATCTTTCGGCAATAGCAATCCCTTTGTATTATATACACAAGATTCCCTTTTTTGGCAGAATAGCCCAAGCGGTTTTACCTACAGCTAATTGGCCTGATTGGCGTTGGCGATGGTTGGATACATTTGACTGGTATACCCCTAAATATCAGTGGAAACATACTTGGCCCGAAGTGTTTAAATGGTTTAAGGATGCTGGGTTTACAGATATAGAGCTGTTTGAAGAAGGTATGAGTGGTTTAACCCAGATTTGCATGAGGGGACGCAAGATATGAAAAAGGTTATGTTTGTTATTCCTGCCCTTTCTGGAGGAGGGGCAGAAAGAGTTGTGCTTTATCTGTTGAAGTTTATTGATCGGAAAAGATATATACCAGAGTTAGTTGTTTTTGATAAAAAAGGAGAGCTTCTTCAGTATTTACCTTCAGACATAAGAGTATATTCTTTAAAGAAAAGAATACATAATATTTCTGGAGTTCAATGGCTGGTATTTTTAGAGCTTGCGAGATTGTTTAAAAGACAGCAACCAGATTTTATAATAAGTTTTATGTGGTATACAAATTTTATAACTTTAACTGCAGGCGTATGTAGTTATAAATGTTTGTCCAATATTATTGTGAGTGAACGATACAGTATAAGTAGGTCTTTAGAGGGCAGGTTGGTTGAGTGGATAAGGAGAAAGGTGATAAGATTTTTATATCCTAAAGCAAAAAAAGTGATAGTAAATTCAGAAAGTTTAAAAGAAGAGTTAATATACTTCTGTCGTTTGCCAGATGAAAGAGTTATAACCATTTATAATCCAGTGGATATTGAATATATTAGAACTCTAAGTATTGAGGAAGTAGAAGAAAACATTTTTGATGATAAAATTCCCATTGTGCTTGCCATTGGTAGATTAACTAAACAAAAAGGGTTTGACTATTTAATCAAAGCTATTCATACTATAAATTCAGATGGGTTAAGGACTTATCTTGTCTTACTGGGACAAGGAAGAGAAGAAGAAAGGCTTAAAGAGCTTGTTAAAAAGCTTCAGATAGAAGACAGGGTATTCTTCTTAGGTTTTAAGAATAATCCATATAAGTATCTGGCAAGAGCCACAGTTTTTGTTCTTTCCTCCCTCTATGAAGGATTCCCTAATGTGCTTCTTGAGGCTATGGCACTTGGGGTGCCTTCTGTTGCCACACGATGTCCCACAGGGCCTGAGGAGATAATCACAGATGGAATCAATGGAGTCCTTGTCCCTCCAGCAGATGAGAAGACCCTGGCTAAGGCTATAAAAAGGCTGTTGCTTGATGAAAGGCTTAGAAGAAGATTGAGCTCCTATGCCAAGAAACGGGCAGAGGAATTTGAGGTGAGAAGGATTGTTAGGGAGTTTGAGCAAGTTATTCTATCATAAACTTTAGGCATTTTATGAGAAAGATAAAGCTAATCTACATAGTTGGTACAGGACATAGTGGGTCTACACTCTTGGATCTTATAATAGGGAGTTCCCCCGAGGTATTCAGTGTAGGGGAACTGTATTTTTATTCTGTTTACAGAAATAAAGAACAACCTGATGAGGTCCAAAGGACCTTTATATGTACCTGCAAAAAGGCCTTTGATGAATGTTCCTTCTGGAGAGATATAAATCAGAAAGGAGACTTTAAAATAAAACTCAGGTTCAGTAAAAAAGAAGTAATAAAGGTAATGTTATATGTGCTGCTACCCTTTTTGACTCCTAAGCCAGTAAATAGTTTTGATGATACTCATATACTTTTAGAAGAGATTTACAGGAAAGCCAGACAGGTGAAACCGGAACTGGTTTATATTCTCGATTCCTCAAAGTCTTTTGTACGGCTATTTTATCTTCTGCAAATTCCAGATATTGAAGTTTATCCAATCCTTCTGGTAAGAGATGGAAGAGGGGTAATAAATTCTCGGCTGAGGATGGGCCAGAAGATGGGTTTTTTCTCTGCAACATTGCAATGGGTTCTGAATTCTCTAATTGCGAAGAGGTTAATAAAGCATAATCCTCGGGCTATTCATATAAGTTACAACCTGTTCTGTCAACAACCTGGAGAATATATACGAATGCTTAATCAGAAGTTGAACATCCATATCTCTGAGGAGGCTTTTATAGAAGATGTCGCTAAAACAGAATATCATAATATAGATGGCAATATTATAAAATTCAAGGGGATTACAGAAATTCGATGTGATGAGAGATGGAAAGAGGAGTTAAGCTTCTTTAAACGTTTCATGGCCACTATCTTACTTTATCCCTTTAACACTCTATTGGTAAAAAGAGATAGTCTAAGAAAGTAGGATTTATATAATAGCATAGAAATTAAAATTAAATATGGCCGAATTTTTGATAAATCATCTGTTTTAACTTTATGAGAGGGTGGGAGCTTTATGTGTGGAATATGTGGGAAGATTAGTATTGAGGAAGAGTCTGTTAATGAGTCTCTTCTGAAAAGAATGGCTACTGTACTTATTCACCGCGGGCCTGATGATGAAGGATACTATCTCAAGAGGTTTCCTTCTGGGCTTTCAGTAGGACTTGCTCATAGAAGGCTTTCTGTTATTGATCTTACAGAATATGCTCGTCAGCCTATGTGCAATGAAGATGGCACTGTCTGGATAGTATACAATGGTGAGATTTATAATTTCCCTGAATTGAGAAGAGATCTGCTTGCTAAAGGTCATAGTTTTAGATCAAGAAGTGATACAGAAACAATTATTCACCTTTATGAGGAGTATGGGGTTGATTGTCTAAAATACCTTCGAGGTATGTTTGCCTTTGGAATATGGGATGAGAAGGAGAGGCTGCTCTTTCTTGCAAGAGACAGGGTGGGCAAAAAGCCTCTTTTTTACTATTATGATGAAGGGTGTCTGCTCTTTGCATCAGAGATTAAAGCAATTCTTGAAGATCCAATAATTAAAAGAAGACCTGACCTTATAGCCATACACCACTATCTCACATACCAGAGTGTCCCTTCTCCATGGTCAGCCTTTAAAGGAATAAGAAAGCTTCCTCCTGCTCATTATCTGCTCTACAAAAATGGACAGCTTACTCTCAAAAGATACTGGGAACTCTCCTATCTTCCGAAATTTTCGGTTCATACTGAAACTGAAAGAAAGAAACTAAAAACCGAACTAAGGGATCGGCTTAAAGAAGCTGTAAGAATTAGGCTCATAAGTGATGTTCCCTTAGGTGCTTTCTTAAGTGGAGGTATTGACTCTTCTGTAGTAGTAGCACTAATGAGTGAGGTAAGCAAAGAGCCCGTTAAGACCTTTTCTATTGGTTTTTATGAGGAGGACTATGATGAACTAAGATATGCAAGGGCTGTGGCAGAACGATTTAATACAGAACATAGGGAATTCAGGGTGAAGCCTGAAGCAGTGGAGATACTGCCTAAAATAGTGTGGCATTATAACGAGCCCTTTGCAGACCCTTCTGCGATTCCCACTTACTATGTCTCAAAAATAGCGAGAGAATATGTTACTGTAGCCCTAAATGGCGATGGTGGAGATGAAAACTTTGCAGGTTATGAGCGTTACCGAGCTGCTGAGTTTGCCATGAGATTTGATATCCTTCCCGAGACTTTACGAAGGAGTCTGTTTAGGTCTTTAAGTAGGTTTTTGCCAGCATCCTCTAATCCGAAGGGCCTTTTATGGAAAATAAAACGCTTCAGTCAGGCTCTCTCTATGGATCCAGAACTCAGAAATGCTCACTGGCTCTGCCATTTTAATAACTTCATGAAGAGTCTGCTTTATACAGAGGAATTCAGAAGACTTACAGAAGAATATGATTCTTTTGAGATAATACTAAGCAAGTACAGAGAGGCAGCGGCTGATAATATTCTTGATAGAATACTATACTCTGATGTCACCCTTTATTTGCCAGATACTCTGCTGGTGAAGGTTGATATAGCCTCAATGGCCCACTCCTTGGAGGCAAGGTCTCCACTGCTGGATCATGAACTGATGGAGTTTGTGGCAAAGCTTCCTCAAGAGATGAAACTCAAAAGAGGCAGGACTAAGGTGATTCTTAAAGAACTTTTTAAGAATCTGTTGCCTCCTGAGGTTATAGAAAGAAAGAAGATGGGCTTTGGTGTGCCTCTTGAACATTGGTTCAGAGGTGAACTCCGAGAAATGGTTTATGATCTGCTACTTGATAGAAGAAGCATTGAGAGAGGATACTTTAGAAAGGAGTTTATACACCAAATGCTTGATGAGCATGTTTCTGGCCGCTGGAATTGGCAGTACCAGATATACAACCTTTTGATGCTTGAACTCTGGCACAGGGAGTTTATTGATAATAGTTCGTAGATTGTAGTTCGTGGTTTATAGTTGGAGGAGAGGGATAGGTATGATAGAAAATGACACTAAGTTTGGTTTTGAAGAGTTGGAGGTTTGGCAAAAGGCGGTAGAGTTCGCAGATTTTATTATTGAACTTCTTGAAAACTTCATACGGAGAGAAAACATTTTAGATTAATTGAACAGGCTAAAGCAGCAGTTACTTCTATAGCGATGAATATAGCTGAGGGTAAAGATAGATATTCAAAAAAGGAATTTATTCATCATTTATATGTTGCCAGAGGATCACTTTTTGAGACAATAACAATCATGATGATATTCAACAGGAGAGGTTGGATTTCAGATGGAGCATTAAGCAAGATTAAAAATCAGGGAAATGAGATAGGGAAAATGCCAACAAGCCTTGCCAACTCAATCAAAAAATCCCTATGATAATTATGAGCAATGAACCAGAAACTATGAACCAAGACCACAATCTACGAACTATAAACCATTGAGCCACGAACCATGAACTATGAGCCACGAACTATAAGACTCTGTGTGGTCTCTGCACTGTACCATCCCTCCCTTGGAGGACTTGGACGTCAGGCGCAGTTGCTTACAGAAAGGCTTGCTGAAGATGGAGTAAGGGTCTTTGTGATAGCCCGTAAAATGAAGGGAGTGCCTCCTGCAGAGTTTAGCCCGAAGGTGAAGGTTTTGAGAGCGTGGTCTTTGAGGCCTCAGGTGTATCACATGCCTGAGGTGAATTTAGTTAATCTATTTACTTCATTGAGTTTCTGTATAACCTGTAGCTGGCTTTTGTGGAAGTACAGAAACCAGTACGATATGGTTCACTTTCACGGTGCAGGACTTCCTCTTGTAGTGAATCTACCCCTGTTGAAGTTGTTAAGAAAAAAGGTGATTGCCAAAGTAGCTGCTGCTGGACTTGGTACAGAAGCAGGTTCTCTAAGAGGTAGGTATTTTGGAATGGGCACGCTTTTGGCGAAACTCTTACAAAAAGTTGATGCCTTTGTGGCGATCTCAGAGGAGATAAAAGAGGGGTTACTCAGGGATAGGGTAGAAGAAGCCCGAATATGGAGAATTCCCAACTTTGTAGACCTGAGACAATACAGAAGGGCAGAATTGTCTGAAAAACTGCAGTTGAGACGAAGGCTTAAACTGCCAGATGGGATTTTGGTCATTTACAGTGGGAGGTTTGTTCAAAGAAAAGGTATTAAATATCTTCTTGAGGCGTGGGTAGAGGTTCAAAGAGAGTTCCCACAGGCGAGACTACTTCTTCTTGGAGATGGTCAGACACATGAAGATATGAAAAGATATGCAGAAAGATTGGGCATTAGTAAGTCAGTACTGTTTCTTGGACATGTTAGCAATGTACAGGAGTATTTCTGCGGTGCTGATCTGTTTGTTTTGCCTTCTCTGCAGGAGGGTCTGCCCAATGCACTGCTTGAGGCTATGGCTGTGGGCTTACCAGTGGTGGCTACCTGTATTGGTGGTGTGGAGGATGTGGTAGAGAATGAGAAAAATGGACTTTTGGTCCCGCCGGCTGACTCAAGGGCTCTGGCAGAGGCAATAAAGAGGCTTATTAGTGACAAAGATTTTGCCAAAGAGTTGGCTCACAATGGGTATCTTACTGTTAAAGAAAGATTCAGTCTTGACAGGATTGTAAAAGAATACGTGAGTCTTTATGAAAGACTTATTTTAAATTAAAAGAAACTTCATGTAGCAAAGCGGGCTTTGAGTTGTCTTACCTCTTCTTCAAGGCGAGTCAACCTTTGCTCGAGACCATAATGTTCATCCCGCCTCACTACTACCTCATATAACCGATCAAGCCGCTGGTTAGTCCTGTCTATACGATTGTTGGTTTCCATTATTATTCCTACAAGTTCATCTTTAAGGGTCTCAATGCGTTTATTCGTTTCATCAATACGCTTGTTTGTCTCGGTAATCATCCCAATAAGCTCATCTCTTACAGAGTCTACGCGTTTGTTCGTTTCATCAATACGTTTGTTCGTTTCGTCAATACGTTTGTTCGTTTCATTAATCATTCCAATGAGTTCATCTCTTACGGAGTCAATACGCCTGCTCTGGTCTGCAAGGTGGAGGTTTATATCATCAAGGCGTTTGTTTGTTAATTCAAACCGTGCCTTGAGGTCTTCAATCTCACGGCGTATAATCTCAAATTCAGGCAGAATTAACTCCTTAACCGCTGCTATAATAACATCCTTGGTACTCATATCAGTACTATAGCAACCGTGAGGTTTAGATGTCAAGATCAAGAGCCTGTCTTGCTGTAACTGCGTTTGACAAATTATTATTTAAATTGTTATGTTCAAGTTTATAAAATGGTTAATTTTTGGAAGAGAAGTCTACTTCTCACAACCCTTGGTGGTTGTAAAAGAGGTGCTATTAACCTTTTCAGATGTCTATTTTAAGGATTTACTTCGTTTCAGTCCTTATGGTCTAAGGTGGTAAAGGGGCTCCTCAAGTTTCATCTGATTGAGCTTATGTTGTATAGTGTCTTCAGTGGAAGTCCTGATTGCAACTTTATCGTGGAAAGTATGGTAGTCAGAGAGATTATGGAGATTGAATGTGGACTTTAAAAGGCTTATACAGTTTATAGGTATTTATAAAAGGACGGCATGAGGCTTGAAATAGTTCCCATCTGGTGATGGTTGTTAAGGAAGAAAGAGATTTTACTTGTAAAAATGCTGAGTCTTGAGAATTCCTGACTTTTTCATAGTTGGTGCTCCGAAATCAGGCACTACTGCAATGGCAGAGTATTTAGGCCAACATCCAGAGATATTTATGTGCCCGAGGAAGGACTCTACCTTTTTTGGCTCTGACCTGGGGTTTAGAAATACCATTATGCTTCCGCCAGACATGTTCAGAGTGGACATGAAGACCTATCTTTCTTGGTTTAAAGATGTAAAGGACGAAAAGAGGGTAGGGGAGGCATCTGTCTGGTACCTCTATTCAAAGAAGGCTGCAGAAGAGATAAAGGCATTCAATCCTCAGGCTCAGATTATCATAATGCTCAGGAATCCTGTTGATATGATTTACTCCCTTCATGGACAGTTTCTTTACGACTTCAACGAAGACATAGAGGACTTTGAGAAGGCCCTTGAGGCAGAGAAGAGCAGAAAGCAGGGCATCAGAATCCCTTCTACTGCTTATCTGCCAGAAGCACTGCAATACAGAGAAGTAGGACGGTTTTCGGAACAGGTACAGAGGTATCTTGAGGTCTTTGGCAGAGACAGGGTGTTTGTCATTATATTTGAAGAATTCAAAGAGGATACAGCCGGGATATACAGAGAAATTCTCAGATTCTTAGGAGTTAATACAGAATTTGAACCTGACTTTAGAGTGATCAACCCTGCGAAGGCGTTCCGAAGTAGAAGGCTTATGAGATTTGTGGCAGAGCCTTCCAGGCCTCTGAGACCTTTAGCAGAAAAGTTTTCAAGGGTTTCATGGCTTAGAGATACTATTAAGTGGTTCATTGACAGGTTCAATGTAAAGGTTTCCCGCCGACCTCCTATGAACCCTGAACTGAGAAAACAACTTCTGGAAGAGTTTACCCCGGACATTCAACGACTCAGTAAGATCGTAGGTAAAGACCTTTCGTTGTGGATTCGTCAGTAAACCACAATCCGGGTGATTGACATCTAAGATTTAACCTCGCTATTATTAAAACAATTATGAAAAAGATGCTATAGAGATAATAGATTTTTCCTACATAAGATGCTGAGATGGCTATAGCTGATACAACATTCACGACAGTAAAAAGCATTATCCAGTTGCCTAAATAAAAAATGCCTACAGTATCAGTAATTATTGTTAATTACAACGGTATCCATTTACTGAAAGATTGTCTTGAATCCCTTAGAGAACAGACTTACAAGGACTTTGAGACTATCCTCGTTGACAATGCCTCCACAGATGGTTCTTTAGAATTTGTGAGAAGAGTCTATCCAGGTGTCAGGATAGTTGCAAACAGTGTTAACAAGGGCTATGGCGGTGGAAACAATAATGGGATAAGGATAGCCGAAGGTAAATATATAGCTGTTTTAAATAACGATACCAAAGTTGACAGAGACTGGCTAAAAAACCTCGTTAGTGCTGTAGAAGTGGACAGCAGCATAGGAATGTGTGCGTCAAAGATACTTAACTACCATAATCCTGACATTATTGACAATACAGGGATGCTGATGTATCGTGATGGCTTAGCGAGGGGCAGAGGTAGACTTGAGAGAGACTTAGGGCAGTATGACAGACAAGAGGAGGTCTTTTTCCCCAGTGGCTGTGCTGCCCTGTATCGGAAAGAAATGTTTGATGATATAGGCCTTTTTGATGAGGATTTCTTTCTTTATCTTGATGATGTGGATATAGGCTTGCGTGGTAGACTTGCAGGATGGAGATGTATTTATGTGCCAGAGGCAGTGGTTTATCATAGATACTCTGCTACCACAGAGCCATATTCTCCTCTAAAGGCGTTTCTTGTTGAAAGAAACAGGATATGGATAGTAATTAAGTATTTCCCTTTCTCGTTAATATTGGTTAACCCCTTTTATACCCTATTAAGGTATCTATATCAGTTTTACGGTCTCCTTGCTGGTAGGGGCGCAGGAAGTCAGATGATGAGAAGAGAGTCTCCTCTACAGATGTTTCTTGTTTTAACAAAGGCATATGCTTCTGCACTTAGGGGTTTTGGTAAAATGATAAAAAAGAGGAGAATGCTTAAGGCAATAAAGAGGGTGAATGATTCTGATATATATCAATGGTTACAAAAATTTGGTATGACAGTGAAGGAGATTGCACTGAAGGATTAGTATGAGAAAGCTTTTAATCATACCTGCATACAATGAGGCGCAGAATATAGACAGGGTCCTTGATGATATTAATGAACACCTACAAGGTTTTGACATCCTCCTCATAGATGATGGTTCTACAGATTCCACGAGGGAGCTTGCAATTAAACGGGGAGTTGATGTTATAAGTCTCCCTTTTAATCTCGGTATAGGAGCTGCTGTACAGACAGGATATATCTATGCTCAGAGGGAAGGTTATGATCTGGCTGTACAGTTTGATGGGGATGGTCAACATAGGGCTGACCAGGTAGATAGGCTTCTGGAACCACTGTTGAGGGATGAGGCAGATATGGTTTTAGGCTCAAGGTTTCTCGGGGAAAATGAATATCAATCAGGATTAACTCGTATGGTTGGGATAAAAATCCTTTCCTCAGTAATATCCATGCTCATAGGTCAGAAGATAACAGACCCTACTTCAGGATGTAGAGCTACCAACAGAAGGGTGATAGAGTTCTTTAGCCACCTGTATCCAGATGACTATCCAGAGCCAGAGGCATTGGTGCTACTTCATAAAGCAGGATTCAGAATAACAGAGGTTCCTGTGCTGATGAGGCAACGACATATGGGAAGGTCAACAATAACAGCCCCCCGAGCTGTTTACTATATGATAAAAGTACTTCTGGCAATTTTTATAGATATGCTCAAAAAAGTACCATCTTAACAGGTAATCTTTTAAATGTACAGGAGGTAAGAGGTTATGGATATGATGTCAATTTTGGCAATTTTTGTAAGTATGTCTATATTACTCTCAGTTATTGAGTTGATAAGAAGGAATAGACTAAAAGAAAAGTACTCCCTGCTCTGGCTGTTCTCAACTCTTGTGATGTTATGGTTTTCTTTCTCAAGGGAGTCACTACATGTGGTATCAAAAATGTTTGGTATTAAATATCCTCCTTCATTTATCTTTCTCCTTGGTTTTCTCTTTATGATCGTGATTAATATTCATATTACAAGTGTTATTTCTGAACTTTCTGATAAAAATAAGACTCTTGCTCAAGAAATAGCACTTTTGAAGAAGGCCCTTGCAGAGATGAAAGATAAGAGAGAGTAAAGATTCAAATAAAGGCCTTTATTAATCTGTTTGTCTGTTTGAAGAGAGGTGTTTCTCCTCTACCAATACTTATGAAACCTTCTGCATACCTGATGTTTTCGGGCAGGGTAAAGGATCTGAATCTATTGAGCCCTTCCACCTTCTCCACATAGTTATTATAACTTGTTTCTGTATAATAACACCTTATCGCCTCTTTCTTTGTCTCTATTTCATCAGTTATGTCTACAAGTGTGTTGGGGTAGAATGCCATAAGAATTTCATAGAGAACTAACTGTGCCTTAAGTCTCCTTCTAATTCTCCAGGCTGCTTTAAAAACTACTTTGTGGTCTGGATGAACTTCAAGAGGTGAAGGAACCAACAGAATATCAGCCCTTAAAAGATTAACTTCGTTAAGAATCCTTTCTGAGAGTTTCTTCTCAATTTTATATAGGCCTCTATCTTCATACTTCCAGAAATCATAGTCTTCTATTCCCAATATTTCCATTGCCTTTATAGCTGATTTCCTTCTAAGAGTTACATAGTTTTCTAAGAACCTGCCCTCAAAGTCACCCCTTTGTCCATCAGTAATAAATACCACTTTGACCTTTGCCCCCTGTTTGACATGTTTCAGTAGAGTGCCCCCACAGCCAATAGATTCATCGTCAGGATGAGGAGCAAGTATTAGCAGTCTTTCTCCCAGTTGTTCGGTTACCTGATATGGGTATAAGTGTATCTCTTCTGTTGTTATATTTTTATAAAACATCAGTAAAACCTCTTTTAAGTTTTCTGAATATATATACCCCTATTAAAAAGCTTAAAATACTTGCTATAGTGAAATAAAGGATGTGCACAGGCTGTGGATATTTAGCGTAGAGCAGTATACTATGATAACATTCTGCCATAGAAGTTATCGGATTCAGAATAATAAGAAATTTAAATTTTTTCGGAACAGCATTAAGGGGATAAAGTATAGTAGAAATATAAAAGACTGCTTGTAAAAGGGTTCCAAGAACCTGGATAGTATCTCTGATATAAACAGATATGGAGGAGAAAAAGAGGGCTAATCCTGCTGTAAATAGTATTTGCAAAAAGATGACAGGTATAATATAGATCGTTATTGGAGAAAATAGTTTATAGATGCTCATATAGATGATAAAAAAGATCACAAATCCTGAGAAATAATGAATTAATGATGACAAGACAGGTACAAGAGGGAACAGTTCTGTAGGAAGAAGAACCTTTTTCAGAATATGTCTCTTCTCAACGACTGAGTTTGCTCCTCTCATAATACCCTCCTGGAATGCAAACCATGGCAGAAGACCTGAAAGTAGATATGCGATAAAAGGTACATCCGTTGTTTCTATTCTTATTCTTATTTTCATTATCTGAGAAAAGATAATCCAGTAGAGCAATATAAAGGAGAGGGGTTGAAGAATTGTCCATACTACTCCAAAAGTTGAACCTGCATATCTTTCCTTTATATCTCTTGCTAAGAGAGGAGGAAGTAATCTGTATGTTTTTTTTATTTTTTCAATCATCAGTTTTTTAAAAACGTTTCTTTGTTAACAATCGCCTTTATAATGTCTTCCTTGATGCTTAGAAGTTCTATTTTCTCGCTTCAGATAACCAGTAAGATACTCTTTAGAACAAAAAAGACCCCTGAGATTATCAGGGGTCAGTACTTAATATATTCGTTATTTAAAAATAGTAGGTAGAACAGATACCTCTTTATCTTGACCTCCTTCCAAAGTGTTTTTTATAATTATATTTAAAAAATTTTTGGACTGTCAATATGTTTCCTTAAGAATAAAAAATGAAAAAGAGAATTAGGCTTTTTTTCTTTCTTCCCACCTATACCTTTGGAGGAGCGGAGCGAACAAGTTCCTATCTACTTGATTCTCTATTCAATGAAGATTTTGATGTGGTCCTTGCTACATCAAGGAAGGTTTATGATGAAATGGGGAATCCCTCTGTTAAAGAGTTTATCCCTATAGAAGACTACCAGATGGGTGTATGGTTTTACAAAAGAGACTCTTTTGTAAGAGATATTAAAAGCACTGCACGGATTCTTGAAAGGGTAAAACCTGATATTGCATTCGGGATGATGCATTATCCATCTGTTCTGCTAGCTATTGCCAGAAAAATTTATAGAATCAAAGGCCTTCTTGTGGCGAGCCCTAGGTTTCCCACTAAGGTATACATAGAAAACTTCGATTATTTTGAATCAAAACACTGGAGAAAATATTTTTACAACCTGGCGTTCAAAGCTATGTTTAGATGGTCGGACTACTTTATTGTTGCTTCCTCAGGCATGAAGCAAGAGTGTGTGAGTTTCTACAAGGTAATGCCTGAAAGGATATATCTTATCCCTAACTCTGTTGATATAGATTTGGTAGTAAAACTGTCTAATGAGAAGGTGGAAATTCAAAAACCTGAGAATGGATACATAATTACTACAGTAGGTAGAATAGAGAAGGAGAAAAGATATGAGCTTCTTATAAAAGCAATGAAGAAGATAACCGGCAGACTTAATGCACATCTTTATCTTATAGGAACTGGCACACAGGTGGATACACTGAGACAGTTATCTGAAGAGATGGGCGTACACAGAAGCATTCATTTTCTCGGCTACCAGCCTAATCCTTTTAAATTTATGAAACAATCTGATCTCTTTATTCATACATGCCTTTTTGAGGGCTATGGTAATATAATTCTTGAAGCAATGGCATGTGGGGTGCCTGTGCTGTCTGTAGACTGTCCCTATGGTCCAAGAGATATAATAAAAGATGGATTTAATGGGATGCTTACTCCTGCGGATGAGGAGGTTATTGCTGAAAAGGCAGTGTATCTCTTAAGTAGAGAGGAACTAAGGAGAGAGTTGGCAGACAGAGGATTAAGATATTGCCTTTCTTACAGAACAGAAGATATGGCAAACAGATATATTACAACTTTCTGGGATATATGGAATAGAGAAAATGGAAGATGTAATAGTTGTTGAACATCTTTATAAGATCTATAGGTTCTATAGTAGTTCAATTGCAAGATTGAAAGAGCTTCTTAATTCAAAGAGTTATCATGAGGAAATAGTGGCTCTGAGGGATGTTTCCCTTAGGATAAAGAAGGGTGAGGCTATTGGTATTGTGGGTGACAATGGTGCAGGCAAGAGCACACTGCTGCAGATTATAGCAGGCGCACTTCATCCCACTTCAGGAAAGGTCTCAGTTAAAGGTAAAGTACTTGCATTACTTGAGCTTGGTCTCGGATTCCATCCTGATTTCACCGGAAGACAGAATATATACTTTTACGGAGATATCCTTGGTTATCCCAGAAAGTTTGTCAAATCAAAGATGGATGAAATTATAGAATTCTCAGAATTAGGAGACTTTATTGATAGACCCTTAAAGACCTATTCCACAGGTATGCAAATGAGGCTTGCCTTCTCGCTTGCTGTCTCCCTTGACCCTGATATACTTGTTATAGATGAGGCATTAGCAGTTGGTGATCTCCACTTTCAGAAGAAATGTATAGACAGAATCTTAGAATTTAAAGAACAAGGCAAAACTATTCTGTTCTGTTCTCACAGCACCTATCAGATAAGCATTTTCTGTAATAGAGTTCTCTGGCTTAAGAGTGGAATGATTGAGATGTTTGATATAACTGAAACTGTAATTCCTGCCTATGAGTTCTATCAACTAAGAAATGACAGGGCAAAGAATGAGAAAGCAGAAGAAACAAAAGTTGCACCTGTTTCACCAGTGATTATAGAAGAATTTAAGATGCTCAATTCTTTGCCTTTAAGAACCCGTGATGACCTAAGGTTTTATTTGAAGATACTATCTGAGTCAGAGGATATAAAATATCATGTCTCCCTTTCTCTAAAGATGGATACAGGCAGAGGAGTCTTTGTAACAGGGACCCATCTCTTTGATAAACCCCCTCTTCAGGGTAAAAAAAAGGAGATATTTATAACCTTTCCAAGAGTGCCTCTGCTCAGCGGCCAGTTTTATGCCCATGCAAGAGTCTTGGATGAACAGGGCCTTATGCTTTATCATCAGAAGATTTTGCCTCCTTTCACTGTTGTAGAGGAGATAAAAAAAGGTGTTAATTACAGGGGGGTATGCTATTTAGAGCATCAATGGGATGTAAAATAAAGGGGAAAAGAGAGAAAGGAATTCCCTCTTTTCCCTTTTACTCTCGAAATTATGTTCTATCTCCAGCATCCGATCTAAGCCAGATGAAGTTATTGAGAGTGCCAGGTACGGTGATATCTTCAATGGTAATTCCGCTTGTGGTGTAATCAAGCTTACCAATAATGGCCTGCTCAGCCTGTGCAAGACCGCCAGTTGTGGAGCCCGGATCTACCACTATAATTGTCCAACCCATTACATTCTTGTTCTTGAAGGCATTGTATGCAGCAGACTCTAACATGTGATCCAGTGTAGGAGCTGCTGTGCAGACAACAGACTTCTCCTTTGTTGTGGAAACACCTGTCTCATCATTGAACCATACTCCACCCTCAGCACATGTACCACCTGACTCTGTCTTACAGAGTCTCACTTTTACTGAGAGCTTACCATTGTCCATGGAGGCATCTGTTATAGGAGTGATGAAGAATTTTGTGGTCACCTTGTTCGGTGGCCAAAGGGCTGCTCCTGTAACCTCAAGATTAGAAACTACTTCACCATAAGCGTCACGAGGATCTTCAAAATTATCGATCCCATACCCTGCTGGATTATAGGCATCATAACCCCATGCAGCACCACCTGCTATCTCAAGAACCATTGCCTCACCATAAAGATCCTCATCTGCAGCAGAACCATTTGATACCAGCAGAAAAGCCCTTGCAGGTTTGGTTATGTTGTTACCAAGGGCGAGGAGATCAGCATTGGTATAACCCTTGGTTCCACTCACCACATCACCAAATATTGGCTGACCTCCATTGATGTTTCCTGATGCATCAAAGGTGAGAATGTCATTTTGAGAGGTGTCAGTGTTAATATCGTAGTGTTCGCAGGTGGCAGTCTGGTTGTCGTAGTTGTCTCCTGCTTTGTAACGGTAAATTAGGCTGAGTTGAGTTGAAGTAGAGAGATTTACAATAGAGACCACTGTGGAGACACTGTCAAATATTGGTACCCATGGGAACATGATATCATCTGCTACTGCAACCAGAGGAAACATCAGTACACACATAACTGCTACCAACAGTTTAAAATACCTTTTCATCATTTGTCCTCCTTATAAAATAATTTTTGCTTCCAATGGAAGCAACTTTTATCTCTTTAAAAGATATTTTCTTCCTTATTGTTCACTAAATTATACATGTCTGGTTATTTGTTGTCAAGGCAATTCCTCTTTGGGGATTGGGATATTAAACCATGGCATAGAAAGGCATAGAAAAAGAAGAATGATGGATGTGAAATAAAGACAAAAATTAAGGAATAGGGGGAGATCATCCCCCTATTCTCTAAAACAGTTTTGTATGACTATTATCCTCTTTCACCAGTAGTTATTCTAAGCCAGATAAAGTTGTTAAGTGTTCCAGGTACTGTGGTGCCATCAATGGTTATACCACTTGTGGTGTACTCAAGCTTACCAATGATGGCCTGCTCAGCCTGTGCAAGACCACCAGTTGTGGAGCCCGGGTCTACAGTCACAATTGTCCATCCCATTACATTCTTGTTTTTGAAGGCATTGTATGCAGCAGACTCTAACATGTGATCCAGTGTAGGAGCTGCTGTGCAGACAACAGACTTCTCCTTTGTTGTAGAAACACCTTGCTCATCATTGAACCATACTCCACCTCCAGTGCAGACTCCAGCCTCAAAGGTCTTACAGAGTCTTACCTTTACTGAGAGCTTACCATTGTCCATGGAGGCAGTGGTTACAGGGGTGATGAAGAACTTTGTGATCACCTTGTTCGGTGGCCAGAGAGGTGTAGCTACAGCTTCATTATCGGCGATAACTTCACCCAGTGTATCATTATCATTTTCAAAATCATCAAATCCTACACCTCCAATTGGATTATAGGCATCATAACCCCATGCAGCACCACCTGCTATCTCAAGAACCATTGCCTCACCATAAACAGCTCCTTCACCATTATTTGATACCAGCAGAAAAGCCCTTGCAGGTTTGGTTATGTTGTTACCAAGGGCGAGGAGATCAGCATTGGTATAACCCTTGGTTCCACTCACCACATCACCAAATATTGGCTGACCTCCATTGATG
>Ga0209426_1000124_pt1 | contig 122490 bp, 120 predicted proteins | sample Deesub1362B_J571_FD_187697 | JGI IMG/M metagenome (GOLD analysis project Ga0209426, IMG submission 187697) | Deep oceanic, basalt-hosted subsurface ecosystem from Juan de Fuca Ridge flank, Pacific Ocean, CORK Borehole 1362B_J2.571 (SPAdes)... ... | reverse complement strand
GTCCGTAACCCCCGTGCCCGCAGTCAGGCGCGCATCGACTCGATACTCGACGCCGCGCGCACGCTGCTGGCTGCCGAGGGTGTGGCCAGCCTGTCGATCTACAGCGTCGCCGAACGCGCGCAGATTCCGCCCTCCTCGGTCTACCACTTCTTCGCCAGCGTCCCGGCGCTGCTCGAAGCATTGACCGCCGACGTGCACGCGGCGTTTCGTGCCTGCCTGCAAGCGCCGATCGACCACGATGCCCTGCGCGACTGGCGCGACCTGTCGCGGCTGATCGAGGAACGAATGCTGGAGATCTACGGCGAAGACGCGGCGGCCCGTCAGTTGATCCTCGCCCAGCACGGCCTGACCGAAGTGACCCAGGCCGACCGCCAGCACGACATCGAACTCGGCGACCTGATGCACAAGCTGTTCGACCATCACTTCGAATTGCCGCGCCTGCCGACCGATGTCGACGTGTTTGCGCTGGCGATGGAACTGGGCGACCGCGTGTATGCACGTTCGGTGCAGCAGTACGGGCAGATCACGCCGCGCATGGCCGAGGAAGGGATGCGGGTGTTTGATGCCTACCTCGGGTTGTATCTGCCGCCTTATCTGCCCAAGAGACATCTGGTGAACTGAATGGCCTCATCGCTGGCAAGCCAGCTCCCACAAGGAGCTGCTGTGTATGCAGATTTGGTGACCGACAGATAACCTGTGGGAGCGCCGCGACACCATTCTCATCTGATGCAGATAACAAACCCCGACGGGCTCACGCCTTTCGGGGTTTGTTTTTATCCACAGGCTTACAACTTGGCGATCGACACCTCGGTGGATTTCACGAAGGCGATCACTTCGCTGCCCACCGCCAGTTCCAGCTCCTTGACCGAGCGGGTGGTGATCACCGAAGTGACGATGCCGGAGGCGGTCTGCACGTCGATTTCCGACAGCACGTCGCCGAGAACGATCTCCTTGATCGAGCCTTTGAACTGGTTGCGCACGTTGATGGCTTTGATAGTCATGGCTTTGATTCCTGTCGTTGGAGGTAACTTGAGTTATTGAGCCCAGCGCAATTGCGTAGGCAGTGGTGAAACAGGTTCCGGCTCCGGCGGCTCGCCGGGCAGGGACAGAACACGGTTGAGCACTTCGGTTTCCAGCGCCGCCAGTCGATGCGATCCGCGCACGCGCGGACGTGGCAGCTCCACTGGCAGGTCGAGGCCGACTTCGCCGTCCTCGATCAGAATCACCCGGTCGGCAATCGCCACCGCTTCGCTGACGTCATGAGTCACCAGCAGCACGGTGAAGCCATGCTGTTGCCAGAGGCGTTCGATCAGTTGCTGCATCTCGATCCGGGTCAGCGCATCCAGCGCACCCAGCGGCTCGTCGAGCAGCAGCAGGCGTGGTTGATGAATCAGCGAGCGGGCCAGCGCCACACGCTGCTTCTGCCCACCGGACAAGGCGGCCGGCCATTCGCTGGCACGATCGGCCAGACCCACCGCTTCCAGCGCCTCCAGCGCTTGCGGGCGCCAGTTGCCGTTAAGGCCGAGCCCGACGTTGTCGATGATCTTTTTCCACGGCAGCAGCCGGGCTTCCTGGAACATCAGCCGGGTGTCTTCCCGCGCATCACTCAGCGGGGCGGCACCGGCCAACAGGTCGCCGCCCGTCGGTTGATCGAGGCCGGCGAGCAGACGCAGGAACGTGCTCTTGCCGCAACCGCTGCGCCCGACCACGGCGACGAACTGCCCCGCCGGAATGTGCAGGTCGATGTCGCGCAGCACCTGTCGCGCACCAAAGGTTTTCTGCAGGTTGCGCACCACCAGCGGAATCCCGCGCAGCAGGCGTGGAGGTTGTTGAGCGGTCATGCCACACCTCCCTTGGCAACCTGATAAGCCGGATGCCAGCGCAACCACACACGTTCAAGTCCACGGGCCGCGAGGTCGGCGAGTTTGCCGAGCACCGCGTAAAGCAGGATCGCCAGCACCACCACATCGGTCTGCAAAAACTCCCGGGCATTCATCGCCAGATAGCCGATGCCGGAGCTGGCGGAGATTGTTTCGGCAACGATCAGCGTCAACCACATGAAGCCCAGCGCAAAGCGCACACCGACCAGAATCGAAGGCAACGCACCCGGCAGAATCACCTGCCAGAACAGGCTGAAACCGCTCAAGCCATAACTGCGCGCCATCTCCACCAGCGCCGGATCGACGTTACGGATGCCGTGATAGGTGTTGAGGTAGATCGGGAACAACGTGCCCAGCGCCACCAGGAAAATCTTCGCCGACTCGTCGATGCCGAACCACAGGATCACCAGCGGAATCAGCGCCAGGTGCGGCACGTTGCGGATCATCTGCACCGAACTGTCGAGCAGGCGTTCGCCCCACTTCGACAGGCCGGTGATGAAGCCCAGCACCAGGCCAATGCTGCCACCGATGGTGAAGCCCAGCGCGGCGCGCCAGCCGCTGATTGCCAGGTGCGTCCAGATTTCGCCGCTGCGCACCAGGCTGACACCGGCCTCGATCACCGCCACTGGTGCCGGCAGAATCCGCGTCGACAACCAACCGGCCGACACCGATAACTGCCACACCGCCAGCAACAACACCGGCAACGCCCAGGGCGCGAGGTTGTGGATAAGTTTCTTCATGGCGCGCCTCAGCTCTGCGACGCGGCTTTGGGAAGAATGTCGTTAGCCACCATCTCGCCGAACGGGCTGACATAACCGGCGCTTTTCGGCAGCTCCGGACGCTCGATGTCGAGGTGCGGGAACAGCAGTTCAGCGACGCGGTACGACTCTTCGAGGTGTGGATAACCGGAGAAGATGAACGTATCGATCCCCAGATCCGCGTACTCCTTCACGCGGGCGGCCACGGTCGGACCATCGCCGACCAGCGCGGTACCGGCACCGCCGCGCACCAGACCGACGCCGGCCCACAGGTTGGGGCTGACTTCGAGGTTGTCGCGACTGCCGCCGTGCAGCGCGGCCATGCGTTGCTGGCCGACCGAGTCGAAGCGCGCCAGCGATGCTTGCGCACGTTTGATGGTGTCGTCGTCCAGATGCGAGATCAGCCGGTCGGCTGCTTGCCAGGCTTCGGCGTTGGTTTCGCGCACGATCACATGCAGACGAATGCCGAAGCGCACGGTACGCCCGAGCCTGGCGGCCTTGGCGCGCACCTGCTCGATCTTCTCGGCCACCGCCGCTGGCGGTTCGCCCCAGGTCAGGACCATCTCGACCTGTTCGGCAGCGAGATCCTGCGCCGCTTCCGAAGAGCCGCCGAAGTACAGCGGCGGACGCGGTTGCTGGATCGGCGGATAGAGCAGTTTGGCGCCCTTCACGCTGATGTGTTCGCCGTCGTAATCGACGGTTTCGCCTTCCAGCACCCGACGCCAGATGCGGGTGAATTCCACCGAAGCCTGATAACGCGCTTCGTGATCGAGGAACAGACCATCACCGGCCAACTCTTCCGGGTCGCCACCGGTCACCAGGTTGAACAGCGCACGCCCGCCGGACAGACGATCCAGGGTCGCTGCCTGCCGCGCCGCCACCGTCGGGGAAATGATCCCGGGGCGCAGGGCGACAAGGAATTTCAGACGCTGGGTCACCGGGATCAACGACGCGGCCACCAGCCACGAGTCTTCGCACGAACGGCCGGTGGGAATCAGCACGCCGCCAAAACCCAGACGATCCGCCGCTTGCGCGACCTGTTGCAGATAACCGTGGTCAACGGCGCGGGCGCCTTCGGCGGTGCCAAGGTAATGGCCGTCGCCGTGGGTAGGCAGGAACCAGAAGATGTTAAGGCTCATGGAGTGGTCTCCTTGGGGATTCGATTTACTGGGCTTGGCTGACCGAGCTTTGGGCCACAGCGGCCGGTGGTGTCCAGATCACATCCTTGATGCTCAACGGCTTGGGAATCAGCTTGAGCTGGTAGAAGGTGTCGGCGATTTTCTGTTGCGCGGCGACCACGTCCGGGGTCAGGAACAGCGCACCGTAGCCCTGGCGTTTCACCGAGGTCAGGGTGATGTCAGCCGGCAGGCCGAGCAGTGGCGCGACCTGTCGGGTCACGTCTTCAGGATTGGCTTTGGACCACTCGCCCACGGCGCGCACTTCTTCGACGAGGGTCTTGATCACCTCGGGATTTTTCTGCGCGTAAGGTTTGGTCGCGAGGTAGAACTGATGGTTGTCGACGATGCCTTTGCCGTCACGCAGGGTGTGCGCTTGCAGCTGTTGCTCGGCAGCGGCCTGGTACGGATCCCAGATCACCCAGGCGTCGACGCTGCCACGTTCGAACGCGGCGCGGGCATCGGCCGGCGGCAGGTACACGGTCTGGATATCGGCGTATTTGAGGCCGGCGTCTTCAAGGGCGCGCACCAGCAAGTAGTGCACGTTGGAGCCTTTGTTCAGCGCGACTTTCTTGCCCTTCAGATCGGCGACCGATTTGATCGGCGAGTCTTTCGGTACGAGGATCGCTTCGCTGTTCGGCGCTGGCGGTTCGTAGGCGACATAGAGCAGGTCAGCGCCGGCAGCCTGAGCGAATACCGGTGGGGTTTCGCCGGTAACACCGAAGTCGATCGAGCCTACGTTCAGGCCTTCGAGCAATTGCGGGCCGCCGGGGAATTCAGTCCATTGCACGTCCACGCCTTGGGCAGCCAGACGTTTTTCCAGTGTGCCTTTGGCCTTGAGCAGCACCAGCGTGCCGTACTTCTGATAACCGATTCTTAGCGTCTCGGCCTGAGCCTGGGTGATGGCGCCGAAGGACACAGCCGCAGCAAACAGAGCGACCAGACCACGACGCAAAAATACAGTGCGCATAGCGCTCTCCTTTTTGCTGTTGGGTTGTGGCTGCACCTGCTTGCCCGTTGGCGGGCGAGTAAGGCCAGTACTTCAATTTCGGTGAGGCTTAAATGCTCCAGCGAGCACTCAACAAACGTTCATTCAACAGTCCCGGCTCCAGCGGTTTCGGCCGGCGGGCCATGGCACTGACAAACTGCTCCAGTGCTTCGTGCAGACGCTGCTCCAGCGCCGGCGCCAGTTGCGCCTGGGCACTGCCTTCGCCGTAAGCAATCTGGCTGTCCTCGGCAAAAATCCCTTGCAGCATTTCCTGGGCTTTCAATGCCGACAGCACGGGCTTGAGGGCGTAATCGACCACCAGCATGTGGGCGATGCTGCCGCCCGTGGCCATCGGCAGCACAATTTTGTGGTTCAGGGCGCGTTCCGGGAGCAGATCGAGCACGGTCTTCAGCGCGCCGGAAAACGACGCCTTGTACACCGGCGTGGCGATCAGCAGACCGTCAGCGTTTTCAATCTGCGCCAGCAGGTCGAGCACCTTCGGGCTGTCGAAGCGGGCGTGGAGCAAGTCTTCGGCCGGGAAGTCCCGCACCTGATAACTCACCACTTCCACCCCCTGCTCCTGCAACCAGCGTTGCGAGCGCTCCAGCAACACCCCGGAACGGGAGCGTTGGCTGGGACTGCCACCGAGTGAGACGACCAGCATTCAGACGATTCCTTGCGCGTTACAGGCGATTCGCGGGTTGCGATCTCGCTTCGATGGAGTGACCTTACCAGCTGATTTATATATCCATAAATCATATTTATTCATTTGGTTATGCATTTTAGAGATATAAATTTCAACAAACTGCGCGCAAAAAAAAGGCCGTCGAAACGGCCTGAAATCCCCTGCTATTTGGATGCATCAAAAGATTGCAGCCTTCGGCAGCTCCTACATGGAGCGGCCTCCTCCTGTAGGAGCACCGCAGGCTGCGATCTTTTGATCTTAACGATTCGGCTGCGGCGTCAGGCGCAGGTATGGCTTCACCGCGCGGTAGCCCTTCGGAAAGCGCTGCTTGATCTCTTCCTCGTCCTTGAGTGACGGCACGATCACCACCTCCTCACCGTCCTGCCAGTTGGCCGGCGTGGCCACCTTGTAGTTGTCGGTAAGTTGCAGCGAATCGATCACCCGCAGGATCTCGTGGAAGTTGCGCCCGGTGCTCGCCGGGTAGGTGATGGTCAGGCGGATCTTCTTGTTCGGATCGATGACGAACAGCGAACGCACGGTCAGCGTGTCGTTGGCGTTCGGGTGGATCAGATCATAGAGATCGGACACCTTGCGATCGGCATCGGCCAGGATCGGGAAGTTGACGATGGTGTTCTGGGTTTCGTTGATGTCTTCGATCCACTTGTGGTGCGAGTCCACCGGGTCCACCGACAGCGCAATGGCTTTGACGCCGCGCTTGCTGAACTCATCCTTGAGCTTGGCGGTGAAGCCCAGCTCGGTGGTGCACACCGGGGTGAAGTCGGCCGGGTGGGAGAACAGCACACCCCAGCTATCGCCCAGCCACTCGTGGAAACGAATCTTGCCGGCGCTGGAATCCTGTTCGAAGTCGGGGGCGATGTCGCCGAGTCTGAGGCTCATGATGCTGCTCCTGATGAGTTGTTGGAGAACTCAACTGTAGCTTGGGATTTGCCATCATGAAAAAGAATAAATAACTAGATATTTAGAATTTAATTGAATATTAAACATCGTTCACTGGACGCTCGTCGTCATCGCGACGAACATCGACCCCAAGGTTCGAGAAGGCCTTGAGTAGCTGCAAAAGAAGGGAATGTCGGGACAGGCTTACGGGGGTGAGCCTGACCCGAAAATGCAAAAGCCCCGTCCGGCGCAATGCCGGACGGGGCTTTTTTACATCAGTAGCTTGAGCGCGCTATTACAGCAGCGGGATCGAGTAGCTGACGATCAGGCGGTTTTCATCCTGGTCACGCTGACCTGGGATGTCGTTGCGCCAGGTAGCGTTTTTCCACATGAAGCCCAGGTTCTTGGCCGGACCTTCAGGAATAACGTAACCGATGGTCAGATCGCGTTCCCACTCGGAGTTGCCGTTGCCGTTCTCACGACGGTTGGAACCCACGGTGTCGATGTCGCTGCCGCGCAGGTAGACCATGCCGGCGGTCAGGCCTGGCAGGCCGACTTTGGCGAAGTCATACGAGTAGCGTGCTTGCCAGGTTTTCTCGCCAGCACGACCGAACTTCTGGATCTGCATGTCGGTAATGGTGTAGTTCGACGAACCGTCGCCCTGGTTCAGCCAAGGGAAGTCGGAGCTGCCGTTGGAAACCTGATAGCCGCCACCGAAAGTGTGACCTTCAACGGTATACAGGAACAGGCCGCTGTACAGGTTGTTGTCGATCGGACCTTTACCGCTGACATTGCCGACGTAGTTACCGTTGCCGAAGTAGGCGGCGGTGTTGCCGTTGGCGCCGTCGTCGCTGCTGTGGAAGTAGCGGAAGTCAGACTTCAGTACGCCTGGGCCGATTGCCCAGTTGTGAACCAGACCCAGGAAGTGCTGCTTGTAGAAGTCTTCCAGGTTGCCGTAGTAGTACTGGGCAGTCAGGTCCTTGGTGATTTTGTAGTCACCACCGGCGTAGTAGAACTTGTTGCTGTTGGCCACGCGAGCGTTCGCACCGCCAACAGACAGGTTCTCGTTGTTGCTGGAGTTACGCCCTTTCACTGCTTCGATCTGACCAGCGACCAGAGTCAGGTCCTTGATCTCGCCGGAAGTGATCTGGCCACCCTGCCAGGTTTGTGGCAGCAGACGACCGTCGTTGGTCACGATGACCGGGTTCTTTGGCTGCAACGTGCCCAGCTTCAGTTCGGTCTGAGAGATTTTGGCCTTGGCGGTCAGGCCCAGACTCGAGAAGTTATCAACAGCTTCGCCATTGGACTTGCTCGGGAACACTGTGCCACCGTAGGACGTCGAGGTTGCACCGTTGGTGCCGCCGCCCGAATCCAGACGCACGCCCAACAGGCCGATGGCATCGATACCGAAGCCTACGGTGCCTTGGGTGTAACCGGAGATGAAACGCAGATCGAAGCCTTGGCCCCATTCTTCGTTCTTGTTCTGAGCGCCAGCCGCTTTGGTGCCGGAGTCACGGTTATCAGTGTTGATGTAGAAGTTACGCAGCCCCAAAGTAGCTTTGCTGTCTTCGATGAAACCGGCGGCGCCTGCCTGCTGCGCCAAAACCCCTACGGCCACAGCCAGGGCCAAGGTGGACTTGTTCATGTAAAGCTCCTCTCGTTTCTAATTCTTGTGTTCCTGGCCCGGGGTCTGATGCCCTGGATCCTAAGATGCGCGATTAGCGCCAGACCGTGACTGACAAGTCAATCGTAACCTTGTGTGTCTACGACCAAGGTCTAATCGCCGTGATTTGGTCCGTGCAGATTAAAGATTTTCTGATAAACCCAAAAAGAATTTATTCATTCTTTTTAATATCATTTCGAAATATGGCCAGTATCGTGCCACCTCCGCCGGGAAACAGCGTATCGGCGACTAAGCTCATTCCTAAATGGTATTTGTTAGCCTTTTTTTATATCGATTAGCTTTGGCGCAACCCCGATTCGTCAAACCCTATCGAAAAGGCGACGCCATGATGGCCAAACGCGCACTATCTAGTCAATTTGTTACAGTTTGTGTATCGGCGCTGATTTCTTTTTCCGCCCATGCCGCCAACCTCACCGTTGGCTATCAAACCGGTATCGACCCGAGCAAAGTCCCTCAGGCCGACGGCGTCTACGAGAAGACCATCGGCGAGAAAATCAACTGGCGTCGCTTCAATAGCGGCCCGGAAGTTGTGACAGCCATCGCATCAGGCGACGTACAGATCGGCAACCTTGGCTCCAGTCCTTTTGCAGCGGCCGCATCGCGCAATCTGCCGATCGTCGCCTTCATTGTTTCAGCGCAGATCAACGCCGCCGAGGCGCTGGTGGTGCGCAATGGCAGCGGGATCAATACCCCGCAGGACCTGGTCGGCAAGACCATCGCCACGCCTTTCGTTTCCACTTCCCACTACAGCCTGCTTGGCGCACTCAAGCACTGGGGCCTGGACACCTCGAAAGTCAAAGTGGTGAACCTGCAGCCCGCAGAAATCGCAGCGGCGTGGAAGCGTGGAGATATAGATGGCGCGTTTGTCTGGTCGCCGGCGCTGGGGGAAATCCGCAAGACCGGCAAGACCCTGACCGATGCCGCACAAGTCGGCCAATGGGGCGCACCGACCTTCGAAGTCTGGGTCGCGCGCAAGGACTACGTCGAAAAGCATCCTGAGGTGGTGGCCAGGTTTGCCAAGGTCACTCTAGATGCGTTTGCCGATTACGCCAGCCATAAGGACAGCTGGACAGCGGACTCGGCGCCGGTGCAGAAAATCGCAAAACTGACGGGTGCCAATGCGGCCGACGTGCCGGAGCTGCTGGCCGGTTCGGCCTTCCCGGATGCCAAGGCGCAGCAATCCACCGCACTGCTGGACGGTGGCACGGCGAAAGCGATTGGTGAGACGGCGAAGTTTTTGAAGGAACAGGGCAAGGTCGAGACGGTGCTGCCGGACTATTCGCCGTACGTCAGTGCGAAGTTCATCGCTGAGTAAACACAAAACCCTGTAGGAGCTGCCGAAGGCTGCGATCTTTTGACTTTGGTTTTCTGAATCAAGATCAAAAGATCGCAGCCTTCGGCAGCTCCTGCAGGGGACTCGGATTACAGGGTCTTTTCGAAGATCTTCGAATTGCGCTGATAGTTGTACAGCGACGCCCGCGCCGCCGGCAGGCGTTCGACGCTGCTAGGCTCGAACCCGCGCTCGCGGAACCAGTGCGCGGTACGGGTAGTGAGCACGAACAGGGTTTTCAGCCCTTGCGCCCGGGCACGGGTCTCGATGCGCTCCAGCAACTCATCGCCGCGACCGCCATGGCGATACTCCGGATTCACCGCCAGGCACGCCAGCTCACCGGCGTCCGAATCGGCAATCTGGTACAGCGCCGCACAGGCAATGATCATCCCTTCACGCTCAACCACACTGAACTGCTCGATCTCGCGCTCCAGCACTTCGCGCGAGCGACGCACCAGAATCCCCTGCTCTTCCAGCGGACTGATCAGGTCGAGCAAACCGCCGACGTCTTCAATCGCCGCCTCGCGCACCAGTTCGAATTGCTCCTGAGCCACCAGCGTGCCGCCACCATCGCGGGTGAACAGTTCGGTCAGCAGTGCACCGTCCTCGGCGTAGCTGACGATATGGCTGCGCGCCACGCCGCCACGGCAGGCCTCGGCGGCGGCATCCAGCAGTTCGGCCTGATAGTTGTTGCCCAGACGCGCCAGATGCGCAGGCACCTGTTGCGGCCGCAGTTCGCGTACCAGTTTGCCGTTTTCGTCGATCAGACCGAGGTCAGCGCCGAACAGCAACAGCTTGTCGGCACCGAGGTCGATGGCGGCGCGGGTGGCGACGTCTTCGCAGGCGAGGTTGAAGATTTCCCCGGTCGGCGAGTAGCCCAGCGGCGACAGCAGCACGATCGAGCGCTCGTCGAGCAGGCGATTAATGCCTTTACGGTCGACGCGGCGCACTTCGCCAGTGTGGTGATAGTCGACGCCTTCGAGCACGCCGATCGGCCGCGCCGTGACCAGGTTGCCGCTGGCCACCCGCAGACGCGAGCCCTGCATCGGCGACGAGGCCATGTCCATCGACAGCCGCGCTTCAATGGCGATGCGCAACTGACCGACTGCATCGATCACACATTCCAGGGTTGCCGCATCGGTGATGCGCATGCCGTGGTGATAGTGCGGGGTCAGGCCGCGAGCGGCGAGGCGGGTTTCAATCTGCGGACGCGAACCGTGGACCAGCACCAGACGCACACCGAGGCTGTGCAACAGCACCAGGTCGTGGACGATGTTGCCGAAGTTCGGATGCTCCACACCGTCGCCGGGTAGCATGACGACGAACGTGCAGTCGCGGTGAGCGTTGATGTAAGGGGACGCGTGACGAAGCCAATTGACGTATTCGGGCATGAACCTGGGCCTGTAATAAATAGCAGCCGGAAAAAAGGGCGAAACGGAAAACGCACAGCGGGCTGATGGTTATCGTCGGAACAGGCTTGGCGACACGCGCGTTCTCCTCATGAATACGGGTTGGATTCCCACTAATTTAACGTCTTCCCCTGTAGGAGCTGCCGCAGGCTGCGATCTTTTGACTTTGTTTTTAAGAGACAAGATCAAAAGATCGTCCGAACGCGGCCCGAGCCTTCGGCAGCGCCTACAAGGGATGTGTTCAATTCTTCAGGCAGTAATGTTCAACCAACTGCCGCAATAGATGCACGGTAGGCTGCAAACGTGACATTTCGAGGTATTCGCCGGGCTGGTGGGCACAGGCGATGTCGCCGGGACCGAGCACGATGGTTTCGCAGCCAAGGCGCTGAAGATAAGGCGCTTCGGTGCCAAACGCCACTGTTTCGGCACGATGGCCGGTGAGCTTTTCGGCGATGCGTACCAATTCGGCGTCTTCGGCTTGTTCGAACGGCGGTACTTCCGGGAACAACGGTTTGTAATCGATCTTCACCTGGTGCCGCTCGGCCACGGGATTGAGCTTGCGCAGGATCTCCGCACGCAGCACTTTCGGGTCCATGCCCGGCAACGGACGCAGGTCGAACTCCAGCGAACACTGGCCACAGATGCGATTCGGGTTGTCGCCGCCATGAATACAACCGAAGTTCATCGTCGGTTGCGGCACACTGAACTGCGGATTGTTGAATTCACGCTGCCACAACAGGCGCAAACCGCGCAGCTCGCCGATGGCATCGTGCATCGCTTCGAGTGCACTGTGCCCCAAACGCGGATCCGACGAATGGCCGCTTTGTCCGAGGATATCGATGCGCTCCATCATGATGCCCTTGTGCATGCGAATCGGCTTGAGCCCGGTCGGCTCGCCGATCACCGCCGCACGGCCCAGCGGCTTGCCGGCCTCGGCCAGGGCGCGGGCACCGGACATCGAACTTTCTTCATCACAGGTGGCGAGAATCAGCAGCGGTTGCTTGAACGGTTGATCGAGCAGCGGCTGCACGGCCTCGATGATCAGCGCGAAAAAGCCCTTCATGTCGCAACTGCCCAGCCCGACCCAGCGGCCGTCAACTTCGGTGAGCTTCAGCGGATCGGTCTGCCACAGCGCATCGTCATAAGGCACGGTATCGCTGTGCCCGGCCAGGACCAGGCCGCCGGGGCCGCTGCCGAAAGTGGCGAGCAGGTTGAATTTGCCGGGGCTGACCTGCTGGATGTCGCAACTGAAGCCCAGATCACCCAGCCAGCCGGCGAGCAAATCGATCACCGCCCGGTTGGACTGATCCAGGCCCGGTTGGGTGCAGCTGACCGACGGTGCGGCGATCAGTGCAGCGAACTGGTCTTGCATAGACGGCAAAGGCATCGCTGACTCCAACTCCGATTTGAAGTCCATCATAGAGCCATCCGGCGCCAGGAATAAACCGCCGCAGGGCGTAGGAAGTTTGAGTCCTGTACACTGCACGGCCTTGGCAGCCACACATTCCCCCGGCTGCGCTCCCGATCCTGGATTTTCCGGCCATGCAGAAAGAAACCGAAATCAAACTCCGCGTCAGCCGCGAAACCCTCGCCGCCCTGCGCGAGCACCCGCTACTGAAAAAACGCAACAAAAATGGCTGGGAACGCCGTGAGTTGATGAACCAGTACTTCGACACCCCCGAGCGTGACCTGGCCCAGGCCAAAGTCGCCCTGCGCCTGCGCAAGGACGGTGACGAAGTGATTCAGACCCTCAAGACCCGCGGCCAGAGCGTTGCCGGTCTGTCCGAGCGTAATGAATACGACTGGAAGTTGCCCAAAGCCAAGCTCGACGTGAAGAAACTCGACGGCGAATGCTGGCCCGAGTCGCTGGCCGAGCTGGACAAAAAAACCCTGAAACCGATTTTCACCACCGATTTCGTCCGCGAGCGTGCGGAAATCGCCTGGGGCCGCGGCAAGGCCAAAGTGGTCATCGAAGCTGCGCTGGACCTCGGTCATGTGGTGGTCGGCAAACAGAAAGAAGAAATCTGCGAGCTGGAACTGGAACTGCGCGAAGGCGAGCCGGCCGCACTGCTGGAACTGGCCGCCGAGCTGGCCGAAACCCTGGCCCTGATGCCGTGCGACATCAGCAAGGCCGAGCGCGGCTACCGTCTGTACGACGCCAACAGCTACTCGCTGAGCCTGCCGGCGCCGCAACTGACCCCGGAAACCCCACTCGACGACGCCTTCGCCGCACTGGCCTGGCACTTGCTCGGCAGCAGCCAGCGTCTGGCCGAACAATATCGCTTCAATGGCCACTGGCGCCTGCTGCAGGACTGGGTCGAGAACCTCGCCGAAATGCGCGCCCTGCTCAGCAGCCTCGGCCAGGCCGCACCGCGTTCGGCCACTCACGACCTGCGCGTGGCGCTGGACGCATTGCTTGAAGACTGGCGCCCGCTGGTTCAGGTCGGCATCGAAGACGAAGACGTACGCAAGGCGGCGCCGGAGCAATTCCTCGAAGAACTGGAAGACCCGCGCTGGGGCCTGTTCTCGCTGACCGCATCACGCTGGCTGCTGGCCCGCGCCTGGACCGCCGAGCGCAACACCCGCGGCAACCGCCAGGGCGCCGCGCAATTGCACAGCTGGCTGCCGCGCCTGCTGGGCGAAGAAGCCACCTCCCTGCAATTGCAGCGCTATCAGCAGCAACCGGAAGATCTGGCCGAACAACTGCCGCGCATCGAGCGCATCCAGGTATGGCTGCACCACGCGCGCAACGTGCTGGAGATCGCGGAAATGGATCGCCTGTACGGCGAACTGAACAAACTGGCACAACTGGCCAATGAGCCGACGATCACTGACGAACTGCTCGATGCGCGCAAGCAGCAGGCGATTGCGGTTTATCAGAATCGTGCGTGGAAAATGCTGCTGCGTATGTGATGACTGTGTGGTGAGGGGATTCATCCCCGATGGACTGCGCAGCAGTCCCTGCTTTCGACTAAAGCGGGGCCGCTTCGCGACCCATCGGGGATAAATCCCCTCGCCACAGAGGCCATCAGCGCATTACCGGCAGGCTGGTGGTGGACTTGATCTCCGACAGCGCCACAATCGAATTCACTTCCTGAATCCCCGGCACCAGCGACAGCTTCTCGAAGAAAAACCGCTCATACGCCTCGATGTCCGCCGCGACAATCCGCAACAGAAAATCTACCGCGCCCATCAGCACGTAGCACTCCAGAACCTCCGGAAAACCGCGAATCGCCTCGGTGAATTCGGTGAAGTTCGACCGCCCGTGGGCGTTGAGCTTGATTTCGGCGAAGATCTGCGTGTTCAGGCCGATCTTCTTGCGATCAAGCAAGGTCACCTGACCGCGAATAATCCCCTCCTCCTTCATTCGCTGAATACGCCGCCAGCACGGTGACTGCGACAGGCCCACCTGCTCGGCGATCTGAGCGCTGGACAAGGAAGCGTCCTCTTGCAGCAGGGCGAGAATCCTGCGGTCGTAGCTGTCCAGCTCGCTGTGCATAGAAAAACCTCAAATATGAATTAATGCGAATCAAACCGGTCGATCATTCGCCAATCACATCGATCTTAGCCAAGAAATGCCCGGCACCGAATGTAAAAATTTCTCCAGTGTTTTTTGGAGACTCGCCATGCCGCACCTCGAAGCCGTGAATACCGCACCAACCCGGGCCGATGTCTGGAACGTCAACAACAGCCATTGCCTGGCGCAGTATCAGATCCTCGCCGAAGCCGAGCCGGATCTGCTGGTGCGGGTGCTGAACCTGTTCGCGCTGCAGTTCCTGACGCCTGAACAGGTCAATGTGCAGCGGATGGACGACTTGATGTCGATCGACATCGTCATGGGTGGTTTCAGTTGGCATCGCGCCCAAGTGATTGCGGAAAAACTTCGTAACCTGATCAGCGTCTGCTCGGTCAACCTGCAAAACGCCGACACGACGTGGGATACGCCCGCGCAAGCGGTTGGCTGAAAAATCCGGCAACGGCTTTGTCGGGTAGTGGCCCAACGGTCTGCGGGGCCACGACTATCCTTTGCGAACTGTCGTTCAAAAGGAGCCTGCATGTCCGTTCAACTCGCCACTCAGGACCGCTGGCTGGATCTCAACGATGTGTTGCGTGAATTGGTCGCCCAAGGCTTCATCAGCCAGGATTCGGCGGAGCAGGCGCTCAACGCCCGGCGCCGCCACGCGACCCACGGCCAGCAGCACCCGCTGGAGTTCATTTCCAGCCAGCAGCTGGATGACCTCAGCCGTCCGGGTAAACATCTGGATCTGGAAAGCCTGACCTTGTGGCTGGCGCAGCAGGCCGGCCAGCCGTACATGCGTATCGACCCGTTGAAGATCAACGTCGCCGCCATCACCCCGCTGATGTCCTACGCCTTTGCCCAGCGGCACAGGATTCTTGCGGTGGCGGTCGACCGCGACGCCGTGGTCGTGGCCAGTGCCCAGCCCTACGTCACCGCTTGGGAAGCCGACCTGACTCACGTGCTGAAGCTGCCGATCAAACGGGTGGTCGCCAACCCGGTGGACATCCAGCGCTTCAGCGTCGAGTTCTTCCGCCTCGCCAAATCGGTCAGCGGCGCCAGCAATGCCGATCAGCAAAGCGGCAACCTCGGCAACTTTGAACAACTGCTCAACCTCGGCGCCAGCGATCAGGAGCCGGACGCCAACGACGCACACATCGTCAACATCGTCGACTGGCTGTTCCAGTACGCCTTCCAGCAACGCGCCAGCGATATTCATATCGAACCGCGCCGCGAACAAGGCACCGTGCGCTTTCGCATCGATGGCGTGTTGCACAACGTCTATCAATTCCCGCCGCAGGTGACCATGGCGATCGTCAGCCGCCTGAAAAGCCTCGGGCGGATGAACGTCGCCGAGAAGCGCAAACCCCAGGACGGCCGGGTCAAGACCAAGACCCCCGACGGCGGCGAGGTGGAACTGCGGCTCTCGACGCTGCCCACCGCATTTGGCGAAAAAATGGTCATGCGGATCTTTGACCCGGAAGTGTTGCTCAAGGACTTCGATCAGTTGGGCTTTTCTGCCGATGACCTTCGCCGCTGGCAGGACATGACCCGCCAGCCCAACGGCATCATCCTGGTCACCGGGCCGACCGGTTCGGGCAAGACCACCACGCTCTACACCACGCTGAAGAAACTGGCGACGCCGGAGATCAACCTCTGCACCATCGAAGACCCGATCGAAATGGTCGAGCCGGCGTTCAATCAGATGCAGGTGCAGCACAACATCGACCTGAGTTTCGCCGCCGGGGTGCGTGCGTTGATGCGACAGGACCCGGACATCATCATGATCGGCGAGATCCGCGACCTGGAAACCGCGGAAATGGCGATTCAGGCGGCACTCACTGGCCACCTGGTGCTGTCGACCCTGCACACCAACGATGCCCCCAGTGCCATCAGCCGGTTACTCGAACTCGGCGTGCCGCACTATCTGATCAAGGCCACGGTGCTCGGGGTCATGGCCCAGCGTCTGGTGCGTACCCTGTGCCCGCACTGCAAGGCGCCGCTGACGCTGGAAGAGGAGGACTGGCAGACCCTGACCCGCCCGTGGCAGGCGCCGCTGCCGGGCAATGCGCAACGGGCGATCGGCTGCCTGGAGTGCCGCGACACCGGTTATCGCGGCCGCGCCGGGGTTTACGAAATCATGCAACTGAGCGACAGCCTCAAAACCCTCATCACCCCGGACACCGACCTTACCTCCATCCGACGGCAAGCCTTCAAGGAAGGTATGCGCAGCCTGCGCCTTTCAGGTGCGCAGAAGGTCGCGGCAGGGCTGACCACCCTTGAAGAGGTGCTGCGGGTGACACCGCAGAGCGAGCAGAAATAGGCCGCTACGGAACCGGACCGGGGAATCGTTATCCAACGCCGTAGTTAACCCCCAGGAGTCACTCAATCATGCGTCTCAAACTTGCTGTCGCCACCCTTGCCTTGCTGTCCCTTCCCGTTGGTTCAGCGATGGCCGACAGCTTTTGGCGTAACGTCATTTCGTCCGGCGCCACCACCGGTTCGACCTACCTGACCTTCAAGGATCACAAGCTGATCGTTGCCGCGCAGGACGACGCCGGCAGCTTCGTCGCCAGCGATGGCGGCATTCGTGGGCCATACCTGGAAGCAGCCATGCAGAAAGTCCGCGCCGACAATCCGGGCCTGCAGGCCACGGACATGGAACTGGCGAATGCGATTCTGGCGAAGAACGCAGTGGCTTCCGAGTAAACCGGGCGCCAACAAAAATGCCGCTCGATCGAGCGGCATTTTTTTGCCCGTAATGTCGAATTCACCACAACCTCTGTGGGAGCGAGCCTGCTCGCGAATAAAGTGGGTCAGATACATGTTTGTCTTCTGACACGACGCCTTCGCGAGCAGGCTCGCTCCCACATTTGGGCGGTTGTACAACCTGGAAATCAGCGGTAATCGTCCACCGGGACGCAGGCGCAAAACAGATTGCGGTCGCCATAAACGTTATCCACCCGATTCACTGCCGGCCAATACTTGTGCGCCTTAGTGTGCGCATCCGGGGTGATGCCCTGCTCGATGCTGTAAGGCCGCTCCCAGACTCCGGTGACATCGGCCAAGGTATGCGGCGCACGCTTGAGCGGGTTGTCTTCCGCCGGCCAGTTGCCGTTCTGCACTTCGGTGATTTCTGCACGGATGCTCAGCATGGCGCCGATAAACCGGTCCAGTTCGGCCTTGGATTCGCTCTCGGTCGGCTCGACCATCAACGTCCCCGGCACCGGGAATGACATGGTTGGCGCGTGAAAGCCGTAATCCATCAGGCGCTTGGCGACGTCTTCTTCGCTGATCCCGGTCTGCGCCTTCAACGGCCGCAGATCGAGAATGCATTCATGGGCCACCCGCCCGTTGCGCCCGGTATACAGCACCGGAAATGCGCCGGATAAATGCTGGGCCAGATAGTTCGCCGCGAGGATTGCCACTTCGCTGGCATCCGCCAATTGCGGCCCCATCATTGCGATGTACATCCAGCTGATCGGCAAAATACTCGCACTGCCCCACGGCGCCGCACTGACCGCGCCATTCTGCGGCAGCGGGCCGTCAATCGGCACGACCGGATGACTGGCGACGAACGGCGCCAGGTGCGCGCGAATGCCGATCGGCCCCATGCCCGGCCCGCCACCGCCATGGGGAATGCAGAACGTCTTGTGCAGGTTCATGTGCGACACATCGGCGCCGATGTCCGCCGGCCGCGCCAGCCCGACCTGCGCGTTGAGATTGGCGCCGTCCATATACACCTGCCCGCCGTGCTGGTGGATAACTTCGCAGATCTCGCTGATGCCTTCCTCGTACACGCCATGGGTCGACGGATAGGTCGCCATCAGGCACGACAACTTGTCCCCCGCCTCGGCCGCCCTGGTTTTCAGGTCGTCCAGATCGACGTTGCCGGCCTCGTCGCATTCGACGATCACCACGCGCATCCCGGCCATCTGCGCCGAGGCCGGGTTGGTGCCGTGGGCCGAGGACGGAATCAGGCAAATATCCCGTGCGCCCTGCTGCCGGCTCTCGTGATATTTGCGAATCGCCAGCAGCCCGGCGTACTCGCCCTGAGCCCCGGAGTTGGGCTGCATGCAGATCGCATCGAACCCGGTGATCGCGCACAGCCAGCGCTGCAGTTCTTCGATCATCAAGGTGTATCCGACTGCCTGCTCCCGAGGCGCGAACGGGTGCAGATTGGCGAACTGCGGCCAGGTGATCGGGATCATCTCACTGGTGGCGTTGAGCTTCATGGTGCAGGAACCCAACGGGATCATCGACTGGTTGAGCGCCAGATCCTTGTTCTCCAGTTGCTTGAGGTAGCGCAGCATCTCGGTTTCGCTGTGATGTGCGTTGAACACCGGATGGCGCAAGTAAGGCGTCTTGCGCTGGAGGCTGTCGGGGATGCCTGAAACCAACGTTTCTGCATCGAGTTGCTCGACGTTTAAACCATGATCGGCACCGAGCAGCACGTCGAACAGTTTGGCCACCGTGCTTTCATCGCACGTCTCGTCGAGGCTCAACCCGACTCGACCACGGCCGAGAATCCGCAGATTGATCTGCGCAGCCCTGGCGCTGTCGATGATTGCGCTCTGCGCGCCGCCGACCTCCAGCGTGAGAGTGTCGAAAAACTGCCCGTTGACTCGCGCAATACCATGGCGTTCAAGGCCTGCCGCCAGAATGCAGGTCAGCCGATGCACCCTCTGCGCTATCCGTTTCAAGCCTTGCGGCCCGTGATACACCGCGTAGCAACTGGCGATGTTGGCCAGCAGCACCTGCGCGGTGCAGATGTTCGAATTGGCCTTCTCGCGGCGAATATGTTGCTCGCGGGTTTGCAGGGCCATGCGCAACGCGACATTGCCACGAGCGTCTTTCGACACGCCGATGATCCGTCCGGGAATCGCCCGTTTGTACGCCTCACGGCTGGCGAAAAACGCCGCGTGCGGGCCACCGTAGCCCATTGGCACGCCAAAGCGTTGGGATGATCCGAACACCACGTCAGCGCCCAGTTCACCCGGTGGCGTCAGCAGCAACAGACTCAGCAGATCCGTAGCGACGCAGGCCAGCGCCTGCTGCGCGTGCAGTTGATCGATGACCGGGCGCAAATCACGAATCTCGCCGTGGGTGTCGGGATACTGCAGCAATGCGCCGAACACCTGATGCTGGCTGAGGTTATCCACAGCGTCGACGATCAGCTCAAAGCCGAAGCCTTCGGCGCGGGTCTGCACCACGGAAATGGTCTGCGGATGACAGTTTTCGTCGACGAAGAACAGATTGCTCTTCGACTTCGCCACGCGTTTAGCCAGGGCCATGGCTTCCGCCGCAGCGGTAGCTTCGTCGAGCAACGAGGCGTTGGCCAGTTCCAGCCCGGTGAGGTCGATGGTCAGTTGCTGGAAATTCAGCAGCGCCTCAAGACGGCCCTGGGCAATCTCCGGTTGATACGGGGTGTACGCGGTGTACCAACCAGGATTTTCCAGCACGTTACGCAGAATGACGGTCGGCGTCAGCGTGCCGTAGTAGCCCATGCCGATCAGACTGGTCCACACCTGATTCTGCTCGGCGTAACCGCGCAGTTTGGCCAGCGCCGCCTGCTCGTCGAGGGCCGGCGGCAAGTCCAGCGCCCGGTTCAGGCGAATGCCCGGCGGCACCGTCTGCTCGATCAGTTCGACCCGGCTGCCGAGGCCCAGGCTATCGAGCATCGCCTGTTGTTCGGCGGCATCGGGACCCAAATGGCGGCGCAGGAAGGCTTCGGGGTCGCGTAACTGGCTCAAGGATGGCAACTGGGACATGACAGGCTCTCTCTTGGCTGGCGCTCGGCGTCAATGCAACACGGTCAAACCAGCATAGCAGCCGATCCCGACGCGCACGGCTTGGCGGCGCCGGGTGTTCCGGGGCATGCTGTAGCGCCTGCATCAGGCGTCCAACTTGCGGATGATCGAACCCTCATGAGCCAACTGCCGTTCCTGCCGTTTTCCAAACCTGTCATCGATGAAGCCACGATTGCCGCCGTCGGCGATGTACTGCGCTCCGGCTGGATCACCAGCGGGCCGAAGGTACAGGCCTTTGAAGCACAGCTGTCGGAATACTTCGGCGGGCGCCCGGTGCGCACGTTCAACTCCGGCACCTGCACCATGGAAATCGCCCTGCGCATCGCCGGCATCGGCCCGGGTGACGAAGTGATCACCACGCCGATTTCCTGGGTCGCCACCGCCAACGTGATCCTCGAAGTCGGCGCCACGCCGGTGTTCGCCGACATCGACCCGGTGACCCGCAACATTGATCTGGACAAGCTCGAAGCAGCGATCACCCCGCGCACCAAAGCGCTGATTCCGGTGTACCTCGCAGGCCTGCCGGTGGACATGGATCGGCTATATGCCATCGCGCGCAAACACAATCTGCGGATTGTCGAAGACGCCGCGCAGGCGTTGGGTTCGAGCTGGAACGGCCAGCGCATCGGCGCCACTGGCGACTTCGTGTCGTTCAGTTTCCAGACCAACAAGAACGTGACCTGCTCCGAAGGCGGCTGTCTGGTGCTGAACACTGCGGAAGAAGCGCGGCTGGCGGAGAAATATCGCCTGCAAGGCGTGACCCGCAACGGCTTCGACGGTCTCGACGTTGATGTGCTCGGCGGCAAGTTCAACATGACCGACGTCGCCGCGACCATCGGTCTGGGCCAATTCGCCCATATCGAGGCGCTGACCGCCCATCGTCAGGAACTGGCCCGTCATTACTTCAAATGCTTTGGCGATGACTTCGAAGTGACCTCTGGCGCACAACTGCCGCCAGCGGATTTCACCCACAGCAACTGGCATCTGTTCCAGCTGGTCCTGCCGGAGCGCAAGGACGGCTTGCCGGCGCGGGCCACGTTCATGGAACAGATGCAGGCCAAAGGCATCGGCATCGGCTATCACTACCCGCCGATTCACTTGTTGAGTCTGTACCGCGAGCGCGGTTTCAAGGAAGGGATGTTGCCGGTGGCCGAACGGGTCGGACGATTGATTGTGTCGTTGCCGATGTTCACCAGCATGACCAAGGACGACGTCGAGCGTTCAGTGGCGGCAGTCAAAGCCGTATTGAAGCCCTGAACCGCCATGCCTGTAGGAGCTGCCGCAGGCTGCGATCTTTTGATCTTGCTTCAAAAACAAAATCAAAAGATCGCAGCCTGCGGCAGCTCCTACAGAGCGAGGATTATTCGCCGATTGCAGCCTTGTAGCCGGCGGCGTCCAGCAGCTTGTCCAGATCAGCAGCGTTGGCTGGCTTGAGCTTGAAGATCCACGCCCCGTACGGATCGGAGTTCAGCAATTCCGGAGAGCCGCTCAGCTCTTCGTTGACGGCGATGACTTCGCCGGCAATCGGCGAGTAGATATCGGAGGCCGCTTTCACCGACTCAACCACGCCAGCTTGATCCTCAGCAGCAAACACCTTGCCCACTTCAGTCAACTCGACGAACACCACATCGCCCAGTGCTTCCTGCGCGTGATCGCTGATGCCCACGGTAACGGTGCCGTCGGCTTCCAGACGCGCCCACTCATGACTTTCGGCAAAACGCAGTTCGGCGGGGATATTGCTCATGCTTGGTGTCCTCAAAAAATTGTCAGCGGTCAGGCCCGCCGGAAAAGGTTAGATCAAGGTTTTGCCATGGCGCACGAAGGTCGGTTTGACCACTCGTACCGGATACCACTTGCCACGGATTTCCACTTCGGCGCGGTCGGCGGTGGCCATCGGTACACGCGCCAGGGCAATCGATTTGCTCAGCGTAGGAGAGAAACTACCACTGGTGATCTCTCCTTCGCCAACATCGGCGATACGAACCACCTGATGGGCGCGTAAAACACCGCGTTCCTCAAGCACCAGCCCCACCAGTTTGTGCGCAACGCCGGCGGCTTTTTCCGCTTCCAGCGCAGCACGCCCGATGAACTGCCGCGAGGCCGGTTCCCAGGCGATGCTCCAGGCCATATTGGACGCCAGCGGCGAGACATCCTGATGAATGTCCTGGCCGTAGAGGTTCATCCCTGCCTCGACCCGTAGCGTGTCGCGGGCGCCGAGGCCGATCGGCGAAATGCCGGCACCGACCAGATCGTTGAAAAATCCCGGCGCTTGCTCGGCCGGCAAGGCGATTTCCAGGCCATCCTCACCGGTATATCCGGTGCGGGCGATGAACCAGTCGCCATCGACGTGAGCTTCGAACGGTTTGAGATGTTTGATCAGTTCGGCGCGGGACTGGGTCACCAGTTCGGCAATTTTCTGCCGGGCCTGCGGGCCTTGAATGGCGAGCATCGCCAGATCCTGACGCTCATGCAATTGCACGTCGTAACCGGCGACCTGCGCCTGCATCCACGCCAGATCCTGGTCGCGAGTGGAGGCGTTGAATACCAGACGATAACGGTCTTCGAGGCGATAGACGATCATGTCGTCGACGATGCCGCCACGCTCGTTGAGCATCGTGCTGTAGAGCGCGCGGCCGGGGCGATGCAGGCGCTCGACGTCATTGGCCAGCAAATGCTGCAGCCAGGCCTTGGCCTGGACACCGGCGACATCGATCACGGTCATGTGGGAAACATCGAACACCCCGCAATCGCGGCGCACCTCATGGTGTTCCTCGACCTGCGAGCCGTAATGCAGTGGCATGTCCCAACCGCCAAAATCGACCATCTTCGCGCCGAGGGCGAGATGCAGGTCATACAGAGGCGTACGCTGTCCCATGGGTTTCTCCTTCCGGGCGTGGCGAAGGTGCGGACAGCCGCTGTACGGGATGAAAGCCGCGAAATAGAAGGCTTTCAGCCGATTTCAGCGAACGGGTCTGTCAGACGAACCGCACCGAATGCCGCGCATTGTAGCCGCATGATTCAGGACTCACTACTAAGTGTTTCGGTGCGCCGAGCGGCGGATCAGGCCAATGACCGGTAACAGGCCGACCAACACCAAGGTCAGCGCCGGCAGCGACGCCCGTGCCCACTCGCCCTCGCTGGTCATTTCGAAGATCCGCACCGCCAGCGTGTCCCAGCCAAACGGGCGCATCAGCAGGGTCGCGGGCATTTCCTTGAGCACATCGACGAACACCAGCAACGCCGCGCTCAACGTGCCAGGCAGCAACAGCGGAAGATACACTTTGAAAAACAGTCGCGGCCCACTGACCCCCAGACTACGTGCTGCTTCGGGCAATGAAGGCCGTATACGCGCCAGACTGTTTTCCAGCGGCCCGTACGCCACGGCGATGAAACGCACCAGATAGGCCATCAGCAACGCCGCCAGACTGCCCAGCAGCAGCGGCTTGCCGGCGCCACCGAGCCAGCCCGACAGCGGAATCACCAGTTCGCGATCGAGATAACTGAACGCCAGCATGATCGACACCGCCAGCACCGAACCCGGCAACGCATAACCGAGATTGGCCAGACTGACTCCGGAACGGATCGCCCGGGTCGGCGCCAGTCGTCGGGCAAAAGCCAGCAGCAGCGCGACGCTGACGGTGATCAAGGCTGCCATGCCACCCAGGTACAAGGTGTGCAGGATCAGTCCGGCGTAGCGCTCATCGAGATCAAAGCGCCCGCGCTGCCAGAACCACACAATGAGTTGCAGGACTGGAATCACGAACGCACAGGCAAAGACCAGAGCGCACCAGCCGGTCGCCGCGAACGCCTTGAGTCCCTGCAAGTGATACAGCGCCTTGACCCGCGGCCGTTCGTTGCTCGCCCGGTTGGCGCCACGCGCACGCCGCTCGCCGTAAAGCACCAGCATCACCACCAATAGCAACAGGCTCGCCAGTTGCGCCGCGCTTGGCAAACTGAAGAAGCCGTACCAGGTCTTGTAGATCGCGGTAGTGAAGGTGTCGAAGTTGAACACAGACACCGCGCCGAAATCCGCCAGGGTTTCCATCAGCGCCAGCGCCACACCGGCACCGATCGCTGGCCGCGCCATCGGCAACGCCACCCGCCAGAACGCCTGCCAGGGCGATTGCCCGAGGACCCGCGCCGCTTCCATCAGGCCTTTGCCCTGCGCCAGGAACGCGGTGCGCGCCAGCAGGTAGACGTAGGGATAAAAAACCAGCACCAGCACCACAATCACCCCGCCGGTGGAACGTACCCGTGGCAGACGCAAGCCGCTGCCGAACCACTCACGCAACAGGGTTTGCACCGGGCCGGCGAAGTCCAGCAGGCCGACGAAGACGAACGCCAGCACGTAGGCCGGAATGGCGAACGGCAGCATCAGCGCCCAGTCGAGCCAGCGCCGCCCGGGGAATTCGCAGAGGCTGGTGAGCCATGCCAGACTGACGCCGAGCAGCGTCACGCCGACGCCAACGCCCAGCACCAGCGTCAGGGTATTGCCCAGCAGGCGCGGCATCTGGGTTTGCCACAGGTGCGACCAGATTTGCTGATCAATGGTCTGCCACGACAGCAGCAGGACACTCAGGGGCAGCAGCACCAGCGCGGCAATGGCGAGGACGATGGGGTACCAGCGGCGTTGGGCGGGGTGGGCCAAGGGGGTTCTCTAATAAATCGTGGGTCGGCGCAAGAGTAATGCCAGCCCCAATTGTGGCGAGGGGATTTATCCCCGATCGGATGCGCAGCATTCTTAAAAACTATGCCCGCGGTGTATCAGTACGCTTTGATTAAGGGCATTGGGGGTGCTTCGCACCCCATCGGGGATAAATCCCCTCGCCACAGGATATACCCAGGTTTTAGTTCCAGCCCGCACGATCCATCATGCGGATCGCTTCAGCCTGTCGCTTGCCCGCCACTTCCACCGGCAAGGTGTCAGCGACGAACTTGCCCCACGCCGCCACTTCCTCCGAAGGTGCCACCGCCGGGTTGGCCGGGAATTCCTGGTTCACGTCGGCGAAGATTTTCTGCGCTTCAGGTGTGGTCATCCATTCGACCAGCGCCTTGGCTGCCTCCGGGTGCGGTGCATGTTGGGTCAGGCCGATACCGGACAGGTTGACATGCACGCCACGATCGGCCTGATTCGGCCAGAACAGTTTTACCGGCAGGTCCGGTTTCTGCTTGTGCAGGCGACCATAGTAGTAGGTGTTGACGATGCCGACGTCGCACTGCCCGGCGTTGATCGCTTCCAGCACCGCGACGTCGTCGGAGAACACATCGGTGGACAGGTTGTTGACCCAGCCTTTGAGGATCTTCTCGGTCTTCTCGGCGCCGTGCACTTCGATCATGGTCGCGGTCAGCGACTGGTTGTAGACCTTCTTCGCCGTGCGCAGGCACAGGCGTCCTTCCCAATTCTTGTCGGCCAGCGCTTCGTAGGTGGTCAGTTCGCCCGGCTTAACGCGCTCGGTGGAGTAAGCGATGGTCCGCGCGCGCAGGCTCAGGCCGGTCCAGGCATGGGTGGACGAACGGTATTGCGCGGGAATATTGGCGTCGATGGTCTTCGAGGTGAACGGCTGCAGGATGCCCATCTGTTCGGCTTGCCAGAGGTTGCCGGCATCGACGGTGAGCAGCAGGTCGGCGCTGGCGTTTGCACCTTCGGCCTTGATCCGCTGCATCAGCGGCGCTTCCTTGTCGGTGATGAACTTGATCTTCACCCCAGTTTTCGCGGTGTAGGCGTCGAACACCGGTTTGATCAGCTCATCGATACGCGAGGAGTAGACCACCACCTCGTCGGCGGCCTGGGCGGTAGTGCTGCCGATCAGGGTCAGGGCCAGTGCAGTCAGAAGACGCTTGGGTGCCAACATGGGAGTGATCTCTCGGTCGGAAAATGTGGGCCAAATGATAAGGACTCACATTTACCACCTCAATCGAACTCTTTTCCAAGGAGTTACCAGATGTTGCACAGGGCAACACACCCCCTGTAGGAGCTGCCGAGTGAAACGAGGCTGCGATCTTTTGATCTTAAAACAAGATCAAAAGATCGCAGCCTTCGGCAGCTCCTACAGGGAGCGTTATCGACTCAGGGTTTGGCGAGCGCGGGGAGGTCGCCTGTGAGGCCAAGTGCTTCACGAACAAAGAGAGCCTTGGCCTCGGGCATCTGCTCCACCAGCTTCAACCCGGCGTTGCGCAACCAGCGCACTGGCAACGGGTCGGCCTGGAACAAGCGTTCGAAGCCCTCCATCGCCGCCATCAGCGCGAGGTTGTGCGGCATGCGCCGACGCTCGTAACGACTCAGCACTTTCACGTCCGCCAGCCGTTCGCCACGTTCCGCAGCTTGCAGCAGCACTTCAGCCAGCACCGCCGCATCAAGGAAACCCAGGTTGACGCCCTGCCCGGCCAACGGGTGAATGGTGTGCGCCGCATCGCCGATCAACGCCAACCCTTCGGCGACGTAGCGCTTGGCATGCCGTTGACGCAACGGCACGCACAACCGTGGGTCAGCGCTTAGCACTTCGCCCAGGCAACCTTCGAACGCACGCTCCAGTTCTCGGCAGAACGCGGCTTCATCCAGCGCCATCAGGCGTTCGGCTTCACTCGGCGTGGTCGACCAGACAATCGAGCACCAGTCTTGCTGCCCGTCACGCTCCAGCGGCAGAAACGCCAGCGGCCCGTGATCAGTAAAACGCTGCCACGCGGTCATCCGATGCGGCCTGCTGCTGCGCACACTGGTGACGATGGCGTGGTGCAGGTAATCCCACTCGCGGGTGGCGACGCCGGTCAGGCGACGTACCGCCGAATTGGCGCCGTCCGCCGCAATCACCAGCGGCGCACGCAACTGGCGACCGTCGGCCAGAGTCAGCAGCCAGTCGTCACCGGAGCGGCGCATCTGTTCCAGCCGTGCGTTGGCCAGCATACCCAGATCGCAATCGTGCAAACGATCGAGCAAGGCATCCTGCACCACGCGGTTTTCGACGATATGTCCCAGCACATCGGCGTGCACACTGCTCGCCGAGAAATGAATCTGCCCGGTGCCGCTGCCGTCCCACACATGCATGTCGGTGTACGGGCTGCTGCGGCGTTTGGCGATACCGTCCCACACGCCAAGGCGTTCGAGTATCCGCTGGCTGGCCGCCGACAAGGCGCTCACTCGCGGCTCAAACGCTGCGGCGGCGTCGAACGGTTTGACGCTCAGCGGGCTGCCATCGAGCAGCAGCACTTCAAGGCCACTGTCCTGCAACGCCAGCGCGAGGGCGCTGCCAACCATTCCGGCTCCGACAATCAGCAGATCTGCGCGCATTTCCATGCTTTAAGCCTGTCTCGCTGGCGGCATGCGCCGCCCGTAAAGGGTTTTAGCGAGCGCGCCAGTGGGCGGCGCGCTGCTGAAAGTGAAAGTGACGATCCGCCGCTCAAGCATCCGGCCGCGTCCCCAGCCCCATGGCCTGACGGGCAAACCAGCGCTTGGCCGGTGGCAGCAGATCGAGACCGAGCAAGCCAATGTTGCGCCCCAGCGACACCAGCGGCTGGGTGCTGCCGAACAGGCGGGTGACCTGATCGGAGAAGCCTACTGTAAGGTCCTGATCCAGCCGCTGGCGCTCGCGATAGGCCTGCAACGTGGCGAAGTCGCCCAGCGGCTGGTCGCTGGCGAGCAGTGCGGCGGCCAAGGCATCGGCATCACGCAGGGACAGGTTGAAACCCTGCCCGGCAATCGGGTGCAGGCTGTGTGCAGCGTTGCCGAGTACGGCCAGATGCGAGCGCACCTGCTCTTCGGCCTCGACCAGCGACAACGGGTACAGATGCCGCGCGCCAACCTGTTTCAGGGTGCCGAGGCGGTAGCCGAATACGCCCTGCAGTTCGCTGAGGAAATCGCGCTCGCTCAAATCGGCCAAACGCTGCGCGTCCATGCCCAGGCGGGTCCAGACCAGTGCGCAACGGTTGTCCGGCAGCGGCAGCAAGGCCATCGGCCCTTCGTCGGTGAAGCGCTCGAAGGCCATGCCGTTGTGCGCCTCGCTCGGGGTGATGTTGGCGATCAGCGCGCTCTGGTTGTACGGACGCTTGCGTACGTTGATGCCCAACTGCTCGCGCAGACCGGAGCGGCCACCATCGGCCAGCACCGCCAGATCACATTCGAGCGTGGTTTCATCGTTGAGGGTCAGGCGATAGCCGTCAGCCAGCGGCTCCATGCGCGTGACTTCCGCCGGGCAACGCCAGCTGATCACGTCTTTATCGAGGTGCTGCCACAGGCACTGGCCGAGCCAGGCGTTTTCCACCACGTAACCCAAGGCCGGCACGCCCTCTTCCATCGCCGACAGACGGGCAGTGGAGAAGCGGCCACGGTCGGAGACGTGAATCTGTTTGATCGGCTCGGCGCGGCGGGAAATCTCCTGCCACACACCCAGCCGCTGGTAGATCTGCCGCGAACCGAAGGACAGCGCCGATGAACGGGCGTCGTAGCTTGGCTGCCAGCTGTCGCCGGGGGCGAACGGTTCGATCAGGACGATTTTCCAGCCGCGCGCCTTGGCCCCGGCCTGCAAGGCCAGCGCCAGACTGGCGCCGACCAGGCCGCCGCCGATGATTGCCAGATTGACTCGACTCATGCCGCGTGGGTCCGTGCTTGCGCCATCAGCGCTTCAATCTCGGCGACGGTTTTCGGTACGCCGCTGGTGAATATTTCACAACCGGTTTTGGTCACTACCACGTCATCCTCGATGCGCACGCCAATGCCGCGCCATTTCTTTGCTACGTTCTGGTTGTCCGGGGCGATGTAGATGCCCGGCTCCACGGTCAGCGCCATGCCGACCTCCAGCACCCGCCATTCGCCGCCGACCTTGTATTCGCCGACGTCGTGTACATCCATGCCCAGCCAGTGCCCGGCACGGTGCATGTAAAACGCCTTGTAAGCTTCGGTCGCGATCAATTCGTCGACCTCGCCTTGCAGCAATCCAAGTTTTACCAGCCCCGTGGTAATCACCCGAACCGTGGCTTCGTGCGCCTGATTCCAGTTTTTGTTCGGGGCGATTTCAGCGAATGCGGCTTCCTGCGAGGCCAGCACCAACTCGTAAATCGCTTTTTGCTCTGGCGAGAACTTGCCGTTGACCGGCCAGGTGCGAGTGATGTCGCTGGCGTAGCAGTCGATTTCGCAACCGGCGTCGATCAATACCAGATCGCCGTCCTTGAGCAGCGCGTCATTCTGCTGGTAATGCAGGATGCAGCTGTTGCGTCCGGCGGCGACAATCGAGCCGTAAGCCGGCATCTTCGCCCCGCCCTTGCGAAACTCGTAATCGAGTTCGGCTTCAAGGCTGTACTCGTACAAACCCGGCCGACTGGCCTGCATCGCCCGGATGTGGGCCTGAGCGGAAATCCGCGCTGCTTCGCGCATCACCTTCACTTCTGCCGCCGATTTATACAGGCGCATGTCGTGCAGCAGGTGATCCAGGGCAACGAATTCGTTCGGTGGCTGGGCGCCGAGGTGCGCCTTGGAGCGGATCACGTTGATCCAGTCCATCAGGTGCCGGTCGAACTCCGGGTTGCTGCCCATCGCCGAATACACCCGGTCGCGGCCTTCGATCAGGCCCGGCAGGATGTCGTCGATGTCGGTAATCGGGAACGCGTCGTCGGCGCCGTAATCACGGATCGCGCCTTCCTGCCCGGCGCGCAGGCCGTCCCACAACTCACGCTCGGCGTTGCGTTCACGGCAGAACAGCACGTACTCGCCATGCTCGCGGCCGGGCATCAGGACGATGACCGCCTGCGGTTCGGGGAATCCACTGAGGTACTGAAAGTCGCTGTCCTGACGATAGACATGCTCGACGTCGCGGTTGCGGATCGCCACCGCGGCGGCGGGCAGGATCGCGATGCTGTTGGGTTCCATCTGCGCCATCAGGGCCTTGCGGCGACGGCTGTATTCCGCTTTGGGGATATGGGTCATGGGCAGATGGCTTTCCCTGGCACGCGATTAATGCAGCGACGGCTTGGCGGCTGGCGGCACGTCGGCTTTCCTGGTTTCCGAGAACAGCAGCAGCGGCGCGACGCGCAGGTATTCCATGACTTCCATGTAGTCGGTTTCGCCGTCTTCGGACTCTTCCAGGGCATCTTGTACCTGGGAAATCGCCGCCAGATCCTGCAGCACTTCGGTAGCTTCGGTGCTGAGCATGCTGCTGTCGCGGCAGTTCAGGCCGAAACCGCTGAGGAAGCCTTGGCACCATTGGCCCAGTGCAGCAGCGCGGTCGGCCAGCGGCGCGTCATCGGTCGGCAGCAGCAGGACGACGGTCACGTCGCTGCCGGTCAACTCACCCTTGACCATTTCTTGCAGGCCGATCAGGGCGTTGCGGACGTTGTCCTGGATATCGCCTTCGAGCAGTTCGGCGGCGTCGATCAACCAGCCTTCGTTATCGAAGCCGGCGCTGGCGCAGCTGCGGCCGAGCAGCAGGCCATGCAGTTCGGCAGGCGAGACGTTGTGGCCGCTGGCAGTCAGCAGGGTGGCAAAGGCTTGGTACGGGGAATTCGCAATGGTCATGGGCAGCTAGGCGCCAGACGGCGCTATGTCTAGAATGAAGGCCTTGTATCCTACATCGACAGACTCGCCAAGACTATTAAAGGCTGTCCGCCAGCTATCCCATCAGACAGACTCCGACTCAGTGGACACAATGGAAGACACCGACCTGCAAGCGCTGATGGCCAGACTCGAACTGCTGATTAGTCGAGTGGAGCAACTTAAGAGTCAAAACGCACTCTTACTAGCTCAGGAAAAGACCTGGCGCGAGGAACGCGCTCACCTCATTGAAAAAAACGAAATCGCCCGGCGTAAGGTCGAATCGATGATTTCGCGCCTCAAGGCCCTGGAGCAAGACTCATGAGTTCAAGCAATAGCGTTACCGTGCAGATCCTCGACAAAGAATATTCGATCATCTGCCCCCAGGAAGAACGCAGCAATCTGGTCAGCGCCGCCCGCTACCTGGACGGCAAGATGCGCGAGATCCGCAGCAGCGGCAAAGTCATCGGCGCCGACCGTATCGCCGTGATGGCCGCGCTGAACATCACCCACGACCTCTTGCACAAAGAAGAGCGCCCGGACATCCAGGCCAGCGGCTCGACCCGTGAACAGGTGCGCGACTTGCTCGATCGTGTCGATCTGGTGCTGGCGACCGATCCGGACGTCACCAAGGGCTGATTCGCCGGGCCGCTTGAGGTATACTCGCGGCACTCCCTGGGGTGCTTGCCAGTTGACGATGTCCCTGAGCCGATTTGCACTACCCTGGAGGTTGCACGTTGGGCTGGTGTGCATGTCCGCCAGACGGAAAGCCTTAAAGTCTACTGCATCCTCCACCTTGAACTTTCGGGTTCAAGGGCTAAGTTGACAGCGGTTCATCCGGGGAGCCTGATTCGAATCCGATGCCGGTTTTTGCCGGCATCGGATTTTTTATGCGTGCGTTTCCGCCCTCACCTGCCGAAGCCGAACCATGACCGAACCCGCGCTGCTGCCCCGCCCGCAACTCCGCCGTCTGCTGCGCAAGGCGCGCCGCGCATTGACCCCGAGCGAACAACGCCAGGCCGCCAAAGGCCTGTTCCGCCAACTGGCGCAAGACCCGCACTTTCGCCGGGCCAGACACATTTCCCTGTACCTGCCCACCGACGGTGAAATCGACCCGCGCCTGCTGCTGCGCGAAGCCCAGCGGCGCGGCAAGGCCACCTACCTGCCAGTGCTCAGTGCCTGGCCGCGAACCAAGATGGTGTTCCAGCGGATTCGCCCGGGCGACAAGCTCAAGCCCAATCGCTTTCGCATTCTCGAACCGCGAGCCAATCTGGCTCAGCAACGCAGGATCTGGACCCTGGATCTGGTGTTGCTGCCACTGGTTGGGTTTGACGATGTCGGCGGACGGCTGGGGATGGGCGGCGGATTCTACGACCGCAGTCTGGCCTACCTGGCCCGGCGCAAAACCTGGCGCAAGCCGACGTTGCTGGGGCTGGCCCATGAATGTCAGAAGGTCGAACGCCTGGCGCAGGCCAGCTGGGATGTACCGTTGCAGGGCACGGTCACCGATAAGGCGTGGTATTTCGCAGGATAGACGCCGCGCAGGTCAGCGGCGTCGGGAAGGCTGTTTCAGCGCTTGAACGCGGTCGACTGTTGGACCTGTTGCGCGACTTCAATCGGTGCATCGGTCTTGCTGGTCCACAGACTTTGCGCATAACCGGTGGTTACGACGCCGAGGCCGAACAAAATAACCAAAGTCCATAGCAAATCCGGTTTGCGTTTCATCGATTGCCCCCCTCAAGGCACATCATCACGATGACAGCAGCGGTTTCCGTTCGTAGGCCGTGCAGCAGCGTCAAGCTTTAAAGGCCGGCATTTTGCGACAACGTGAACCCGGGCGCAAATGCTGACGTCAACCGACCGTCGGTTTGTCATAAAATTGCCCGACAACCTGTCCAATCACCGCTTGAGGAGCAAAAGACATGGCCTATTGGCTGATGAAATCCGAGCCGGACGAACTCTCGATCAAAGGCTTGGAGACACTCGGAAAAGCGCGCTGGGACGGGGTTCGCAACTATCAGGCGCGCAATTTCCTGCGGGCGATGGCGGTCGGGGATGAGTTCTTTTTCTACCACTCCAGTTGCCCGGAACCGGGGATTGCCGGAATCGGCAGGATTATTCAGGCAGCGTACCCGGATCCCACCGCACTGGACCCCGAAAGCCATTACTTCGACCCGAAAGCCACGCCCGAGAAAAACGCCTGGAGTGCCATCGATGTTGCACACGTCGAGACCTTTGCCCGGGTGCTGAAACTGGATTATCTGAAGCAGCAGACCGCACTGGCCGAGATGCCGCTGGTGCAAAAAGGCAGCCGTCTTTCGGTCATGCCGGTGACCGCCGACCAGTGGGCCGTCGTGCTCGGATTGCGTTGAGAACTCTCCGGTCACGGTTTTTTACCCGAAAAAAGGGCTAGGCTTGGCGCTCATTTGACTGACATCAAGCGAGTGAAACGCTTGAACAGTCAGACTGGACGCCACAGCCGCAGGATGCCCCCATGTCGACGCACAGCCGTTCTTCACTTCTATATGCCGGTTCGCTCCTGGTGTTACTCGCCGCCGCTGGTGGCCTCGGTTACTGGATGTCGATCAGCAGCCGGCTGGTCGAGGGGCTGTCGATGGGCAACGGGCGCCTGGAAGCCACCGAGGTGCAGATCGCCAGCAAGACTCCCGGGCGCCTGGCCGAGGTGCTGGTGGATGAAGGCGACAAGGTCAGCAAAGGACAACTGCTGGCGCGCATGGACACCCGCACCCTCGAAGCCCAGCGCAATCAGGCCGAAGCCGAAGTCCTGCGCGCCCGGGAGAATCTCAACGCCGCTCAGGCCAATGTGCAGTTGCGTCAGAGTGAGCTACTGCTGGCCCAGCAAGAGCTCGGCCGCTCGCAGTCACTGTTCAAGCACGGTTACGTCAGCGCGCAGATCATCGATCAATTGCAGTCGCGCATTGGCACCGGCAACGCTGCGGTGACCGCAGCCCGCGCCCAGGTATCTGCCGTCAGCGCAACAATCGGCGCAGCGCAGGCGCAGGTGGCGCAGCTGACCAGCGAAATCGACGACAGCCTTCTGCGCGCGCCGATTGATGGCGTGATCCAGCTGCGCATGGCCGAACCCGGCGAAGTGCTGGGTGCCGGCGGCCGGGTCTTGTTGCTGATCGATCCCAACGACCAGTACATGAACCTCTATCTGTCAGCTGCGGTGTCCGGGCGCCTGGCCGTGGGCGACGAGGCGCGCGTGTTGCTTGATGCCTTGCCCGATAAACCGCTGCCGGCAAAAATCAGTTTCGTCGCGGCCAAATCGCAATTCACCCCCAAAGAAGTCGAGACCCGCGACGAGCGACAAAAACTGGTGTTCCGCGTCAAGTTGCGCCTGACCCAGCCCAGCGCCGTGCCACAGGCCAAGCCCGGCATGCCCGGCGCCGGCTATGTGCGGATCGCACCCGTCGAATGGCCGGCCAATCTGCAATGAGCAGCCTTGCGGTTCAAGCGAACGGTATCGCCCACCGCTACGGCAAACAGCAAGCGCTGAACGAGATCGCCTTCAGCCTGCCCGCCGGAACCCGCTGCGGGTTGATCGGCCCCGATGGCGCGGGCAAGTCCAGCCTGTTGGGGTTGATCGCCGGCGTGAAAACCCTGCAACAAGGACAACTGGAAGTGCTCGGAGGCGCGATCCAGGATCGCCGACATCGGGACACACTCTATGCACGCATCGCCTTCATGCCGCAGGGGCTGGGCGGCAACTTGTACCCCGAACTGTCGATCCGCGAGAACATCCAGTTCTTCTCGACGCTGTTCGGCCTGTCCAGGGCTGAAAGCAAGCAACGCATGCACAGCCTGTTGCTCGCGACCGACTTGCTGAAATTTGCCGAGCGCCCCGCCGGCAAGTTGTCCGGCGGCATGAAGCAGAAACTCGGGCTGTGCTGCGCGCTGATCCATGAGCCCGACCTGTTGATCCTCGATGAGCCGACCACTGGCGTCGACCCGCTCTCGCGCCGGCGTTTCTGGGAGCTGGTCGACGACGTGCGCAGCCAGCGCCCGCAACTGACGCTGCTGGTCGCCACGGCGTATATGGAAGAAGCCGAGCAGTTCGAGCATTGCCTGATGCTCGACGCCGGCCAGTTGATCGCCACCGGCTTGAGCCGCGAGCTGGCGGCCGTCACCCCCAGCGGCAAACTCGATGACGCCTTTACCCATTTCCAGGGTGACAGCCAGCACGACGCTCAACCGTTGGTGATTCCACCGCGCACCGGCAACAGCAATGACATCGCCATCCAAGCCCACGACCTGACGCTGCGCTTCGGCGACTTCACCGCTGTGGATCACGTCAGTTTTGCCATTGGCCGTGGCGAGATTTTCGGTTTTCTTGGCTCCAACGGCTGCGGCAAGACCACCACCATGAAAGTCCTGACCGGGCTGATGCCGGCCAGTGAAGGCAGTGCAACGCTGCTCGGCAACCCGGTGAACGCCAAGGATCTGGCCACGCGCAAGCGGGTCGGGTTCATGTCGCAGAGCTTTTCGCTGTATGGCGAACTCAGTGTGCGACAGAACCTCGAGCTGCACGCGCGGCTGTTCGACCTGCCCACAACCGAGAGCGCACAGCGCATCGAGGCATTGATTCAGCGCTTCAATCTGCTCGCGGTCGCCGACCAGCCTTCCGGGGCATTGCCATTGGGACTGCGCCAGCGTCTGTCGCTGGCGGTGGCAGTGCTGCACCGCCCGGAAGTGCTGATCCTCGACGAGCCGACCTCCGGTGTCGATCCCGCAGCCCGCGATGACTTCTGGCGACTGTTGATCGAGTTGTCCCGTGAACAAGGCGTGACGATTTTCCTCTCCACGCATTTCATGAACGAAGCCCAGCGCTGCGACCGCATCTCACTGATGCACGCCGGCAAGGTCCTCGCGTGCGATACCCCGGCGGCTCTGCAACGCCAGTTCGCCGGAGAGACGCTGGAAGCGGCCTTCGTCACTTGCCTGGAACAGGCGCAGGGCGTTCAGGCATCGGCGCCTGAGGCCGAGCCGCAAATGGCGCCGCCGAGCGCAGCGACAACGCCAATGCCGCGTCACGGTTTCAGCCTCGGTCGCCTGTTGGCGGTGGCCCGTCGCGAAGGCAAGGAACTGCTGCGCGACAAGGTGCGCATGGCGTTCGCACTGGCGGGGGCGATTTTCATGATGGTGATTTTCGGCTACGGGATTTCCCTGGACGTGGAAAACCTCGCGTTCGCCGTGTACGACCAGGATCAGACGCCGCAGAGCCGGGCTTATCTTGAGGCGTTTCGCGGCTCCCGCTACTTCGACGAACAGCCGGCCATTCATGACCCACAGGAGCTGCACCGGCGCCTGCAACGCTCGGAAATCAAACTGGCACTGGAGATCCCGCCCGGATTCGGCCGCGATTTGTACGCCGGGCGCCAACCCGCTGTGGCGGCGTGGCTGGATGGCGGCATGCCGTTTCGCGCCGAAACCAGCCGCAACTATGTTGAAGCCGTGCACCTGGCCAATCTTCAACAACTGGCCGAGCAAAGCAGCCCTGCGCTGGCCCGCCCGACAGCGGCCAGTCTGGAAACCCGTTTTCGCTACAACCAGGACGTGGTCAGCGTCAACGCCATCGGCCCCGGGGTCATGGCGCTGATCCTCGCCTTCATTCCAGCGATGCTGACGGCGTTGGGCATCGTGCGCGAAAAGGAATTGGGCTCGATCACCAATTTCTACGCCACGCCCCTGACCCGCTTGGAGTTTCTGCTGGGCAAGCAGGCGCCGTACCTGCTGGTCAGTCTGGTCAACCTCGCGCTGCTGGTGGCGATGAATCGCTGGCTGTTCGGCGTGCCGTTCAAGGGCAGCCTGCTGACGCTGGCATTCGGCGGCCTGCTGTACGTGCTGGCGACTACCAGCATGGGCCTGCTGATTTCGGCGTTCACCCGCACACAAATCGCCGCGATCCTCGGCACCATGATCATCACCAGCTTGCCGACCATCCAGTTCTCCGGGTTGATCGTGCCGCGCTCGTCACTGGAGGGTGCGGCTGCGGTGATGGGCATGCTGTTTCCCGCGGGGCACTTCCTCGACATCGCGGTGGGCACGTTCACCAAAGCGCTGGACGTGCGTCAGCTATGGCCGCAGTGCCTGGCGCTGTTCGGGTTCTTTGTCGGGTTCACCGGGCTGAGCCTGATCATGCTGAAAAAGCAGGAGGCCTGATGCACAAGTTCGCACATATCTTGCGCCTGGGACTCAAGGAACTGACCAGCCTGCGCCATGACAGCGTGTTGCTGCTGTTTCTGTTCTACGCCTTCACCGTGGCGATCTACATGCCCGCCGCGGGTTCGGTGATTGGCGTACACAACGCCAGCGTGGCCATCGTCGACGAAGACCACAGCGCCCTCTCGCGTCAGTTGGCCCAAGCCCTGCAGCCGCCAGAGTTCCAGACGCCTGTACTGTTGCCTTACCCTCAGCTGGACCAGGTGATGGACAGCGGTCAATACACCTTCGTCATCAACATTCCGGCGGGGTTTCAAACCGATCTGCTGGCGGCGCGGCAACCGGCGATTCAGGTCAATGTCGACGCCACGGCCATGAGCCAGGCATTCATGGGCGCTGGCTACATTGGCCGGATCTTTCAACGCGAGTTACTCGACTATGCAGATCAGGGTGAAGCAGCGACCAAGGCGCCGGTGCTACTGACTACTCGCGCCCTGTTCAACACCAATCTGGAGGGTGGCTGGTTTCTGGCGGTGATTCAGATCGTCAACAACATCACCATTCTGGCGATCATCCTCACCGGCACGGCGCTGCTGCGCGAACGCGAACACGGCACGCTCGACCACTTGCTGGTGCTGCCGCTGACGGCGCTGGAAATCATGCTGGCGAAAATCTGGAGCAACCTGCTGGTGGTGGTGCTGTGCACCTGGTTGTCGCTGGAAGTGGTGGTCAAAGGCCTGCTGGGCGTGCCATTGGCCGGCTCGATGAGCCTGTTTTTACTGGTGACGGCGGTTTATCTGTTTGCCAGCACCGCGCTGGGCATCTTTCTGGCGACGCTGGCGCGTTCGACGCCGCAGTTCGGCCTGCTGGCGATTCCAGTGATCATCCCGATGTTGCTGCTGTCGGGCGGCAGCACACCGCTGGACAGCATGCCGCAATGGTTGCAGTGGGTGATGCAGGGCTCGCCGTCCACGCACTTTGTCAGCCTCAGCGCCGCGATTCTGTTTCGCGACGCCGGGCTGAGCGTGGTCTGGCCGGACTTGCTGGCGCTGACGGCCATCGGCCTGCTGTTCTTCCTCATTGCGCTGGCACGCTTTCGCAAAAGCCTGGCGTCCTGAACAGCGGTCAGTGTGGTTACTGAATGATCAGGTTGTTGAACAACAGATCTTCAACCACCGGCTTGCCGGTCTCGTCATTCATCACTTGCTGGGTCTGCTTCAGGGCTTCCTGACGCAGCTTTTCCTTGCCTTCGATGCTGCCCATCGCCTCGGTGGTCTGCTGAGTGAACAGCGCCACCAGTTGATTGCGAATCAGCGGTTCATTGGCCTTGACCAGTTTGGTCGCCTCTTCACCGGTCACACGCAGCGCCACGTCGGCCTTGTAGACTTTCAGCTTCGGCGTGCCGTCCAGCCCGTAATTGCCCACAAACGGCGGGCTCAGGGTGATGTAGTTGACTTTCGGCGCCTCGCCTTCTTTGGCTTCTTCGGCCAGCGCTGCCACAGGCAGAGACAGGGCCAGCAACAACATGATCCACGCTTTCACAATTCGCTCCTTATCCGGTTTGCGGCCTAGCATAACGACCCGCCGCGCAAGCACAAGCTTATGGCTGACTATCAGGGCCGGGCATGCTCGTTGACCCGTTGACTGACATACCTACACTTATCGGCCATCACTCCCAAAGGAATAGCCCTGATGAAAGCCGTGCTGTGCAAAGCCTTCGGCCCTGCCGAATCGCTGGTGCTGGAAGACGTCGCCAGTCCTGTCGCGAAGAAGAACGAAATCCTGCTGGAGGTGCACGCCGCCGGGGTCAACTTCCCGGACACACTGATCATCGAGGGCAAGTATCAATTCAAGCCGCCCTTCCCGTTCTCCCCCGGGGGCGAAGCGGCCGGCGTGGTCAGCGCCGTCGGTGAAAAGGTCAGCCATCTGAACGTCGGCGACCGGGTCATGGCCCTGACCGGTTGGGGCAGTTTCGCCGAACAGGTCGCGGTGCCGGGCTACAACGTGCTGCCAATCCCGCCGTCGATGGATTTCAACACCGCCGCCGCATTCAGCATGACCTACGGCACCTCGATGCACGCCCTCAAGCAACGGGCGAACCTGCAACCGGGCGAGACCCTGCTGGTGCTCGGCGCTTCCGGTGGCGTCGGCCTGGCGGCAGTGGAGATCGGCAAAGCCATGGGCGCCCGGGTCATTGCCGCCGCCAGCAGCGCGGAAAAACTCGCCGTCGCCAAGGCGGCTGGCGCCGATGAACTGATCAACTACAGCGCAACCAGCCTCAAGGACGAAATCAAACGCCTCACCGACGGCCAGGGCGCCGACGTGATCTACGACCCGGTCGGCGGCGACCTGTTTGACCAGGCCATTCGCGCCATCGCCTGGAACGGCCGCCTGCTGGTGGTCGGCTTCGCCAGCGGACGCATCCCCGAACTGCCGGTCAACCTCGCGCTGCTCAAAGGTGCAGCCGTGCTCGGCGTGTTCTGGGGCTCCTTCGCCCAGCGCCAGCCACAGGACAACGCAGCGAACTTCCAGCAACTGTTCGGCTGGTTCGCCGAAGGCAAGCTGAAACCGCTGGTGTCGCAGGTGTACCCGCTGAGCAACGCGGCGCAGGCGATCAACGATCTGGGGCAGCGCAAGGCGGTGGGCAAGGTGGTGGTGCAGGTGCGCTGAGTTTTTCCCGGCCGGCGCCCCTTGGAGCCGGCCCGATTCGCGCCAGGCAGCAACACAGCTTCACTCTCAGCGGCGCTGGTTATCAAAGCAACTCACGAACCTCTCCCGGCAGAAAACTCATGTATCTCCGCATGGGGGCCTCCCGGCAGCCTCTGACGATCATCGGTACGCGCCGATTCATCCTGGCGATGATTGCCAGACGTTGATCATCGGCCAACTGACTCTTGTGGATCGCGTTCGAAAGGTAAGCGCGGGTGTAATGAAACACGTCCGCGTCGACCCAGGCGTACTCAGGCATGCTCCTGAAACTGCCATTGATGACATGACACTTCACTGACTTCAGCCACTGATTGAGGTGGATCGGCTCGTCCCGGCCCAGTCGAAAGAGCATCGGTGCCACCACGGGCTGTTCTGCAGGCCGCCCGTCTTCAGCCGTCCAGGGCTTGAAGCGCCACTGTGTTATTGCATCTTTGACCGCCTCAGCCAGATCAGGGTGATCACTTTGCACAATGCTGATCGCGCTGACCGAACCATCCGCCTTGACGACAAAACTGACCCTGACTTCGCCTTCGACCCCGGCCCTGTGCAACAGCTTCGGGTAAATCGGCTTGGGATTGTTTTCCGGTATAAGTAACCCTTCCGCTGCCAGCGCAAGACTGAAGATCGTCAATAAAAGCCCAGCAAAGAACCACCGCATGATCTCGCCCCTTCCCGATTGAGATGCCTGTCCGGCAACAACAGAAAGGTTACGGAGCACTGCCTGTTAACTGAATGGCGCAGCTTCGCTATTGAATGCAGGACATTTCCTGATCCTGACAAGAAAACAGGCGAACGCCCTGCGCAACGGGCTTCAGGTACATTTTCTGACGGATGTTTAGCCGCCGCTGGTCGCTGCCGCGTCGCCCGGCAATAGATGCTCCTGAACCTTCAGGCTGCGAGACGGAAGCAGCCGTCCCTTGTCATCGAAGCGCAGGACGATCAGCCAGTCGAAGACGTCATCCGGCCATTTTTCCTGCCCCATCAGCGCTGTGGGATCGCCACCAAAGGCCTTGAGCAGTTTGTTGATGTGGCCGTGGTGCCAGGCGATCAGCACCGTTTGCGCCAGATTGCTCTTGCGCAACAGTTTGACCAATTGATGCAGATCGCCATTGACGTAGGGCTGCTCGATCGCGAGGTTCAGGCGTTGGGCCAGCGGGGTCAGGGTCAGGCGCGAGCGCGAACTCTCCGGGGTGTCGCCGGCAGCGATCAAACGCTGCGGGGTGAGCACCTGGCCGTCGAGTTGCAGCGCAGTGAAATAGTCGACGTAGGCAGCTGCACGCTGTTCGCCCCGGGCGTTGAGCACAGATCCGACATCCGGTTTTTCCGCATGCCGGATGATCAGCACCGTAGCGTTGCGCAGGCCGGAATGGGAAGGATGATCAGTGACGATCAATGTCAGCAGCACAACGGCGAGCCCCGCCGCCACCAAGAACCTCGGCACCAACATGCGAACCTTCAGGGCCATTTCCTATCTCTGCTGATCAATTGGCTGAACGGGCCGCGAGTCTATGCCACACCGTGTTGATAAGTGGTGAAAACGTCCTGTTTTTACAGCTGAGCGACAGGTTCGTAAAAGAACATGCGACTTCCAACATTTTCCGCTGTTTTGCCGATGCGAACCGGTGCTATTTTCGGTAACGAAACTGTAACATTCGCATCCGCAGTCAAAACAAGAAATCTGGAGCTCTTGAATGTTTGCTTTCTTTCGTCCTGCCGCACATCAGGCTCCATTGCCTGAAGAAAAAATAGACAGCACTTACCGACGCCTGCGCTGGCAGATCTTCGCCGGTATCTTCTTTGGCTACGCGGGTTACTACCTGCTGCGCAAAAACTTCTCGCTGGCCATGCCGTACCTGATCGACGAAGGCTACAGCCGTGGCGATCTGGGTCTGGCGATGTCGGCCATTGCCATCGCCTACGGTCTGTCGAAGTTCCTGATGGGCCTGGTGTCCGACCGTTCCAATCCGCGCTACTTCCTGCCGTTCGGCTTGCTGGTGTCGGCTGGAGTGATGTTCATTTTCGGTTTCGCGCCGTGGGCGACGTCCAGCGTGACCATGATGTTCATCCTGCTGTTCATCAACGGCTGGGCCCAGGGCATGGGCTGGCCGCCGAGCGGGCGCACCATGGTGCACTGGTGGTCGCAGAAGGAACGGGGCGGCGTGGTCTCGGTGTGGAACGTGGCGCATAACGTCGGCGGCGGTCTGATCGGCCCGCTGTTCCTGATCGGCATGGGCCTGTTCAATGACTGGCACGCGGCGTTCTACGTCCCGGCAGCGGTAGCGCTGGGCGTGGCGGTGTTTGCCTTCATCACCATGCGCGACACCCCGCAATCGGTCGGCCTGCCGCCGATCGAGAAGTACAAGAACGACTACCCGGAAGGCTATGACGCCAGCCACGAAGACGAATTCAGCGCCAAGGAAATCTTCGTCAAATACGTGCTGCGCAACAAAATGCTCTGGTACATCGCCATGGCCAACGTTTTCGTCTACCTGCTGCGCTACGGCGTACTGGACTGGGCGCCGACCTACCTCAAAGAGGCCAAGCACTTCGACGTCGACAAGACTTCGTGGGCTTATTTCTTCTACGAGTGGGCGGGCATTCCGGGCACGCTGCTGTGCGGCTGGATGTCGGACAAGATCTTCCGTGGCAACCGTGGCCTCACCGGCATGGTGTTCATGGCACTCGTGACCGTGGCGACGCTGGTGTACTGGCTGAACCCGGCCGGCAACCCGACCGTGGACATGATCGCGCTGTTCTCGATCGGTTTTCTGATCTACGGCCCGGTGATGCTGATCGGTCTGCAGGCGCTGGAGTTGGCACCGAAGAAAGCCGCCGGGACGGCAGCAGGCTTCACCGGTCTGTTCGGCTATCTGGGCGGTTCGGTCGCAGCGAGTGCGGCGATGGGCTATACCGTTGACCACTTCGGCTGGGACGGTGGTTTTGTCCTTCTGGTGGGCGCTTGCCTGCTGTCGATGGCCTTCCTGGCCCCGACGTTATGGCACAAGCAAGTCGCCAGTCAGAGCCGCGAAGCCGTCGCCTGATCGGCTTTTGCCTGACAGCGCTTGAGCCGCGCCTCCAGATTTCGATCCGGCATGGCGTGGCTGCGCAGGGCGTGGGCGGTCTGCTCGACATAATCGCGAGTGGTGCCGTAGCGCCCGCAAGCGCTTTCGAACACCTGACTCAGCACATGATCCGGCAAGTTGCCGGCATAGCTGGGCAGGTGTCGCTCCAGAACAAACCCCAACGCCTGAACCTGACTGCCATCTTCGAGCCGGCAGTTCAGCCAGTGCGGGCGATAGGACGGGAACGGCATCTCGCGTTTCCACAGCGCGTACAGCGCAGCGTCCAGATTCTCTTCCGGCAGCCGATAGGCGAAGCCGCTGCACGAACCGCCACGATCCAGACCGAACACCAGCCCGGGCATTTCCGGCGTTCCACGATGCTCATGCGACCACAGGTACAAGCCGCGATGGTAACCGTGGACTCGCCCGCGCACCCGCTCCACCGCCGTGCACTCCGGGCGCCAGATCAGCGAGCCGTAAGCGAACAGCCACACCGGTCCACCCTTGTGGCGCGCCATGGTCGATTGCATCGAGACGAGAAGTTGTTCGTGGGTCAGCTGCGGCCCCAGATCGAGCCGCGGAGGGTAAGCCAGATTCACAAAAGCAGATTCAATGGCTGTCATGACGGAAGTGTTCGGCCCCGCAAGTATTACAAGATGTAAGCACAATTCGCTTGATAGAACATATAGCAGTAACTGTAAAACGAAAAGTGCTAAAGGATGTATGACCCGCCTGACAACGATAATGCGGGATCATCTGCCCGGTTATCCGGTTTTATATAGCCTAATACCCTTGCAGCAATATCTTAAATACCCGAATGAAATATGCATAAGCCTTCACTTGTTCAGGTTTCGTTCATGAAGGCGCGGGAAACTACCTACTAAAATGTCGGACTTTCTTTCTTCTCCGTCGCTGAACGCCTACGTATAACGGCCTTCCTCTGGCGCAAGCCATCCCGTTTAACCGAGGCTGCACAATGAACATCCGAAGACTTCTGACCGTATTGCTGATGACTCAGACCGGCCATGCATTGGCCGCGGACGATGGGCAGGACAAGGGTTTCTGGTATGCCCAGACCAGCGTCTACACCCGACATTATTCGCCTGACCCCGAACACAATAATCATCAGGACTTGATCGGCATCGAACGCAATGAGGCTTCAGGCTGGGTCTTTGGCGGGGCAACTTTCCGTAACTCGTTCCGCCAGCGCTCGAACTACGCCTATGCCGGCAAGCGCTATGACAGCAGTGAGTATCCGGTGTATCTGAAAGTCACCGGTGGGCTGTTGCAGGGTTATCGCGGTGACTACAAGGACAAGATCCCGTTGAACCGCTATGGCGTTGCGCCAGTGATCATTCCGTCCGTCGGGACTCACTACGGCCCATTGGCCGCCGAGCTGGTGTTTCTCGGCGCCAATGCGGCGATGGTGACTAGCGGCGTACGTTTCTAGGGGCGGGGCTCAAGAACGCGGCGCGTAGGCAAATACGTCGGCGCGCATCTGGTGTGCATCCATCCCGGCTTCCACCAGCGCATCCAGCGTGCCGTAGACCATCGCCGGCGAGCCGCTGGCGTAGACGTGGAGGGCCTTCAGATCGGCGAAGTCCTCGCACACGGCCTGGTGCAACATCCCGCAGCGCCCTTCCCAACCGCACTGGTCGCTGACCACTTTGTGCAGGAACAGATTGGGCAGCTTCAGCCATTCGTCCCAATGCTCGATGTCGTAGAAATCGTCCGGGCGACGCACGCCCCAGTACAGATGCACCGGGTGTTTGAAGCCGTTGGCGCGGCAGTGTTCGATCAGGCTGTGAATCTGGCCCATGCCGGTGCCGGCGGCGATCAGCACCAGCGGCCCGTCAGGCAATTCGGCAAGATGCGTGTCGCCGAACGGCAGTTCGACGCGCACCAGCGGGTTGCGCTGCAGTTGCTCGATCAGGCTCAGCGCACTGGCCTCACGGGCCAGCACGTGGATTTCCAGATCCCGTCCGCCGTGCGGTGCCGAGGCCATGGAGAACGCTGACTTTTCACCGTTCTCGCGCTCGATCATCAGGTACTGCCCGGCGTGATAACGCGGTGGCTTGCCGGCCGGCGCACGCAGGCGCACGCGCCAGGTGTCGCCGCCGACGTCCCGGCATTCGATGACCTGACACGACAGGCTGCGCACCGGCAGTTCTCCCAGCGCGAGCACGCCATCCCACAGCAGGACGCAGTCTTCCAGCGGCTCGGCTATGCAAGTGTAGAACTCGCCGTGGTCCTGCACCTTGCCGGCCTGCTCGACCCGGCCTTCCACCAGCAGCGCCGCACACACGTGGCAATTGCCGTTGCGGCAGCTTTGCGGGCAGTCGTAGCCCAGGCGCCGCGCACCATCGAGAATCCGCTCGCCGGGCCGTATCTCAAGCACCGCTCCGGAGGGCTGCAGGGTTACACGCATCAATCTATTCCTAACTGATTCCAGATGGCATCGATCCGCTGGGTGACGGCGTCGTCCTTGACGATCACACGGCCCCACTCGCGAGTGGTTTCGCCCGGCCACTTGTGGGTGGCATCCAGGCCCATTTTCGAGCCCAGGCCCGAGACTGGCGAGGCGAAGTCGAGGTAGTCGATCGGCGTGTTGTCGATCATCACCGTGTCGCGCTTGGGGTCCATGCGCGTGGTGATGGCCCAGATCACGTCGTTCCAGTCGCGGGCATTGATATCGTCGTCAGTGACGATAACGAACTTGGTGTACATGAACTGTCGCAAAAACGACCAGACACCGAGCATCACGCGCTTGGCATGCCCCGGATACGACTTCTTCATCGTCACCACGGCCATGCGGTACGAGCAGCCTTCCGGCGGCAGGTAGAAGTCGGTGATTTCCGGGAACTGCTTCTGCAGGATCGGCACGAATACTTCATTCAGCGCCACGCCAAGGATCGCCGGTTCATCCGGCGGACGGCCGGTGTAGGTGCTGTGGTAGATCGGTTTGATCCGGTGGGTGATGCGCTCGACCGTGAACACCGGGAAGCTGTCGACTTCGTTGTAGTAACCGGTGTGGTCGCCGTACGGGCCTTCATCGGCCATTTCGCCCGGATGGATCACGCCTTCGAGGATGATTTCGGCAGTGGCCGGCACTTGCAGGTCGTTGCCGCGGCACTTGACCAGCTCGGTGCGGTTACCGCGCAGCAGGCCGGCGAAAGCGTATTCGGAAAGGCTGTCCGGCACCGGCGTCACGGCGCCGAGGATGGTCGCCGGGTCGGCGCCCAGCGCGACCGACACCGGGAACGGCTGGCCCGGATGCTTTTCGCACCACTCGCGGAAGTCCAGCGCACCGCCACGGTGGCTGAGCCAGCGCATGATCACCTTGTTGCGGCCGATCACTTGCTGACGGTAAATACCGAGGTTCTGGCGCTCCTTGTTCGGGCCTTTAGTGACAGTCAGGCCCCAAGTGATCAGCGGACCGACGTCGCCGGGCCAGCAGGTCTGCACCGGCAGCATCGCCAGGTCGACGTCGTCACCTTCGATAACCACTTCCTGGCACACCGCATCCTTGACGACTTTCGGTGCCATCGAAATGATCTTGCGGAAGATCGGCAGCTTCGACCACGCGTCCTTCAAGCCCTTCGGCGGCTCCGGCTCCTTGAGGAAGGCCAGCAGCTTGCCGATCTCGCGCAACTCGCTGACCGACTCGGCGCCCATGCCCATGGCTACCCGCTCAGGGGTGCCGAACAGGTTGCCGAGCACCGGAATGTCATAACCGGTGGGTTTCTCGAACAGCAGCGCCGGGCCCTTGGCCCGCAGCGTGCGATCGCACACCTCGGTCATTTCCAGCACCGGCGAGACGGGAATCTGGATGCGTTTCAACTCTCCGCGCTGCTCAAGCTGCTGCACGAAATCCCGAAGATCCTTGAATTTCATTGACGATGGCACCCTCAAAATAGGCGTACATCCTACCTGCTATGCAGCCCTGTGGCAGCCTGTCGCTGCTTACTTGGCTGCATTGGTCTGCGCTTTCCCCCGGTTTTCCCGGGCTTGCAGGCTCATAAACAGCGGCTCGAGGATCGGCGCAACGAAGCGTGCGCCGACTTCGGACAAGTGATTGTCGTCGGTGTACAGCGAATAGCCGCCGAGTTCAGCGTGGCACAAGCCTTTGTCATCGCACAGCCGTGGCGCCGGATCGACCACGCGCACGGCCGGATCCTCCTGCGCAAGTTGCGCAAACAGCTGACTGATGAACACCTGGCGTTTGTGGTGCGCTTCGACGTCCAGCCCGACGTCATCGACCGGACGATCAAGCATCGCCAGACGTGTCAGCCGATAGGGCGGACTGAACGCCTGCAGCGGCGCCTCTTTCACCAGCCATACGCGATGCCCGCCGGCACGCAATTGCGCCACTCGGGCCCGCAGACCTTCGGCCAGGCGCCGCTCGGCGTCGGCACGATCATAGCGGCCATCGGTGGTTCTCAGCACATGGCCCAGATCACCTTTGGCATCGCCGTACAGGTACAGGCTCCAACGCGCAACCAGCACCACATCGCTGACCGATTGCGCCTTCAGCCCCTGCTCGACACGCTGGTTGAAACGCGCACAGACACCGTCATGTTCCAGCCCATCGACCGGAATGCAGCCGGGAGAACTGGCCAGGATCACGCTCACGCCGTAGGCCTTGGCGCCGTCATCGAACACCGGGATCAGCGCCGTGGCGTGACTGTCGCCCCAGACCATGGCGCGGCTCGGCAGGTCCGTCATGCCGTAATGGCAGAACAGCTTGTCGTCCGGGGTCTTGTCATCCGCCAGACACGCCATCAGCTCAGGCCGCCACTCGCGGCCCTTGGCGTATTGCAGGGCCTGCTCGGACAGGCGCCATGGCAGGCCATCGGTCCAGCGCAGCGATTGCCCGGCCAGACCGAGCACCAGGATGCCGCAGAAACCGGCCAACAGAATCTGCCGACGGCCGTCGAGCAAACGCCGTTCACGGAACGGCGTTTCGACGAACTTCCATGACAGATAACCCAGCACCAGGGTCAGCAGGATCAACCCGGCCGTGTCGAGCGCGCCCGGCTCATCGACGCTGGCGTAGCTGGAAAACACGAACACCGGCCAGTGCCACAAGTACCAGGAATAGGAAATCAGGCCGAGGCCGACCATCACCCGACTGCTCAACAATTGACCAACCAGCGTTTCGCGATGACCGTTGGCCAGAATCAGCAGCACCACGCCCAGTACCGGCAATAACGCTGTGGCACCCGGGAACGGCGTCGACTTGTCGTAGACGAACACTGCCAGCAGGATCAACCCCATGCCCAGCAGGCTCAAGGCCTGGGCGGCCAGCGGTTTCAAACGCCAGGCGTGTTTCGGCGCAATCGCCAGCATCGCCCCGGCCAGCAGCTCCCAGGCACGCATCGGCAGCAAGAAGAAAGCTTTTTCCGGATGATGATTGATCGCCCACACACTCAGCCCGAACGACACCAGCAGCACAGCGAACAGCGCCAGCCGCCAGTGTTTCAACCGGCTCGAGAGCAGCGTCAGCAGCAGCGGGAAGAAGATGTAGAACTGCTCTTCCACCGCCAGTGACCAGGTATGGAGCAGCGGTTTCAAGTCAGAGGCGACGTCGAAGTAACCGTCCTGGCGCATGAACAGAATGTTCGAGACGAACGTCACCTGATAGCGCACCGAGCGCCCCAGCTCTTCGTAGTCCTTGGGCGCCAGCAGGAACCAGCCCACCGCCAGCACCGCAATGATCATCGCGAACAGCGCCGGCAGAATCCGCCGCGCACGCCGAGCCCAGAACTCGACGAAACTGAAACGCCCGGCTTGACGCTGGTTCCAGATGATCGAGGTGATGAGGTAGCCGGAAATCACGAAGAACACGTCCACGCCGACAAAACCGCCGGTAAACCCCGGAACGCCAAAGTGGAACAGCACCACGGCGATCACCGCAACTGCGCGCAGGCCGTCGATATCCCTTCGATAAGCGAGTGTGCTCATAAAATCTTTAATGCCAATCAGATGGTGGTTTTTATACAGCGCGAGCCCGAGTCGAGAGGCTCGCGAGCGCTGCTGGTTGTAGTGCCCGATCACAGACCTTACCAGATCGGGAACCTCCCATAATCCGGGCAAAATTCAGGCAAAAAAATGGCGCCCCGCGCGGGACGCCATTTTTATCGGTTCAGCGGCGATGTTACTTGCGTTTCATCGACAGGAAGAACTCGTCGTTGGTCTTGGTCGTTTTCAGCTTGTCGACCAGGAACTCGATGGCAGCCACTTCGTCCATCGGGTGCAGCAGCTTGCGCAGAATCCACATGCGCTGCAGTTCGTCATCGGCAGTCAGCAACTCTTCGCGGCGGGTGCCGGAGCGGTTGATGTTGATGGCCGGGAACACACGCTTCTCGGCGATCTTGCGATCCAGAGGCAGCTCCATGTTGCCGGTACCCTTGAACTCTTCGTAGATCACTTCGTCCATCTTCGAACCGGTTTCAACCAGCGCGGTGGCGATAATGGTCAGCGAGCCGCCTTCTTCGATGTTGCGCGCAGCACCGAAGAAACGTTTCGGTTTCTCCAGGGCGTGAGCATCGACACCACCGGTCAGCACCTTGCCGGAGCTCGGGATCACGGTGTTGTAGGCACGGGCCAGACGGGTGATGGAGTCGAGCAGGATCACCACGTCCTTCTTGTGTTCGACCAGGCGCTTGGCCTTCTCGATCACCATTTCGGCAACCTGCACGTGACGGGTCGGCGGTTCGTCGAAGGTCGAGGCAACCACTTCGCCGCGCACGGTACGCTGCATTTCGGTCACTTCTTCCGGACGTTCGTCGATCAACAGCACGATCAGGTGAACTTCAGGGTTGTTACGCGCGATGTTCGCGGCAATGTTCTGCAGCATGATCGTTTTACCGGCCTTCGGCGGTGCAACGATCAGACCACGCTGGCCTTTGCCGATCGGGGCGCACAGGTCGATCACACGACCGGTCAAGTCTTCGGTGGAACCGTTACCGGCTTCCATCTTCATGCGCACGGTCGGGAACAGCGGGGTCAGGTTCTCGAAGAGAATCTTGTTCTTCGCGTTCTCGGGACGATCGAAGTTGATCGTGTCGACCTTGAGCAGCGCGAAGTAACGCTCGCCTTCCTTTGGAGGGCGGATCTTGCCAACGATGGTGTCACCGGTACGCAAGTTGAAACGACGGATCTGGCTCGGCGAGACGTAGATATCGTCCGGGCCGGCGAGGTAGGAAGCGTCAGCGGAGCGCAGGAAGCCGAAGCCGTCCTGGAGAATCTCCAGCACGCCATCACCGGAGATTTCCTCGCCGCTTTTCGCGTGCTTTTTCAGCAGGGAGAAAATCACGTCCTGCTTGCGCGAACGGGCCATATTTTCTATGCCCATCTGTTCGGCCAATTCGAGCAGTTCGGTAATCGGCTTTTGCTTGAGTTCAGTCAGATTCATATAGGAATGACGTAATCATTTATGGAGGGGGGAAATTAAGCTTTTGGCTTAATGAGGCCGCGCCGCGGAGAAGGCGACAGGATCGCGAACTTGTTCGAAAAGGAGTGCGTCGGCGACGGCTAGCAGGGGGCAGTGGAGAAACCAGTGCGGGGCCGAATGTACCACCTGAGTTTCGGAGCGTCTAGCCCTGAATACGCAAAAAGCCCCGCAAATTGCGAGGCTTTTTTTTGGCGATTTACAGCGACGCTTAGATGTTGGCGTCGAGGAAAGCAGCCAGTTGCGACTTCGACAGGGCGCCGACTTTGGTCGCTTCAACGTTGCCGTTCTTGAACAGCATCAGCGTCGGAATACCACGCACGCCGTGCTTGGCCGGGGTTTCCTGGTTTTCGTCGATGTTCAGTTTGGCAACGGTCAGTTTGCCTTTGTAGGTCTCGGCAATCTCGTCCAGAACCGGAGCGATCATTTTGCAAGGGCCGCACCATTCAGCCCAGTAGTCGACCAGTACAGCGCCTTCGGCCTTGAGTACGTCGGCTTCGAAGCTGGCGTCGCTAACGTGTTTGATCAGATCGCTGCTCATGGAATTCTCCAGGTTGTAAGCAAAAAAACGTGGCCCATCATATCCGCCCTTCCCTTGTTCAGGAAGCCGCAGTTGATTGAGTCTTGCTATGGCGCCCCATGAGTCTGGGTATAGCCCAAGTCACGCAGTGGCGGGGGCGATGAAGGCGATCCCGGTGCGCAGCGCCGCATTGCGCACGTGCTCTTGCATGGCCTTCTGGGCGGCGGCGGAAGCCCGGCGCGCGAGGGCACGAAGGATCTTGCGGTGTTCCTGCCAGGTCTCCATCGCCCGTTCGGCGCGGATGAACGGTAGCTTCTGGCTCTCAAGAAAGATTTCGGCGCTGGCGGTGAGGATGCTCAGCATCGCCTGATTGCCGCTGGCCAGCAGAATGCGCCGGTGGAATTCGAAGTCGAGTTTCGCTGCGGCCTCGAAGTCCCCAGCCTTCAATTGCTCGCGCATTGCCGCAACGTTGTCCTCTAGCGCATCCAGATCGATCGTGCTCAAGGTCACCGCCGCCAGCCCGGCGGCAAACCCCTCCAGTGCATAGCGCAACTGAAAGATGTCCAGCGGCGAGGCCTGCGCCGCAAACGGCCAGCCCGGCGCATGGTCACCCTGCGCAATGTCCACCGGTGCCAGCACGAACACGCCTTTGCCCGGCTGGATGCTGACCACGCCTAGCGCACTGAGCGACGACAGCGCCTCGCGCAACGACGCCCGACTGACCCCCAGTTGCACCGCCAGATCCCGTTGCGACGGCAACGCATCGCCCGCACCGAACCCCTGTTCGGTGATCAGTTTGCGAATCGCTTGCAGCGCCACTTCGGGTACGGCGCGGGAGATCGAGTTCATGGTTTTTAAGATGAGTCAGGCCAAGGTGCGGCTAGTTGTAAAGCTATTCGCCGGATCCGGCAAGTCGTGCCCCAGCGGGGTTCGACGCCTTGGCGCAATGCGCTATCGAGGTGCGAAAAACATCCTGACTGTTCAGACCAGTAAGACCGAAAGAACACGCCAAATCCGCGGCCTGCGCGGCATCCGGCGCGGTGTTGGCACGGCGCATGCTCTGTCCGATCGCAGAAAACACTTCCCGCCGATCCGGAGATTTGCCATGAGCCTGCGTTACAGCGCCCTCCTCACCGCCCTGTTTGCCAGCCTGATGCTGAGCCAGGTGCCCGCCCACGCCGACGGTCTGGATGACGTGGTCAAACGCGGCACACTGAAAGTCGCCGTGCCTCAGGACTTCCCGCCGTTCGGCTCGGTCGGCCCGGATATGAAACCCCGTGGCCTGGACATCGACACGGCCAAACTGCTGGCCGAGCAGCTCAAGGTCAAACTCGAACTGACCCCGGTCAACAGCACCAACCGCATCCCGTTCCTCACCACCGGCAAGGTCGATCTGGTGATTTCCAGCCTCGGCAAGAACCCGGAGCGCGAAAAGGTCATCGACTTCTCCCACGCCTATGCGCCGTTCTACCTCGCGGTGTTTGGCCCGCCTGACGCAGCGATCAGCAGCCTCGACGACCTCAAGGGCAAGACCATCAGCGTCACCCGTGGCGCCATCGAAGACATCGAGTTGACCAAGGTCGCCCCCGAAGGCGTGACCATCAAACGCTTCGAGGACAACAACTCGACCATCGCTGCCTACCTCGCCGGCCAGGTCGACCTGATCGCCAGCGGCAACGTGGTGATGGTCGCGATCAGCGAGAAAAACCCAAAACGCGTGCCGGCGCTGAAAGTGAAGCTCAAGGATTCGCCGGTCTACGTCGGCGTGAACAAGAACGAGCCGGCGCTGCTGGGCAAGATCAATGAGATTCTCGCCACCGCCAAGGCCGACGGCGCGCTGGAGAAAAACTCGCAGACATGGCTCAAAGAGCCGCTGCCGGCCGATCTCTGATCGATCGCGCGGGAGACAATTGATGGCTTATCAGTTCGATTTCATGCCGGTGGTGCAAAACACCGACCTGCTGCTGCGCGGCGCTCTGTTCACCCTGGAACTGACGGCGATTGGCGCGCTATTCGGGGTCGGCGTGGGCATCGTCGGCGCGTTGGTACGGGCGTGGAACATTCGCCCGTTCTCGGCACTCTTCGGCGTCTACGTCGAGTTGATCCGCAACACGCCATTTCTGGTGCAGCTGTTTTTCATCTTTTTCGGCTTGCCGTCGCTTGGGGTGCAGATTTCCGAGTGGCAGGCGGCGGTGCTGGCAATGGTGATCAACCTCGGCGCGTACTCGACCGAGATCATCCGCGCGGGCATCCAGGCGATTCCGCGCGGGCAATTGGAAGCCGCTGCCGCACTGGCGATGAGCCGTTTCGAAGCGTTCCGCCATGTGATCCTGCTGCCGGCGCTGGGCAAGGTCTGGCCGGCACTGAGCAGCCAGATCATCATCGTCATGCTCGGCTCGGCGGTGTGTTCGCAGATCGCCACCGAGGAGCTGAGCTTCGCTGCCAACTTCATTCAGTCGCGCAACTTCCGCGCCTTTGAAACCTACGCGCTGACCACGCTGATCTACCTGTGCATGGCGCTGCTGATCCGCCAGTTGCTGAACTGGGTCGGCCGCCGCTATATCGCGAGGAGCAGCCGATGAGCGACTTCACCTTCTGGGACATCCTGCGCAACCTGCTCACCGGCCTGCAGTGGACGCTGGCGCTGTCGCTGGTGGCGTTCATTGGTGGCGGGATCGTCGGCTTGCTGATTCTGGTCATGCGCATCTCGAAAAACCCGTTGCCGAGCAACATTGCCCGCACCTGGATCGAACTGTTCCAGGGCACACCGCTGCTGATGCAGCTGTTCCTGGTGTTCTTCGGCGTGGCGCTGGCCGGGATCGAAATTTCGCCGTGGATGGCCGCGGCGATTGCCCTGACGCTGTTTACCAGTGCCTATCTGGCGGAGATCTGGCGCGGTTGCGTCGAAGCGATCCCTCACGGTCAGTGGGAAGCGTCATCGAGCCTGGCGCTGAATCCGCTGGAGCAACTGCGCTACGTGATCCTGCCGCAGGCGCTGCGCATCGCGGTCGCGCCGACCGTGGGCTTCTCGGTGCAAGTGGTCAAGGGCACGGCAGTGACCTCGATCATCGGTTTCACCGAGCTGACCAAGACCGGCGGCATGCTCGCCAACGCCACATTCGAACCTTTCATGGTCTACGGCCTCGTCGCCCTCGGCTACTTCCTGCTCTGCTACCCCTTGTCGCTCAGTGCGCGCTACCTGGAAAGGAGACTGCATGCCTCTGCTTAGAATTTCCGCCCTGCATAAATACTACGGCGATCACCACGTGCTCAAAGGCATCGACCTGAGCGTCGAGGAAGGCCAGGTGGTGGCGATCATCGGCCGCAGCGGCTCGGGCAAATCGACCCTGCTGCGCACCCTCAATGGCCTGGAGTCGATCAATGACGGGGTAATCGAAGTCGACGGCGAGTACCTCGACGCCGCCCGCGCCGACCTGCGCAGCCTGCGGCAGAAAGTCGGCATGGTGTTCCAGCAGTTCAACCTGTTCCCGCACCTGACCGTGGGCGAAAACGTGATGCTCGCGCCGCAAGTGGTGCAGAAGGTACCGAAGGCCAGGGCGGCCGAACTGGCGCGCAAGATGCTCGAACGCGTCGGCCTGGGAGAGAAGTTCGATGCGTTTCCGGATCGGTTGTCTGGCGGGCAGCAACAGCGCGTGGCGATTGCCCGGGCACTGGCGATGTCGCCGAAAGTGTTGCTGTGCGATGAAATCACTTCGGCGCTGGACCCGGAACTGGTCAATGAAGTGCTGGCCGTGGTGCGCCAACTGGCGAAAGAAGGCATGACGCTGATCATGGTCACCCACGAAATGCGTTTCGCCCGGGAGGTCGGCGACAAACTGGTGTTCATGCACCATGGCAAGGTGCATGAAGCGGGGGATCCGAAGGTGTTGTTTGCCAACCCGCAGACGGCGGAGCTGGCGAATTTCATTGGTACCGTTGAAGCCGCCAACTGAGCCGGCACGCTCCTGTGGCGAGGGAGCTTGCTCCCGTTCGGCTGCGCAGCAGTCGTGAAAGCCGCCGACCGCGATTTACCTGAATCTCGAGGTGAATGGCTTGAGTGCCGCTTCGCAGCCCAGCGGGAGCAAGCTCCCTCGCCACAGAAACTGTGTTGGATCAACGGTTTGAACCATGCGCGTTGGCGCCAGCGTTTGATCGTGGCACGATGGCGGGGTTATCGACCGAGACCCCCTGACCATGCCGCAATCCAAAGCCAAGAATCTGTCCCTGATCGCCGCAATCGACCTGGGCTCCAACAGCTTCCACATGGTCGTGGCCAAGGCCCAGAACGGTGAGATCCGCATCCTGGAGCGCCTCGGAGAGAAAGTGCAGCTTGCCGCCGGTATCGACGATGAGCGCCATCTCAACGAAGAATCGATGCAGCGTGGCCTTGACTGCCTCAAGCGCTTTGCCCAACTGATCAACGGCATGCCACTGGGCGCCGTGCGGATCGTCGGCACCAACGCCCTGCGCGAAGCACGCAATCGCCTGGAATTCATCCACCGCGCCGAAGAAATCCTCGGTCACCCGGTGGAAGTCATCTCCGGCCGTGAAGAAGCGCGGCTGATTTATCTGGGCGTGTCACACACCCTCGCCGACACCCCGGGCAAGCGCCTGGTGGCCGACATCGGCGGTGGCAGTACCGAATTCATCATCGGGCAGCGGTTTGAACCGCTGCTGCGCGAAAGCCTGCAAATGGGCTGCGTCAGCTTCACCCAGCGCTACTTCAAGGACGGCAAGATCACCCCGGCTCGTTACGCTCAGGCGTACACGGCGGCGCGGCTGGAGATCATGAGCATCGAACACGCCCTGCACCGCCTGACCTGGGATGAAGCCATCGGCTCCTCGGGCACCATCCGCGCCATCGGCCTGGCGCTGAAGGCCGGCGGGCATGGCACCGGCGAAGTGAATGCCGAAGGCCTGGCCTGGCTCAAGCGTCGCCTGTTCAAACTGGGTGACGTCGACAAGATCGATTTCGAAGGCATCAAACCTGACCGCCGGGCGATCTTCCCCGCGGGTCTGGCGATTCTCGAAGCGATCTTCGACGCCCTCGAACTGCAACGCATGGATCACTGCGAAGGCGCGCTGCGTGAAGGCGTGCTCTACGACCTGCTCGGCCGCCATCACCACGAAGACGTGCGCGAACGCACCCTGACTTCGTTGATGGAGCGTTATCACGTCGACCTGGAACAAGCGGCGCGGGTTGAACGCAAAGCGCTGCACGCCTTTGATCAGGTCGCTGCAGACTGGGAGCTGGATGACGGCATCTGGCGCGAACTGCTCGGCTGGGCGGCGAAAGTCCACGAAGTCGGCCTCGACATCGCGCACTACCACTATCACAAGCACGGCGCCTACCTGATCGAGCACTCGGACCTCGCCGGATTCTCCCGCGAAGACCAGCAAATGCTCGCCCTGCTGGTGCGTGGCCACCGCCGCAACATTCCCAAGGACAAGTTCGCCGAGTTCGGTGACGACGGCGACAAGCTGATCCGCCTGTGCGTGCTGCTGCGCTTCGCGATCCTGTTCCACCACATCCGTGGCACCCAGGCGATGCCGCAAGTGGCGCTGCACGCCAAGGGCAACACGCTCGACGTGGAATTCCCGGAGCACTGGCTGGATGAGAATCAGCTGACTCAGGCTGACTTTGGCCTGGAGGCCGAGTGGCTGACGCGGGTTGGCATCGTGCTGACAGTCCACTGATAACCCCTGTAGGAGCTGCCGCAGGCTGCGATCTTTTGCTCTTTAAACGGCAAGATCAAAAGATCGCAGCCTTCGGCAGCTCCTACACAGGTCGGTGTTTGGCGTACAAAAAAGGCGATCCCGAGGGATCGCCTTTTTATTTCACCTGAAACCGAGGCTTAGCTGCTCACCGGCAGAATCGGGCTGCCCAGCCGCTCCAGCAACGTCGCCTGCGCGCTGCGCGGGTTCTGGTTGCCGGTCGGCGTGTTGCGGATGTATCGACCATCCGACTGCAGGCTCCAGCTGTGGGTGTTGTCGGTCAGGTACAGCTCCAGCTCTTTCTTGACGCGGGTCAGCAGCTTCTTGCCTTCCACCGGGAAGCAAGTCTCGACGCGCTTGTCGAGGTTGCGCTCCATCCAGTCGGCACTGGAGAGGAACATCTGCTCCTCGCCGCCGTTGAGGAAGTAGAACACTCGAGTGTGTTCAAGGAAGCGACCGATGATCGAGCGCACATGGATATTGTGCGAAACCCCGGCAATGCCAGGACGCAGGCAGCACATCCCGCGCACCACCAGATCGATGCGCACGCCGGACTGGCTGGCCTTGTACAGCGCGCGGATGATCTTCGGATCGGTCAGCGAGTTGAACTTGGCGATGATGTGCGCCGGTTTGCCTTCGACGGCGAACTGGGTTTCCCGGGCAATCATGTCGAGCATGCCCTTCTTCAGGGTGAACGGCGCATGCAACAGCTTCTTCATACGCAGGGTTTTACCCATGCCGATCAACTGACTGAACAGTTTGCCGACGTCTTCGCACAAGGCGTCGTCGGAAGTCAGCAGGCTGTAGTCGGTGTACAGACGGGCGTTGCCGGCGTGGTAGTTACCGGTGCCGAGGTGCGCGTAACGCACGATTTCGCCGGCCTCGCGACGCAGGATCAGCATCATCTTGGCGTGGGTCTTGAAGCCGACCACGCCGTAAATCACTACCGCACCGGCCGCTTGCAGACGGCTGGCCAGTTGCAGGTTGGACTCTTCGTCGAAGCGTGCGCGCAGTTCGATGACCGCCGTCACTTCCTTGCCGTTGCGCGCGGCGTCCACCAGCGCATCGACGATTTCCGAGTTGGCGCCGGAGCGGTACAGGGTCTGGCGCACGGCCAAGACATGCGGGTCTTTCGCCGCCTGGCGCAGCAGGTCGACCACCGGGGTAAACGACTCGAACGGGTGCAGCAACAGGATGTCCTGCTTGCTGACGACACTGAAAATGTTCTCGCTGTTCTGCAGCAGTTTCGGGATCTGCGGGGTGAACGGCGTGTATTGCAGCTCCGGGTGGCTGTCCAGACCGGTGATGCTGAACAGGCGGGTCAGGTTGACCGGGCCGTTGACCTGATACAGCTCGGTCTCGCTCAGGTTGAACTGCTTGAGCAAGTAGTCCGAGAGGTGTTTCGGGCAAGTGTCGGCGACTTCCAGACGCACCGCATCGCCGTAGCGCCGCGAGAACAGCTCGCCACGCAGGGCGCGCGCAAGGTCTTCCACGTCTTCGGAGTCGAGCGCCAGGTCGGCGTTTCGGGTCAGGCGGAACTGGTAGCAGCCCTTGACCTTCATGCCTTGGAACAGGTCATCGGCGTGGGCGTGGATCATCGACGACAGGAACACATAGTTGTCGCCCGGGCCGCCGACTTCTTCCGGAACCTTGATGATCCGAGGCAGCAGGCGCGGTGCCGGAATGATCGCCAGACCGGAATCGCGACCGAAAGCGTCGATACCTTCCAGTTCGACGATGAAGTTCAGGCTCTTGTTTACCAGCAACGGGAATGGATGCGTCGGGTCGAGGCCGATCGGGGTGATGATCGGCGCGATCTCGTCGCGGAAGTAGCGGCGCACCCAGGTTTTGATCTTGGTCGTCCAGTGACGGCGACGGATGAAGCGCACCTGATGCTTTTCCAGCTCCGGCAGGAGGATGTCGTTGAGGATCGCGTACTGGCGATCAACGTGACCGTGCACCAGCTCGCTGATCCGCGCCAGCGCCTGATGCGGTTGCAGACCGTCGGCACCGGCCTGTTCCCGGGCGAAGGTGATCTGCTTTTTCAGGCCGGCGACGCGGATTTCGAAAAATTCGTCGAGGTTGCTGGAGAAAATCAGCAGGAACTTCAGCCGCTCCAGCAACGGATAGGACTCATCCAGCGCCTGTTCCAGCACGCGGATGTTGAACTGCAGTTGCGAGAGCTCGCGATGGATATACAGGCTGCTGTCATCCAGCCCCGGGATCGCAATCACTGGCGCCGCCGCGACGGCTTCGGTGACCGGCGCGGGTGGCGCAGGCTCGAGTTCCGGCGGGGTTTCGGTGATTTGCTCCACCACCGGTTGAGCTTCTTTTACGGCAACTTCAGTGAGTCCTTCGGTATTCATCGAATGTTCCTGGGAGGGCTATTTCTGCTCTCGTAACAATTGAGCGGCGCGGACAGCAAAGTAAGTCAGGATGCCATCAGCGCCGGCACGTTTAAAGGCGGTCAGTGACTCGAGAATCACCGCCTCGCTCAACCAGCCATTCTGGATCGCCGCCATGTGCATGGCGTATTCGCCGCTAACCTGATAGACGAAGGTCGGCACTTTGAAGGCATCTTTTACCCGGAAAAGAATGTCCAGGTACGGCATGCCGGGTTTGACCATGACCATGTCCGCGCCTTCAGACAAGTCGGCGCCGACTTCGTGCAACGCTTCATCGCTGTTGGCCGGGTCCATCTGATACGAGGCTTTGTTGGCCTTGCCCAGATTCGCTGCCGAACCCACGGCATCGCGGAACGGCCCGTAATAGGCGCTGGCGTACTTGGCCGAATAGGCCATGATCCGCACATTGACGTGGCCGGCGATCTCCAGCGCTTCGCGGATCGCCTGAATCCGACCGTCCATCATGTCTGACGGTGCCACGACCTGAGCGCCGGCTTCGGCGTGGGAAAGTGCCTGCTTGACCAGTGCGTCGACGGTGATGTCGTTCTGCACGTAGCCATTTTCGTCGAGAATGCCGTCCTGCCCATGGGTGGTGAACGGATCGAGGGCGACGTCAGTGATCACTCCCAGCTCGGGAAACCGTTCACGCAACGCACGAGTGGCGCGCTGGGCAATGCCCTGAGGGTTCCAGGCTTCGGCGGCATCGAGGGATTTCAGTTCGACAGGCGTGACCGGGAACAGCGCCAGCGCCGGAATGCCCAGTTCGACCCATTTCGCCGCTTCTTCCAGCAGCAGATCGATGGTCAGGCGCTCGACACCGGGCATCGAGGCCACGGCTTCGCGACGGTTCTCACCGTCAAGCACGAACACCGGCAGGATCAGGTCATCGACCGTCAGCACGTTTTCCCGTACCAGCCGACGCGAAAAATCATCGCGACGGTTGCGGCGCAAACGGGTAGCGGGGAACAAACGGTTGGCAGGGGTAAAGCTCACGGCAGACTCCTGAGCCCGCGCATACGGGCGAGCGTGACAGTTATAGACGGCCATTATGACGAACAGATTACAGTTGTGCGTACCCCGTGACATGTAGCCGCATTCCATTGTTAGCGTAGGAATTGTTCACGTCGAGACACATTTCGACACTTTCCTGAATGTGTCCGAAGGGTTAGGCTGCGCGTTCATTTCGCCAGCACCCAGACAATGCTCCAACAATTTCTGCATGACTTCGGCTACTTTGCCCTGTTTCTCGGCACGTTCTTCGAAGGCGAAACCATTCTGGTGCTCGCAGGCTTCCTCGCGTTCCGTGGATACATGGACATCAACCTGGTGGTGGTCGTGGCGTTCTTCGGCAGCTATGCCGGCGATCAGCTGTGGTACTTCCTGGGGCGCAAGCACGGGCGTAAATTGCTCGCGCGCAAGCCGCGCTGGCAGATGATGGGCGACCGCGCGCTGGAACATATCCGCAAGCATCCGGACATCTGGGTTCTGAGCTTCCGCTTCGTTTACGGCCTGCGCACGGTGATGCCGGTGGCGATCGGCCTGTCGGGTTATCCGCCGGGACGCTACCTGCTGCTCAACGGCATCGGCGCAGCGATCTGGGCCACCGCCCTGGCAGCCGCCGCTTACCATTTCGGCGCGGTGCTCGAAGGCATGCTCGGCAGCATCAAAAAGTACGAGTTGTGGGTACTCGGCGCGCTGCTGGTGTTGGGTGTCGGCCTGTGGCTGCGTCGCCGCTTCAAGAATGCGCGCCTGGCCAAGCAGGTTTACGCCGATGAACAAGCCGCTAAAGCCGCACTGCTTCAGGCAGAACAGTCAAAACCCGCCGAGCCTAAGACGCCAGCCGAGTAACACGCTGGCGACAGCCATACAGCCCGATGCCACTGAGCAGGCTGTAACCGAGCAGACCAGCCCAGGCCAACGGGCTGGCCGGCCATAGCCCGAGCAGCGGCGCCAGCCACACCAGCGGCACATTCGACCCCAGCCGCAGCAGCTCGACCCGCAACGCCCACGGGCGATTCTCCAGCATCACCCCCAGTACGAACAAACCCCACGCCACTACACCCCACCCCAGTAGCAGCGCGGCGGTCGACAGATGTTGCGCCCGCCCCATCAGGTCACTGCCCAGCGCGATATAGACGCAGAACTGCAGCGCCACATACCACTGGCGACGGCTGTCGAGTGGCACCTCGTACTTGCGGAAGCGGCTCAAGTCGGGTTTGGTCAGCGGGTACTTCGCCGCCACATCCGCCGGACGCCAGCCAGTGCGCATGAACCAGATCCGCAGCTTGTCCCAAAGGCTTTCGGTGCGGCGTGCGTCGTCCCACAACTGCACATAGAACTGCACATTGGCCCACAGCGGATTCCAGCTCGCCAGCGGCGTGGTCACACCGAAAATCACCGGCTCGTTGTCGTCCTCTTCCTGAAACGTACCGAACAACCGATCCCAAAGAATGAACACCCCGCCGTAGTTGCGATCCATGTAGAGAGCGTTCTGTGCATGGTGGGCCCGATGATTGGATGGCGTGACAAAGAACCACTCGAACCAGCCGAGCTTGGGAATGTGCCGGGTGTGAACCCAGAACTGATACAGCAGATTCATCGCCGCGACGCTGACGAATACCAGCAGCGGCACGCCAAGCACGGCCATCGGCAGGTAGAAGATCCAGCCCAGCACAAATCCGGTACTGGTCTGGCGCAACGCCGTGGAGAGGTTGTACTCCTCGCTCTGGTGATGCACCGAATGCGCGGCCCAGAGGATGTTGCGCTCGTGGCCCAGGCGATGCAGCCAGTAGTAGCAGAAGTCATAGAAGACAAAGGCCAGCACCCAGACCCAGAGACTGTCTGCCGGCAACCTGAGCAGCGCCAGGTGTTCCAGGGCAAACGCATACGTGAGCAGCCCGACACCCTTGCCCAGCAGCCCGGTAGTGGTCGACAACACCCCGGCGCTGAGGCTGTTGACCGAGTCGGCGAGGCGATAGTGTCGGGTCCCGCGCCAGCGATCGGCAAGCAGTTCGGCGGCAATCAGCACGAAGAAAAACGGCACTGCATACAGAATGAAGTCCATGGCGCGCCCCGGTCGGATTCTATGGACAGATCCTAGGTCTAGCCGCCCTTTTCCCCTATGGCAACGTACGACAATTTAGTGGACATTTAGCGCCATGAATCTGGAGAGAAACCCATGAGCAAAAAAGTTGCAGTGATCCTGTCCGGCAGCGGCGTGTACGACGGCGCCGAGATCCACGAGAGCGTCATCACCCTGTTGCGCCTGGATCAACGCGGCGCGCAGGTGCAGTGCTTCGCGCCGAACATCGCGCAATTGCATGTGATCAATCACCTGACCGGTGAAGAAATGCCCGAAACGCGCAACGTCCTGGTGGAATCGGCGCGCATTGCCCGCGGCAACATCAAGGACATCCGTGAGGCCGACGTCGAAGACTTCGACGCGCTGATCGTGCCCGGCGGCTTTGGCGCCGCGAAGAACCTCTCGAACTTCGCCATCGAAGGTGCCGGCTGCACGGTACAGCCTGAGGTGCTGGCCTTGACTGAAGCGTTTGCCGAAGCGGGCAAACCGGTGGGTCTGATGTGCATCTCGCCGGCACTGGCGGCGAAAATCTACGGCCCGGGCGTAACCTGCACCATCGGCAACGATGCCGATACCGCCACCGCGATGAACAAGATGGGCGCCACCCACGAAGACTGTGCGGTGAGCGAGATCATCGAAGACAAGGCGCGCAAACTGGTGACCACCCCGGCCTACATGCTGGCGCAGAACATCAGTGAGGCGGCTTCGGGGATCAACAAGCTGGTCGACCGGGTGCTCGAACTGACGCACGAGAACGATGTTTGATGCGACCTTTCTGAAGGGTTTTCGTGGTGAGGGGATTTATCCCCGATGGCTGCGCAGCAGCCCTTTGCATCTTGAAGCATTGGGCCTGCTGTGCAGGCCATCGGGGATAAATCCCCTCACCACAGGAATACGGTTGAATCAGGACTGACGTGCAAGGCGCGTGAGGATCCTGTCCAGTGCATTGGCAAACGCCTGCTTCTCACGCTCGCCGAACGGTGCCGGGCCGCCGCTGATCTGCCCCTGCTCACGCAGGTCGGTGAACAGGTTGCGCACGGCCAGGCGCTCGCCCATGTTCTGCGCGTCGAACTCCTTGCCGCGCGGGTCCAGCGCTGCCACACCTTTCTTCACCAGGCGATCGGCCAACGGGATATCGCTGCAGATCACCAGCTCACCGGGCACCGCGTGTTCGACCAGGTAATCGTCCGCCGCATCCGGGCCGCTGGGCACCACGATCAGTTTGACGATGGCCAGCCCCGGCTTGATCTGCGGTTGCCCCGCCACCAGCACCACTTCGAACCGGCGCTTGAGGGCGAACTTCACCACCAGCTCCTTGGCGGCCCGCGGGCAGGCGTCGGCATCGATCCATACGCGCATCATTTTTTCCTCTTCTAAAAGCATCGCGGGCAAGCCGCGCAGCCACAAGGTTAACGCTAAACCTGTGGGAGCGTGGCTTGCCCGCGAATGTGAGCGCAGCGAATGCTCTTAAGCAATCACCCGCTTCTTCTCAACCATCCGGCTGCGCCCATACAACACGACAATCGCCAGAATCGCCACGGCCTGCGCCGATAGCGAATAAGCGTCGGCATGAATCCCCAGCCAGTCGAAATCGAAGAACGCCACCGGTCGTGTGCCGAAGATCCCGGCTTCCTGCAACGCCTTCACGCCATGCCCGGCGAACACCACCGACAACGCGCAGAGCAGACCGGCGTTGATGCTGAAGAACAGCGCCAGCGGCAGTTTCGCCGAGCCACGCAGGATCACCCAGGCCAGACCGATCAGCAGCACCAGCGCCGTCGCACCACCGGCCAGCACCGCATCATGCCCGGCGGGACCGGCCTGCAGCCACAGGGTTTCGTAGAACAGGATCACTTCGAACAACTCGCGATACACCGAGAAAAACGCGAGGATCGCGAAGCCGAAACGCCCGCCGCCGCCCACCAGACTCTGTTTGATGTAGTCCTGCCAGGCTGCAGCGTGGCGCCGGTCGTGCATCCACACACCGAGCCACAGCACCATGACGCTGGCGAACAGCGCCGTCGCGCCTTCGAGCAGTTCACGCTGCGAGCCGCTGACGTCGATCACATACGCCGCCAGCGCCCAGGTACCCAGACCGGCGAGCAGCGCCAGGCCCCAGCCGACGTTGACGCTGCGCACCGCCGATTGCTGGCCGGTATTGCGCAGGAACGCGAGGATCGCCGCCAGCACCAGAATCGCTTCGAGGCCTTCGCGCAGCAGAATCAGCAAACCGGAGATGTAGCTCAGCGACCAGCTCAGGCCATCGCTGCCGAGCAGCTCGGCAGACGCTTTGAGCTTGCCCTTGGCCGCGGCCAGGCGCTCTTCAGCCTGCGCCACCGGCAGACCGTCCTGCAACGACTGACGGTAGGCCATCAGCGATTTTTCGGTGTCCTTGCGTACGTTGGCGTCGACGTTATCCAGCGAACTTTCGACCAGTTCGAAACCTTCCAGATACGCCGCCACCGACAGGTCATAGGCCTGATCACGATCACCGGCGCGGTACGCCGCCAGGCTTTTGTCCAGCGTCGCGGCAGTGTAGTCGAGCAATTGCGCCGGGCCGCGTTTGACCTGCGGTGGTTGGGCGCGCTGGGCACGGAAGGTCGCGGCGACTGGCGCACCTTCGGCAGCCTGTACTTCGGCCGGCGTCTGGCGTGCCAGATCAGCGATATTGAAGGTCTTGTCGGACTTGGCGGCGGCCGGGTCGGCGCTGAAACCGGCGATGTAGGTCGCCAGGTCCCAGCGCTGACGGTCGTCCAGTTGATCGGCGAACGCCGGCATGTCGGTGCCTTCGACACCTTGGCCGAGGGTGCTGTAGATCGCGTACAGGCTCAGGTGATCCATCCGCGCGGCATCGCGCAGGTTGGCCGGTGGCGGCGCCATGCCGAGACCTGCCGGACCGTCACCGGCCCCGTTGGCACCGTGACAAACCGAGCAGTTTTGCGCATACAGCGGCGCGCCACGGGTCGGATCCGGCGTGATGATCGGCGCCTGGCTGACCTCATACGCCACCGCCAGTTTCGCCCCCAGTTGCCGGGCCTGACGGGCGACGTCGGCACCGTCCTGCCTTGCCGTGATAGCCGCATGCAGAGCCTCGACGCCCTGCTCCAGCGCAGCCTTCTCCGGTTTGGCCGGCAGACCGCCGATCAGTCCTTGCAGCACTTGGGTGAATTCCAGCTGCTCGCGGTATTCGCCGTCGTCGACGACCTTGCCCGCTTCGACCGTCGGCGGGTAGTCGGCGCTGATGTAATCGAGCAGGTGCAGCGCTTGCGGGGCGCCTTCCACCGTGTCGGCCAGCAGGTTGAAGCTGCTCAGGGCGCACAACGGGAACACCAGCCAGGCCAGAAATCGGGACGCGGCAGTCATGAATGAGTCTCAAATGGAAATGCGAAGTTACATATTGTTCACTTCGAACGCTTTTCACTCAAGCGTTGTCGACGTACGCCACCTGGGACGGGGGCCATGAACCTGCGAAAACGGAAAAATCACTTGGCCACTACCGCACTCTATACTGCGCCACCTCATTGCATTCGCCGCTCAAGGACGAACCCTCTTCATGCGCCATAGCTTGCTGCTACCCCTGTTGATCGCCACCGTTGTGCAACTGAACGGTTGCGGTGCGTATCGCAATTACGATCTGGAGCTGCAACAGACCACCGCGCCGCTCAAAAACGGCAACATCGAAGGTGCCCTGTCGGTGATCGAAGCGAACAATCCGGACCCGGAAAAAGACCTGCTCTACTACTTCGAAAAAGGCGCCGTACTCAGTGCCGGCGGCGATTTTGCGCAAAGCCAGACCACTTGGCGCAGCGCCGAACAGATGATTATCGAACGCCAGGACACGATCCAGACCACTGGCGACAAGTTGCTTGCTGCAATGGGCGATCACTGGGGCAGCATCATCAACGACAAGCTGCGCCGCTACGATGGCTACGACTATGAAAAGGTCATGCTGACCACGCAAATGGCCCTCAATCAGTTGGCGCTAAATGACTTCGATGGCGCTCGCGCCGACATCAAGAAAACCCACGAGCGCGAAGCGCTGATCGCTCGGCAACGGGAGCTGGAATACGAAAAAATCGAGGAAGCAGCCAAGGCCCAGGGCGCACGTGTGCATTACAGGGATCTGCAGGGCTACCCGGTGGTAATGCTCGAATCGCCTGCGGTGATTGCCCTGAAAAACGGTTACCAAAGTGCATTCAGTCACTATCTCGCGGGCTTCACTTATGAAGCGCTGGGTGAAAAGGATCTTGCCGCGCCCGGATATCGTCAGGCCATTGAACTGCGCCCGGACGTAGCCTTTTTTCAACAGGCACTGCGCGACCTCGACAGCCCCGGACTCAAGGCCGATGAAAGCGACGTGCTGATCATTGTGCAAAGCGGGCTGGCACCTGCTCGCAGTTCAGTACGCGTGCCGTACCCGGTGAAGCTGGCAGACGGGCAAGTCATCGTCGCCAACATTTCGTTTCCAGTGATGGTGCCGGACACCTCAACCCCGCCGCTTACCCAGGTGAGTATCGATGGTCGCCAGAAGAAACTGATCACGGTCAACAGCATCACCGAAATGTCCTTGCGCACGCTGCGTGACGACATGCCCGGGATTATCCAGCGCACGACCTATCGGGCATTCCTCGCCGCAGATGTTCAAGGCACGGACAATCGACGCGACCCGAGCAAGGCGTCCTACGTGACCCACTGGGACAATTTCGAACACGCCGACACCCGCACCTGGCGCACCCTGCCTGACCTGACACAGGTTGTGCGCCTGCGCCTGAAAAAGGGCGAGCATCTGATCAGCCTGTCGAATACCACGGCGCCGCTGAAGATCCGTATCGACCAGCACCGGCAGATGATCGGCCTGCGCGTGCTCGGTGGACAGATTTACGCCAACGGCAGCGCTTTTCAGTCCCGCATCTCAGTGGAAAATCGAGTATCCAGCCTGAAATAAGTAATGGCACCAAACTAACAAGTGCGATTAAAAAGCTATTACATGGCCAGCATCGCCCGCTTATAATGCCGCGCCCTCGCTATAGCGACGCGGCATAAAAGCTCCTCTGGTTATGAGGAATTGGCAGGAGGCCAGCGCCACTGCCGATGGGTCACACCAGCCCGACCAGCACCGGCGGCTGATGCAGTTACTAGCTCAGGGAAGAAGTACCCCCATGGCATTGCGCACTCCCACCTTGATCGCGCTCAGCGCTGTCACTCTGCTGTCCGGCTGTTCGGCGTTTCGCAACTACGATTCGGAACTGGCCCAGACCAACCAGCAACTGGCCACCGGCAACGTCGACGCCGCGCTGAGCCTGCTGGAAAAGAACAACACCGGCCCCGACAAAGATCTGCTCTATTACTTCGAGAAAGGTGAGTTGCTGCGCGCCAAGGGTGACCTGTCCGGCAGCCAGAACGCCTGGACCAGCGCCGACCAGGTGGTCGGTCAGTGGGAGGATTCGGTCAAGCTCGACTCCGGCAAATACCTGGCCCAGTTCGGCAGCTTCATCGTCAACGACAAGGTCCGTCGCTACGAAGGTTACGACTACGAGAAAGTCATGCTGACCACGCAGATGGCCCTCAACCTGCTGGCCGTCAACGACTTCGAAGGCGCCCGCACCGCGATCAAGAAAACCCACGAACGTGAAGCGGTGATCGCCGACCTGCGCGACAAGGAATACCTCAAGAGTGAGGAAGAGGCCGAAAAAGAAGGGATCAAGACTCAGTACAAGGATCTGCAAGGCTACCCGGTCGCCAGCCTCGACGCGCCGGAAGTGGTCAGCCTGAAAAACAGCTACCAGAGTGCGTTCAGCCATTACCTGGCCGGTTTCGTCTACGAAGCCCTGGGCGAGAAAGACCTGGCTGCACCGGGCTACCGCAAGGCGGCCGAACTGCGCCCGAACACCCCGCTGCTGGAGCAGGCGCTGGTCAACCTCGACAAGCCGAGCAAATCCGACGACAGCGACATCCTGATCGTGGTGCAAAGCGGTCTGGCACCTTCGCGCGATTCGATCCGCGTGCCGCTGCCATTGCCGATCTCCAACAATGTGGTGATCACTCCACTGTCGTTCCCGATCATCAAGCCGGACACCTCCACCGCACCGCTTGCGCAGATCGGTGTCGATGGCCAGCAAGTCAACCTGACGGCCCTCAACAGCACCACCGCCATGTCCCGCCGCGCCCTGCGCGATGACATGCCGGGGATCATTGTGCGCACCACCGTGCGCGCAATCACCAAAGGCGTGGCACAGAAGAAGATCAACGAAACCAATCCGCTGGCCGGTCTGGCCGTGGGTATCTCTTCAGCCGTGCTGGAAGGTGCCGATACCCGTACGTGGCGCACCCTGCCGGACAACACCCAAGTGGTACGTCTGCGCTTGAAGAAAGGCGAGCATCAAGTCAGCCTGCCGAGCGCCGTCGGCGGTTCGCTGGTCAAGGTCACCGTCGATCAGCGTTATCAAGTGATCAGCCTGCGAGCGGTGGGCAACCAGGTATTTGCCGGTGGCGTCGCCGCCCACGTCATCCCGAGCGCCGGCGCGACCAACGTCGCCAGCCTCAAACAACCTTAAGAACGGAGTCTTTGCATGCGCTTGAAACTCATCGCCGTTGCCGCCCTCGCCGTCCTGGCCAGCGGCTGCGCCACCCCGCCACCGCCGGAGCCGGGCAGCGCCGCGAGCAAGGTCGTGGCCATGGGCCCGCAGAAACACGTCGCGGTCGGCGCCATGCGCGTCGCCCGCGAGAACGGTTTCATGACCGTCAATGTGCAGTTGACCAACACCCTCAACAGCAACAAGACGTTCTACTACCGCTTCGCCTGGCTCGGTGCGGAAGGTTTCCCGATCGCCGAGGAAGAGGTCTGGAAAAGCCAGATGATGTACGGCGCTCAGACCAGCTTCATCCAGGGCATCGCCCCGACCCCGAAAGCCGTGGACTTCCGTCTCGAACTCAAGACGCCTTAAGCCCGCCAACCTATTCCTGTATTAGAGAGCATCCCCATGTTTGCACGCTTTTCCCTGATCGCTGTCCTCGCCCTGCTGGCCTCCGGTTGCGCCAACACCTCGCCGACCCTGGGTAGCAAGAACATCAGCTACGGCGACACCAAAGCGGTTGAAACCGTGACCAACGAATTCGGTTCGACCGACCTGCAGATGATCGCCGAATCGATGACCCGCTCCCTGGCCCAGTCCGGCATTCTGCAGGGCCGCCCGGTGGTGCAGGTCTACGACGTGAAAAACAAGACCAGCGAGTACATCGATACCCGCGAAATCACCACCAGCATCAAGACTCAACTGATGAAGTCCGGCACTGCCCGCTTCGCCAGCGACAACACCGCGATGCAGAGCCAGGTCGATCAGCTCAAGCTGCAAAACCAGAGCGGTCTGTACAAAAAGAGCACCGTGGCCAAGACCGGCAACATGATCGCCGCCAAATACCGTCTGGAAGGCTCGATCAGCTCGATCGTCAAGCGCAGCAGCGACTACAAGGACGTCTTCTACAAATTCAGCCTGCAACTGATCGACGTTGAAAGCGGTCTGGCCGAGTGGATGGACGAAAAAGAGATCCGCAAAACCACGGAGCGTTAAGCAATGCGCGCATGGATTGGCATGATGGCCCTGGCTTGCGCGTTCAGCGTGCAAGCGGCCCCGAAAGTCGCGGTAACGGATCTGGCGTATCAGGAGCGCGTGGAGCAGTACATCCACATCGTTTCGGCGCAGAGCAATTACCGCGAGGGTTACTACAGCGCCAGTGGTTCGTCGAACTACAACGAGCTGGAAGCGACCACCAGCTACATCGAACAGGGTGAACTGCGTAAATTCACCGGCGACATCAAGGGCGAGATCCTGCGCACCGGGATGTTCCAGCTGGTGCAGGGCACGCCGTATACGGCGTCGTCCAAGGGTGACGTCTATGACGTGATCAAGCGGATCAAGGCCGGCAGCTTCAAAGGCGCCGACTACGTGCTGTTCGGCACCGTATCCGACATCGACTTCACCCAGGACATGAACGAGCTGGCGCACACCGACAGCTATTCGGCGGTGTTGGGTCTGACGCTGGTGGCGGATTTCAGTCTGATCAACACCAAGACCTACGAGATCACCTCGGCCTTCACGGCGATGGGCGAAGCGCAGGACACCAAACTGGTGAATGGTCGCGACATCAAGATCTCGCTGAACCGCCCGCGGGTGGTGCGTGAAGTGTCGAAAGCCCTGGGCGAAGACGTCGCCGGGCAACTGAGCATGCAGCTCGGTGGCGGCGGTTACGAGCAGCCGCGCGAGGCACAGCAGCGCAACAACCTGCCCCGTGATACGGCGCCGGTGATTTTGCACTGACCGGCTGAGTGAACAACTCTGTAGTGAGGGGATTCATCCCCGATGGCTCGCGAAGCGAGCCCCTCTTGATCTTGAAAGAAGGGGCTGCTACGCAGCCCATCGGGGATAAATCCCCTCACCACAAAAGCTCCCTCACCACAGTTGGGTGTAACCCAGATGTATCGTCAGAGACGAAAAAGGCGACCTCAAGAGGTCGCCTTTTTTCTGGCCGAAGCTTTTAGACCGCCGCTTTACGCAACGTCGCCATAAAGGCAGCCGCACCAATGAACAGCCCGGCAAACGTGCGGTTCATGCGTTTCTGCTGCTTCGGCGTGCGCAACAGACGCAGCACCTTGGACGCCAAACCCGTGTAGCCAGCCATGACAACCAGATCCACGCAGATCATGGTCACGCCGATCACCAGGTACTGCATCAGCAGCGGTGCATGGGGATTGATGAACTGCGGCAGCACCGCCAGCATGAACACCAGCGCCTTGGGGTTACTGATGTTGACCAGGAAGCCGCGAAACACCAGCGCCAGCGGTTTGCCGATCGGCCGGACTGCTGCGTCATCGCTCATGTCCATGGGCAGCGCACGCCATTGCTTGACCGCCAGATAGACCAGATAGGCCACACCGAACCATTTGATCGCATAGAACGCGGTGGCCGAAGCAGTGAGGATCGCGCCGACCCCAGCACCGACAATCGCAATCTGTACCGCCAGACCCACTTGCAGGCCCAGCGCGTTCCAGTAACCGCGCCAGAATCCGTATTGCAGGCCGCTGGACATCGACGCAATGGCGCCAGCACCCGGGGACAGACTGATCACCCAGCAGGCGGCGAAAAATGCCAGCCATGTTTGAAGCTCCATCGCACACCTCGACTTTGAATCGTGACAGACGTCAAAGCTAATGCGGTTTGGGCCTAAAAGCAAAAGATCGCAGCCTGCGGCAGCTCCTGCATTGAAGTGCGATCTCTGTAGGAGCTGCCGCAGGCTGCGATCTTTTGATCGTGTCTGGAAAAACTACTTCTCGAACCCGCTGGACGGAAACACATCGCTGCCGCGCCAACGTCGCACCGAGCGCTGGAAGAACAGGCTGTTCGGCACTTGTACCATGGCGCTGCCCGTCCCGAGCTCCTCTGCCTCGATCAACGTGGTGTAAAGCAGATTGATCGCCACCACCCGGCCTTTGACCCCGGGTTTGTCAGTGGTGTCGACCAGCTCCACCACATCGCCGAGGCGGAACGGGCCGACGGTGAAGATCAGGATCGCGCAGAGCAGGTTCGACAGCACACTCCACATCGCGAAGAACGCCACCGCCGCCACTGCGACGAAACCCGACAGCGCCGTCCACAACACCGTGGCCGACACGCCGAGGCGCTCCAGCACAAAGATCAGCGCACTGCCCATGATCAGCCAGCGCAGACCGCCGCGCAGCGGCATCAGCAACTGCGGCGGAAACGGGTAGCGCTCACCCAGACGGGTCAGGCCTTTGGCAACGAAACGCTGGGTCAGATAGCCGGCCAGCAGGATCAACAGAATTTGCACGCCGAGCCAGATCGGCTCGACCCACACCGCCGGCAATGGCCACTTGAACGCGTCCATCAGGACAGCGCCTCCAGCTCCGCCTGCATGCTTTCCAGCGTCTCGAGCGCCTCCATCCAGGCTTCTTCCAGCTCGGCTTCGCGCACTTTCAGCCTGGCCTGCTCGGCCAGCAGATCACGCAACTCGTTCTTGCGCGCCGGCTCGTAGATGTCGCTGTCACCGAGGCTGGCGTCGACCTTGGCGAGTTTCTCGTGCAGTTTGCCGAGCTCGGCTTCGAGCTTGTCGGCTTCGCGCTTGTGCGGCGCCAGTTGCTGACGCAATGCAGCGGCGGCCTGGCGCTGGGCCTTCTTGTCGGTTTTGTCCGGGTTAACCGGCGTGTTGCTGACCGGCGCGTTGCGCTGGCGATATTCCACCAGCCAGCGCGCGTAGTCTTCAAGGTCGCCATCGAACTCTTCGACCTTGCCGTCAGCGACGAGGTAGAAGTTGTCGGTGGTGCTCTTGAGCAAGTGCCGATCGTGAGACACCACCAGTACCGCGCCGCTGAATTCCTGCAGCGCCATGGTCAGCGCCAGGCGCATTTCCAGGTCGAGGTGGTTGGTCGGTTCGTCGAGCAGCAACAGGTTCGGCCGCTCCCAGGCGATCAACGCCAGGGCTAGACGCGCTTTTTCGCCACCGGAGAAATTCAGTACCGGCTCGTCGATACGCGCGCCACGGAAGTCGAAACCGCCAAGGAAGTCGCGCAGGGTCTGCTCGCGTTCGGTCGGCGCCAGACGCTGCAGGTGCAGCAACGGGCTGGCCTTGGCATCCAGCGAGTCGAGCTGATGCTGGGCGAAGTAGCCGACCACGGTGTTCTCGCCGCGTGTCAGGCGCCCGGCCAGCGGTTCGAGCTCGCCGGCGAGGTTCTTGATCAGGGTCGACTTACCGGCACCGTTCGGCCCGAGCAGGCCGATCCGCGCACCCGGGGTCAGTTGCAGCTTGACCTTCTCCAGGATGGTTTTTTCGCCGTAACCCAGACGCGCATCGGACAGGTCGATCAGCGGGCTGGAGATCTTGGTCGATTCACGAAAGACGAAGTCGAACGGCGAATCGACGTGGGCCGCCGACAGCTCTTCCATGCGTTCCAGCGCCTTGATCCGGCTCTGCGCCTGACGGGCCTTGGTGGCCTGGGCCTTGAAGCGGGCGATGTAGCTTTCCATGTGCGCACGTTGCGCCTGCTGCTTCTCGTAGGCCTGTTGCTGCTGGGCCAGACGCTCGGCACGGGCACGCTCGAACGCGGTATAGCCGCCCCGGTACAGGGTCAGTTTGCGCTGATCGACATGGGCCACGTGATCGACCACTTCATCGAGGAAGTCGCGGTCGTGGGAAATCAGCAGCAAGGTCCCCGGGTAACTTTTCAGCCACTCTTCGAGCCAGATGATCGCATCGAGATCCAGGTGGTTGGTCGGTTCGTCGAGCAGCAGCAAATCCGACGGACACATCAGGGCCTGCGCCAGGTTCAGACGCATCCGCCAGCCACCGGAAAAATCGCCTACCTGACGGTCCATCTGCTCATTGGTGAACCCGAGGCCGGCCAACAGTTTGCGGGCGCGAGCGTCGGCGGTATAGCCGTCGGCGCTGTCGAGTTCGGCGTGCAGGCGGGCCAGCGCCGTGCCATCGTGGGCCGCTTCGGCGACGGCGAGGTCACGCTGCACCTCACGTAGACGCAGGTCGCCATCGAGCACATAGTCGACCGCCAGACGCTCGAGGGTGTCGACCTCCTGGCGCATGTGCGCGATGCGCCAGTCGGCCGGCAGCAGGCAATCGCCCGAGTCCGGGTGCAACTCGCCGCGCAGCAAGGCGAACAGGCTGGATTTGCCGGCGCCGTTGGCACCGATGAGGCCGGCTTTGTGGCCGGCGTGCAGGGTCAGCTCGGCGTCTTCTAGCAGACGTTGCGGGCCACGCTGTAAAGTCAGGTTCTGAAGTCGGATCATAATGGCGGCGGAGTCTACCAGCTTCGCTCACAACTGGCGCGAGTAGCACGATGTCCTCTGACCTGTGGAGCTTTTCCCTTGCCACCTACGCCCGACCGGGCGTGGAACCTGCCTGCCTGCAACTGCAAACGGCGGGGGCCAACGTCTGCCTGCTGCTCTGTGGTTTGTGGCTTGAGCAACGTGGCGCGGCCTGTGACGAACAGCGCGTAGAGCAGCTGAAAAAACTGGTGGGGCCTTGGGATCGGGAGGTGGTGCAGCCACTGCGTGCGCTGCGCACTCAATGGAAAACCCTGGCCGAAGATGATCCGGTACTCAAGGGTCTGCGAGAACAAATGAAAGCGCTGGAGCTGGAAGCCGAACGGCATCTGCTGTGGCAGCTGGAACAGGTCGCTCAGCACTGGCCTCGCGATGACGCCTCAGCGTCGGGGCAATGGCTGGAGAGTCTTGCGGGGGCGACCACCAGCCCGAACCGCGACGCGCTGCAAGTGCTGCGCGTCGCGGCAACCGGCACTTAGGAAGCGCTGGTCGGGTTGCTGCTGACGCTCGACGCAGCGGCTGGCGTTGGCGCAGTCGAGGTGGTCGAGGTGGAAGCGGCTGGAGCAGGTGCCGCGGCTGGCGCTGGAGCAGCTGGCTTGGCGGCAGGTGCGGTGGCCGGTTTGGCGGCAGCGGGTTTGGCAGCGGCCGGTTTTTTCGCGGCGGGTTTTGCAACCGGCTTGGCGGCTGGTTTAGCGGCTACTGGTTTGGCAGCAGGCTTGGCCGCAGCGGTCGCAGGTTTTGCTGCTGCAGGTTTGGTCGCTGGTTTGGCCGCGGTTTTAGCAGCAGGCTTGGCCACTGGTTTGGCAGCAACCTTGGCAGCAGGTTTTGCCGCGACCGGTTTGGCAGCGGCGGTTTTCGCGACAGGTTTGGCAGCCGGTTTTACCGCGACTTTGGCAGCTGGTTTAGCAGCAGCGGTTTTTACCGGAGCGGCTTTGCGCGCAGCAGGTTTTGCCGCTGGCTTGGCAGCCGGTTTTGTCGCTGCAGGTTTGGCAGCGGCAGTACGAGCAGCCGGTTTCGCAGCGCTCGCTGCAGCCGGTTTTTTCACTGCGGTTTTGGCAGCAGGTTTGGCGGCGGTTTTAGCCGGTGCCTTGGCCGCGGGTTTTGCCGCTGGTTTGGCTGCAGCAGTTTTCGCCGGCGCTTTTGCCGCCGCAGGTTTCGCGGCCGCTTTCTTCGCAGGCACTGCTGCAGGTTTTGCTGCGCGAGAGGTCAACGCCTTGCCGGCGGCTTCTTGCACACGACCGACACCCTGGGCCAGTTTCAGGCTTTCCTGGGCGTCTCGCTTGAGTTGCAGAATGTAGCTGCGAGTGTCGGACTGGCGATTCTTCAGCGCATCGAGCAGATCTTCGAGTTCTTGGACCGCAGCCTTGGCCTTGTTCTGCGCCTTGGCTTTACCGGCAGCGGCTGCGTCCTGCAATTTGGTGCGGGATTTGTGCAGCTTTTCTTGCGCCTTGCCGCGTTGCTTTTCCAGTTTGGCGAGCAGTTTTTCAGCATCAGCCAAGGCTTGGGAGCAAGCGTTTTCCAAATGCTCGAGCAGGCTGCCCGAGAGTTGTTGGAGTAAGTGCAACGGAGTGTTTACAGGCTTCTTGGTGGCCGACATGGTTTACCTCCTGGCTGACGTGAGTGCGGCTCATACTAGACCTCTGCAGTTACCGCCGCTAGGTCATCTTGACAGTAACGAAACCGTTGCGTTGCAACGAAGCGAAAATGTTCTGCACAAAGACAAAAGCAGTTCACCGTTGCAGACGTTCGCGCTGGCATAATCGCCCGCATCTCAGGACGGAGTGTGCCCATGTCGCGCTACCTTGTTTTATCCCTCTGGATGATTTTTTCCGCCGCCCACGCCGACGAAAAAGCCACCGCGAACGATGCTCACGATCTGGCCTACAGCCTCGGCGCCAGCCTCGGTGAGCGCTTGCGCCAAGAGGTCCCGCAATTGCAGATTCAGGCGTTGGTCGACGGATTGCAGCAGGCCTATCAAGGCAAGCCATTGGCACTGAGCGAAGCACGGATCGAGCAGATCCTCGCCGATCACGAATCGCAAAACGCCGAACACTCAACGCTGCCTTCAAGCGATGCCGCGATGGAAAACGAACAACGTTTTCTCACCGCCGAAAAAGCCAAACCGGGGGTGAAAGAATTGGCCGACGGCATTCTCCTGACCGAGCTGACCCCAGGCACTGGTGCCAAGGCCGGGCCCGATGGAAAAGTGCAGGTGCTGTACGTCGGTCGACTGCCGGATGGCACGGTGTTCGACCAGAACACTCAACCGCAATGGTTCAGCCTCGACAGTGTGATTGCCGGCTGGCGTACCGCATTGCAGAACATGCCGGTAGGTGCCAAATGGCGACTGGTGGTTCCATCGGATCAGGCCTATGGCGCCGACGGTGCGGGCGATCTGATCGCGCCGTTCACACCGCTGGTGTTTGAGATCGAATTGCGCGGTGCAACGAGCTGATTCACGCCGATTCACGGGCATAAAAAAACGCGATGCGCTTTCGGCGCACCGCGTTTTTTTATGCCTGCGAGAAACCTGTCAGGCCTGAACCGGATCTTCCTGCTTGTGTGCCGTGTGCAGCACTTCAATCAGACAGTCTTCCAGCTCGAAGCGCTCGTGCAGCAGGCCACCCAGTTCCTTGAACTTCTCGGCGACGCATTTGCCCGCATCGCAAAGGTCGTTGAACGCGAGGAGTTTTTCGGTGATGACGTCAATGCGTGGGTAAAGGGTTTCGGCGAGTTCGAGGCCGCGCTTGTCGTTGAACGCCTTGGCTTCACCGGTCAGTTGTTCGTAGATCTCGAAGTGCCCGGCCGAGACATAATCGACAAGCACACCGCAGAATTCCAGCAAGGGTTTACGGTTCTCGGACAGAGCCTGCGGCTTGTCGCCCAGCTTGTCGTAGGCACCGATCAGTTCTTCACGCTCTTGCAACCAGCGGTCGATCAGCAGATGAACTCCACCCCAGCGTTCCTGAGCATTCTGACAACTTTCGAGCATGGCGATCTCTCTTCCCTTGTGGGTCATGCTGCTCTACACCCGCGCCCCTTTTCTGGCTGTTATCGCTTGGAGGCGAACCGGGCAGAGCGTCATCGAGCAACATAAATCCAATGACACGTGCGGGCCAGATTATGCCCGCACGCCTGTGGCTTCAAGGTACGCAGGAGATAAAGTTCATACAAGTGTTTAATCCCTGACCAGCGCGCGGTGCGACGCTTCGCCGCTGGGGGAGCGCTGCAGAGCGCTCCAGACCAGCCTCAGCAATTGGTACACAGACAGGATGAACATTGCCACAAAGAACAGCAGGCTCCACTCGGGGATACTCAAATCGAACAGTGTCCAGGAAATTTCTGCGCAATCACCACCCCCTCTGAGCATCCGCACCGTGGCACACAACCATGGCAGATTGCTGAACAACGCTTCGGAATCTGGCGCGCATCTCGTCATCTGCACCAGAGGGTCACTCTGCAACAACACCTGTCGCCAGGCTGCCGTCGTCCCGCCCAGGCTCAGGCCAAGCGCAGCGCCCCAGTACAGCGACAGGCCGAAACGCCGTGGTCCATGGACTGCCGCCACCCCGCAACACAACGTCAGCACCGCCATGAAGAATCTTTGCGCCAGGCACAGGCTGCAGGGCGTCAGCCCGACCGCATACTCGAGATAATAGGAAGCTCCCAGGGCCATAGCCCCTGCAGTGAAAGCCGTGAATAACAAGGAGCGTGAACAGGCCAACGACATGGCTTTTCCGTAGCAATGGAGACAGGCAGTTACGGTAGAGGAAAGCTTGTCAGCCTTTCAAGGCGGAGCTCTGGCGACAGTTCACCAGAAGTGTAGGGAAAACCCGACAGACGCGAGAGGAATAGGCGTAGTCCGCTGTAGGACATCGCCCAAGACGCCCGCCGGAGGTAATTATTCGCTCACTGAACGTTCACGAGGGAGCATGCTCCCTCGCGATATCAGGCGTGAACCGGCACTGGCAACGGCGCGGCCAGCAGGCGCTCATCCAGCAATCCGAGACCTTCCTGGAACAACTGGTTACTGCGCTCGGTGTCACCCAGTTGCGCGAGCAGACGCGCTAGCTCTGCACAGGCCTCCGGATTGCGCTGCAGCCGCAGACTGCTTTCCAGGTAATCCCGTGCCTTGCCCCATAAACTGGTTTGCAGACAGAGACGACCGAGGGTCAGCAACAGGCTCGGATCGGCCGGATGCTCTTTGAGCCAGCCTTCGGCGGTCTGCAACTGACGCGCCGGATCACTGCCGCGCACCAGGCCATACAGCCGTGCAAGATGGCTGTCGTACTTGCGCTTGAGGGCGCTGCGCAGGACTTCTTCCGCTTCAACCTGTGCGCCCAGCTGACGCAGTTGCTCGGCGTATGCCAGCACCAGTGCCGGCTCTTGGCGCTGCGCGGACGTCAATTGCTCCCAGGCACGGGTGAGTGACTGCAGACCAACCTTGCCGTCCTCGTCACGATGCGCCGCCAGCGACAGGTTGTAACCCCAGGCTCGCCTTTCCAGTTCAGCCAGTTCGGCTGGCGGCAGAGCCTTGTCCTTGCGCAGTTCCGGCAACAGGCGAATCACCGCCGACCAGTCGCCGCGCTGCTGATGCAGACGCTGCAACTGCCGCAAAGTCTGCACGTTATGCGGATGCCGCTCGTGCATCGTTTGCAGGGTCACCAGGGCGCCGTCGGTATCACCGCGATCGGTCTGCAATTGCGCATGACTCAAGGCAATCGCCAGTTCGGCCTGCGGCTGGCGCTCCAGCGCACGCTCAAGCAACTGATCGCACTCCTCGTACTTGCCTTGCTCGTTGGCCGCGCGCGCCGCGCCGAGGTAATACAACAACGGCTGGCGCTCGGCCTCGGCGGCGCGAGACAGATGACGTTGCGCGCTGGCCCAGCGACCTTCGGCCAGATCCAGTTGCCCGTGTTCGATGGCCACCTGCACCCGCCGGCTGCGATTACGTCGCGACCACGGGTTGACCACACCACTGGAGGCCATGACCAGCTCGATCAGGGCTTTGATGCCCCAAATCAGCAGCCACAACACGGCGATCAGTGCCAGCGTCGCCCACAGGCTCGATTCATAACGGAAGCTCTTGTAGGCGATCAGCACGTAACCGGAGTGCTCGGCAATCGCCAGGCCCAGTGCCGCTGTCGCCGCAATCACCAGAAACACGATCACATACAGGCGTTTCATGGCGTGGTCTCCTGCGCGGTGCTGGCGGCAGGTTTGGCGAACGGTTTGACCGACTCTTCAGCGTTGACGTTACGCCGCTCCAGATAAGCCTGCACCGCGCTCAATGTGCCGGTCAGGTCCGGCGTCTTGACGGTGACCGGTTGCTGGCTCAGTTCGGCAACCTGTTCGAGCATGGTTTTGCTCTGCGGATTGTCCGGGTTGAAATTGCCCTTGAGCACGTCCCGCGCTTCGGTCAGCGCCTGGGTGTAGACGGGCGCCTGGCCATTGAGCGCCGCCCATTGCGCCTGCTCCAGCGCGAGGCTCAGGGCCAGACGCACCTGACTCAGGCTTTGCCCGGCCAGCAGTGGCTTCACGTTCTTGTCGGCATTGAAATCGATGCGGATGTAACGCGACACCTGATCCCACCACTGCGCCCAGCGACTGGCACCATCGCCGTCAGCGGTCAGGCCCAGCAGTGACTCGCCACGATCCTTGTACTCCGGGGCCAGTTCGGTCAGTTCGATGACCTGGTCACGCAAGGCACCAATGCGCAGAAACAGGCCGGTGCGATCCGGCTGTTCGGTGCTGCGCAGCGCGACGAGGGTTTTCGCCACTTGCTCGCGGGCGGCGAACGATCCCGGATCATTCTGCTCACGGAGAATTTCGTCAGCGCCCTGCACCAGCGCCTGCGCGCTGCTGATGTCCTGCAAGGCCGAAAGGCGCAGGCTGGCCAGTCGCAGCAGATGCTCGGCCTCGGCCAGACGCCAGTCCTTGCGGCTGGCACCGAGGACGGTTTCCAGGCGCTGATTGAGGCGTTGCTGATCACCCTGCAGTTGCGTCACCAGACGCTGGCGCTCGGCGAGCTCATCGGCACCGGGCAGTTGCGCGAGGCGCTCGGTCAGGCGCTGTTCGTTGAGCTTGAGGCTCTGCGCCTGATCGTTCAACGCCTGCACCTGGCCGGACTGCTGCGCAGTGTTGGTCTGCAGGTGACGCACCTGCCAGACACCCCAGCCACCGATCGCCACGCCGGCAGCGCCGAGCAACAGGGCGACAATGGCCAGGCCGTTGCCTCGGCGCGGCGCTTGGGCCGGCGGTGGCGTTTCAACCTGGGCATCGATCACAGGCTGGACATCATCTTTAGGCAAGGCTGTTTCGCTCACGTATCCATCCTTTGCATTAGAGAACGGGCACGGGATGCTCCCGTAACGCCGTCAGCAAAGCCGCAGCACTCGCGCCACGGCAATCCACAACTGTTTGGGCCCCGGCGGCACGTGCCAGCTCGGCGACCCTTGGGCTTGGCACAAACAACGGCAACTGCGCAATCGCCGGCCAGGCAGCGCCGGCCAGTTGGCACAGGTGCTCGAAACCCTGTCCACTGCTGACCACCAGCCCGTTCAAGCGTTCCGCTTCGATCCGTCCTGGCAGTTCATCCGGGGCATAGGCTGGCAGGTCACGCCTGTATAACTCCAGATACTCGACACTAGCACCTAGCGCACGCAGGCGCTCGGCGAGCAACTCGCGACCGCCCTCCCCGCGCAGGATCAGCACCTGCGCGTCGGCCCCGCTGACCGCTTCGCGCAGACGCGGCAATTGCAGCAGAGCTTCGCTGTCATCGCCGTCGGCGGGAAAGTGTACGTCGAGACCGTGATCGCGAAGAATCTGCGCGGTCGCCGCGCCGACGCTGAACCACGGCATCGACAACGACCCAGGCCCATGAGCGTCCAGCAGATCAAGCGCAATCCGCGCCGCCGGTTTGCTGACCACAATGACCGCGCTGCAACCCGAAAGCTGCGCCAGTGCCCGACGTATCTTGTCAGAGACCGGCAGCGGCACGATGTCCAGAAGCGGCAGGCAACTGCTGAAAAAACCTTCTGCGGCCAACACCCCGGCCAGCGCCGCGCAGTCATCCGCAGGACGCGTCAGCAGCAGGCGCCAGGCAGTCACTCGTGACCTGCCTCGCCATACACCGCTTTGAGAATCTCGTCGGCACCCTGACTGAGCAGGTCTTCAGCGACCTTCACACCCAGCGTTTCAGCATCGGCGCGCGACGCACGGGCCTGGGCGCTGAGCAGCTTGCCACCGCTCGGCTCGCCCACCAGGCCACGTAGCCACAATTGCTCACCCTCAAGCACGGCGTAGCAGGCGATCGGCACTTGGCAGCCGCCATTCAGATGTTTGTTCAGAGCACGTTCAGCGGTCACGCGCGAAGCGGTATCGGCATGATGCAGCGGTGCGAGCAAGGCGTGGATTTGCGTATCGGCGCTACGACATTCGATGCCGACCGCGCCCTGGCCACCGGCCGGCAGACTGTCGTCGACACTGATCGCCGAGGTGATGCGGTCTTCGAAACCGAGACGAATCAGGCCGGCTGCCGCGAGAATGATCGCGTCGTACTCGCCGGCATCGAGCTTGGCCAGACGGGTGTTGACGTTGCCGCGCAGGAAGCGGATTTCCAGATCCGGGCGACGGGTCAACAGTTGCGCCTGACGTCGCAGGCTGGAGGTACCGACGATGGCGCCGGCAGGCAACGCGTCCAGGCTTTGATAGGTATTGGAAACGAAGGCATCACGCGGGTCTTCACGTTCGCAGATGCAGAACAGGCCCAGGCCTTCAGGGAAGTCCATCGGCACGTCTTTCATCGAGTGCACAGCGATGTCGGCTTCGTTTTCCAGCAGCGCGGTTTCCAGTTCCTTGACGAACAGACCCTTGCCGCCGATTTTCGACAGCGGTGAGTCGAGCAGCTTGTCGCCGCGACTGACCATGGGCACCAGCGTCACCAGCAGACCCGGATGGGCCTCCTCCAGACGGGCTTTGACGTATTCGGCCTGCCAGAGGGCCAGCGCACTTTTACGGGTGGCGATGCGGATTTCGCGAGAGGACATGGATCAATCCGTACTGAATAAATACGACGGATAATAACAGCTCAGCCAAATCCACTTTGACTTGAATCAGAAACGGCGTGGCCTCCCTGGCCTGCAATGCCCGGCAGAAGAACGTGCAACCGCGCGCGAAGACCGGGTCAGAGGCCCTGCATCATCTTGCGCACACCGGCCACATGCCGCCGGCTGACGATCAGCGCATCACCATTGAGGCCTTTGAGGAACAGCTGGAAATGCCCCAGCGGCGTGCGTTGCAGACGCTCGATACGGTCGCGGGCGACCAGCGCGTTACGGTGGATGCGCACGAAACGCTCGCCGAATTCGTCTTCGAGGGCCTTGAGCGGCTCGTCCAGCAGCACCTCGCCACTTTCATGGCGCAGGGTCACGTACTTGTGATCAGCAATGAAATAGACCACCTGATCCAGCGGGATCAGTTCGATGCCTTTTCGGGTTCGGGCGCTGATATGACTGCGCGGGCCGTTGCCGCTTTCGGCGGCAGGCCGAGTCAGGGCCGAAAGTTGCGCCCGGTTGGGACGTTCAGCCCGCTTCAGGGCGTCATGCAGATGTTCGGTTCGCACGGGTTTCACCACATAGCCCACGGCGCTGGCCTGCAGGGCTTCCACGGCAAATTCATCGGGGCTGGTGCAAAACACCACGGCCGGCGGCGTTTCACGCTCGCACAGACGGGCAGCCACCTGCAGGCCATCGAGGCCCGGCATGCGGATATCGAGCAGCACGATATCCGGCTTGTGGCTGTCGATCAGCGCCAACGCCTCTTCGCCATTCGTGGCGCTGGGCTCCAGAACTGTATAACCCTCGAGCTCGCTCACCATTCGGCTGAGGCGCTCGCGAGCCAGTGGTTCGTCATCAACGATCAGGACATTCATATTGCGCTGGATTCCTGCGTGAGTCTCGCACAAGGATAGCGTAGACAGGTGAAGTGACGTCCGTCACCGCGATCCACGCTAAGACTAGCCCGAGCGCCAAAAAGTGCCGTACGTCGGCCAGCAATATTTGCCAGTGTCCGGGTCGTACTGCTCAAAGCCCGCTGTTTTCTGCGTTTTTCACGGGGTATGCCAAAGGACAAATCCACCCACCCCCTCTTCTTATAGTCGGCGTCCAGACCTTAGCGCGATCTGCAGTCGGGCCGACCCTTATGTCCAACTGTAGACGCTTGCCGGGCCGATATTGCTCAATCGAAAAATATCCTTGCGCAAATCCCTTGCAGACAGCGCCGACTATGAACGAGCAGATGAGAAAAAAACGTATCGACCGGTGTCAGCGACAGGATTGGCAACCCTGTTATTATCCGCGCCAGCGTTTCACGCCTTCTTTCTCCAAGCCGATACGAGCGAATTCATGAGCACTGACAAGACCAATCAGTCCTGGGGCGGCCGCTTCAGTGAACCCGTCGACGCCTTCGTCGCCCGCTTCACCGCCTCCGTCACTTTCGACCAGCGCCTGTATCGCCACGACATCATGGGCTCGATCGCCCACGCCACCATGCTGGCCAAGGTCGGCGTGCTGACGGATGCCGAGCGCGACAGCATCATCGATGGCCTGCAGACCATCCAGGGCGAAATCGAGGCCGGCCAGTTCGACTGGCGCGTCGACCTCGAAGACGTGCACATGAACATCGAAGCGCGCCTGACTGACCGCATCGGCATCACCGGCAAGAAACTGCACACCGGGCGCAGCCGTAACGATCAGGTCGCCACCGACATCCGCCTGTGGCTGCGTGACGAAATCGACCTGATCCTGGCCGAAATCACTCGCCTGCAAAAAGGCCTGCTGGAGCAGGCCGACCGTGAAGCGGCGAGCATCATGCCCGGCTTCACTCACCTGCAGACCGCACAACCGGTGACCTTCGGCCACCACATGCTGGCCTGGTTCGAAATGCTCAGCCGCGACTACGAGCGTCTGGTCGACTGCCGCAAGCGCACCAACCGCATGCCGCTGGGCAGCGCTGCGCTGGCCGGCACCACCTACCCGATCGACCGCGAATACACCGCGCAACTGCTGGGTTTCGATGCCGTCGGCGGTAACTCGCTGGACAACGTTTCCGATCGCGACTTCGCCATCGAATTCTGCTCGGCCGCGAGCATCGCGATGATGCACCTGTCGCGCTTCTCCGAAGAGCTGGTGCTGTGGACCAGCGCGCAATTCCAGTTCATCGATCTGCCGGATCGTTTCTGCACCGGCAGCTCGATCATGCCGCAAAAGAAAAACCCGGACGTGCCGGAGCTGGTACGCGGCAAGACCGGCCGGGTATTCGGCGCGCTGATGGGCCTGCTGACCCTGATGAAAGGCCAGCCATTGGCCTACAACAAGGACAATCAGGAAGACAAGGAACCGCTGTTCGACGCCGCCGACACCCTGCGCGATTCGCTGCGCGCCTTTGCCGACATGATCCCGGCGATCAAGCCGAAACACGCGATCATGCGTGAAGCGGCCCTGCGCGGTTTCTCCACCGCCACCGACCTGGCGGACTACCTGGTACGCCGTGGCCTGCCGTTCCGTGATTGCCACGAAATCGTCGGTCACGCGGTGAAATACGGCGTGGATACCGGCAAGGATCTGGCCGAGATGAGCCTGGAAGAATTGCGCCAGTTCAGCGACCAGATCGAGCAGGACGTGTTTGCCGTACTGACGCTGGAAGGCTCGGTGAATGCCCGTGACCACATCGGCGGGACTGCGCCGGCGCAGGTAAAGGCAGCGGTGGTTCGCGGTCAGACGTTGATCGCAAGCCGCTAAAAGCATCGCGGGCAAGCCCGCTCCCACAGGGTTCTCTGTTGGAACACGATTTTGTGTTCGACCCAAAGACCTGTGGGAGCTGGCTTGCCAGCGATTACCTATTTACAAACGCTGCAATATTCACTTCTTGGCAGCGATCATCGCCAAAAACGCCGGCATCGCCGCCTCTTTGTCCGCCGCAATCTTCTGCACATGCGGATTCTGCTCAAGCTGCTCCAGCAGCGCCTTGGCTTTCGGCATCTCCGCCAGCCAATCGATCCCGAACAGTTTTTGCCCGACCGCACAGGCCAGCGGCACGCTGTACAGAAAGTACAAATCCGCAATGCTCAGGCTGTCGCCCGCCACGTACGGCGCGAACTTGCCGTGTCGGCCCAGTGCCGCAAAACCCAGCAACAGCTCGGCTTTGGTTTTCTCCTTGATCGCGTCCGGCACCGTCGCGCCGAAGAACGCCTCGCCATAACAGGCGCGACCCGGCAGCTCGATGTACAGCTCGATTTCCTTGGCAATCGCCAACACCTGCGCTCGCTCGAATGGATCGCTCGGCAGCAGCGGCGTACCTTTCTGGGTCTGCTCAAGGTATTCGAGGATGATCGCGGTTTCGTTAATAAATCCGGCATCGACACCGAGTACCGGTACTTTGCCGCGCGGGCTGATCGCCAGCGACTCCGGGGTCTGCGTCGGGTAGAAGGTGACTTCTTCGAACGCCAGGCCTTTTTCCAGCAGTGCCAGTTTGACCATGTTGTAGTAGTTGCTGACAGCGAATCCATAGAGCTTGAACATCACATAGCCTCCAGGCCGTGCGGGGTGGGCAGGCACTATTTATAGATCGCCCGTCACGATCCTGCCAGCAGCATCACGCCGCTGAATGCGGGTAAACTGGCGCCTTTCCTTGAGGAGCCTGCCATGAGCGAGCCGACAGACATCGACAACGACGAAGAAGAGTTCACCGAGGCGACGTTGATCGAAGCCATCGAGAACCAGATCGAAAGCGACAACCCGCCAGCCGCCAAGGCGACCTTCAACAAGTTGACCCTGGTGGGTGTCGAGCGCGAAGAGATCCTCAACCTGATGGCGCACGTGCTGGCCTATGAGATTGACGCGATGCTCGACGAAGACCGCGCGTTCGATACCGAGTGGTATGAAACCGCACTGCGTGCGCTGCCCGAGCTGCCAGCGGAAAAGCAGTAAGCAAAACATATCCCCTTGTGGGAGCGAGCCTGATCGCGAATGCCGTGTATCAGCAAAAACAACGCTATATGACACACCGCTTTCGCGAGCAGGCTCACTCCCACACAATTTGTCACCCATCCATCCAGCCATCTCTCCGGCCCCGACTACACTGGAATCCGCCTCAAGACAAAATCCCTGATCTGAGCACTGGACATGCCGCAAAAGCGGGTTCACCTTAGGGACGCTGTCGTCCAATTCCTAGAAAGTCTGGAGTCCTTATGTCGCTTACCCCTGAGTTGGTTGCCGAACTGGAAGTCCTCGCACTCTTCAACCTGGACAGTTCCCAGGAAGGTTTGAAAATTCATCAGACCGCTGCCCCGAAACACATTGCCGCCGCCAAACGCCTCTTCGAAAAAGAACTCACCGACCAGCCCGATGGCGGGTATCTGACCAGCCTGGGTCGCGATGCCGCGCAAAATGTGCAAACCGTGCTGACCATTCTGAGAGAGCAGGAAACCGCCTGATCCCCCCTTCTTTTGCCCACGGGAACTCCTGCCACGGGATTTCCGCGGGCCTGCCCGGCCCTCGCGCTAAAAATCTGACGTCAAAAAACAAATTCAGCTTAAAAGTCCCGCCGTGCAAAGGCTAAACTGCCTCCCATTCCGAGACCCTCTTCGTCCGAGCCCACGAGCCGGTTTGAGCTGACATGACGCGCACCCATGAAATCCGCCCCGATCTGGACGAAGGCATCGACCGCAAGGTACTCAGCCAGCTGCGCGCGCGTTTTCTCAAGCTCAATGAAGGTCGCCTTGGCCGGGCACTCGAAGGGCTGTCGACCCGCCAGCAAGGCGTGCTGACCCTGCTGCCGCTGTTCTTCCACGTCAATCATCCGCTGCTGCCGGGCTATGTGTCCGGCAGCACGCCAGCCGGGCTGTCCAACTATGAACCGGACGCCATCGCCCTCGCCGAAGCACAACGCCTGACTCGCTCGTTCTCCTACAAACCACGCCACGGCAGCAACCCGCCACGGCCGATTCACGGGCTGTTCCTGATGGGCAGCCTCGGCACCCTGGCCCAGGCCGATCAGAGCGACATGGACGTGTGGGTCTGCCATGCGCCGGATCTGGGCGAAAGTGAGATCGCCGAGCTGCGCAAAAAATGCCAGCTGCTCGAAGCTTGGGCCGCAACCCAGGGCGCCGAGGCGCACTTCTTTCTGATCGACCCGGTGCGTTTCGTCACAGGCGAACGCGACAGCCAGCTCAGCTCCGAAAATTGCGGCAGCACTCAGCACTATCTGCTGCTGGACGAGTTTTATCGCACCGCGATCTGGCTGGGCGGACGCACGCCGATCTGGTGGCTGGTGCCGGTCTACGAAGAAAGTGCGTACGACTTGTACACCCACACTTTGCTGTCCAAGCGCTTCATCCGCGCCGACGAGACGCTGGATCTCGGGCATTTGGCGACGATTCCGCCGGGCGAGTTCATCGGCGCCGGCCTGTGGCAACTGTTCAAGGGCATTGAGTCGCCCTACAAATCGGTACTCAAATTGTTGCTGACCGAGGTCTACGCCAGCGAACACCCGAAAGTGCAGTGCTTGAGCCTGCGTTACAAGCAGGCCGTGTTTGCCAATCAACTGGATCTGGATGAGCTGGATCCGTACATGGTCGTGTACCGACGCATCGAAGAGTACCTGACCGCCCGCAACGAGCCGGAGCGGCTGGAGCTGGTACGACGCGCGTTGTACCTCAAGGTCAACCGCAAGCTCACTGGCAGCAGCCGCACCCAGAGCTGGCAGCGCTCGCTGCTGGAACGCCTGGCGCACGAATGGCATTGGGATCAGCGCCAACTGGCCTTGCTCGACAGCCGCAGCCAGTGGAAAGTCCGCCAGGTCAGCGCTGAACGCCGCGCCCTGGTCAATGAGCTGAATTACAGCTACCGCTTCCTGACCCAGTTTGCCCGCAGCGAACAGACCGTCAGCCTGATCAACAAGCGCGACCTGAACGTGCTTGGCCGTCGTCTGTACGCCGCGTTCGAGCGCAAGGCCGACAAGGTCGAATTCATCAATCCCGGCATCGCCCCGGACCTCGCCGAAGACACCTTGACCCTGGTGCAGTCGCCGAACAAGAAAGAGCCCGGGCAAACCCAGTGGGGCTTGTACAACGGCAGCCTGAACGCCCTGGAATGGGAGCACTTTGCGCCGATCAAGCGCAGCCGCGAGTTGCTCGAGCTGCTGACCTGGTGCCATCGCAACGGCGTGATCGACAGCAGCACGCGCCTGGCCCTTCATCCCGGCACCAGCGACATGAGCGAGTTCGAGTTGTTCAACTTGCTCGGCAGCCTGCAGCAGTGCATCGCCCTGCCCCTGCCAACCGTTGCAGAAGAGCCGCTGCTGCGCGCCGCGATGCCGAGCGAGGTGCTGATACTGGTCAACGTCGGTGTCGACCCGCTCAAGCATCATCGCGACCTGAACATCCTGATGACCACCGAGCGCACCGATTCGTTGAGTTACGCCGGGGTGCGCGAAAACCTTGTATTGACCCTCGATCAGGTCACGCTCAACAGCTGGAACGAAGTGCTGGTCAACCGCTTCGACGGTCCCCACGCATTGCTCGATTGCCTGCGCGACTACCTCAACAACCTGCCGCGCGGCCCGCAGCAGCCGTCATTGAAAGTGCGCTGCTTCTGCCACAACCGCGCACAGTTCATTGCCCGGCGCGTCGAAGAAGTCATCGATACTGCGCAGACTCTGCTGCTCAGCGAGCTCAATCACCGCTACCTGATTCAGGTGCAACAGCACTATCACGTGCTGGAACTGGTGCCGGGCCAGGTCAATCATGTCGCGCTCGCCACCCTGCCGGCGCTGCTCGATTATCTGGGTGAAGAACAGCCGCGCTATAGCCCGCTGCACCTGGATCCGATGGCGCTGGAGGATCATGACCTCGCGCTGATTCTGCCCATGGGCCAGCCGGAGGCGATTCAGGTGTTCTACCGGATTACCGAACAACAGGCCGAGTTGTACGTGCTGGATGAGTTCAACGCGCTGTGGCAACAGCATCTGCCGTACCACGACGAACAGAGCCTGCTGGTGCCGCTGCAGCGATTCCTGCAATCGATCCAGTACCGGCGAGAAGCACTGTTGCCGATGGACGGCAGCCCGGCGATCAGCCTCGAAACCTTGTATTACCAGTTATTGCCTTCAGGCCCGGGGCGCGCGCGCCGGGTCGAAGCACGGTCGGCGCCGCAAACCCCGGTGAACAAACCGTTCTACGATGTGCAGGCAATCATTGGCAAAGCCGCACCGGGCGAAGTGCAGGTCACCCTGTATTGCAATCAACGAGAATTCAGCGAGCTCGAACATGGCGACCAGCTGTTTAGCGTGGTCGCCCGGGAGATCGTCGAACAGCGCCGCGAAACCGAGCGCTATCGCTGCTACATCACCGACCTGGACCTCTCGGGCCTGCTTGGTGACGGGCAGAGTTCAAGCAATCTGTATTTGCGCTACAAGGCCGACCTGGAGCGCGCCCTGAACGAGGCGCTCGAACAGATCTGAGGCGGGGTCACTCGCGGAAATCACCGCCGTTGGCCGGTTGCGACTCGACTTCCAGCAAAGTCAGTTTCAGGGTCTTGCCACCCGGCGCGGGCCAGTCGATGTGCTGACCGACCTTCAGGCCCAGCAGCGCGCTGCCGACCGGTGCGAGGATCGAGATCTTGCCTTCGTCAGCATTGGCATCCTTGGGATAGACCAGCGTCAGGTGATAATCCTTGCCGCTGCCTTCTTCGCGGCAGTGCACGCGGGAATTCATCGTCACGACATCAGCGGGCACTTCATCGTGGCCGACCAGTGTATCGGCGCGGTCCAGTTCGGTTTGCAGCGCGATCACGCCCGGCGCAGCCTGGTCTTTCTCGTTCAGGTTGTCGATCAGGCGCTCCAGACGTTGTACGTCCAGACGGGTAAGGGTGATGGAAGGTGCGGTCATGATCCGGGCAGACTCCTTTCTTCTGCACACAAAAAAAGCAAAACCCCGCCAAAAAAGACGGGGTTTTCACCAGGCCTCGATGGGTTGAGGCGTGTTCGGACACTATCACAGCTCAAAAAATATACAAGCCACCCACCCGGCACCCCGCTAACCCTGTAGGAGCTGCCGCAGGCTGCGATCTTTGCTTTTAAAGGAGCAAGATCAAAAGATCGCAGCCTGCGGCAGCTCCTACAGGGAGGTGGTTCTGCGCCTGGCGGCCTGGGCAACAATCACCCGGCGGCGTTGATCGTCCGCCGAACGCCATTCACGAATGTCTTCGACATGGCGGAAGCAGCCAAGGCAAACCTTCTGCTCATCCAGCCGGCACACGCCGCTGCACGGTGACGGCACCGCTGGGCTGACGTTGCTGTAGAGCGGCTTGGGTGGGCGCGGGGCAACCTCGGTCACGATCAGATCTCTTCGAAGTCCAGCTCGAGGCCGGTCTGGTCCTGAACGCAACGAGCCAGTACTTCACCGAGCAGTTCTTCAGACTTCTCGCAGCTCCATTTGCCCGACTCTTCGTCGTAGTCGAAATGGAATCCACCGGAACGCGCCGCCAGCCACAGCTGACGCAGCGGCTCCTGGCGACTGATGATCAACTGGCTGCCGTTATCGAACTTGATGGTCATCATGCCGGCCGTGATCTCGATATCGTCGGCATGATCCTCCAGCAACTCTTCCAACGCCTGCTGGGTGGCATCGACCAGATCGTGGAAACGCGCTTCGGACAAACTCATTGTGGCAACCTCAAAAAATGTCGGGTCAGGCTCAAGCGCCGCAAGATACGGACGCTGCCGGCCGATTGCAAAGATTAACGACCAAGCACCATTTCCCATCCAGCGCTCCCGCAGGAATTGCCAGTATCCAGAGAGCCCCGCCGGACGGGAACCCCCTCGCATAGGCAAGCTGCCGGGTGGCCGGTATACTCCGGCGCAATTAACGCATTTTCAAGGATTTCGCCATGAAGCGCCTGATCTCTTCCCTTGCTGCGCTCGTCGCGGTTGCCTGCCTCGTTTCGGCCTGTGGTCAAAAAGGCCCGCTGTACCTGCCGGATGACGATCAGGACCCGGCCGAGCAAGCCCAGTCTTCGCAAAAGCAGCCGTCCAAAGCACACAAGCACGACGTTTACCAATAAGGGATCGCCATGGACGCTTTTAACTACCGTGGCGGGGAGCTGTTCGCGGAAGGTGTGGCGCTGTCCGCCATCGCCGACCGCTTCGGCACGCCCACCTATGTCTACTCGCGTGCGCACATCGAAGCCCAGTATCTGGCCTACGCCGATGCGCTGGCCGGCATGCCGCACCTGGTCTGCTACGCGGTCAAGGCCAACTCCAACCTCGGCGTGCTGAATGTCCTGGCCCGTCTCGGCGCCGGTTTCGACATCGTTTCCCGTGGCGAACTGGAGCGTGTGCTGGCCGCTGGCGGCAGTGCCGACAAGATCGTCTTCTCCGGCGTCGGCAAGACCCGTGACGACATGCGTCGCGCCCTGGAAGTCGGCGTGCACTGCTTCAACGTCGAATCCACCGACGAGCTGGAGCGCCTGCAAGTGGTGGCTGCCGAACTGGGCGTTCGCGCGCCGATCTCGTTGCGCGTCAACCCGGACGTCGATGCCGGCACCCACCCGTACATTTCCACTGGTCTCAAAGAGAACAAGTTCGGCATCGCCATTGCCGACGCCGAAGACGTGTACGTGCGTGCGGCGCACCTGCCGAACCTGGAAGTGATCGGTGTCGACTGCCACATCGGCTCGCAACTGACCAGCCTGCCACCGTTCCTCGATGCCCTCGACCGTCTGCTCGATCTGGTCGATCGCCTCGGCGATTGCGGCATCCACCTGCGCCACATCGATCTCGGTGGCGGCCTGGGCGTGCGTTATCGCGATGAAGAGCCGCCACTGGCCGGCGACTACATCAAGGCTGTGCGCGAGCGTTTGAATGGTCGTGATCTGGCATTGGTGTTCGAGCCGGGCCGCTTCATCGTCGCCAACGCCGGCGTGCTGCTGACCCAGGTCGAATACCTCAAGCACACCGAACACAAGGATTTCGCCATCGTCGACGCGGCGATGAACGATCTGATCCGCCCGGCGCTGTATCAGGCCTGGATGGACGTCACCGCCGTCAAACCGCGTGACTCCGCTGCGCGCAAATACGACATCGTCGGCCCGATCTGCGAAACCGGCGATTTCCTCGCCAAGGATCGTGAGCTGGCGCTGGAAGAAGGCGACCTGCTGGCCGTGCATTCGGCCGGTGCCTATGGCTTTGTGATGAGTTCCAACTACAACACCCGCGGCCGTGCCGCTGAAGTGCTGGTAGACGGTGATCAGGTTTTGGAAGTGCGCCGCCGCGAAACCGTGGCTGAGCTGTTTGCCGGCGAAAGCCTGCTGCCGGAGTAACCCATGCTGCTGCGTTTTACCAAAATGCACGGCCTGGGCAATGACTTCATGGTTCTCGACCTGGTCAGCCAGCACGCGCATATTCAGCCCAAGCACGCCAAGCAATGGGGCGACCGGCACACCGGTATCGGTTTCGACCAGTTGCTGATTGTCGAAGCGCCGAGCAACCCGGACGTGGATTTCCGTTACCGGATCTTCAACTCCGATGGCTCGGAAGTGGAACAGTGCGGCAACGGTGCGCGCTGCTTCGCGCGTTTCGTGCTCGACAAACGCCTGACCGCCAAACGGCAGATTCGCGTCGAGACCAAGGGCGGCATCATCGAGCTGGATGTGCGTAACGACGGCCAGATCGGCGTGAACATGGGCGCACCACGCCTGGTGCCAGCGGACATTCCGTTCGACACACCGGCGCAGGCGTCCAGCTATCAGCTGGAAGTCGACGGCACCACGGTCGAACTGGCCGCCGTGTCGATGGGTAACCCCCATGCGGTGCTGCGCGTGCAGGACATCAATACCGCACCGGTGCATGAACTGGGACCGAAAATCGAACACCATCCGCGCTTTCCGGCACGGGTCAACGTCGGTTTCATCCAGGTCATCGACCGCCACCGCGCGCAATTGCGCGTCTGGGAACGCGGCGCCGGGGAGACCCAGGCCTGCGGCACCGGGGCTTGCGCCGCGGCTGTCGCGGCTATCAGCCAGGGGTGGATGGATTCGCCGCTGTTGATCGACCTGCCCGGCGGGCGTCTGTCCATTGAATGGGCAGGCCCTGGCCAGCCAGTGCTGATGACCGGCCCGGCAGTGCGTGTATACGAAGGACAAGTGCGTCTTTGAGTGAGCAGAAGCCATGACCGATAAGCCTCAGGTACCCGCCCGACAGTCCGACGAATCAGCGTCCGAGAGCCTGGAGGCGGCAGCGGTTGCCGCATACCTGGAGGCTCATCCGGACTTCTTCGTCGAGCACGAAGAACTGCTGCCCGCCTTGCGCATTCCCCACCAGCGCGGTGACACCGTATCGCTGGTCGAACGGCAGATGAGCATTTTGCGCGACCGCAACATCGAGATGCGTCATCGCCTCTCGCATTTGATGGACGTCGCCCGCGACAACGACCGGCTGTTCGACAAGACCCGTCGCCTGATTCTGTCGCTGATGGACGCGGCCAGCCTGGAAGACGTGGTGATCAGTGTCGAAGACAGTCTGCGCCAGGACTTTCAGGTGCCCTTTGTCAGCCTGATCCTGCTCGGCGACAACCCGGTACCGGTTGGCCGCTGGGTGACTCATGCCGACGCGCAAACCGCGATCGGCGGTCTGCTCACCGAAGGCAAGAGCGTCAGCGGCACTCTGCGTGAACATGAGCTGGACTTCCTGTTCGGCGAAGAGCAACGCAAGCAGATCGGCTCCACCGCCGTGGTCGCCGTCAGCCACCAAGGCATCCACGGTATTCTGGCCATCGCCAGCCGTGATCCGCAGCAATACAAAAGCTCAGTCGGCACGCTGTTTCTCAGCTACATCGCCGAAGTCATGGGCCGCGTGCTGCCACGGGTCAACAGCTCCCTGCGCTCGGTACGCTGAACATGGAACGACAACTGGACGCTTACTGCGAACACCTGCGCAGTGAGCGACAGGTGTCGCCGCACACCCTGTCGGCCTACCGCCGCGACCTCGATAAAGTCCTCGGCTGGTGCATCAAGCAGAACATCGGCAGTTGGGCGGCGCTGGATATTCAGCGTCTGCGCAGCCTGATTGCCCGGCTGCATGCTCAGGGACAATCGTCACGCAGTCTTGCCCGATTGCTTTCGGCAGTGCGCGGGCTCTATCACTACCTCAATCGCGAAGGTCTGTGCGAACACGACCCGGCGACCGGCCTGGCGCCGCCGAAAGGCGAACGGCGCTTGCCGAAAACCCTCGACACCGACCGTGCGCTGCAACTGCTGGAAGGTGCGGTCGAGGACGATTTTCTCGCCCGTCGCGATCAAGCGATTCTCGAACTGTTCTACTCCTCGGGCCTGCGCCTGTCCGAACTGACCGGGCTCAACCTCGATCAGCTGGATCTGGCCGACGGCATGGTTCAGGTGCTCGGCAAGGGCAGCAAGACCCGCCTGCTGCCGGTCGGCAAAAAGGCGCGCGAAGCACTGGAGCAATGGCTGCCGCTGCGAGCCATGACCAACCCGGCCGACGATGCCGTGTTCGTCAGCCAACAAGGTCGGCGCCTCGGCCCACGGGCGATTCAGGTGCGGGTGAAACTGGCCGGCGAACGTGAACTGGGGCAGAACCTGCACCCGCACATGCTGCGGCACTCCTTCGCCAGCCACTTGCTGGAATCCTCGCAGGACCTGCGCGCGGTGCAGGAACTGCTCGGCCACTCGGACATCAAGACCACGCAGATCTACACCCACCTGGACTTCCAGCACCTGGCGGCGGTCTACGACAGCGCCCACCCCCGGGCCAAACGCAGCAAAGGCGACGATTCATGAACATCCAGTTGATCACCTTCGACCTCGACGACACCCTGTGGGACACCGCCCCGGTGATCGTCAGCGCCGAAGCGGTATTGCGCGAATGGCTGAGCGAACACGCACCGAACCTGGGCGCGGTGCCGGTGGAGCATCTGTGGGCGATTCGCGAACGGGTGCTTAACCGCGAACCGGGCCTCAAGCACCGCATCAGCGCGCTGCGCCGGCGGGTGCTGTTCCACGCACTGGAAGACGCCGGGTACGCCCACGGCGAGGCTTCGGATCTGGCCGACAAAAGTTTTGAAGTGTTCCTGCAGGCACGGCACCAGATCTCGGTATTTCCCGAGGTCGAACCCACCCTGGAAATCCTCGCCAACCACTACGCTCTCGGCGTGGTCACTAATGGCAATGCCGACGTACGCCGCCTCGGGCTCGCCGATTACTTCAAGTTTGCGTTGTGCGCCGAAGACATCGGTATCGCCAAGCCGGATGCGCGGCTGTTCCACGAGGCGTTGCAGCGCGGTGGCGTGAGTGCGGAAGCAGCCGTGCACATTGGCGATCATCCGGGCGACGACATTGCCGGGGCGCAGCAGGCGGGCATGCGCGCGATCTGGTTCAACCCGGCGGGCAAGGTCTGGGAAGCGGAGCGGCTGCCGGATGCCGAGATTCGTAGCCTGACTGATTTGCCGGCAGTTCTCGCACGTTGGAATGCCACCGCCTACTGACACACAACCGCTTTTTTGTGGCGAGGGGATTTATCCCCGATCGGTTGCGCAGCAGCCGTGAAGTCATCTTGCGCGGTGTGTCAGGACTGTGGGGCGTGCTGCATCAGGGGCCGCTTCGCGACCCATCGGGGATAAATCCCCTCACCACAAGGCTCACCCCTGCAAGGGATCGCGGCGAGTCTGGAGTATTTGTTCCAGGCATGAAAAAGCCCGCAGCGACGGCGGGCTTTTTCAGCAAGCAAGTGACACGCCTCAGATAGGGCGGCTGCCGTACTTGTTGTCCGGCTTCTTGGGCGGATCGGCGACCACGTTGGCCTCCACTTCCTGCACCTTGCCGCCGCGCGCAAGGAATTCTTCCATGGCCTTGGCCAGGGCGTCGCGCTCCTTGTTCTTGGCTTCGATGCTCGGCAACTCGTCTACCGACACCGCAGCCTTGGCTTTGCCTTTGGCAGCCGGGGCCGGCGTATCGTCACCGCCATCGTCTTCAGCAACGTCTTCCGCTGCTGCTTCCAGACCGTCCTCGGCCTCGTCTTCGTCGCCTACTTCGAGGTCGTCGTTTTCCAGATCATCGTCGCTCATGTTCTACCTCATGACTTGCGAAAAGCAGATTAGTTATAGACCAGCTTTGGCGACTGTCGAAAGTCGCCGGAAAAAAATCGGTAACCGCTGGTGACCAGCGGTTTACGCCCCTTCACCGTGCAAGGTGGCGAGGACTTTACGGGCACCGCCATGATCACGGTGCTCGCCCAGATAAACGCCTTGCCAGGTTCCCAGAGCCAGACGTCCCGCCGATACCGGCAGACTGATCTGGCAGCCAAGCACGCTGGCCTTGAAGTGCGCCGGGAGGTCGTCCAGGCCTTCGTCGTTATGCTCATAGCCGTCTGTTCCTTGTGGGATCAGACGATTGAAAAATCGTTCGAAGTCGCGACGGACCGCCGGATCGGCGTTCTCGTTGATGGTCAACGACGCCGAGGTATGCTGCAGCCACAAATGCAACAGACCGACCCGGCACGCCTTGAGTTCAGGCAGGCCGGCGAGTAACTCGTCCGTTACCAGATGAAAGCCCCGGGGCCGTGCCCGCAGAGTTATCAGAGTCTGTTGCCACATACAGTTCTCCGCACGTTCGGGGCGCATTCTAGCGCGCTCTGGGAAAAAACAAAGGCCCTAATATTCCTGCAATGATGTAAGCCATTGGCCGCAGAAAAATGCCCATCGTAAACACGACGAAAGCCGTACGAAAAATCCTTCCAGCTGCTCTCTCAATGACAAATCCAGGACAAAAAAATGCCCGGCAAGCCGGGCAAGTTTTTTCGATGCGCGTACTTACAGGTTGTAGCCGCGTTCGTTGTGTTGTGCCAGGTCCAGGCCAACCGATTCTTCTTCCTCGGTCACACGCAGACCCATCACGGCGTCCAGCACCTTGAGGATGATGAAGGTGACAATCGCGGTGTAGATCACTGTGAAGCCGACGCCTTTGCACTGAATCCACACTTGCGCCGCGATGTCGGTCACGGTGCCGAAGCCGCCCAGCGACGGTGCAGCGAATACACCGGTCAGGATCGCACCGAGGATACCGCCGATACCGTGCACGCCGAATGCGTCCAGGGAGTCGTCATAACCAAGCTTGCGTTTCAGGGTGGTGGCGCAGAAGAAGCACACCATACCCGCCGCCAGACCGATCACCAGTGCGCCCATCGGGCCCACGGTGCCTGCAGCCGGGGTGATTGCCACCAGACCGGCAACCACACCCGAGGCGATGCCCAGCGCACTTGGCTTGCCGTGGGTGATCCACTCGGCAAACATCCAGCCCAGTGCGGCAGCTGCGGTTGCAATCTGAGTGACCAGCATCGCCATGCCGGCGGTGCCGTTGGCAGCAGCGGCGGAACCGGCGTTGAAACCGAACCAGCCGACCCACAGCATCGCTGCACCCATCAGGGTGTAACCGAGGTTATGCGGCGCCATCGGGGTAGTCGGGAAGCCTTTACGCTTGCCCAATACCAGGCAGGCGATCAGACCGGCCACACCGGCGTTGATGTGCACCACCGTGCCACCCGCGAAGTCGAGTACACCCCAGTCCCACATCAGGCCGCCGTTACCGGACCAGACCATGTGCGCGATCGGTGCATAGACCAGGGTGAACCAGATGCCCATGAAGATCAGCATCGCGGAAAACTTCATCCGCTCGGCGAACGCACCGACGATCAGCGCCGGGGTAATGATCGCGAAGGTCATCTGGAAGGTGATGAACACCGCCTCAGGGAACAGCGCCGCCGGGCCGGTCAGGCTCGAAGGCGTGACACCGGCGAGGAACGCCTTGCCCATGCCGCCGAAGAACGAGTTGAAGTTGACGACGCCCTGCTCCATGCCGGTGGTGTCGAACGCAATGCTGTAGCCATAAATGACCCACAGGATGCTGATCAGACCGGTAATGGCGAAGCATTGCATCATCACGGAAAGAATGTTTTTCGAGCGGACCATGCCGCCGTAGAACAGCGCCAGGCCCGGGATGGTCATGAACAGCACGAGGGCTGTCGAGGTGAGCATCCAGGCGGTATCGCCGGAATTGAGGACCGGGGCCGCCACTTCGTCTGCCGCCATTGCAAGGCCGGGCATTACGATGGACAACAGGGCTCCTAGCCCTGCGAATTTACGCAGAGTCATATTGTTTTCTCCTGGGGCGTTGGGTTTGTGGCGGCGCTTAGATCGCGTCGGTATCGGTTTCGCCGGTACGGATGCGAATCGCCTGTTCCAGATTGACCACGAAGATCTTGCCGTCACCGATCTTGCCGGTGTTGGCCGCTTTGGTTATCGCCTCGATAACCCGATCCAGATCCTTGTCGTCGATGGCCACGTCGATTTTCACCTTGGGCAGAAAATCGACCACATATTCCGCGCCGCGATACAGCTCGGTGTGACCCTTCTGCCGGCCGAAGCCTTTGACTTCAGTAACGGTAATGCCCTGCACGCCGATTTCGGACAGCGACTCGCGCACGTCGTCCAACTTGAACGGCTTGATGATGGCAGTGACTAGCTTCATGAAACTCTCTCCCGAATTGGTGGACTTGCCCCAGGAAAACAAACCCGACTCAAGTCTAAGCGCAGTGCCTGGCTTTGTAACGCATCGTCGGCCTTGCCTGCCCGACTGACGCCAGCTAACCGCTGCCGGCGAAACTCCCCGCTCCGCCTGCCGCACTGCATTCGTCACAGCGACTGCATCAGTGCATGGGTCACTACCGACTAAGCAGAAAGCTTGCCATCTCGCCAAATTCCTCTGATTTCAATCCCTTGGCCGCTGTCACAGGCGTTTGCACGAAAAACGCCCGACGGTTACGCACAACAACGGTGCGTTGCCGTCCGTCCGCTTGCGCGAAAAGCGTGCATCCGTGCCTGCGTCAATGACTATAGACACTGCGTGATACACTGCGCGCCACTGTTTACAGGACACATTCCATGCTCGCGCCCAAAGACTTCCTCGACGCCCTGAGCGGCACTGCCTCCCGCCTGTTCAGCGGCGACACCCCGCTGCCAAAAGCCGAAATCGAAAGCCAGTTCAAGATGCTGCTGCAAAGTGCTTTCAGCAAACTGGATCTGGTGAGCCGTGAAGAATTCGATAGCCAGATGGTCGTCCTGGCTCGAACTCGCGCCCGCCTTGAAAGCCTTGAAGCCAAAGTCGCAGAACTGGAAGCCAGGCTGACGCCGCCGGCCGAGTAAGACTGCAGCCGCTGGGCCGAGACGCCTTCAAGTTTGCGAGTAGACATTAAACCGCCCCCGCCGAGGCAGGAGCGGTTTCCGTCAGATCAATCCTCTACAACGAACTATTCCAACGGTCTCGCAGAAACTCGTACAGGCGAAAAGCCCATAACGCGATTCTGACGAGGCGCCACATATGTTTAAGAAACTTAGACATACTTTGGCCCTCCTTGCGTGGGGCCAAACCTCCGATGCACTTTCCGGCGTACGAACATCTTCGGGACTACACACGAGTGTGTCCGCCAAGGCGGCCGGGTGTGGGTTCCCCAAAAACAGCACCGGCACGGGTCTCATACCGTGTCGAGGAACATGAAATCTTTAGCTCCCGACCACACTTCACGAAAACTCGAGGAGTGGGCATCGTCGCCGGGGATGTTATGCCGGTAGTTCGAAGGGGACTTAAACAAGTTGTATCAAGTGATTAAGCAATGTTTCACACCTTAATGAGTCAATCATTTCAAGGTGATATTGACTTTGGACAAATGATGTCGGTGCTTGCGTCAACGTGAAAACGTGCATAACCTGCACATACACGAGTGTGTCCGCAAAGGATACGCAGGCCTTGGCCTCACCGAAGCCTGCAAACTGAAAACCGTCTACTCAAGGCGGTTTTTTTTCGCCTCGAAATTGGTTGACCTCCTCCCGCAACATCCAGTGAAAGTTCGCGCGCGCCAGCTCCCCTTTCCCCGACTACCCTTCAAAAACCCGCAGGAAGCGGCCCCCGATTCAGCTCAAGGAACGACCATGTCCCTGTCCATCGTCCACAGTCGCGCCCAGATAGGCGTGGATGCACCCGCCGTTACCGTCGAAGTTCATCTGGCCAACGGCCTGCCGTCACTGACCATGGTCGGCCTGCCCGAGGCGGCGGTGAAGGAGAGCAAGGATCGGGTGCGCAGCGCGATCATCAATTCCGGGCTGCAGTTTCCGGCGCGGCGGATCACCCTGAATCTGGCGCCGGCGGATTTGCCCAAGGACGGCGGGCGGTTCGATCTGGCGATTGCCTTGGGGATTCTGTCGGCAAGTGTGCAGGTGCCGTGTCTCACGCTGGATGAGGTGGAATGCCTCGGTGAACTGGCGCTGTCCGGCGCGGTGCGGCCGGTGCGCGGGGTGTTGCCAGCGGCGCTGGCGGCGCGCAAGGCCGGGCGGGCCCTGGTGGTGCCGCGGGCGAATGCCGAGGAGGCCTGTCTGGCTTCTGGCCTGAAAGTGTTTGCGGTGGATCATCTGCTGGAAGCCGTGGCGCATTTCAACGGACATACTCCGGTCGAGCCTTATGTCTCGGACGGGCTGATCCACGCGGCGAAACCTTATCCCGACCTCAACGAAGTGCAAGGGCAGATGGCCGCCAAACGGGCGCTGCTGATTGCCGCGGCAGGCGCGCACAACCTGTTGTTCAGCGGGCCGCCGGGCACTGGCAAAACGTTATTGGCGAGTCGCCTGCCAGGCCTGCTGCCGCCCCTGTCCGAGTGCGAAGCGCTGGAAGTGGCGGCGATTCAATCGGTCGCCAGCGGCGTGCCGCTGACTCATTGGCCGCAGCGTCCATTCCGTCAACCGCACCATTCTGCATCGGGGCCGGCGCTGGTCGGTGGCAACTGTGACATTTGACAATAAATGCAACTGATTGGAAATTGATGCAACTCACATGTGATGCGGATCTTTAAGTGTTTATGCTTCAAAGCCAAGTATTGCGGGTGTTTCTCAACATACTCTCGTGCGGCTCGGCGTTTTAAACTCTAGCCACCCACTCGTCACCGGTATTGAACCGTAAACGTGCAGACCTTTCTACCGTCCATACTTGGAGGGTCATGTCATGTATGAAGACAGAAAAGCACAGGCACTGGAAACCTGGCAGCGACTATTCACTCATCCTGAAATTCGAATGAGCGCTCCTGAGCAATACGATGAATTACTGCGCCTTGCCGAGGAGTATTGCGAAGAGGGGTTCATCACCAAAGAGGAGCGCAGATCGATGATTGAGAAAGCGACGGCAAATTATCGGCGGGCAGTTGAAGGCATGGGCCAAGGAACCTAGGGGTGTTCTGGTTTATGACGACGGTAGCCTGCTGCAAGTATAAAGCCTGTCATCCAATGGTGAGGACAGGCTTCACTCCAAGAGTCACGGCTTAAGTTTTGGCACTATCAGCGGCCAGCAGGATAAGGGTTACCGTTAAGCGACTGGGACCATTGGCGGAGTCTCATTCACGTCGGCCAGTGGTACGTCGCTGCTGCCAGGTGTCAGGATAACCTTGCGACAGTTTTCCTGTTTCTTGTCGAAGATCCGGTAACCTTCCGCTGCCTGTTCCAGCGACAGCCTGTGGGTGATGATGGCCTCGGGTTGCAACCGACCCGTCTCAATGTGTTCCAACAGCTCAGGCAAGAACCGCTGCACATGAGTCTGACCCATTTTGAACGTCAGGCCCTTGTCGAACGCATCGCCGAATAGAAAACCGTGAATGAACCCTGAGTACACGCCGGGCACACTCACCACGCCGCCGCGCCGTACCGCGGCGATGCACTGGCGCAGTGCTTTGCCGCTACTGCCTTCCAGCTTGAGAGTGGCGAGTACTGTTTCGGTGGTGCTGCCCTTGGCTTCGAACCCCACGGCGTCGATCACCCCGTCCACCCCCCTGCTACCCGGAGTCTGCCGGATGATGGTGTCGGCCGGATCATCATCGTCATCAAAGTTGATCGGGATAACACCGTAAGTACGCTGCGCATACTCAAGGCGATACGCATGATGATCGACCATGAAGATGCGCTCGGCACCGAGCATGCGGGCGCAGGCGGCGCTCAGCAGTCCCACCGGGCCAGCGCCGTAGATGGCCACACTTGAACCTTGACCGATATTTGCATTGAGAACCGCCTGCCAGGCGGTTGGCAGGATATCGGAGAGAAACAGCACCTTCTCATCCGCCAGCGTGCCTGGAACCTTAAATGGCCCAGTGTTGGCTTTAGGCACCCTAACCAGTTCAGCCTGACCTCCCGGAATGCCGCCATACATTCGGCTATAACCGAACAGTGCCGCCGGCGGCGGAATCCGTTTTTTGTTCATCGCCGCGCCCGGGCCGGTATTCGTCGTCTCACACGCGGCGTAAAGCTCCTGTTGGCAAAAGAAACAATCACCACAGGCGATGACAAACGGAATCACCACCCGATCACCGCGCTGGACCGCAGTCACGCCAGAACCGGTCTCCTCGACGATGCCCATGAACTCGTGACCGAAGATATCGCCATGCTCGACGGTGGGAATCTTGCCGCGATACAGGTGCAAATCAGAACCACAGATGGCTGTGGCGGTGACGCGCAGAATAATGTCGTCCGGCGCTTCTAGTACCGGATCCGGCACGCTCTCGACTCTGACGTCATGGGCGCCGTGATAGGTCATTGCTCGCATGGTGATGTCCTCGTACGTTCAATAAAAGACGTTGGTCTTCATACCGAAGGACTCGGGCACACTGGAGTTCAGTAAGCTTTCTGAAAGTCAGATCAGCGGACGATAACGAAGGAATTCAGGACGCAAGTCCGATTTAAACGGTAATCCGATCATTCGACATAGACATCTACCGGGTGGTGACTTTCATCGCATGGATTCCAACCGGCATGATTTGAACCAAAAGCCACAGAAGCTGCCAAAATCATTCGCTTAACGTACCGAATAAAAATCACCTCCCCCGCCATCCGACCCCATAGTACTGATAGATCGCAGCACGTGTTTTCTGAATACTCTCTTAACGGGTAGCTATTGTAATGGTCTGCATGACCGCAACCCGCGCTATCTACAATGCCGAAAATGCCAAAAGACCTTAGATACTCTCGGGATGACGCGCATGAACCTGCGATACCGCAACAACATAAAAGTGATGGGTGAAGGTCCTTCGACACTGATCTTTTCCCACGGTTTTGGCTGTGACCAGAGCATGTGGCGCTATTTGGTCGACCACTTCACGTCTCGTTTTAAGATTGTCCTTTATGACCTTGTCGGGTCGGGGCAGTCAGATATCGGCGCGTATGATCGGGAAAAATACAGTTCCTTGATGGGATACGCCCATGATCTGGGTGAAATCGTCGATCATTTTGCCACTGGTGAAGTAATTCTGGTCGGCCACTCTGTTAGCGCCATGATAGGTGTCCTACTGGACCGCCTATGCCCTGGAAAAATTGCGGCGCATGTGATGATTGGCCCTTCACCCTGCTACATTGACTCCGATGACTATGTGGGGGGATTCAAACTCGAAGACATCCAGTCCTTGCTCGACACGCTGGACAGCAACTACCTTGGCTGGTCCAGCAATATGGCACCGGTAATCATGGGCGCGCCCGGGCAACCTGCACTGGGAGAAGAACTGACCAATAGCTTCTGCCGTACCGACCCTGAGATCGCCAAGCAATTCGCACGCGTGACGTTCATGTCAGACAATCGCAAGGACGTTGCGGGATTGGTCACACCAACCTTGATTCTGCAATCCACCGACGATTTCATCGCTCCCATCGCCGTAGGTGAATATCTGCATGCTGTACTTCCCAACAGCACACTCAGCTTGGTGGCTAACGTTGGTCATTGCCCACACATGAGCGCACCGAGTGCCTGTTCGGAAGCCATGGACAGCTTCCTGACGCTGAGGGCAGGTGCGGATGTCGACTGACGCACCGCCAGGTCCCGACTCGCAGACACTATTTGAAGGCGCGCCTTGCGGCCTCGTGGTTACGCAAGAGGACGGGACGATTTTGCTCGCCAACCTGACATTTTGCTGTTGGATCGGCTTCGACGCCTGCTCTTTGATCGGGCGGCGTTTCCAAGACCTGTTGACAATAGGCGGCCGTATATTTCACCAAACCCATTGGGCGCCGCTGATGCGTATGCAAGGCTCAGTAGCCGAGGTGAAGCTCGATCTGGTCCACAAGGACAAACATTGCGTCACAATGCTGCTTAACGGTGTAAGGCGCGAAAATGCCGATGGTGCTTTTTTTGAACTGGCACTATTCACGATAAGCGATCGCGACAAATATGAGCGCGAACTACTCAGCTCCCGAAAAGTCGCCGAAGGTCTACTGCACGAGAAAACCGTTGCGGAAACTGCGCTTCAGCTTGCTCAAAGCGAGTTGAAAATAGCCTACGAAAAGGCCGAACGTCGTGCCTCATTCGCCGAGCAGATGGTTGCTATCGTCAGCCATGACCTGAAAACACCGCTGACTGCGATAAAAATGGCGTCTGACATGTTAACCAGAGACGAACTGTCTGCTAAGCAATTCAAAATGCTCGGCCATATCAGCCAGTCAGCTGGCCGCGCTGAACGAATGATTGCCGATCTGTTGGACTTTACCTTGGCCCGGGTCGGCCGAGGAATAGCAGTAACGCCGGCCCCGGTTGATCTGCATACTTTAGTCAGCCTGAGTGTCGATGAATTGCGCGTCGCTTTTCCCGCTGCAAATTTGCAGCATCAATGCAATGGATCGGGTATCGCATACATTGATGCAGATCGGGTACAGCAAGTTATTGGCAACCTGGTTGCTAACAGCGTTGCTTATGGAGATTTGAAGCAGCCGATCATCATCACTTCATCTTGTGAAGAGCATCAAACCATTGTGTCCGTTCGCAACCAGGGCGCGATTATCCCTGAGTCATTGATGGCGACTCTATTCGAACCCATGATCCGCGGCACCAACGACCGTAACGCACGCAGCGTAGGGCTTGGATTGTTCATCGTGAGGGAAATCGCCCGGTCACATGGAGGGAACGTCACGGTGCGTTCCAACACCGAAGAAGGCACAACGTTTGAAGTCTTTTTTCCACAAATTCAGTCTTAGAAACCCGCAATTTTTCAGCTTTTTGTTCCCACACGTACCTTGCCGCTGAAGACTCTGAATCCATAGGTGTTGTAGATCAACGTCACCGGTATCAACACGGCAAAGCCGACGAGCATGAAGACCTGGCTATTGGGCTTTGAGGTGGCGGCTTGTAGCGTCAGACCCGGGGGAATGATCAGCGGGTAAAGCGCGACGAGCATCAAGGCGAACGCCAGTACGAATACACCCAGGGCGCAGAACAGCGGTACCCAGTCAAAACGACTGCGAAACCCTGATCGGAATACCGCCAGCAAAGCCATCAGAATCAAAACCGCGGGTACCCACACCACCGGCGCCGTCAGCCGCTGCGAGTACTGATCGTGCAAGGTGGTGGTCCAAGCGACTAAAACCAGCAGAAGCCCTGCCGTGCCCCAAGCCAGCTGCTTCGCCTGACGCGCAGAACGGTGCTGCAGTTCATCAACGGTTCGCCAATACAGCCAGCAAGCGCCCAGCCAGGTATAGCCCAGCACGAGTACGAGGCCGCAAAATAGCGGAAAGGGTTCGAGCCACTCGCGGCCATCGCCACTGTACTGACTGCCCAGATGGGGGACGCCTTTGACCAGGGTGCCGAGCACAATACCTTGAATCAGTCCCGTGCACAGGGAGCCACACAGCAACACTCCGTCGATCAGCCGTTTAACGCGCTCGCTGGGCGCGTGATCACGAAATTCAAGCGCCATTGCACGCAGTATCAATGCCAGAAACATGGCGATAAATGGCACGTACAGCGCGGGGAGCAGAATGGCGTAGGCCAGCGGAAACAAAGCCAGAAGCCCGCCGCCACCGAGAACGAGCCAGGTTTCGTTGGCATCCCAAATCGGCAGGATGGTCACAGCCATGGCGCGTCGATTGCGGCTGCTATGCGTCAGGCCCAGCAGTATGCCGACACCCAGATCGGTTCCGTCGAGCAACACATAGTTCATCACCGAGAATGCCAGAGCTGCTGCACACAACAGGGTCAGCCAGTCAGTGTCCATCGACTCGTTTCCTCAAGACCGTCCGGTTTCGTCAGGCAGTGTTGGTTGCGGACCCGGCTCGCCACGGCGCGGTGGCTCACGTAGCAAACGCATCAGCACCCACAAGCCGATGCCGAATACCAGCAGATAGAACAGCAGAATTCCCCACGTAGAAGTCACCACCTGCTCGCGTGAGACCCGTGACACGCTGTCGGCCGTGCGCAGTAGCCCGTAGACGGTAAAGGGCTGACGCCCGACCTCAGTGACGATCCAACCACTGAGCATCGCTACAAATCCCGTTGGGGCCATCAGCACACAGCTCCATAACCACCCGCGTGCAATGTACAGACGCTTACGAAAGCGAAGAACGAGGCTGGCGATGCCTTGCGCCAACATCATCAACCCCAGCCCGACCATCAGGCGAAATGCGAAAAATACTGGCGGCACCGGCGGAATGTCCTCAGGCGCGAACTCGTCCAGTGCGGCGATGGTGCCGCTCAGGTCGTGACGAAGGTAAAGCGAGCCGATCCGCGGAATAGCCACTTCCCAGTGATTGCGTCTTTCGGACATATCCGGCCAGCCGAATAGGCGCAGCGGTTCACCCGCACCTGCGGGTGGACGCGTCCACGAACCTTCAATGGCGGCTACCTTCTGCGGTTGAACCTTCAAAGTGTGTTCGCCATGTAGGTCGCCGACCACAATTTGCGCGGGAGTTAGAGCCACGACCGTCCAAAAGGCCATGGACAATTGCAGGCGTGCGCGGGGATTGTGCGAGCTTTTGAGCAACTGCCAGGCACTGGCGCCGGCCACCAGCGTTGCCGAACCCAGCAGCGCGGCCAATGTCATATGCGCCAGGCGATAGGGGAACGAGGGATTGAAAATGATCGCCCACCAGTCTTCGGCCAGAAAGCGCCCCTCCCCTGACATCGAATAGCCTGCGGGTGTGTGCATCCAGGAGTTGGCCGACAGTATCCAAAATGCGCTGATCAACGAACCCATGGCTACGGCACCAGTTGCGAAGAAATGCAGTCGTGGGCCGACCTTCTTCAATCCGAAAAGCATGATGCCCAAGAACCCGGCCTCGAGGAAAAACGCCGCCAACACTTCGTAGAACATCAACGGTCCAAGAATATCGCCCGCCTGTACCACCAGACGCGACCAGTTCAGCCCAAACTGATATTCCAGAATCAGCCCTGACGCCGTACCCACCGCCACATTAAGGGCGAATATCTTGAGCCAGTAGTGATAGACATCCAGATAGACTTCGCGACCGGTCTTGAGCCACAACGCCTCGAGTACCAGTAGAAAATTCGACAGACCGATGGTGAACGCCGCCAGCACGATGTGAAAACTGATGGTGGTCGCGAACTGGGCACGCGCCGCCGTGAGGACTGAGTCGAGGGCTTCCACGTATGACTCCCGGCTTGTGATCAGACGATTAGGTTGCTTAACACTTCTGTGAGCGCTTGCCGCTATGGCGTTTCGCTTTCTCACTCGAGAATTGGAACGTTTCCACTCAATGGTTGAGCCGACCTAATCATCATAGTTGCGTCTACCAACAGTGATAGCGCACCCATTTGTCGTTTTGTAGGCAGGCGAGGAGCACTGCTGTGGTACCTGTGGCGAGCAGATACCGAGGATGCTTTTCAGGGAGCACGCTTGAAGTGTTTTTTGCGCTCGCTTGTTCGCCTTTCAGTCAGCGATCACGCTCATGTTTCGGCCGCTGGTCTTGGCAATGTAAAGCGCTTTATCAGCAGCACCAATCAGATCGTCCGGGGTGTCCTCAGTTCTTGGGCTACAGGCGCTTACACCGATGCTGACCGTCACTATCCCCTGCTCGCTGTCTTTGTGTGCAATCTGCGCTTGTTCTACTGCGTTGCGGATCTTTTGCGCGACGATAAAAGCCCCAACGTAATCGGTTGCCGGCAGAACAACTGCGAACTCCTCGCCGCCAAATCGTGCAGCGAGATCGCCTGGTCTCTTAATGTTTTCAAGGATGATCCCACTTAGCCTGCGTAGACACTCGTCACCGACCAAGTGGCCATACCGATCATTGAAACGCTTGAAGTGATCGACGTCGATCATCAGCAAGGCCAGGGTGGTGTGACTACGTTTGGCCCTTCCCATCTCAGCCTGCGTGAACAAGTCGAACTGGCGACGGTTTGCGAGCCCGGTCAGTGCGTCTTCCAAGGCGAGCAGTTCCAGGGTTCGATTCACATCAAGCAGCTTGTCTTGAGCGCCCAGTAATTCGTTTTGAATTCGGTTCTGTTGTTTCATCAACCGGATGAAGCGATAACCGATCCCACCCAAAACGCTCATCAGCAAAATTACGATGGCGGAGCTCATCAATGTTTCCTGCCACCAGCTTGCCAATACCTCCTCTTTATTCATGGCTGAAAACACCACGAGAGGATACCCACTGACCCGTCGAAACCCGACGACGCGTTCTACACCATCTACGTATGATCTGACCGTGGCCGTTCCAGATGGCCCCTTTGGTAGCAACTGGGTGAATAGCGGGCCGTCCGCAACACTGCTGCCAATGATCGCATCGTTAAAGGGGCGTCGGATGATGATTCTGGCGTCGGAGGAAATCAGGTTGATAACGCCATTACTGCCAATATCGATGCTGTTGTAGAGCTTGAGAAAGTGATCAAGATAGATAGTTGCCAATGCCACGCCGGCAAAACTGCCATCAGGGTTGTTGATCCTGCGCGACACCGGCAGGACCCAATCGCCCGTTGAGCGACTTTTGATGGACAGCCCTACATGCGGGCCTCGGTCAGGATGATCGCGATGGTAGATAAAATACTCACGATCGGCGTTATTTGCGTTCGGCGGCAGGATGCCGCTCGAGTCCGCTATCCAGGCGCCGTTCTGGTCATAGATAAATAACCCATGCAACTGTGGCAGCTCGTTTCGCTGTGCATTGAGAAGACGTAGTAGGAGAGGTAACTGCTCCGGGCTCATTCCTTCCGTTTCAATTCGATCGACCAAGCTGAACAGCACGGTGTCGGCTTGTTTGATGGATGCCTGAGCTTGTGACGCCAGGGTTTGCGCGAGGTTGGCCATTGACACTTCCTTGTCGTGCAACCGGTAGTCACGCGAATTCCAGCCCTCCCAGATGGCAACCACCACTAGCGAAAGGCAAACTGCCAGGAGAAAGCCGATCGCTGCGCGAACCTTGTCTTTCGTCACCCCGTGCTCAGACGTGGTGAGCTCTGCTTCCTTAACTTTTGCAAGACCAGCTGCGAAAGACTCGTGAGGCATAATTTGCCCTTTATGATATTGAGCGGCGAGACATTCCCTTAGCTCGTTTTGACTCAATGTGCACCCGCAGGCGCCCGACACCATTCGACCATACTCCAAGAAAATTGGGTGAACTGGCAAGGGAGGGCATCAAGATCCCATGGATTAGGGGGTCTAGGTCTCAGACGAATTGTGGCACGCTGATTTTTTCTCATCCGGGAACATGTCGTAGATCTAAGTCTCCAATGCCGCGGCGGTCGACTGGTGGGTATTAATTCCTGGACGATTCAGTTCCGGTACTACACTGACGGACGTGAATTTTCTTTTGAACTCTGCAGACGTTAAGGATCCGGAGATTGAAGCTCACTTGGGAAGGTCTACTGCCAATTTCTGGCAAAGTCATCGTGATTGAAGACGATCCGACGCTTCGTATGCTCATGGGCGATATCCTGAAGGAAATCGGCGCACAGTCCCTAGCCTTTGAGACAGCTGACGATGCTTTGACATATTTGCTTGAGGCGCATGTGCCGTGCCCTCTGGTGGTGGTGGATCATGCATTACCGGGACAGATTCAGGGTGCTGAATTTATCGAGATGGTGAAGGGCAAGTGGCCTTCCACGGGATCCATCCTAATCTCTGGCTATTTGCTGGAGCCATCAACTATCCCCCGTTCGACCCAGTACCTGCAAAAGCCGTGGTCATTGGATGACTTTGTCGTGGCGGTGGCAGCGGTTTTACAGCCAGGCTATCCGTTGCGTAAAAACTGACTCGCTGCGCTTCGGTGATCGCGCGGATTGCCGAGCTTCTTCAATGGCTTTACACAGATCACCCATCGCGGCTGGTAGTGCTAATCATGGTAGTCAGCGCCGGCGACGGCACGAAGATAAGCCTGATCGGCCTCAATACGCAGCTCACGCCATTCCTGCCAGGTCACGACGCCCAACCGATCCATTTCATCAGCTAGACGCAAAAGTTCGTCGTGGTAAGCATCCGGGCAGTCCATTCGCAGCGTGCAATCATCCATTGCGCTATGCCAGCGATCGTAGGCACGTAGCTTGGCCTCTTGCTCTGGAGAGAAAAGGATTTTGCAGCTGTTCATGGTGATGACTCTGCGACATGGTTTGCCAGTTGAGCCAACTGCTTTGAAGACAGTTCAGAGGAGCCGACCAGAGGACAAATACCTCTCGAAGGGAGCGCTTTGCACCAAGGTGTATTGACAGCCACATTCCTACATATTTTTTTGGAATTTTTCGGCAGCGCATCGCTCCTTTGCATATGAGCAAAAGGAGGGCCTCATGAATCGCACTGATCTGTACGTCATTGAATATCGGCTTCACGGGAAGCCAAAGTCGTTCGTCATTCGATCGCCCAAAATGCGAAACGCGGATGCTTGGCATTGGGCATGTTGCGACGCGGATTTGGCGCCTATCCCAAAACCGGGGAAGGCTCCGCTCAAGGTGTTCAGCAAGCCTATGGCTGAGAGGTTCGGCGTGACAGATGTGAGATGGCGGGAAACCACCAAAGTAGCGTGGACGGAGGCAGTTTCAATATGACCCAAGACACAACGCAATCAGCGGTATCATCGACCGACGATGAGCTAGCGCGAAATGCAGCTCTTTTCCTCGAGGCGGACCGGCTGGAGGCGCATGCCTACAGCATGCTTGAGGGCGACTCTACCAGTGCAGTGTCCTGGGAGCGCTTTACTGAAGCGAAAGCGCAGGCCGATGCTAAGCGTATCGAAGCGCAGCAGGATCTCCTGCGCATTCGCGGTCAACTCATAAATTCTCCGGGGACGTGAGCATGTACATGGGGCCTCAAGGTTAACCGAACGGCTTCGTGAGCTGGATGAGCACCGACCAGAAACCCAGCAGGATCCAGAACGTTGCAAAAATCCAAGGGGTGCGCACCGAGAACAACAGCGCCTTTCGGTACCCCTTATGGGTGGACTCTCGCTCGCAAAACAGCGGTGATTCATCGTAAGCCATGCCCATCACCGGCTCGCTCCTCAATAGCTCGCTCTGCTTGTAGTACCAATGATCGATGATGTCGTAGGCCGCCCGAATGCCGGGCCATGCGTTGAGCGTGCTGAGTAATCCCAACAGCGCGAGAAAGGGAGGCACGATCAGCGTGAAGAGCTTGCCCCACTCAGGGTTGAGATTCCCCATGCAGGACGCGAACGCGATGACCAGAAAGGATTGCGCCGCCAGATAGGCGTCAGTCCGGTTGGCCAGGATCGAGGTCTCGTAATGAATTTCGCGACGATAAAATTCCAACCGTTCTTTGGGCGATCCGAACATCTTGGCGTTGTGTTCGGTCAACTCGGCCTCGCTGGTCGGTGAAGTCAGGATTCTTGGCAACGCGTTTACCTCAGAAATGACCTGCAACGATGATCATCTATTTTTGTGTTCCAGTGGGATGGCCCATAAAGGTCCAGAAGCAGGGCAACCGCTGCACCGGCGATCCATAAAGTATCCGGCTTGGATAAGGCGAGGTCAGCTTGGCTAAAAGAACGCCACGGTAACGAAAGTCGCCGTGGCGTTCTTACCGCCTCAATTTGAATCTTTATTTTTTCTCGAGGGTCGCAGCCTGGTTACCGCCTTGCTCCGCGATCTTCGACAGCTTCTCGTCGGCGCCTTTCTCCTCAGCCAGGGTGGCCTCCAGCAATGCAGCGGCATCGTCGAGTTTCAGGTGCTTGGCCATCGCGATCAGCGTGCCGTAACTGGCGATTTCGTAGTGCTCGACCTTTTGCGCAGCGCCGATCAGTGCTGCATCCAGCACCGCACCTTTGTCGATTTCGTCCAGTAGCTCTTTGGACTCCTCGACCAGGCCCTCCATCGCAACGCACTTCATGCGTTTGAGCTTCAGTCCAGTCAGCTCGACCAGCTGATCGATACGTTCGATTTGGCCCTGTGTTTCTTCAAGGTGCGAGGTGAAGGCTTCAGCAAGCAGCGGATTGGTCGCCGCCCGCGCTAGGCGCGGCAACGCTTTGGTGATCTGTTTCTCGGCGCTGTAAACATCGGAGAGTTCATGGATGAACAAGTCTTCAACAGTTTTCCTAGCCATTTCTAACTTCCTTCTGGTCAATGGATGTTTACCCGAGGCGTGATGAGGATTGCTCGTCCGCCATCGTGGTGATCATGAAAACTGACCAAGCTCTTTTAAGAGGCGTTCCAAGATTTTTTCGCTTCCCGGATGAAGTGTTCATCCCATTAGCCCAGTGCGGTATCGAGGAACATCATCACCCCGAATCCCAACATCAGACCGAGGGTCGCAGGTGTCTCGTGGCCGTTACGGTGTGTTTCAGGAATGACTTCGTGGGACACCACAAAGATCATCGCGCCGGCTGCGAGACCTAAGGCAATTGGATAACCCAAGGCGAAACCACTCGATACGCCGAGTCCGACCACTGAGCCCAAGGGTTCCATCAAACCGGAACCGATGGCGATCAACGCCGCCCGCCAAGCAGAGATACCGGTGACGCGCAAAGCCAGTGCAACGGCGAGCCCCTCCGGGATGTCTTGAATGGCGATGGCCGTCGTCAGCGGCAGGCCCACTTTCATATCGCCATTGGCAAAGCTGACGCCGATGGCCATGCCCTCCGGCAGGTTGTGCAGGGTGATGGCCAGGACAAACAACCACACTCGATTGAACCGTTGAGAGTCCGGTCCGCGCCTGCCGCTTTCCTGATGCTCATGAGGCACGAAACGATCTAGACCGATCATCAATGCCACACCCAGAGCCAGTCCAAACACCACAACACAGGCGGCCAGTAGCTGGTTTCCACACAGTGCCTGAGCGGCCTCAATGCCCGGAAGAATCAACGAGAAAGAGCTCGCTGCCAGCATCATGCCGGCGGCGAACCCCAGCATGATGTCTTGGGTACGCGAGGCAATATCGCGAAGGATGATCGCCACCACAGCGCCCAGGGTGGTCGCGGCGAATCCAGACAACCCTCCTAATGCCGCCAGACGCAGATTTTCCTTTTCAGCCCCTACCAGCGCCGAGTAACCACTGAACAACAGCAAACCAGTGACCAGCAGGAGCGTCGACCAAAACAGCACCCCAGGCCAACCGCCACTGGATGCCATGCCCAACCAATTGCGCAGTGAGGGTCTCGCAGACGATGAGGAAAGTGACATGTCGCCTCCTATCGTCCGGCTGGATGTTTCCCTGTGGCGTTGGCGGTCGAGTGACGCAACGTCTGGGCGATCCGCATAGCGGTCCGATCAAAGGATGCAGCGGTTGCGTTGAAGCGATCGGACAAGGACTGCGCCAGGTCATTGTTGAAAACGCCGGTATTCGAATTCATGCCGTGTACCTCGGATTGCATGGATAAAGAAACCGCACGCCGTTGTGGCGTGCGGTATTGGTCATCAAGCGTTCGGTTCACCCTGAACACCCGCGCCAAGATCGGCGCCGGTGATAGGATTGCTGTCCGGGTCGGACATGGTTCGTGCCTTCATATCCAGCAGCAGTTCCTCTTCTTCAGCGCTTAGTTGAACACTGGCGGTACCGTCACCGCCGTCCACGGCAGGCGCGGGGTTTTCCACGTACTCCCAATCGTCGCCCTGGTTCCACGGACCACGGGTGCTGCCTTCCCCTTGCGACATGTTGAAGTACACGTTGGTGAACTCCGGCATGCCGGGGAGCTTGCCCTGCGGGAAGTTCGGCTGGATTGCGTGGAGTGCTTTTTCGAAGGACAGTTGGTGGGCGATTTCGCGGGTCATAAGAAAGCCCAGTGCTTCTTTAACGCCAGGATCGTCCGTCACGTTCATCAGCCGCTCATAGACGATTTTTGCGCGAGCCTCGGCAGCAATGTTGGAGCGGAAGTCGGCCGTCGGCTCACCGATCGTATCGACATAGGCTGCCGACCAAGGCACGCCGGCGGAGTTGGTCAGCGGTGCGCCGGCGCCATACAGCAGGCTGGTGATGTGCGAATCGTTGCCCGCACCATTGATGGCCCGGTACAACTCACCTTCTTCTTCAACGCCCTCGGCCATTCGGCCTTTGGCACCCTTGTTCAACATAACGATGATGGAGCCGACGATTTCGAGGTGGCTTAGCTCCTCTGTCGCAATGTCCATCAGCAGGTCTTTACGGCCCGGATCATCTTCGGCCAGCGCTTGGGTGAAGTATCGCGATGCCGCCGCGAGCTCTCCCTGTGCGCCGCCAAATTGTTCAAGTAACAGATTGGCCAAGCCTGGATTGGGCTCGGCAACCCGCACGGTGTATTGAAGTCGCTTGTTATGTAGAAACATGACAAATCTCCTCAGGTCAGACGAGGCTCGATGCTCATTCGAGAAAGATCGAATGCGAGCTCACAGACATCTGAAGCGAATTCCGTGTGAGTAATTGCAATTTGTTTTCAGTCACGGCGACAAGCGGCGCGGAATGACTTTTTTTGAGACTTTAATCGCCAGTCGTCGGCCTTCCTCGGAGGCTTCGCAAACTTTTGCGTGATCAGTCAGCTCAACCGCTATCAGAGTTAGGAGCGTTTCCGATGGAGGAATTGCGAGGAGAGAGAAGACATATGTAACAAAGAATTTCATAGAGTTTGCGTGGTCGAAATGGCATCTCCCACTTGGATTTATGGTCATGAAATTCGCAAAGTTTTGCCAAGCACTCTCGAACTGGGCCGGCAGCTCGAAAACCTTTCTGATAGCTATTCTGCTGATCATCGCTTGGGCGTTAACGGGTCCGTATTTTCACTACAACGACACCTGGCAACTGATCATCAACACGTCAACAACGATCATCACCTTCCTGATGGTATTCCTCATCCAGAACACACAGAACAGGGATAACGACATCTTGCACCTGAAACTCGATGAACTGATCCGAGCAACAAAGGACGCGCAGAACGCCTTCATGTCATTGGATCATCTGGATACCAAGGAGCTGCGTGAGTTACGCAAGCGTTACAGCACGATGGGAGAAGAGGAAGAGGTGAATCTTGAGTGCACGGAAACTGCATCCGTAACGCAGGACATCCAAAAGCCCGCCGCGCTGCCTCCGGCGGAAACGCCAATGCCCTAGCAGTCGCGATGAGGGCTTAGGATTGGCTAAGCCCTCGGCACCTACAACTATCAACGGGTGGCAGCGATACCCGACAGGTTTCTTTGTTTGTTGGTCGCCAGATCGTACCGAAGCTCAGCAATCAGCTCTGAGATCGCCCGAGGACTGACCAATGTATTCGTCGAAATTCCAGTGACAAGCAGATCGACGCTGCCCGTCGCGGGATCAGTCACTCGGACCTGTAGTGAATTTCCAGTCACTAAAGTGCATTGGCACTCCAGCGGTCGAAAGCTCTCTTCAATGATTCTGCGCAGCTCCAGGGTTGAAATCATTCATTTCCTCCAGTGTCGTATCCCGAAGCAAGACATGTAGTGTTGAGTGGCAGATGCAGGCCCTAGGATTTCTCGAGCCATTGCGATCAAGACGATACATTTCTGGCGACAAAAGTTTGGCTTTCAAGGCCGAAACGGATACTGGTTCACATTTTCACGGTAATTAATCGAGCGTCAGTTAACCCGTTGGATGTAAACGCGCCTACCTATCCGTAGCCGGTGGTGTCAGCATCATCACTGATGAAGTTTAGGTTATCCAAATGAAAGGCTGGAGGATGCCGACGCAAGGAGCTTAAGCAAACCCAGTTCGAAACGCGTGATTCCTGTAGACCGGCCCAAATTGATTGCGAGAATCCGGTGTTTGCAGAGATGTATAAAACGGAGGGAGCGGGCAATTACGCAGAGGTCTACTGAAGCTGAATGCTCACGTGGCCAGTTAGGTGAGGTTGGCGATCGCGGGCTTTTTATCGTCGTGCGGTCGCTCAAGGAATTCGCGTATGACTTCGGCGGTTTGCTTAGCACTGGTCAACACGAAGAAATGACCCTCGCCACGCAGAACATGCAGTTCGGCACGGCGAATGCCGTGACGCAAAATGTGCCCGTTATAAAGCCGCACCAGCGGATCGCGATCGCCGGCGAGAATGAGCGTCCGCTGGCGAAGGCGGAACAGACGTAACAGGCTCGTCCAGCCGACCAATGCCGTGAATTGACGGTAATAGGTTTGGGGATTAACCGAGAGCATCCCATTCGCAACCCCGAAATGCATAAGCGCCTTTGTCGAATTGCGCCGGCCTTTTTGCTTATGCGGTTTGGCGCTTTTAGCCATGCTAAAAAAATCCAAGATATCAGCGGGTTTTACCAACATTGCTGGGCCGGCCGAGGTCGCAGCGAGTATCAAGCGACGCACCATGCTTGGATAACGTAGAGCGAATTCCTGTGCCAAAGCACCGCCCCAACTCACGCCGAATACATCGACCTGGTCGAACCCCAATTGCTTGAGCATCTGAGCGATCGTATCGGCATAACGCGGCAGACGCATTGGCCAACGCGGCGTCTGCGATTTGCCGACGCCGGGAACGTCCAACGTGATGGTCGTGTAGTCGGTCAGTTCATTTCGCAGAGGGTCGAACGCACGGATTAAGCCACCCATGCCGTTGAGCAGAAGCAGCGGTGAACCCTGGCCACGGATTGAAACGTTTAACTGCAAATCGCAAATGGATAATTTCTGAGTTGTCATGATGCTCCCTTTTTGCCCCCATCCTGACGGATCACTGTATGCAGTCCGCGTATGGGGCGGAAACACTGATCCCGCGCATGCCCCGGCTTGAAGGAAGTCCAGTTACAAGTCCCTCTCACACACGATCCTCGCTGTATTTGAGACTCAAGGTAATCACAAAGCTCCAATAGTCGAATTGTGGAAGGGCTCTGCAATGGGATTCCCACCTGTTGACTGCGAAATCGTGGAGCAACGACTGCAAAACTGTGCCAGTTCGACAGTCGCGAGGTAATGTCATACGAACCTTCCCTGCTCGACGGGATGTACTGCTCGGATGCCAAGTGCCGATGTATGCTGAACCTGCTGAATGTCGCAATTCGCAGGTGGCAACGATGCACTCAAAAGTACAACCCAAACCTTACTATTGGTCGATTGGTAAGAACACTTTTACTAACGTCAATTGTCTAAGCAGCCACCACCAAGCATATCTAGTACGGCGATACATGATCTTGGGACAGGCGGCAGAGGTGCTCGGCAGCTGTGATCGTGCCGAGCAATGGTTCAACGAACCCGCCCGTGGCCTGGATTATCAACCGCCTTGCAGCGTTATTGATGATGACCATGGCTATCAGCGGATCAAAGACTATCTGGGCCGCATTGAATATGGCGTGTATTGAGCAACGCCGGAAGCATCCCGTTATTGGCACAGACAAGCGCCGTAGGTGGTGGGAAGATGAACAGCACTGTCGAAGCCGTAGTCTCGCTGGTCGGGGGTGCGAAGCGGATCGTGGTATTTACCGGTGCGGGCATCTCGGCCGAAAGCGGTATACCCACATTCCGCGATCCGTTGACCGGAATATGGGCGCGCCAGGATCCGGAGAAGCTGGAGACAGCTAACGCGTTCCGCGAGGACGCAGCATTAGTCTGGGGATGGTATCTATGGCGGCGGGCGCAAGTCGCGCAAGCGGTGCCCAACGCTGCGCATCAAGCCATTGCGCAGTTGACATGGACGCGAGATGTAACGGTGATCACGCAAAACATCGACGACCTGCATGAGCGAGCTGGAGCAGTGGATGTAATCCATCTGCACGGTAGCTTGGAACAGCCCAAATGCTTTGCCTGCCATAGGACTCCAACGGCCTTCTCGTTCGAGGAACCGATTGCTAGGGAGGATATGAGGATCGAGCCGCCTCGCTGTCCCCGCTGCCGCGGCAAGCTACGCCCGGGTGTGGTGTGGTTCGGTGAAGAACTGCCGGCGGTGGCTTGGAAGAAGGCTGTTCTTGCAACAAAAAATTGCGACGTTCTGCTGTCGATCGGCACTTCGGGGGTGGTCTTCCCGGCCGCAGAGATTCCAACCATGGCTCTGCGAGCCGGTGCTTACGTCGTGCACATCAATCTAGTGCAAGTTGCGCAGCCGAGCTGCCGTGAGTTGTGCCTAGTGGGGCGCGCAACAGAAATCGTTCCGGCTTTAGTTTTTCTGATGCGCCCATCGACTGGCGCTCAGGTTGAGAGACCGGTGCCCTGAGGAAATCGTCAGCCCATCTTCCCCGACGTCCGGTCTCTACAACAGAGAGCATCTCATGAAGTAACGCAGCTTCAACCGACTAAAATGCCGCCCGCTGCCGGGCCTCTTCTCGTGCCTGGAGCTGCAGTTCGAGCTGGGCTTGGATCTCTGTGTACAACTGAGCCCGCTCGTTATCGCGATCAGCTACTGTCACCACGAGCGAATAGGGTTCTTTGTCCAATACGTCCGGGTGATTCCACTCCCGATCTTGACGAATCACGACGACAAACCATTTCTCAGCAGGATTGCGTTGCTTGAAGGTCCACTTGGATGACTGCACCGTACCTCGACTTCTCAGTTGAGCGGAGATATCCCGGTTCGGCTCGGCGTCGTCACTACGGGTCTCATTTTCCTCCTGCTTGTCCCTGTTGAAGTAGCCCTGCACCTCGTCCAGGGAAGCCCCTTTGACCAAACGGAAACTGATCTGAGTCGCAAGATAGTCCAGGCGAGTGGTACGCACTGCCGGCGAGTAGGCCAGCGTGACGCACAACTCCCTAAGACCCCGCGTCTTGCGCAGGTAGGTAGCAGGAAGAGGCAGCTCATAAAACTGGCAGGCATCCTTCTCGATGCTCTCTTCGCACATCAATACAACGCATTGATCCGAGGATCGGAACAAGTCACTTTCACTCACTTGGCCGTATCCACCCACATCGCGGGAAATCTCGCGGTTGTAGGTCGCTTTATTGGCTTTGTAACCCTTGCGCATCTCCTCCGAGAAAGTGCTCTCCACCTCGCTCGACAGAGACGCATGGTTCACGAGCATGGCTCGCAGAAGATTGGCTGAAGCCTCCGGGTATTCATTGAGCAGACGCCCTGCCAAATGAGTGATGTAAGGCGCAGAGAAACTAGTGCCACTGAGTTCCTTGAACAGCGTATTGCCTTGGAACTGATGGTTCATCGTCAGCACGCCCAGACCGCGCATGTCGGTCTTCCACTGCTGATTGTTGTAATGCACCGGACACGCCAGGTTGCCACCATGAGCGACCAACTCCGGCTTTAGAGCCCCTTTCACCGACGGGCCATGTCGGGTGAACGGTGAGGGTTGGTTCTCCGATGCCGGAGACAGCTGATGGATCTCGGGGTGTCGCTGGCTGTCGAAAGTGGCGTCGTGGCGGGAAATGCTGCCGACGGTCAGCACATTCAACGCAGGTGCCGGGTCAATGATGACACTGCGTTCGTGCAGCAGGTATTCCGGATACTCGTCCCGCCAGCTTTTTATCGGTACGGCCGGATCCTCAGAGCCCATGAAGTTGCCGGTAGAAACGACAAACAGCACGTTGTGTTTACGCGCAAGCACATCGAGGATGTAGGCCAGACCGCGAATGTGTGTACCGTCGTAAGGCGCATTGGTATTTCCCAGCGACAAATTGAAGATGCGGCAGCCCAGTCCCACGAAATGCTCAACGGCCTCTGTCAGAGTCGCTTCTACCGTGTGCTCGTCATAAATAGCATTGTGGGTGTCTGGGCATTTGCGCATGACCTTACCGTTGTAAAGCCAGATTTGCGGATTCCAGAAGTTGCTTCGATCACAGGCTTCTACGTCGCCATAAAGCGCAATCCCGGCGACGGCTGTCCCGTGGCCAGCCTCATCGAATGCGTCCTGACCCGCCACGAATGACTCACTTTCTGCAATTGCCGATCGAAGCAACGGATGGTTAGTGTTGATACCGCTGTCCAGGATGCACACCCGCGCCGCATCGTCGGCAGGGCGTGGAATGTTTGCCGGGATCTGAGCAATGTCACGGTTCAGCTGCGGGTAAGAGATGCCAGTCTGGGGAATGAGGTCAACCATGCGCACGTCACTATGGTTGAGCAGCCCTTGTGCTTGAACATCACTCACCTCGACGCGGTACATCACCAAGCTGTCGAAGTTGAGCTTGTGGATCGTCTTGATGCCGTTGTCCGCCAGCCACTTTTCGAACGAGGCGCAAAGGCGAATGCGTGCCGGATGATTGGTGACGTGGTGTGGCCAGAGTTCGACGTCCAGTGTGAATGTTTCAGAGTCTGGAAGGCCGATATGGCGTAAGGCCCAGCTTTTGCGGTCCTCGGCGGACCACGCATCGATACCCTCGATGGCTTCCAGAATCTGCTTGTAGCTGACATTCTGCCCGAGCACGCCCAACTTGTTCAGGTGGTCTTGAAAGATGGCCAGGCCGGCCTCGGTCGCAAACACCACACAAACCTGCTTGCCCTCCTGACTGATGAATTCCAGGCCATGCTTCTGGAGATTTTCAAACGTCATCGCGCCGTCGTACTGCAACTTGAATACAAACGGGGAGTTCTCGGCAGACTTGTGCTGCTTTGCAGCAACACCCGCTGCCGTCGCAAAATAGCCGTTAAGCTTCTGGCCATGCCCCCGCAAGTCATCGCGCTTGGTGAACTTGGGGGGATTTTTCGTCCGACGACGATTGTCCAGGTTTTCGCGCTCAAAACTCAGGTGTTTGTAAGTTGCCAATTCATCGTCCTTGATAGCAGGTTAGTGCTTGCGGAGTCCCTCCCGCACCAGTGCGTTACGTAGTTCTTTGATCGTGAGGAACTCCTGATTACGCAATATCATACGCTTCACAGCGCGCCGGACAACACGTTCCACATCCGCACCGCTTTTTCCATCGAATTCTTTTAGTAACTCGGGATCATCCAGTTCGAACTGACGACGGGTCCCACGCAACTTCAGCTGTAACAATGCCATCAGCTGCTTGTGATCAGGCAGCGGAAACTCAATGGCGTCATCAAACCGGCGCCAAATTGCCGAATCCAGAATATTTTCGTGGTTAGTTGCTGCCAGAATAAGGCTTTGCCCGTCGTAGGCGTCCATCATCTGCAACACCGCATTAACTACGCGGCGTAGCTCGCCGTGCTCACCGCTATCACCACGCTCTTTACCAATGGCATCAAACTCGTCGAAAAGAACGATTAACTGATGTTTCGCAATGAAATCAAAGACCTTGCGTAAATTCGCGGCTGTTTCACCCAGAAACGAGGAGACCAATGCATCGAGACGAACAATTGCCAGCGGGCGATCCAGTTCGAAAGCGATGACTTCAGCAGCCAAGGTCTTACCGCATCCAGGCGGGCCAAAGAAAATCACTTTGCCGGATGGCTTCATGCCATAGCTACGAAGCACCTCTGCGCGTCGATGCTCTTCCAGCATCTCGTCGATCATAGAGGCACTGCTTTCGGGAAGGATGATCTCCTCCAACGAGCGCTTGGGTGGCCTGATATCAAGCAAAGGAAGTCCACGTTCCTTGTCCACAGGAATGTCCGCAGTAAACTGCGGTTTACGTGCAGACTGGACATGCATATCCCCACCATAAAGGATCTGCTCTAAATCATTTGCCAATAAGTGATGTTGCTTTTGGCGCTCTTCTTCGATGATAGCTTCAGATGCACGACGGAACGCCGCCATATCTCCGACAGCACCCGCTTTTACAAGTTGCCTGAGTACTTTTCCATTCGCCATTTTATATATCCTGCCATAAGGTTGTTTCTCAGAGTCGTCAACTCATGAAACCAATTCCTGCCCTAAGCAGTGCAACTAAAAGGCTGAATCATTGCGAGCTAACATATGAGGACTCCATTCCATTTTGAAGCGTAAAGAGTATTTCAAACTCCTTACGTTAAGTTATACGTAAGAGTATCGCCCATGGTGGGTTTTTGTCCAGTATTTCTCTCGAATTTCCTTGATTTTATTGAACCAATCGACGAGCGGCAGCAGCTGTAGAAACTGCGACACCAAGCACCCAAAACGATAGGGCTGAAAGACCGTTCAAACATCAACATTATTAATAACGCAAACAAACAATATTGATCGTCGCGATAGAGAACTCGACCTTAAACTAACTTTAGGCGTGGCAATAAACACTGACGGGAGTGGCGGAAATTTCCGACACGTCAAAGTGAGCTTGTTTTCGCCCATTAATAAATATGTAGAGATCTATTCAGAAACTAGCAAAGTAACTGGCAACACCAACAGAGACTCAGTGCACAACTGACGCTGTTTGCTGGCCGCCTCATCCGCTACCCATCAGGCGCTACCCGAACAACCACCCCATAAAGCTCAATAATTTCCAATACGATGGCTTTTAGCCTTCATCATTCCTCGGTAAGGTCTTTCTGTTGACGTGTGCGTCGCATTCGTCACCCCAGACCGGCGACCTGGTGATGTCGCTCCCTCGTTACAGAAGACTTGGAAAAATGACTGAAGTAGAAAACCGTGGCCACATCTTCATTTCCTACGCCTGGGGCAACGGGTTTGAGAACTGTAGTGGTCTACTAACCCCGGACACCCATTTAGGCGAGAATGCTCGCCACAGAGAGGTGTCCGATGACCAAACAACGCCGTACGTTTACCCCTGAGTTCAAGCGCGAAGCCGCCTGCCTGGTGCTC
>Ga0209426_1000123_pt1 | contig 122886 bp, 106 predicted proteins | sample Deesub1362B_J571_FD_187697 | JGI IMG/M metagenome (GOLD analysis project Ga0209426, IMG submission 187697) | Deep oceanic, basalt-hosted subsurface ecosystem from Juan de Fuca Ridge flank, Pacific Ocean, CORK Borehole 1362B_J2.571 (SPAdes)... ... | reverse complement strand
GGGGGCGCGAGCTGGGCGGGCGGCGCGGCCGGACGTGCGGGCTGCGGCGTCGGCGCGGCTGGGGCGACAGCCGGGTTCGCCGCCTTCACCGTTGCGGGGCGAGGGCGAAGACGGTGCGGACGCAGGCTCGTGTAGGGACGGGGGCCTCCGGTCGGTCCAGCAGCCGCCGGCGCGGCGGTGGCGGGCGGTGTGGCCTCCTGCGCCCGCGCGTCCGATCCAAGGGCCGACCAAATAGCCATGAAGGCCGCCGCGAGGGCGGCCGCGGGCGAAACGCGCGACGTCAACGATGTCCCCTGGGTGAAGCGGAAACTTCTAGGGTTTGTGTAGCGTGCTGATCGCCAGGGTCAAACCCGATCGCCGCCTAAGGGGTTTTCGGTGGGGCGTGATTGAACCCATACAGCGGAAGCAGCGGGCGCAAGGCGGGGCCGATCCACATCTGCGGCTCGGAGGCGGGCTCGGCGCTGGTCTCCGTCTCCTTGCGCGCCACGCAGGCCTGGGTGGCTGTTCCGAGGGCCGCGAAGTCGTGCGCCTGGGAGGCCGAGGCCAGGAAGCAATCGTCGAAATAGGGATATCGATCGCTCTCGCCGCAGCCGAACGACGCGCGGTCGGGGCGGGCGGCGGTGAGGATCAGGCGGTCGCCGCGCTGCAACGGCGGAATGAAGACGCCCGAAAAACAGGCGGAGATCACCACGATGGAGGGACGATCGGGACAGGCGTCATTCAGCATAGCCGCCAAGCGTTGCGGGCGCAGCAACTCCTGGCCGAGAATCGCCCCTTCGGGTCCGCCGTGCGAGCTGAGGTAGAAGAGACAGCCCGCCTTGGCGGTCTGGGCCTTGGTGCGCAGGGCCTGATAGATGGCCTCGGCGTCCGACCGGCCGGGCGCGTCGGCGGGATAGCGCTTGGGGTGCGTCGAAAACTGCTGGATGTCCGCCTTGTCGAAACCCAGCGCGACCAGGGTCTTGGAAACGTCTCGCCGGGCGTTGTCGAAGGCCTCGGTCGGCCCGCCGGAATGGGCGTGGGCGTCGCCAGCCACCACGACGGCCGTCCAGTTCGAGAACGGGCTCGCCCTGGCCGCCGGCGAGAAGATCAGAAGCGCCAGAAGTCCGATGACCGCCGCCGCGCCGCGCATGGCCGTCAGGGCTTCTTGAACTTGGCGAACGGCGTGGGCATGGCCGTGCCGCTGGCCTTGGCCACCAGGCGATTCTCGGCGTCGTAGAGTTCGCCCTCGGTGAAGCAGATCGTGCGGCCCCACTTCACCACGCGGCCGACGCCGCGCAGCCGTCCGGGCATGGCCGGCCGCAGGAAGCTGGTCTTCATTTCCAGCGTCGGCACGACGTGAGTCATGCCCGAGGTGATCATGCCGGCCACCGACATGGCCTCGTCCAGCATGGCGCAGACATAGCCGCCCTGGATCTGGCCCATGGGATTGCAGAGCAGTTCCGCCCGCGCCGTGAAGGCGACCTCGACCTCGCGGTCGGCCTGGCGAACGGCCAACAGTTCGAAGCCCAGGGTCTGGGATCCGGTCGGCTGGTTCTTGGACGCGCGGAACCGGGCGAGGATCGCCTCGTCCGTCAGGCTCTGAGGCTCGTCGGCGGCGACGTCGCTCATTTCTTGCGGAACTGGTCCAGCGAGACGATTTTCGGACCTTCCTCGCCGGCCGGGACCGCCGGTTTGGCTTCGGCCTCGGGTTCCGGCTCGGGCTCGTCCTCGACGATTTCCGGCGGCGCGAACTGCAGGGCGAACTGCACCGAAGGATCGTAGAAGCGCGTCACGGCCGCGTAGGGCACCGACAGGCGCTTGGGCTGGCCGCCGAACTTCAGCGTCACCGAGAAGAAGGTCTCGCCCGGCGCCAGGTCCCAGTACTGATGCTGCAGGACGATCGTCATCTCGTCCGGGTACTTGCTCAACAGATCCTGCGGACCCGAGACGCCGGCCGCCTTGGTCTTGAAGGTGATGTAGAGGTGATGCGGTTCGGGCAGGCCGCCGGGCGCGGCGGCCTTCTTCAAGGCCGCCTTGACCACGCCGCGCAGGGCGTCCTGGGCCATGGCCTCGTACTGCATGAGGTCTTCGGGCGGTGGGGTCTGGGACATGCGCTTTGAGAGTCGGTACTTCGAACGAAAGGGAGCGCGAGCGTAACCTGTCGACGGCGCGTCGCAAAGCCGTGTGACGGTCGAATCCGGTCCCGCCGTCTTCTCCCGCGTTCCTTCAGCGAAAAAGAGGAGGGAGCCTCGGCGATGTCGTGGAAAGTGGAGGGATTCTGTTGGCAGGCTACCCCATTCCCCCCAAACAAAAGAGGAGGGAGCCTCGGCGAGGTCGTGGAAGGTGGAGGGATTCTGTTGGCAGGCTCCCTCCGGGCCCCGCCTAGGGATCTGAACCCCTAGGACTTAAGAGGCGAATTCAACGGCGCCGCATTACGCGGCGACGGCGAACTCTTCAGCGAAGTTATCGTTCGCATTTAGATAAAGACCCGAAACGGTGGGTCAGGCCGAGAGAAAGCTACACCTTTACACGTCTGTCGATGCTGATCGGCCCCATACGGTCCCATGATAACTTGGGAGAGATTGGTGGAGCCGCCGGGAATCGCACCCGGGTCCAGTCCGCTTATTACGTGCGCGTTTATCCCCATAGTTCGGCCGAAGCCGGACAATCACAATATAGGGGCTTCGCGGTCGGCATGGAAGGCCGGACGCTCGACGATCCCCAGGCTTAGGCGACCGTTGGACAGCTTGCCGCTGACCACGGCGCCGTGATCCTCGAACAGCTTCAGGGTTTCGCCCACCAGCACGTAGACGCCGGTAAAGACCTCCGGGAGGCCTTCGCGGGTTTCGACGAAGCGGCCATCGGCGCGCAGTTCGAGGCAGATATGGCCGTCCGGCGAGGTCCAGACGCCGGAGACAGGAATGTGGGGCAGCACGGGGGCGTTGATCATCATCGGGCGGGGCTCCAGGCGGTCTGGACGGGCGTATGCGGGAGCGGGAGCACGGCGCTCGCGGCGGTCAGCGCGGCCGCCCCGCCCAGCAGGGCGGCGACGAACCAACGCGGAGCCGTCGCGCCGCCACGGGGCGCGTTGCGTCTCATCACGAGCTCGAATTTTGGGGTTTGCCGCGTCGGGGTGCGGAATGAGGTCACTATGACCGCTCGCCGGTCCAGGCGGTAGACCGATGCTCCGCCATGATTGCACGATCCTCCGGAAGCGAACGCGGTCGCGTGACGGAGGATCGTGCAAGGCTTACAACTAATCCCGCGCCGAGAAGGAAAATTCGATGAGCACGCGCGAGGCGCTGGCGGCCTTGATTGAACGATTCGCGCCGGGCGAAGGCCCGGTCGATACTTGCTGCCCCAGGGTAAACCTATACCGCCTGCACGCGCCCAGCGAGCCATCGCACGCCCTGCACGACCCGGCCTTCTGTGTGCTGGCGCAAGGCCGCAAGCGTGTCATCGTCGGCGACGCCGCCCACGAGTATGACGAGCGCAACTTCTTCCTGTCGTCGATCGACGTGCCGGTGACCGGCCAGGTGATCGAGGCCTCGCCCGAGCAGCCCTATCTCAGCTTCCGCATCGTCCTGGACGCCAACCTGATCAGCGAGATGATCATGGAAAGCGGCTTGGCCGCGCGCCTGGACGCCGCCGCCCCGCTGGTCGGCGGTATGTCGGTGGGCGCGATGACGCCGCAATTGTTCGATGCCGTCTGCCGGATGGTCAGCCTGCTCGACACCCCCGAGGACGTGGCGATCATGGCCCCCCTGATCGAGCGCGAGATTCTCTACCGCCTGCTGACCGGCCCACAGGGCCCGCGCCTGGCCCAGATCGCCCGCCGCGACGGTCGCCTGCGCCAGATCAATCGCGCCATCGGCTGGATCCGCAAGAACTTCGACCAGCCCTTCAGTATCGAAGTCCTGGCGGAGGAGGCGCGGATGAGCACCTCGGCTCTGCACCAGCATTTCAAGGCGGTGACCTCTTTGTCGCCTCTGCAGTACCAGAAGCAGCTGCGATTGCAGGAGGCGCGCCGGCTGATCCTGGTTCAGCGCCTGGACGCGGCCACGGCCGGCCATACGGTCGGCTACGACAGCCCCTCGCAGTTCAGCCGCGAATACGCGCGCCTGTTCGGCGCGCCGCCGCTCAGGGACGTGGCGCGGTTGCGGGAGCAGCCGGAACAGATGGCGGAGGCCTGAGGGCGTCGGCGTCGTCCGGACCGATCGGAACCGACGCCGGCTGCGGGCGATTGTGCTCGCCGGGGATCAAGCGCCCGCCGGAGCGGATCAGCGACTGATAGGCCGCGGCCTGCCGCGAAAAGTCCGCGCCGGGCGGCAAGGCCGCGTCGAAGCGCGGATCACGGCCGGCCGCGGCGCCGACCGCCGCGGACAGGATGGGCGCGATCGAGCCGACCTCGGCGTCGTCGCAGGCGCGACGCAGGTGCCTGGCCTGGCCGGGGACCAGCAGGGTGACGTCCCAGGAAACGCCGTCGACGCACAGGGCGGCCGCCGCGCCGCCGCCGTAGTCGACGATCACCGCGCGCGGCTGGCTCCAGGCCGGATCGGCAAGGACGGCGCCGAGGAGCGCGACCCGGGGCTCGGCCAGCTCCGCGTCGATGTCGACCCGGCGGCCGATCTCGGGCGTGCAGCAGCCAAGCCCCGCGCGCGCCTGCACGAAGGCGCGGCCGTCGCGGCGTCGGGTGACGCGGATCACGGCCTGACGGACGCCGCGCGCCGGGCGAATCCAGACCTCGAGTACGAACTCGCCGCGCCGGACGATTTGGCTCTGCAGGGGCTGCAAGCCCCAAAGCCGATAGAGCAGGGGCTCGACGCCGTTGTCGATCGGGACTGGCTGTTCGGCCCGGCCCAGGCGCCGGCCGCCCAGCGGGTCCTGCTCGGGCTTCGGGCGCGGTGTTTCCGGCGTCCACCAGGCCGCCGGATCGGGGGGCGGCGAGGGCGCCTGTTGAGATGCGGCGAGCGTCAGCCCGGCCATAAGTCCCGCCAGGCTGCTCATCTCGCGCCTCCGCTACATGCCCTCGACGCCCCGCTCGATGGAAAGGACGCCGGTGCGGGAAAGTTCCACCAGGCCGAGCGGGCGCATCAGGTCCAGGAACTTGTCGATCTTGGACGGCGCGCCCGAGATCTCGAACACGAAGCTCTCCAGCGTGGTGTCGACCGGCTTGGCGCGGAAGATCTCGGCGATGCGCAGGGCCTCGACGCGGTCGACGCCCGAGCCGCGCACCTTGACCAGGGCCAGTTCGCGTTCGACGCCGTTCGGATCGCGGGTCACGTCGTGCACGCGGCGGACATTGACGACCTTGTTCAGCTGGGCCTCGATCTGGTCCAGCACCTGGCGCGTGCCGCGCGTCACCACCGTGATGCGGCTGGTGTGGGCGTTGCGATCGGTCTCGGCGACCGTGAGGCTCTCGATATTGTAGCCGCGCGCGGCGAACAGGCCGACGACACGGTGCAGTACGCCCGGTTCGTTGTCGACGAGCAGGGCGAAGGTCGCGGACTGTTCCGGCTCGCCCGTGGGGCTAAGGTCGTAAGCCGAGGCGGGGGCGGGTTGGATGTTGCTGGTCATGTGTCGTTTCTAACCCGTGCCGCGCCTTAAACCAGCCCCGCGCCGGCCTCGCCGATGACGTTTCCGATATCCTCGACCTCGCCCATGATCATCTCGTTGTGGGCCTTGCCCGAGGGGATCATCGGCAGGCAGTTCTCGTGCTTTTCGACGCGGCAGTCGAAGATCACGACCTTGTCGCTGTTGATCATCTCCAGGATCTTGTCATCCAGCTCGGCTGGGTCCGAGCAGCGGATGCCGTGGGCGCCATAGGCCTCGGCCAGCTTCACGAAGTCGGGCAGGCTGTCGGAATAGGAGTGGCTGTAGCGTTCGCCATGCAGCAGCTGCTGCCACTGGCGCACCATGCCCATCCACTCGTTGTTCAGGATGAAGATCTTGACCGGCAGATCGAACTGGATCGCGGTCGACAGCTCCTGGATGCACATCTGGATCGAGGCTTCGCCGGCGATGTCGACGACCAGGCTTTTCGGATGGGCCAGCTGCGCGCCCAGGGCCGCTGGCAGGCCATAGCCCATGGTGCCCAGGCCGCCGGAGGTCATCCAGCGGTTCGGCTCCTCGAAGCGGAAGAACTGCGCGGCCCACATCTGGTGCTGGCCGACCTCGGTCGTGATGTAGACGTCCTTGTCCTTGGTCAGCTCGTACAGGCGCTCGATCGCGTACTGCGGCTTGATGACCGAGTCCGAGGCCCGGTACTTCAGGCACTCGCGGGCGCGCCACTGGTCGATCTGGGCCCACCAGTCGGTCAGGGCGGCCTTGTTCGGCGACAGGTTCGCGGCCTTCCAGGCTGCGATCAGATCCTCGAGGACCGACGCCGCGTCGCCGACGATCGGCAGGTCGACCCGGACGTTCTTGTTGATCGACGACGGATCGATATCGATGTGGATCTTCTTCGATCCCGGCGAGAAGGCGTCGAGGCGGCCCGTGACGCGGTCGTCGAAGCGGGCGCCGACGCAGACCATGACGTCACAGTCATGCATGGCGTTGTTGGCCTCGAACGTGCCGTGCATCCCCAACATGCCCAGCCAGGCCGGATCGGCGGCCGGGAAGGCGCCCAGGCCCATCAGGGTCGAGGTGACCGGCGCGCCGGTCAGGGTCGCGAATTCGCGCAGCGCCGCGCTGGCCTTGGGGCCGGCGTTGATCACGCCGCCGCCGGTATAGAAGATCGGGCGGCGCGCATTGGCGATGAGCTTGACCGCCTCGGCGATCCGGCCCGCGTCGCCCTTGATCCGCGGCGCGTAGGCGTGGGTCGACTTGACCTCCTCCGGGCCCAGATATTCGCCCTTGGCGAACTGGACGTCCTTGGGAATGTCGATCAGCACCGGGCCGGGACGGCCGGTGGTGGCGATCTTGAAGGCCTCGTGGATGATCTGCGGCAGGTCGCGGACGTCTTTGACCAGATAGTTGTGCTTGGTGCACGAGCGGGTCATGCCGACCGTATCGGCCTCCTGAAAGGCGTCGGTGCCGATCAGGTGGGTGGGGACCTGGCCGGTGATGACGACCATGGGGATCGAGTCCATCAGGGCGTCCATGATGCCGGTGATGGCGTTGGTCGCGCCGGGACCCGAGGTCACCAGGACGACGCCGGGCTTGCCGGAGCTGCGGGCGTAGCCCTCGGCGGCGTGGGTGGCGCCTTGCTCGTGGCGGACCAGGATGTGCCGCAGGCGCGGCTCATGGAACAGGGCGTCATAGATCGGCAGGACCGCCCCGCCCGGATAGCCGAATAGGACCTCGACGCCCTGATCCACGAGGCCGCGAACCACGATCTCGGCGCCGGTCATGGCGCGATCGGTGGTTTCGGCGGGAGCCTTGCTCTCGATGGTCTGGTGGGCGGTCATGGGGCGATCCGTGGGGAAGCGGGATTGAAGGTAGGCGGAAAAGAAAAAAGGTCCCGAAGGACCTTTGCGCGCGCGACCGAGCTACGACGTGACTTCGAGGTCACCCCGCGAACGGTCGCTCCATAAGTACGGTCATGGTTTTGCGCACGAGTCTTGCTCCAAAGCTACGGAAAGGGTCATGACATGCGCCTGGGAGAGCGTCAAGGCGCTGATTGCCGCAAGGTTCTGCCTTTCCCGAGGGGTGTGACCTGACCGGAAACCGCCTTGCCGAGGGGCAGGTTTTCTCCCGCCGCGCCTCCCTTGCGGCAAGGCCGCGCCGGCCTGGACCCCGAGCGCGTGATTTTCTGGCCGAGATCAGGCCGCGCGCAGGGCGTCCAGCAGCAGCTTCAGCGCCGTGTCGCGGAAGGTTTCCGTGTTGGCGGCCCGATCGCCGTGGCCGGTCTCGATGACCAGGCTCAGCTCCACCGGACCCGACACCGCCAGGCAGCAATGGCCGGCCGCGTCGCCGTAGGCGTTGCCAGACGGCCCCGCGGCGCCGGTCTCGGCCAGACCCCAGGTGGCGTTCATCCGCTGGCGGGCGTGGGCGGCCATGAACCGCGCATACGGTTCGCTGGCCGAGCGCATCTGGCCCATGTCCTCACGCGAAAGCCCCATCAGCGCCGCGCGCGCCTTGGGCGTGTAGACGATGGCCCCGCCGCGATAATAGGCCGAGGCGCCGCCATGGCTCAGGAGCGCCGCCGAGATCAGGCCGCCGGCCGAGGACTCGGCCACCGCGATGGTCTCGCCCCGGGCCTTCAGCAGCGCGGCGACTTCTTCGATCACGGACATGGGCTGCTCCTCTTTGCGGAATTCGACATCCCCCGCCGCGATCTTTTCGTCCAGCGGGCATCTCGTCAGATCGGCGTCAACGTGCGCACATGGTCAAGCTCAACCTGGAGGTCTTCGTGTTTCCGATGCAAGCCGCTACGCCCCCGGCCGCGACCGCTGCCGCGCCTCAGCCCCCGCAATTGTTGCGCATGGCGTCGGTCTCGCAGAAGGCCCGCCAACTGCTGCTGGTCAAGGCCGCCAAGCGGGAGGCGGTGGTGGTGCATCAGCAGATCTTCCTACGCGTCGCCGCCAAGCCTGGTCCGGTCGCCACGGCGCCCGAAGGTGTGACGGTCTCGGCCATACCCTGCGCCTGGACGGTCGAGTCCTATCTGCAGCGCGACATCTGCTTCTATTCGATCACGGGCCTTCTGGGCTGCACCGAGGCCATGACCAAGCCGTTGACGGTCACAGAGCGCGGACAGGAGGATCTGCCGGCCGGCGCGGTCTGCGATCTCTCGGCCAAGCCGATCGCCGCCGCCCAGGAGCGGGCCATCGCGGCCCTCGACCGCGTCAAGGATCAGACGCTGGACGAGGACTACCGGCTGGCGGTCAAGCCGCAGTTGACGGGGACGGGCGCGACCGTCACGGAGCGCTGATGGCCTCGCCCGAGAGCCTGGGCCAGTCGGGCGTCTGGTTGCGGAACCAGGTCAACTGCCGCTTGGCGTAGCGGCGGGTTTCCTGCCGCGCCGCGTCCAGGGCCTGTTCCAGCGTGGTCTCGCCGCGCAGGTGGGCCGCGAACTCGCGATAGCCGACGGCCTTGAGGGCGGGCAGGGACGGGTCCAGCCCCCGCGCTTCCATGGCGCGCACCTCGTCCAACGCGCCTTGCTCGACCATGGCCGACAGCCGGGCGTCGCAGCGGGCGTAGAGCTCGGCGCGGGGCGGATCCAGAACGCGGCCTTCCCAGGAGCCCGGCCGCAGCGCCGGCTTGGTGTCGGTCTGCCACGAGGTCAGGGACTTGCCGGTGGCCATCGCCACCGCGTGGGCGCGCACCAGGCGTTGGCGGTCGCCGACCTCGATGCGGGCCTCGGCTTCGGGGTCGAGGGGCTTGAGGATCTCGCGGAACTCCGCCTCGCCCCGCGCCGCGTAGAGCAGGCCGGAAATCTCGCGCTGGGTCTCGGGCACCGGCGGCACGTCCGCCAGGCCATGGGTCAGGGCGCGGAAATAGAGGCCCGTGCCGCCGACCACGATGACGGGATTGCCGCGCGCCTCGATCTCGGCGATCGCTTGGGTCGCCGCTTCCAGCCAGCGGCCGACCGACCAGCCATCGGCGGCGTCGGCGACCTCGAACAGGTGGTGCGGCGCTCTGGCCCTTTCCTCGGGGGAGGGGCCGGCGGTCAGGACGCGCAGGCCCGCATAGATCTGCATGGAGTCGGCGTTGACGATCTCCGCGCCGGTCCATTCGGCCAATTGCAGAGCATGGGCCGACTTGCCGCTTGCGGTCGGGCCCGCGATCAGCCAGATGCGGGGCGCGATGTCCGAACTCTCCACCATTCCGACCGTCCTCACCATCGTTGGGGCGAACCCCGACGCTTACGCACAAGCCGTTTCGCGCGTCGAAGCCAAGCTGTCCAGCCGTCGCGACGACCTGGGTCCGCTGGCCGCCGACTTCTTCGTCGAGGACGGCGAGGTGGCGGCGATCCGGGGCGATCTGGCGGACCTGGCGGTCGACATCGCGATCCAGCCCGCGGAGAACCGCCGCAAGCGGCTGCTGATCGCCGACATGGACTCGACGATCATCAATGTCGAATGCCTGGACGAGCTGGCCGACTTCGCTGGCGTCAAGGATCGGGTCTCGGAGATTACCGAGCGCGCCATGCGCGGCGAGTTGGCCTTCGAGGGCGCCCTGCGCGAGCGGGTCGGAATGCTGAAGGGCCTCGGCGTCGACGCTCTGCAACGCTGCTACGATCAGCGGGTCCGGTTGAACCCGGGGGCCGAGATCCTGGTCCGCACCATGGCCCGGCACGGCGCGCGCTGCGCCCTGGTCTCTGGCGGCTTCACCTTCTTCACGAGCCGGGTGGCGGCGGCGGCGGGCTTCCACCTGAATCGCGCCAACACCCTGATCGAGGCCGACGGCGCGCTGACGGGTCAGGTCGGCGACCCGATCCTGGGCAAGGAGGCCAAGTTGGCCGCTCTGCGGGAAGAGACGGCGGCGCTGGGCCTGACTCCGGCCGACGCCCTGGCCGTCGGCGACGGCGCCAACGATCTGGCGATGATCGAGGCCGCCGGCCTGGGCGTCGCCTACCGCGCCAAGCCGATCGTGGCGGCCCAGGCCGACGCCAAGGTCGACCACGCGGACCTGACCGCCTTGCTTTACTTCCAAGGCTACAAGGCCGACTCATTCTTCAAGGTGGAGATGGGCCGTTGAGTTTTCCGCGTACCGTCGAAGGCGTCGTGTTCGACATGGACGGCCTGCTGCTGGACACCGAGATCGTCTATCGCGCCGCGATGATCGAGGCTGGACACGTCTTCGGTGTCCAATTCACCGGCGAGATCTACGCGGCGATGGTCGGCAAGACGACGCCGGAATGCGCCGTGATGATGCGCGCCTTGTACGGTGACGACTTCCCGGTGCAGGCCTATTTCGAGCGCGTCTGGGCCGACGTGGAGGACCTGCTGGAGGCCGAGACGCGGCTGAAGGCCGGCGTGGTCGAGATCCTCGACTATCTGGACGATCTGGGCCTGCCGCGCGGCATCGCCACCTCGAACGGCATCGCCGCCGTCGAGCGCTATCTGGGTCGTTTCAATCTGCTGCATCGCTTCCACGTGGTGGTCGCCCACCATGACGTCGAGAAGCACAAGCCCAACCCGGACCCCTATCTGGAAGCGGCTCGGCGCCTGGGCGTCGATCCCAGCCGCTGCCTGGCGCTGGAGGACAGCCACCCCGGCGTCCGCGCCGCCCACGCGGCTGGCATGATGACCATCATGGTGCCCGACATCCTCGATCCGAACGAGGAGATGCACGACAAGTGCGTGCACATCGCCGACAGTCTGCACCACGTGATGGATCTGCTGAAGGCGTCCGTCGAGGAGCTGGCTTAGCCCGATCGGTCTTCCGCGACCGGGCTCGCTACGCCCTTGTAAATCCTGTCGGCCGCGCGGATATCAGGCCCCGAACCGGAGGCCGCCCCGTGACCACTTCCCTCGACGACGCCCGCGCGGCGCTGGACCAAATCGCCGACCCGGTCAGCGGGCGCGGGCTCGTGGCCGCCGGCCTCGTGCAGGGCCTCGTCGTTCGCGACGGCCGCGCCGGCTTCATGCTGGAGGTCCCGGCCAGCCAGGCGGCCCGTTACGCCCCCATCCGCGAAGCCGCCGAGAAGGTCCTGGCCGCTCTGCCGGGCGTCCAAACCGCCCAGGTCGTGCTGACCGCCCAGGCCGCCGAGGGCGCGACCCGGGTGCGCAAGGGCGCCAAGATTTCCGAGGATCCCCAGGCCCGGATGGTCCCGCCGCCCGAAGCCGAGAAGCCCGCCCATGTCCGCCACGTGATCGCCGTGGCCTCGGGCAAGGGCGGGGTGGGCAAGTCCACGGTCTCCACCAATCTGGCCGTCGCCTTCGCCGGCCTGGGCCTGCGCGTCGGCCTGCTGGACGCCGACATCTACGGCCCCTCGGCCCCGAGGATGATGGGCGTCGACGGCGATCCGCTGTTCGAGGACGGCAAGCTCCAGCCGCTGGAGGCCCACGGCGTCAAGGTGATGTCGATCGGCTTCATCGTCGACGAGGGCAAGGCGATGATCTGGCGCGGGCCTATGGCCTCGTCGGCGGTGCGGCAGATGATCCACGACGTGGCCTGGGGCTCGGAGGCCCAGCCGCTGGACGTGCTGGTGGTCGACCTGCCGCCGGGCACCGGCGACGTACAGCTGACCCTGGTGCAGAAGCTGCGGATCGACGGGGCGGTGCTGGTGACGACCCCGCAGGAGATCGCCCTGATCGACGCCCGCCGCGCCGCGGCGATGTTCGAGAAGACCGCCACCCCGATCCTGGGCCTCGTCGAGAACATGGCCTTCTTCGCCGATCCTTCGACCGGCGCGCCGATCCCGATCTTCGGCGAGGGCGGCGGCGTGGCCGAGGCCGAGCGGCTGGGCGTACCCCTGCTGGGCCGCGCCCCGATCGAGATCGCCGTCCGCCTGGGCGGCGACCAGGGCGTCCCGGCGGTGATCTCCGAGCCCAAGGGCCAGGCGGCCCAGGTCTTCGTCGAGGCGGCGCGGACGCTCTGGAACGCCATCCGCTGAACGCGAAAAGCCCGCCCGGATCGCTCCGGACGGGCTTCGTCACGTCGGTGATGCTTGGCTTTAGAAGCTGAAGCGCGCGCCGGTCGACAGCACGACGGCCGAGCCTTCGGCCGTGCCGCGCAGGTTGACGGTCGAGCCGGTGGCCGTCACGTCGGTGCGGTTGATGTTGCTCTTGTCGAAGTTGATGTAGCTGATCGCCGCGTCGAGCTTCAGGTTGTCCGTGGCCGCGTAGGTGGCCCCGACCGCGTACATCATGCGGTCGCCGTCCGGCACGCGGGCGGTGCGGCCGATGTCCGGCGTCGGGGTCGGATCGTACTGGACGCCGGTGCGCAGCGTCAGCTTCGGCGTGGCCTGGTAGTCGAGGCCGACGGCGTAGGTCGTCACGTTCTTGTAGTTCTGCGGGACGGTCGTCGCCGAGCCCGGGAAGGCGATCCGGATGGCGTCGAACTCGCTCCAGCCCACGCGGCTGACCGAGCCGTTCAGGGTCAACTGGTCGTTGACGGCCCAGCGGGCGCCGACATTGGCGATCCAGGGCAGGGTGATCTTGGCCTGACCGCCGACGTTGAAGTTGTTGGCGGCCGGGATCGGGGCCAGGAGGCCGGCGACCGAGACGTCGCCCTTGAGCTTCTGGTCGATCTTGCTGCGGTAGCTGGCGCCGATCGTCAGGGCCTTGCTGGGGTGCAGCTGGGCGCCGACGGTGTAGCCATAGGCCCAGCTGTCGCCCTTCAGGGCCTGGACGCCGTCGGGTTGCAGCGGCGAGATGTTGGGCAGGGCGTTGGTCAGCTCTGCGCTGGCGCGCATCGCCGTGAAGCCGACGCCCAGGTCGATCAGGTCGTTGACCTTGTAGGCGACCACGCCGTCGATGTTGATCGTGCGCAGCTGCGACTTCAGCGCGTCATAGCGTGTCCAGCTGGCGGTGTTGTACTTGGTGGTGAAGTTGTACGGCGCGGCGACCAGCAGGCCCAGCGACAGCTTGTCGTTGACCTTCCAGGCGCCGGACAGGTTCGGCACCAGGCCGTTCTCGATCGGCTTCTGGGCGGTGTTGGCGCCGCCGACCGGCGTGGTCAGGCCCGCCGGGGGGATTGGGCGGGTGATGGTCGAGCCGGTGTCGGAGACCTTGGACTGCACCAGCACGCCGTTGAGGCCCAGATAGACCTCGCTGCGGTCGATGCCGGCGATCGAGGCGGGGTTCCACCACAGGCTGGCGACGCCCTTGTCGGCGACTTCGCCGGAATAGGCGCGACCGGTGCCGCGCACCGACTGTTCCTGGAGGTAGAAGGCCGAAGCGGAGGCCTGGGAGGCGGCGACGAGCGCCAGCAGGCCGACGCCGGCGGCGAGGCGGGTACGCGAGAGAGACATGTGACTGCGACCTTCTTGGGGAGGAAGAGGCCCGTCGAACGCCCCACGGACGCTCGAGGAGCGCCGCGTTTAACGCATCTGTTCAAAGACCGTTGCTATAAATTCGCCTTCGCGTGAATTTTGTCGGTTTTGTTAAAGAAACGGGGGCGCGAGGCCCCCGTATTAATCGCTGTTATGTCAAATATTGGCGAAGCGCCGCTGTTTGGCGCGCCCTTGTCGTTCCGTAGGGTCAGCCGCCGGCCATCTTGCGGAAGAACTTCTGGCCCTGCTCGCCGCCGTTGAAATAGGCCTTCTGGCCGGCCTCGGCGGTGATCTGATCCCAGTTGTCGCGCACTTCCTCGGCCGACAGGCCGCCTTCGCCCAGATAGACGCCCTCGGTCTCATAGATCCGCGACAGGGCGAAGGCGCCGGCGCCGGCGGTCAGGATCGCGCCGGTCGGAGCTTCTTCCGAGCACAGATAGACGACGCCGGGCGTGACATATTCCGGGGCCAGCTTGGCCAGCACTTCCGGCGGCATCAGGCCCTCGGTCATGCGCGTCGCGGCGACCGGGCTGATGGCGTTGATCTTGACGTCGTTCTTGGCGCCCTCGAGCTTGAGGGTGTTCATCAGGCCCAGCACCGCCATCTTGGCCGCGCCATAGTTGCTCTGGCCGAAATTGCCGTACATGCCCGACGACGAGGTGGTCACGACGATGCGGCCGTAGTTCTGGGCCTTCATGATGTCCCAGACCGCCTTGATCGGCTTGAAGGTGCCGAACACGTGCACCTGCATGACCAGCTCGAAGTCGGCCAGCTCCATCTTGGTCAGGGTCTTGTCGCGCAGGATGCCGGCGTTGGCGATCAGGATGTCGATGCGGCCCCAGGCGTCCATGGCCTGCTTGACCATGTGGGCGACGCCGGCGTCGTCGGTCACCGACGAGCCGTTGGCGATGGCCTCGCCGCCGAAGGCCTTGATCTCCTCGACCACCTTCTGGGCCGCCTCGGACGAGCCGCCCGAGCCGTCGACGCTGCCGCCCAGGTCGTTGACCACGACCTTGGCGCCCCGGCGGGCCAGCTCCAGAGCGTGCTGCCGTCCCAGGCCGCCGCCGGCGCCCGTCACGATCGCCACCTTGCCGTCGAAGCGGATGTCCGCCATGCCGAAGTCTCCCTCAAACGCGTGTTTGGTTCGGCGGTGTTGTGCGGCGCGGGAGAGGGCAGGTCAAGGGGAGCCGTCTTTGCCGCGCGCGCGCTTTCGACGTCACGCGGCAACGCCGCTGAAGGTCTATGGGGAGGCGACGGAGCGGCCGGGCGAACCCGGAGACCGTGAGGATTGTTTGTGTTTCGGCTCGCGAGTCCGCTCCGCCAGGCTGTTCTTGCCCGTGAGGATGGGAGGCGTGAGCGTATTTCAGCTCGGGTCCCCACTAGCCCCCGGACGGGCGCGGACCAAGTCGATCGGCTACATCCGTCTCGACCCCGACGATCCACGATAGGCGGCTTGTACGATCACCGCCCTGTCGCTCCGCGCTCGCCCCTCCACGGCCTCTTCCGAGATCCCGGATCTATCCAACGAACAGACCCCGGTCGAAACCGCTTCGAGACCACGCGGCCCGCTCAACCTAGCCCCGCCGCCGTTCTGGGCCGGATCCAAACGCCCTCCCCCGCGACGGGGATGGCTAGGATTATGGCGCGGCGCCGAGCGCCGAGGATTGACGGGCGTGTAAAATCGACAAGGTGTTGATCGGATTGATTTTCATGTCGCGAATTCCGAGGATGAGCGAGGCTCAATCCCCGTGAGGAAACGGATGTAGGCCATGGGGGCGGCGGTTGTAGGGGCGGCCTAAGGCTTTGATGCGCCAACACCAGACATTGGACCGCCTTCAGGAACACGTCATTCAGAGATGGACGTCCATATTCATCGTTCCACGCCCAGCTAGACTGCGGGGCGTGGAACATCGAACCTATCAGACGGTCGGAACGGTCCCGCCATCGATGACGAATTCCGCGCCGTGGATCGCGGCGGCGCGGTCGGAGGCCAAGTAGGCGATGAGGTCGGCGACCTCATGGGGGGCGGCCGGACGCCCGATCGGGATGCCGCCCATGCTGTCGAGGACGAGTTGCCGCGCCTCTTCGATCGTGCCGCCATTGGCGGCCTGCAGACGCTTCAGGAGGTGCTCGGACGCCTCGGTCATGATCCAGCCGGGCGAGACCACGTTGACCCGCACGCCCTTCGGACCCAGCTCCTTTGAGAGCGACTTGCTGTAAGTCCGAAGCGCGGCCTTGGCGGCGGCGTAGGCCGTGGTCGCCTCGGGAAGCGGCAGGACCGACTGGATGGAGGTGACATGCACCACCGCGCCAGCGCCTCGCTCGATCATCTGCGGAACCAGGAGGCGATCGAGGCGGACGGTGGCCAGCAGGTTCAGGTTCAATTCGGCGAGCCAGTGATCATCGCTCAGGGCGACAAAGCCGCCGCCCGGCGAGGACGAGCCGCCGATCACGTGGGCCAGGATGTCGACGCCCCCCAGACGTTCGAGCGCCGCCTTTGCCAAGCTTTCCCCGCCCTCGGTCGTCGTCAGGTCTGCCTGGACGAACTCGACGCCGTCGATGGGCTCCGAGGCGCCGCGGGCGGCGGTGATCACGCGGGCGCCGCCGGCCAGGAAGCGGTCGACGGTGGCGCGGCCGGCGCCCTTGGTGCCGCCGCTGACGAGCACGCGCTTGCCGGCGAATTCGATCGGATCAGCCTTGAGGGTCACGCCGTAATCTCCAGAGCGGTGATGGCGTCGTTCACGAGCGTGAAGCGGTAGGTGAAGCGGATGGGGCTGCCCGTAAAATCGCCATGGGCGAGGCCTTCGACGACGACCTGGCCGTCCTCGTGGCGAGCGGTGTCGGGCGTAAAGATCGCCTTCACGGGGATTACGGCTTCTTCGAACAAGGCGCCGATTTCGGCGCGGCCGCGCAGAACGGCGCCGTTATCGCGAACGACAGCGTCGGCCGCGAAGGGTTCGAGCATTCCCTCAGCGTCCAGGCGGGCATTGGCGGCCACATAGGCGGCGATCGGGGATGGAAGGTCGAGAGACATAGCTTCTGTCCTGCTGGCTGCACGCGCGGCCGGGGCGGCTAGACGTGCGACGTCAGCAAGGTAGCGATGGACATATCGCGTGATAATCGGGACAATGTGGAACGTTTCATCACGAAATCCGGGACAATGGCGTTAAATAGCCTAGCGGAATTGGACGCCGTCCTGATGGTCGCGCGGCGGGGAAAGTTCCGCACGGCCGCGCTCGAGCTAGGGTTTCGACCACCGCGCTCAGCAATGCGGTCGGAAAGCTGGAGCGCTCGCTCGGCGTCCGGCTCTTCAACCGGACGACGCGAAGCGTCTCGCTGACGGAGGCGGGCCAGCAGTTCGTCGCTCAGATCGCGCCCGCCGTGCGCGACATCCATGAGGCGATGGACGTCGCACGCTCCCAACAGGCCACCCCTTCAGGCACGCTGCGCATCAACGCCTTCCCGACAGCTGCGCGGGAGATCTTCTCCTGGCTCGTCCTGCCGTTCCTGCGCGCGCACCCTAACGTTCATATCGACATCGTTACGGAGGGCCGCCTGGTGGACATTGTCGCGGGCGGCTTCGATCTGGGCGTCCGGAGCGCGGACCTCGTGCCGGGCGACATGATCGCCCTCCCATTGGGGCGCGCGCGGCGCAATGTCGTGGTTGGCTCACCAAGCTATCTGAAAGCGCACGGGACGCCGATGATCCCCCAGGACCTCGCAGGGCATTCCTGTTTCCGCGTGCGGCTTCCCAATGGCGCTATCCACCGCTGGCCGTTCGAGAAGGATGGAGAGTCGGTCCACATCGACGTCGAGGGCGCCATCACCCTCGATGAAGCGAGCCTGGCCCGCACGGCGGCCCTCGCGTCCGTCGGTCTCACTTTAGCGATGGAGTCCGACGTGCGAGACGACATCAAGGCCGGCCGTCTCGTGTGCGTGCTCGAGGATTGGACGCCCATCCTGGCGCCCTTGAGCCTCTACTATCCGAGTCGGCGCAATCCGACTGCCGCATTCAAGGCGTTCATCGACTTCGCGCGGAGGCATAGCGGAGCCGGCGACGCCTGAAGAACTCAATAGGTTGAGACGCGCCAGGCTACGCCCCCCTAAACCTTCTTCTTCGTCATCCCGCCAGCCACCGGCGCGGTGGGCTTGTCCCGCTTCACGCCCGCCTTCTGGCCGGGCTTCATGAACTTGACCAGCACGCGCTGACCGACCAGCAGCGGGGCGCCGTCGGCGCTGACCACGACCTCGACGACGCGCTCGTCGCTGCGCTGGCTGGGGTCGTCGGAGGCCAGCTTGCGGGCGCCGAAGACGGCGGCGCGGCGCAGGACCTTGCCGACATAGGCCTTGTCGGGGCTGCTTTCGGGCTGGATCTCGATCTCCTGGCCCACGCTGATATTGGGCAGGTCGGCCTCGACGATCTCGGCGCGGACGATGCGGTTGGTGTTGGGCTCGAGGTCGAACATCGCCGTGACGTTCAGGGTCGAGGCGCCGGCGCCGGGATTGGCGTAGCGGCGGGCGATGCGGCCGTCGGCCGGGGCGCGGATGACGGTCAGTTCCTGGTTGTAGCGGGCCTGGGCCAGCTGGGCGTTGGCGACGCTGATCGCGGCCTGCTGGGCGCCGATATTGGCGTTGGCCTGGGCGATCTGGTCGGCGGCGTTGTCCAGCCGCTGGGCGGCGACGAAGTTCGAGGCGGCCAGGGCCTGCAGGCGCTTCTGCTCGCGCTGGGCGGTGCGCAGCTGCACCTGATAGAGCGCCAGCTGGGCGCGGGCGTTTTCCAGCGCGGCCGAGGCGGTCTGGGCGGCCAGGCGGACGTCGTCGTCCTCCTGCTTGGCCAGCGGCTGGCCGGCCTTCACCATGTCGCCTTCCTGGACATAAACCTCGCGGACGATGCCCTGGCGGCGGGCGGCCACCTGGATCACGCCGCCCTCGACGTCGGCCTTGCCCTGGGCGATGGCGGCGTAGGGGGAGGGCTCCTCCTGGGCGGCGGCGGTTTCGAGCTGCTTCTTCTTCGTGGCCGCCTGGCCCTTCATGTAGAAAAAGCCGCCGCCGATCAGGGCGATGACGACGATGGCGATCCAGAAGGCGGGTCGGCGCAGAAAGCCGGGCATAGGTCGGGTTCCCCAGGAAATCAGTGGCTGAACGGCGCGGGATCGGCGTCGGGCGTGCGGCGCACGTCGTCCAGGATCCGTCCGTCCTCGATGTGGATGACGCGGTCGGCATAGGCCTCGAGCCGCGGGTCGTGGGTCACGCAGATCACCGCCGCCCCGCGCACCGAGGCGGCCTCGCGCAGCAGGCGGATGACAATCTGGCCGTTCTCGCCGTCGAGGGCCGAGGTCGGCTCGTCGGCGAAGATCAGGTTCGGGTTCTTGGCCAGGGCGCGGGCGATGGCCACGCGCTGCTTCTCGCCGCCCGACAGTTCCGAGGGGCGCTGGTTGACGCGGGCGCCCAGGCCCACCGACTCCAGCGCCGCCTGGGCGCGGCGAGCCTGCTCGCCCTTGCCGACGCCCTGGTACTTCAGGGCGGTCATCACCTGCTGCTTGGCGCTCAGCGCCGGGAACAGGTTGAAGCCCTGGAAGATGAAGCCGCAGTGGTCGAGGCGGAACTTGTCGATCTTGCCGTTCGACAGGCTCCACAGGTCGCTGGCCTCCAGCGCCGAGACCTTGCCCTCGTCGGGCTTGAGCAGGCCCGAGAGCGCGGCCACCAGGGTCGACTTGCCCGAGCCCGAGGGGCCCATGACCATGGTCACATCGCCGTGCTTGGCGTCGAAGTCGACGCCCTTGAGCACCTCGATATAGCTGCGGCCGGTCTTGAAGCGCTTGACCAGATGGGTGGCCTTGAGGGCGGTCTCGCCGCGCTTGTGGGCGTTGTCTCCAGAGCTCATCGCAGCAGGTCCGCCGGTTGGCTGTTCTTGAGGACGCCGAGCGACAGGAAGCCCGACAGCATGGCGATGACGATCAGGAAGATCGCGACGACGACGATCAGCAGGGGCGGGAAGGCCATCGGCACTCCGCCGGCGGCGGCGACCAGCGACACCACCCAGGTCAAGAGGCCCGCGGCCAGCACGCCGACGATGCCGACCCAGAACGACAGCTCCAGCACGATGTTGCGCAGGTCGCCCATCGAGACGCCCAGGGCGCGCAAGGAAGCGAACTCCTTGATGTTGGCCATGATCGCCCCGCGCAGGGTCTGCCAGGTGATGATCACGCCGATCAGGAGGCCCAGGAAGGCCGAGAAGCCCAGGATGATGCCGATGATCTGGTCGTCCAGCATCGAGCTGGCGTTGGCGTCGGCCAGTTCCTGGCGGGTCCAGGCGCGGAACTTGCCTTCGCCCTTCTTGTTCAGCTGGGCCGCCACGATCTCGGCGCGCGACGGGTCGCTGATCTTGACCATCAGCGGGCCGACGCGCTGGCCGGTGTCGGCCTCGCCCAGCATCCGCAGGGTGTCGCGCGAGACGACCAGCATCGGCTGGATGATGTTGGGATAGCCGTGGGTGACGACGGCGACATAGACGGTCTTGCCGTTGTAGAGGGCCTTGTCGCCCTTCTTGACGCCCAGGCGCTTCAAGGCCGTGTCGTCCACCGCGACGGCGAAGGGCCGGCGCAGGGCCTCGATCATCGACGGGCTATAATCCGTCGGCACGGTGACGTAGCCGGGGATGGCGTCGATGACCGTCAGGTTGACGAACTCGCTCTTGCGGGTCCCGCCGCCGGGGCCGCCGCCCTTGCCGCCCTTCTTGGCGGCCGCCTGGGCCTTGACCTGCTGTTCGGGCGTCAGGATGTTCTGGAAGCGGCCGCCGGAGAAGTCGAGCGGCGCGACCTGGGTCACTTCCGGGTGGCTGTAGACCAGTGGGATGAAGCGGCGCGGCAAGCCTTGCGGACCGCTGAACAACGCCTTGGCGCCCGGCGCCAGCACCATGATGTCCGCGCTGGCGCGGTCGATCTGGGCCGTGAAGCCCTTGCCGATGCCGACGAAAATGCCGACCTGGGCCAGCACCAGCAGGCCCGAGAAGGCCAGGGCGACCACGGCCGCCATGTAACGACGCCACTCGTACAGCAGAGTGGCCAAGGCCAACGACATGCGGACTCCCGCTCCCCCAATCGACGGTTGAGGAATGAACGCCGATCGTCCAGCGGCCAAGTTAAATCGGGGTAACGGACGTTTCCGCGATGAAATATTCGCGCCCGGGCGCGAACGAGGGCTGGTTCGGTCTCGATCCGGACGCTAAGCGGCTTGGTCGTGCAGCGATCCTTTTCGTCTCTTGCCGCGTTCGGCGCGGCCCTGCTGTTGGCCGCGCGCGGCGAGGCGCGGGCCGACGAGGGCATGTGGACCTTCGACGCCCCGCCGATCGACCGGATCGCGGCGGCGACCGGCGCGCGGCTCGACGCGGCCTGGCTGGACGCGGCCCGCGCTTCGACCGTGCGGCTGACCAATGGATGCTCGGGCGGGATCGTCAGCGGCCAGGGCCTGGTGATGACCAACGCCCACTGCGTCGCCGACTGCGTCCAGACCCTCTCCGGCGGCGGCGAGGACGCCTATCTGACCGACGCGCGCGATCGGGAGGAACGGTGCGCGGGTCTGCAAGCCGAGGCGCTTCTGACCATCACCGACGTCACAGACCAGGTGCGGGCCAGCGTCCAAGGCAAGGACGGCGAGGCCTATGTCCGGGCGCGCGAAGGGGCGCTGGCCCTGGCCGAGCTGGCGGCTTGCGGCCAGGACCGGACGCTGCGCTGCCAGGCCGTGAGCTTCTTCCGGGGCGGGCGATACAAGGTCTACAAGTACCGCCGCTACAACGACGTGCGGCTGGTGTTCGCGCCCGAGGCGGCGGTGGCGGCCTTCGGCGGCGACCCGGACAATTTCAACTTCCCGCGCTTCGCCTTCGACGTGGCGTTCCTGCGGCTCTATGTCGACGAGGCGCCGGCCGCGACGCCGGTCTTCCTGCCCTGGCGCTCGACCCCGCCGGCCGAGGGCGAAGCCAGCTTCGTCGTCGGCAATCCCGGTTCGACCGAGCGCCAGCTGACGGTCGCCCAGCTGGAAACCCAGCGCGATCTCGTCCAGCCTCTCGCCCAGGCCCAGCGGCTGGAGCTGCGCGGCCGGCTCTTGCAGTTTCGGGCCGACGATCCGGACCGCGCGCGCGGCGCCGCCCAGGCCCTGGCCTGGGTCGAGAACGGCGTGAAGATCGGCCGGGGGCGGATGGCGCTGCTGAACGACCGCGCCTTCATGGCCGGCAAACGCGCCGAGGAGGACGCCCTCAAGGCCAGGGTCGCCGCCGATCCAGCCCTGGCGGCCACGGCGGGCGAGGCCTGGGACCGCATCGCCGACGCGCAGGACGCGGCGTGCGATCTCTATCCGGCCTATCGGCAGTTGGAAAACGGCCCCGGCGGCTCGGACCTGTTCTACGACGCGCGGCTTCTGGTCCGGGCGGCGCTGGAGCGCGACAAGCCCGATGCCGAGCGCCTGCCCGAATACGGCGACGCTCGCCTGCCGCGGATCGAGCGCCGGCTGCTGGACGCCCCGCCGCGCGATCTCGCCCTCGAACGCATCTATCTGGAGCACTGGCTGCTGAAGACCCGCGAGGCGCTGGGCGTCGACGACCCCCGCGTCAAGGCGCTGCTGGGCGGCGACAGTCCCGAAAGCCTGGCGCGCGCGCTCGCGGAGACTCGGCTGGTCGATCCGGCCTTCCGCGCCGAACTGTGGGCTGGCGGTCGCGCGGCGATCGAGGCCTCCGACGACCCGCTGGTCGCCTTCGTGCTGCGGATCGACGGCATGGCGCGCGCGGCCCGCGCCGCCTACGAGGCCAAGGTCTCCGGACCCGTGGACGCCGCCGCCGAGGCCATCGCCGGCGCGCGCCTGGCTCTGCTGGGCGACCAGATCTATCCGGACGCCACCTTCACCCTGCGGCTGTCCTACGGCCGCGTGGCGGGCTGGCGCGAGCGCGGTCGAGCGGTCGAGCCCTTCACCACCTTCGCCGGCTTTTACGCCCGGGCGAACGGCGCCCCGCCGTTCGTGGCCCCGCCACGCTGGCTGGCGGCGCGCAAGGCCCTGGCGCCCGACACCCCGTTCGACTTCGTCACCACCAACGACATCGTCGGCGGCAATTCGGGCTCGCCGGTGCTGGACCGGCGGGGGCGGGTGATGGGCGCGGTCTTCGACGGCAATAGCCACGCGATCGGCGGCGCCTATGGCTACGACGCGGCGGCCAACCGCGCGGTCGCCCTGACGACGGCGGCCATCGGCGAGGCCCTCTCGAAGGTCTATGGCCGCGCTGGCTTGGTCGACGAACTGATGGGGCGATAGCCCCCGGACTCATCCCTACGACGAGTGGGAACGGCTATCTGGACCCTGACACATTTCATCGCTGTAACGCGCTGAAATGTGGAACGTTTCTGGCTCCCCTCCGAAGGGCGTCGGCTGTTCGGCGCCCACGGTCGCCGCGCTAGCGCCGGCGGCCAGCATCGGAAAGGAGCGAGACATGACGGTTTCAAACGTCGGTTCTTCGCAGAATCTGGACTATTGGCGCCAGATTCAGCAGTCCGCGTTCCAAGGCGCGGACACGAACGGCGACGGCGCTCTGTCGCTGAGCGAGTTCGAATCTATCGGGCAAAAAGTGCAGGGCGGCGCCAATGGCGCGCCACCGCCGCCGCAAGGGGACGGCGGCTTCGGCGCGCGTTTCGGCGCCGAGATGCTGACGGCCCTGTTGTCCACTCAATCGGCGAGCGACCTGACCAACTCGGTGATGAAGGGCGGCGACGCCAATAACGACGGCCAGCTTTCGGCCAGCGAAATCTCGTCGGCCCTGTCCAGCAACGCGCCCTCGGGCGTGCTGAGCGGCGGCGGCGCCGACCAGATGGCCAAGGACATCATCTCGGCGCTCGACACCAATGGCGACGGCAGCCTGTCGGCCAGCGAAATCCAGACGGCGATCACCAACGCCCAAAAGGACGTCGAGGGCGCGGCGACCTCCGGCGCCAGTTCGACCACGGCTTCGGCCGCCGATGGGACGGTCAAGGCGCATCACGGCCATCACCACCATCACCACAAGGGCGGCGTCGAGAGCGCGGACAAGGCGGCCGAGGCCAAGGTGTTCAGCAGCCTTGACACCAACGGCGACGGCTCGATCTCGGCCGCTGAACTGGCCGCGGCCAATTCCAGCGACTCCAGCGCGTCCTCGACCGCCGCCAACTTGATCAAGGCGGTCGACAAGAACGGCGACGGCTCGCTGAGCCAGAGCGAGTTCGACCGGATGCTGAAGCAGGGCAAGGACGCCTCGGACCCGACCACCATCGCCGGACTGATGGCGGGCGGGAGCAACAGCGCGGCCGGCATGATGCAGAAGCTGTTGGCCCAGCTCGACGCGGCCATGACCACGACCACGGCCTCGTCGACCACGACCGGCGCGTCCAGCGCGACCGGCGTCAACACGACGGCCTGACGATCGGCGTTCGCGCGCGGAACCCAAGGTTCGGACGAAAGGGCCGAGGGGGTGGGTTCCGCGCGCGGGACGCCCGGCGCGTCGGAAGCGCGTTCGGACGGCGCCGCGCCCTTCGTTAACGCTTCCTAACGCAAGGCGCTTGCGCGCGAGGCCGTAGTTGGTGTCATTCTTCGCCTCTTGGTCGGCGTCGCGGGGGCGTCGCTTCATCGTAAGGTCTTCGTCTTGATGCTCCGTCCCGAGAACGTTCAGGCCCTGGCGGGTCTGGCGCTCACTTTGGGCCTCTGCTGGCTCGTCTCCGAGAATCGCAAGCGATTCCCCTGGGTTCTGGCGATCGCCGCCCTCATCGTCCAAGTTCTGCTGGTTCTGGTGCTGTTCGGCCTGCCGCAGGCTCAGCAGCTGATGCGCGGCGTGAACGGCGCGGTCGAAGGGCTGGGCAGCTCGACCCAGGCCGGCACGGCCTTCGTGTTCGGCTTCCTGGCCGGCGGCCAGCAGCCCTATCCGGTCAGCAATCCGGGCGCGGGCTTCATCTTCGCCTTCCGAGTCATGCCGGTGATCCTGGTGGTCTGCGCCTTGTCGGCGCTGCTGTGGCACTGGAAGATCCTCAAGTGGCTGGCCCAGGGCTTCGGCTTCGTGTTTCAGAAGACGCTGGGGCTGCGCGGCCCGCCGGCTCTGGCCACCGCCGCCACCATCTTCATGGGCCAGATCGAAGGCCCGATCTTTATCCGCGCCTATCTCGACAAGCTGTCGCGCTCGGAACTCTTCATGCTGATCGCGGTCGGCATGGCCTGCGTCTCGGGCTCGACCATGGTCGCCTACGCCACCATCCTGCATGACGTGCTGCCCAACGCCGCCGCCCACGTGCTGACCGCCTCGATCATCTCCGCGCCCGCCGGCGTGCTGCTGGCCCGCATCATCGTGCCGTCCGACCCGATGGAGAAGGGCGGGGACCTGGATCTCTCGGCCGAGGACAAGACCTATGGCAGCGCGATCGACGCGGTGATGAAGGGCACGACCGACGGTCTGCAGATCGCCCTGAACGTCGGCGCCACCCTGATCGTCTTCGTGGCCCTGGCCACCATGGTCGACAAGATCCTGGGCGCCATGCCCCCGGTCGGCGGCCAGCCCCTGAGCATCGCGCGCGGCCTGGGCGTGATCTTCTCGCCGCTGGCCTGGTCGATGGGCGTGCCGTGGAAGGAGGCCGGCACGGCCGGCGGCCTGCTGGGCGTCAAGCTGATCCTCACCGAGTTCACCGCCTTCATAAAGCTGGCCGGCGCGACGTCGCTGGACCCGCGCACCCGGATGATCCTGACCTACGCCCTGTGCGGCTTCGCCAATATCGGCTCGGTCGGCATGAACGTGGCCGGCTTCTCGGTCCTGGTGCCCCAGCGCCGCCAGGAAGTGCTGGGCCTGGTCTGGAAGGCCATGATGGCCGGCTTCCTGGCCACCTGCCTGACCGGCTCGCTGGTCGGGCTTATGCCGCGAGGCCTGTTCGGGCTTTGAGCAGCTAAAGGTTGTTTACCCCTCTCCCTTCCCCTTTGATGGGGAAGGGGCGGGGATGGGGTGACAGCCTGTCCGAGAAAACGCCGAGACTTCGGCACGCACCCGGCGCCGTCAAACGCGCCCGTCGTCTCCGCAAGACCATGACGGTCAGCGAAAAGGCCCTCTGGAAGGCCCTCCGCGCGCTCGATCTTCACATCCGCCGCCAAGCGCCGAGCGTGTCGCTGCGGAGATTCAGCGATCACCCCATCCCGACCCTTCCCCATCAAGGGGAAGGGCTTTTTAATGTGGAAAAGGGAGGAACCGCATGAAGCTCTACGACAGCCGCCGCGCGCCCAATCCGCGCCGGGTTCGCTGGTTCATGGCCGAAAAGGGGATCGAGGACGTCGAGATCGTCGACATCGATATCTTCGGCGGCCAGCATCGCCAGCCCGACTATCTGGCCAAGGCGGGGCTGCCCAACGTGCCGGCCCTCGAGATCGACGACGCGACCACGATCACCGAGTCGGTCGCCATTTGCCGGTATCTGGAGAGCGTCTATCCCGAACCGAACCTGTTCGGCCGCGACCCGCTGGAGACGGCGGTGATCGAGATGTGGACCCGGCGGGCCGAGATGCTGCTGTCGACGCCGCTGATGATGGCCGTCCGCCACGCCCACCCGGCGCTGGCGGCGATCGAGACCCAGATTCCCGAGGTCGCGGAGACCAACCGCAAGGCGGCCGAACGGGCGCTGAAGGTCTTCGACCGGCGGCTGGGCGAGAGCGAGTTCATCGCCGCCGACCGCCTGACCATCGCCGACATCCTGGCCGTCACCGGCCTGGACTTCGCCCGCATGGTCCGCTTCCGCCCCGACGCGGAACTCACCCACGTGAACCGCTGGCTGACGGCCATGATGGAGCGCCCCGCCGCGAAAGCGGGGGTTTAGATCCTCCCCCGCGACGCGGGGGAGGTGGCCCAGATGGCCGGAGGGGGCTAGCTGGACGCCTGCCGCGCTCGCACCTCGGGCGCTCCGCGGCGTCTCCCCCGCGTCGCGGGGAAGCAACCTCGTCAGCGCGGCCGGATCTTCTTTACGACGCCCGAGAAGTTCAGCATCGGTCCGCTTCCGGTCGAGATCAGGCCGCGGATGAACAGCAGAGAGCCGCCAGCCCGGATGACCTCGCCGGTCGAGGTGACCAGGTCGCCGGGCTTGGCCGGGCCGATGAACTCGCCGTTCAGGCTGACCGTCACCGCGCGGCTGTCGGCCAGCTCCTTCCAGGCGATCGCGAACAGCGAGTAGTCGGCGAAGGTCATCATGCAGCCGCCGTGCATGAAGCCGCCGCCGTTCATGTGCTTCTTCTCGGCGCGGAAGGCGGCGGTCACGCGGCCCTGGTCGTCGTCCTTGAAGTAGAAGGGACCGGACTGATCCTCGAACGGATCCAGGCCATGCCAGGCGCGCCATCCGGCCCACTCGCCGTCCTCGATCAGTCGAGGTCCGCTCCAGGCGTCCGCGCCTCCGTCCATCAGCCTCTTCCCTTGCCCTGTTCTTATCGCCGTTCAGTTAGAGGGACGCGGCGGGGCGCGCAAGCCGCCGGCCTCGCCTCCCGCGACAATCCATGGCATGGGAGGCCCATGACCTCCCCGATCCAAGACACGATCCTGTCCCAGCTGGCGGCGCTGCCGGCGGGCAAGTCGATCGATCCGATGAACGTCGCCAAGGCCATCCAGCCCGAGCGCTGGCAGCAGATCCTGGGCCACGTGCGCACCAACGCCATCGAGCTGGCCCGCGAGGGCAAGGTGGTGATCCTGCGCCACAACAAGCCGACCAATCCGGAGAAGTTTCGCGGCGTCTATCGCATCCGCCTGCGGATGGAGGGCGATCCGACCTCGTTCGACGAGTCGGTCGAGGACGACGCCTAGCGCCCAAGGCTTGCTCCCAGGGGACTTGACCCTGGCGCGCGCGCCTGTGTTCTTCCGCTTCGGACCGAGGAGGGGGACCATCATGCGCAAGCTCGCGATCACCTTGGCCGTGGCGGCCGCCGCGACCCTGGGCGCCCTGGCGCCCGCGCCGGCCAGGGCCTGGGACGACCAGGGCCACATGGCGACCGGCGACATCGCCTATGACGCGCTGACGGCCCGCCATCCGGAAGCCGCGGCCGCCATCGTGGCGATCATGCGCGATCACCCCGACCACGCGCTGTTCGACAAGCGCCTGGCGGGCCTGACCGGTCCGGCCCGCGATCGTCGGCTGTTCGCCCTGATGGCCGTCTGGCCCGACGACACCCGCAAGAGCCCCAACGACCGGCCCGACTGGCACTACGCGCTGAAGGTCGTCTCGCCCTGGCGGTTCGTGTTCCCGTTCACGGTGGGCAAGGCCGAGGTGGCGTTCCGCGAGCAGCTGGCCATCGCCCGCGACCCCAAGGCGCCGCGCGCCCAGCGGGCCATCGCGCTGTGCTGGATCATGCACCTGGTCGGCGACCAGCATCAGCCGCTGCACGCCGGCCACTGGATGTCGTGGACCTATCCCAAGACCGACCGCGCCGGCAGCATCGCCTTCGTGCGCCGCCAGGCCGGCGCGCCGCCGGTCGACATGCATGAGCTGTGGGACAGCGCGCCCGACCGTCCGGCCCCGAACCGCGAAGCCGGCGCCGACCTCGTCGCCGCCGCTGTCGAGGCGGTCCATCCGCGTCCGGCGCGCGACGATCTGGGCCCCAACCCCTCGGCCGCGTTCGCCGCATGGGAGCGCGAGAGCTGGACCCTGGCCAAGACCGTGGCCTATCGCGACGGCCAGCTGGCGACCTCTCCGGACCGGGCCGCCGCGCCGGTGCTGCCGGCCGGCTACGCGCCCCGGATGCGCGCGATCGCAGACGCCCGGGTGGCCCAGGCCGGCTATCGCCTGGCCGAGGTCCTGGCGCTGGTGAAGACCTGAGCCAAGCTTGCGTTCGCGGCCTCACGCTCTAAGTGGCGATCATGCCCCTTGATGAGATCCTGGCCGACATCGCCGCCTGCCGGGCCTGCGCGCCGTACCTGCCGCACACGCCCCGGCCGGTGGTGCGCGTGCGAAGCGAGACCCGCCTCCTGATCGCCGGCCAGGCGCCGGGACGCGTGGTGCACGAGACAGGCCTGCCGTTCAACGACCGCTCGGGCGACCGCCTGCGCCAGTGGATGGGGATCGATCGCGAGACCTTCTACGGCCGGCCCGAGATCGGCGTGGCGGCCATGGCCTTCTGCTTTCCGGGGACCAACCCGAAGGGCGGGGACTATCCGCCGCCGCCGCGCTGCGCGGCGCTGTGGCGGCCCCGTCTGCTCGCCGCGCTGCCGAACGTGGAGCTGACCCTGCTGGTCGGCGGCTACGCCCAGGCCTGGGCGCTGCCCGGCCGGACGGGCAAGACCATGACCGACACCATCGCCGCCTGGCGCGACTTCGGCCCCAAGGTTCTGCCGCTGCCGCATCCGTCGTGGCGCAACACCGCCTGGCTGAAGCGCAATCCATGGTTCGAGGCCGAGGTCGCGCCCTATCTTCGCCAACGGGTCGCGGACATTCTGGCGTCATGAACCGCCGCGCCCTGATCCTGACCGCCTCGGCCGCCGCCCTGGCCGCCTGCGCGCCGCTGCGCCAGAAGCCGGACCTGGCGGGACCGGGCTTCACCGGCCCGCGCCTGACCGAGGACGGATTCGTCAGCTTCGACGGAGCGCGGCTGGGCCTGATGCGGTGGCTGCCGGCCCAGGCGCCCGATTGGGTGATCGTGGGCCTGCACGGCATGAACGACTACGCCAACGCCTTCCACCTGGCGGCGGAAGCGTGGGCGGGGCAGGGGATCGCGACCTACGCCGTGGACATTCGAGGCTTCGGACGCTCGCCCGAGCGCGGGATCTGGGCGCCGACCGAGCTGGTGCTCGACGACGTCCGCGCCCTGGTCGGCGCCGTTCGCCAGCGCCATCCGAGCGCCCGGATCGCCCTGGCCGGGATCAGCATGGGCGGCGCCCTGGCCATCGCCGCCATGGCCTCGGACAACCCGCCGGCCGTCGACAAGCTGCTGCTGTTCGCCCCTGCCGTCTGGGGCTGGTCGAACCAGCCGCTGCCCAATCGCTTGAGCCTATGGGTCACGGCCCACACCGTCGGCCAATGGGTGGTCAAGCCGCCGGACTGGCTGATCCGCAACATCACCGCGTCCGACAATATCGACGAGTTGCGCCGGATGGGCCGCGACCCGCTGATGATCTGGGGCGCGCGGTCCGACACGATCTACGGCCTGGTTGGGCTGATGGAGCGGGCCTGGCGCGCGACGGGCGCGATCAAGGTCCCGACGGCCTGGTTCTATGGCGCGCGCGACCAGGTGATCCCGCGCGCGCCGACGGTCGAGGCGATCGCCCGCCTGAAGCCTGGCGCGCGCACCGCCTATTACGCCGACGGCTATCATCTGCTGCTGATCGACAAGCAGGCGCGCAATGTCTGGAACGACGCGGCGGCCTTCCTGCGCGACGCGCCCGGACCCTGGCCGCCGTCGGGCGCGCCGGCCATCCCGGCCAGCGTCAAGGCCATGGCGGCGCTGGATCCGCCCAAGCCGGCCAAAACCTCGGTGTCGCGGCGGCGGGCTTCGGGCTTGTGAGGCGGTGAAAGGGGGCGTACACCCCGCCGCATTCATTCGGCCTAAGGCGAGACCGGCAGCATGACCTTGTTCGATTCCCCCGATTTCGAGGGACACGAAGGCGTTCATTCGTTCTATGACGAAAAAACCGGTCTGAAGTCGATTATCGCGATCCACTCGACCGCGCGCGGCCCGGCCGCCGGCGGCTGTCGCATGTGGGACTATTCCAGCGCCGGCGCGGCCCTGACCGACGCTCTGCGCCTGTCGCGTGGCATGTCGTACAAGAACGCCATGGCCGAGCTGGACCTGGGCGGCGGCAAGGCGGTGATCATCGGCGATAGCCGCAGCCAGAAGACGCCGGCGCTGTTCGAGGCCTTCGGCCGCGCCGTCGACAGCCTGGGCGGTCGGTACTGGACGGCCGAGGACGTCGGCGTCTCGCCGGCCGACCTGGAAAGCACCCGCAAGACCACGCGTTTCGTCGCCGGGCTCGAGGGCCACGCGGCCGCCTCCGGCGACCCGTCGCCAGTCACCGCCGAGGGCGTGTTCCGGGGCGTGCGCCTGTGCGTCGAGCGCGCGCTGGGCCGCGACCTCAAGGGCGTCCATGTCGCCATCCAGGGCGTCGGTCATGTCGGCGGCTATCTCGCCGAGAAGCTGCACGCCGCCGGCGCGATCCTGACCATCGCCGACGTCAACCAGCCGGCCCTGAACGCGGTCGCGGCCAAGACCGGGGCGACGATCGTGCCGACCGACGCCATCTTCGACGTCGAGGCCGACGTCTTCGCGCCCTGCGCCCTGGGCGGCGCGATCTCGGCCGCGACCCTGCCGCGCCTGAAGGCCAGGATCATCGCCGGCGCCGCCAACAACCAGCTGGCCGACGCCACGATTGGCCAGGCGGTGTTCGAGCGCGGCGTGCTCTACGCCCCCGACTACGTGATCAACGGCGGCGGCATCATCAACGTGGCCGCCGAGATCCGCGGGCTGGAAGCGGGCGGCGCCTTCGATGGCGATTGGGTCGCGACCAAGCTGGACCGCCTGGCGCAGACCCTGGCGGAGGTCATCGACCAGTCGATCGCCGAGAAGCGTCCGGCCAATCTGGTCGCCGACGAGATCGCCCGCGCCCGCATCGCGGCGGCGCGCGCCTAGTGCCCTTTTCGCTCTGATTGATCCAATAAGATCGGAGAAAAGGGGGCGCTAAATCAAAACCCTAGGGCATCGCGGGCGTGGCGAGAGAGGGCTCAAGCCTTCTTGGGCTGTCCGCTGATCGCCGCGCCTGCGTCCTTGTCCAGGGCCAGATAGACCGGCAAGGCCAGCAGGGTCACCAGGCCGATCGCCGCGAAGGGCATGACGAACCGGTCCGGCGTCAGCGCGCCGCCCGCGCCACGCGCCAGGTGCAGCATCATGCCGCCGAAACTGACCCCCAAGGCCAAGCCCACCTGCTGCGAGACCGCCGCCAGGGTCGAGGCCGCCGCCGTCGAGGTTTCCGGCACATCGGCATAGGCGATGGTGTTGGCGGCGATGAACTGGTTGGAGCGGCAGAAGCCGGTCAGCACCAGGATCGCCATCATCAGCCAGACCGGCGTGCTGTTCCGGAAGAAGGCGGGGGCGGTGGTCAGGATCGCGGTCAGGACCACGAACAGCGACAGCGAGGCGCGAAAGCCCACGCGCCGCAGCAGCGCCGTGCCGAACGGCCGGGCGATCAGGATCCCGACGCCGGTGGCGATGGTGACGAAACTGGCCCGCAGGGGACTCCAGCCCAGGGCGACCTGCAGCAGCAGCGGCATCAGGAAGGGCGTGGCGCCGATGCCTAGGCGCACCAGCGTTCCGCCCAGCAGGCTGGCGCGATAGGTCGGGTAGCGCAGCAGGGTGAGGTCCAGGATCGGGCGGCCGGTGCGCGCGCAGATCCGCAGATAGGCCCAGCCGCAGGCCAGGGAGACCGCGAGCAGCAGGGCTTGCGCGGCGGGCGGCAGCAGATTGACGCCCGCCGTCTCGGCGACCACGACCAGGCCGCTGACCGCCAGGGCCGACAGGATGAAGCCGGCCGTGTCGAAGGGGCCGATGTCGGGTCGGGGCTGGCTTTTGGGCACGAAGCGCAGGACGGCGATCATGCCCAGAACGCCGACGGGCAGGTTGATGTAGAAGATCCAGGGCCAGTCGGCGACGCTGAGCACCAGGCCGGCGATCGGCGGGCCGATCAGCGGGCCGATCAGGGCGGGCATGGTGAACCAGCCCATGGCGGTCAGCAGCCGCTCCTTGGGCGAGGCGCCGACCACGATCAGCCGCGCCACCGGGGTCATCATCGCCCCGCCGATCCCCTGGATGATCCGCGAGGCGACCAGCGCCTCCAGCCCGCGCGACAGGCCGCACAGGGCAGAGCCCAGCAGGAAGACGACCATGGCGCTCAGGAACACCCGTCGCGCGCCATAGCGCTCGGCCGCCCAGCCGCTGGCCGGCGTGAAGACCGCCAGGGCCATGATGTAGGAGGTCAGGGCCAGCTTCAGATGGATAGGATCGACCGAGAAGGCGTGGGCCAGGGTCGGCAGGGCCGTCGACAGGGCGGTGGAGTCGATGAACTCCATCAAGAGCGCGCTGGCGACCGCCACCGAAACCAGGCGGGTCGAGAGCGGCGAGGCGGCGGAAGACTCTGGCGAAGGCTCGGGCACGCCCGGGCTTTACGCCCGTGGGCGGCCGGGGTCCAGGCGCGTGATGCGAAGCGCACATCCGCCGGCGCCCCAGGAGCGTATCGTCCAAAAAGGATGGAAACCATGCGCGCTAGCCTCTTGATCGCATTTTCGACCCTGGCGTTGGCGTCGGGCGCCCAGGCCCGGCAAGCCGCGCCGATCGACCCGGCCTCGCACTATTCGGGCGTCTGGTTGGAGGTGGGGCGCACGCCGATGCGGCTGACCAAGGACTGCGTGGCCGGAACGACCCGCTATGTGCTGAAGGACCCGACCCATGTCGACGTGGTCGACGATTGCCGTCAGGGCGGCGTCGACGGCAAGCGGCGGGCGATCTCCGGGCGCGGGCGGATCGAGGACCCCGGCGTCAATCGCCGGCTTCGGGTCGCCTACGCGCCGTTCATCGTCTGGCGCTACGTGGTCATGGATCGCGATCCGGACGGACAGTGGTTCATCGCCGCCGATCCCGAGCTCAAGAGGGTGTTTCTCTACACGCGATCGCCGCCGTCCAAGCCGCGCCTGGACGATCTCGAGGCGCGGGTCCGGCGTCTGGGCTATGTCGGCGCGCTGGAGTTCCCGGCCGTCGCGGAGACCGGCCCTAAAGGCTGAGCGCGCCGTCCCGCGCCGCCCTCCCGCCCCGCTTGCGGGGGAGGTGGATCGCCGCGGATAGGCGGCGAGACGGAGGGGGCGTTTTTCAGTCTATGCCCGTTGCCACCCTATCGCGATGGGCAGCGTCGGTCGAAGCTCGACCGGCGCCGCCCTACCGTCCGCGCACCGACACCGAGACGCCGACGACCGTGTCCTTGTCGGAATAGTCGAGGCCGCGGAACTTGCGCTGGGTGGCGCTGAGCGAGATCTGGCTGCTGTTCTTGCGATAGCCCACGCCGATCTGGCGGCTGCCGAAGCTGGCCAGCTTTTCCTCGCTGACGCCGGCGTTGCGCCAGCCCCCGAAGGTGTCGCGGATCAGGCTGAGCCCGTAGGCCTTGCCCGAACTGGCCGCGAACAGCATCCAGCGACCCCGACGCAGGTCCTCGGCCGAGGTCACCGCCTTGGACATGAAGTTCGAGGCGCTCAGGGTCAGGCGTTTGACGGCGTCCGATCGCAGGCCCATCGGCGTGAAGGGCAGGGGCTGGTCGCTGACCTCCAGCTTCAGCGGCTTGCCGTGGATGGGACGCGGGGCGCCGCGCGTGAAGCTCAGCAGGGGGCGCGGCGCGGGGCTCGGGGCGGCCTCGGCCAGGACACGGCTTGCGATGGGGGCGGCGACCCGGCGGGCGGGCTCGGGTTTCGGTGGGGCGGTGTCGGCCAGAGCCAGGGTCGCGACCGCCTTGGGCGCGCCGGCCAACTCGACCTCGCTGGGGGGCGAGCCGGCCAAGGCGACCGTCGCGGCCGTTTGGGCGGCCGTGGGGGCGGGGGCGGCCATGGCCACGGCGTTTTCGGGCGCGCGCGTTCGCTCTCCGCCATAGCGGGCGGTGGCGATCGGCGCATCGGGATCGTCGGCGGGGGCGGACGCGGAGGGACCGCCGGCCAAGGTCAGGGTCTGGTTGAATTCTTCGGGCGCATGGGTCGACAGGGCCGTCGCCGTCGTCCCCGCGATCGCGAGGCCGGCCCCCGCCAGCAGACATCCGAGCGCGACGCGTCGCATCTCGTCCAGCTCCCCATTCCCCTGACGTCGAGGTTAATGACGTCCACACACCCTGTATAGACATCCCGCGTGACAGCCCTTGCGCGCAAGGGGAAATCATTTCGCGTCGAAGGGGTTTCAGTGACCCGGTTTGGGTTCGAAGGAGCGCTTTTCCTTCAGTTTGACGCACGCCGCATCGGGCTTTCGGCCGTGCTGAGGCTTGGGCTCGCACTTGGGAAAGCAGACGTTCCGCATAGGGTCCTGGTTCTGAAAGCCGCTGGTCATGGCTTTTCCTCCCGCACGCTATTAACCTTAATTTATCACGCCGCCGGGCTGGTTTCGTTGATCAATCGCACATCCACGGAGACGTGAAGACGCGAGGAGCCGGGGTCGCCCAGGATCGCGCCCGACACCGGCAGGGCTTGGGCGGGCGTGCGCGTGGCGGCGACCCGAATGAGGTCGGAGGACTCGGCCAGGCCGTTCGTCGGATCGAACTCCAGCCAGCCCAGGTCGGGCAGGAACACCTCGCACCAGGCGTGGGTGGCGCCCGCCCCCCGGATCGCCGCGCCGGGCGAATGGATGTAGCCGGTGGCGAACAGGGCCGCGTAGCCCAGGCGGCGCAGGCCCTCGACCATCAGCCAGGCCAGGTCGCGACAGGCGCCGCCGCGCGCCTGCAAGGTCTCGACGGGGCTCCTCACCCCTTCTTCCTCGCGCGCTTGGTATTCGAACTGCTGGTGGATCAGCGTGTTGACGCGAAGCAGGAAGGCCAGGGCCGGCTCGTCGCGATGCGCGTGCAGGCCGCGCAGCCAGCGCAGCAGCACCGCGTCCGGATCGTCGGTGACCGGCGCGATGAACGGCTCGAGCGTCGCGCGGTCCTCGCGCGAATAGACGATCGGGGTCAGGGTGTCTGGGTTCTCGACCCGCTGCGGGGCCAGAGGGGCGGGGTAGCGGTCGATGACCAGTTCGCTGGCCACCCGCATGGCGTCGGCCTGGCCCGTCGGCTGAAACAGGCAGACGCAGTTGCCGTTGGCGTCGTAGCTCCAGCGGGTCTGGCCGGGCGGAAACAGGCGCAAGCTGGCCTCGACGATCCGCAGGGCGTGACTGTCGCGCGGCCGGATCAGCAGCCGCTGCGGGCCGAACCGCACCGGGCGCTCGTAATAGTACCGCGTCTCGTGAAAAATGCGCAGCCGTCCCATGCTGAAGCCAGAACGCCTCCGGCCAGGGGCGGTTCCTGTCTCCCTAGGCTAGGAAGCCAGCCTCGGCGAATTCCAGCATCCGGCCCAGCAGCGCCATCACGTCCGACTCGCTGGTCTGGCCTTCCGACAGCACGTTCAGGCGGTCGAACTCGGCGAAGCGGTTGTTGTGCAACATGCCCAGCGTGAAGTGCAGCCGCCAGTAGACGTCTTCCGGCGACAGGTCCGGGCGGGCCTTGAGCAGGGCGTCGGAGAAGCGGCGCAGGTGCGAGACGTCGGTCTTCAGCACGTTGCGGATCTCGTCGGTGCCCTCGCTGCGGGCGCGGATCAGGAACTGCAGCGAGATGCGGCGCTCGTGGTCCGGCGCCAGCCAGCGCAGGGGCGGGGTCAGCAGGGCGGCCAGGATCTCGCGCAGCGGCGGATCGCCGGCGTTACGGTCGTTGGCCTCGTGCAGCATCTTGGCCCGCTCGCGATTGAGCTCGGCCGTCCGCCGCTTGAAGATCTCGAACAGCAGGGCGTCCTTGGAGCCGAAATGATAGTTCACCGAGGCCAGGTTGACGCCCGCCGCGGCGGTGATGTCGCGCACCGAGACGTTCTGGAAGCCGTGCAGCGCGAACAGGCGCTCGGCGGCGACGAAGACCAGATTCTTGGTGGCGGCCTCGGTTTCGGCCGCTTCTACTTCGTGCGAGGCGGCGGCGTCGGTGGTCGGACTCACTTAGTATTCCCCTTTACCCGTGGGGAACTCTTACGACTGTTCGAATTTGGCGCAAGCGTCAAGATCGCCGCTGAGCGGTGTGCTAGAGCGTGATAGCCGAAAGTGTGAGCGGTTTCGGCGGTTATCACGCTCTAAATGTTTGATTTAGAACATTATTTTTCGCTCGAACGATTCCATTCGAGCGGATAAGGCTCTAGCCGGCGATGGTCGCCGGGCGGGCGCCCATCCGGCCCTTCAGGGCCTGGCGCAGCAGCGGCCGGGCGATCGCCGCGGTCAGGATCAACGGCGCCAGCAGCAGGGCTAGGGCCTTGCGTCGTTTGCTGTCGGCGCGCTTCAGGAAATAGCGCACCAGGCCCTTGCCCTTGTGCCACTCGATGACCAGCGGGTTCTCGCGGCTGGTCGAGCCGACATGGACGATGCGGGCGTTGGGCTGGAACAGCACGCTTCCGCCATGCTTCCGGGCCCGCCAGCACAGGTCGATGTCCTCGACGTGCAGGAAGAAGCCCTCGTCGAAGCCGCCCAGCAAATGAAAGTCGCGCGCCGTCATGTAGAAGCAGGCGCCCGAGATCGTGGGGGTGTCCACCGGGTAGGACGGCGGGGGCTCGTCCTCCCGGTGGATCTCGAAGCGGCGCAGCGGGGGCAGGGTGGCGCTAAGCTTCGAGAGGCTGAGCAGGGTCGTGACGGGCGTGATCTCGCCGCGTCGCGCGCCCCGCTGTTCTGTTCCGTCGAGATTGAGGACCCGCGCCCCGACCACGCAGGGGGAGGGACGATCGCGGGCGGCGTCGACCAGGGCCGCGACCGCGCCGGGGGTCAGAAAGGCGTCGGGATTGAGGAACACCAGGTCCTCGCCCTTGGCGGCCGCGGCGCCCAGATTGGCGGCGCGGGCGAAGCCGACATTGCCCAGGCCGCGCAGCAGGCGCACGCGAGGCTCGCGACGCGAAAGCTCGCGCAGCCAGGCGGCGTCGACGGGAGTCGAACCGTTGTCGACGATGATGAACTCGTCCACGGCGGGCTCGGCCAGGACGTGGCGGACGCTTTCCATCAGCGCCGGGCCGGTCATGTAGACCACCATGATCAGCGACAGGCGCGGGGCGCGCAGGTCCGGGGCCGCGGCGAGGGCATGGGCGGGATCGATCGAGACGTACATGCTCTGGGTCCTCGGCCGCGCCGCGCCGGCTTTGCCGGTTGCTGCGTTAAAGGTAGTTTCATAAAAACTGTAGTTGCGTCCTTCTCCGTTCGCAAGAGGCCTTTCAACCTCAAGAACCGATTGTTGCGTTTTAATGTAATGTGTAACAACTAGCGGGCGCCCACGCGGGGCGCGGAGTCTGGCTTACCGATGTCACGAACGGCGATGAACCCGGCCAAGGCCGCGCTCACCAAGTCCCTTCGCCGCGAGGCGGGGCGGTGGCTGAAGAGCGCGCGCGAGGCGGCGGGCCTGACCCAGGCCGAACTGGCCGAGCGCATGGGGCTCCGCTACTACACCTTCGTCTCGCAGGTGGAGAACGGCCTGGGCCGCGTGCCGATCGAGACCCAGGCGATCTGGGCGCGGACCCTGGGCCTGGACCCGGGCCCCTTCGCCCGCACCTTGCTGCGCTATTACGAGCCCGAACTCCACCGCCTGCTGTTCGAGGACGGCGTCGACGCGGGCGACGCGCCGCTGGCGGCCCAGGCCTGACGCCGTCATGGGAGAGGTCCTAGCCTTCGCCCCCCGGTCGCCCGCCGGCGACTGGAGCCCCAACGAGCGGGGCCTGCTGATGCTGCTCACCCAGCAGCTGTCGGCCAGCTATGGCGAGGTCGACGGCGTCTTTGGCCAGACCGACTCTGGCGATCCCTGGTACGTCGTCACCGACGCCAACCAGGACGTTCTGGTCCACATCGCCCGCATCGACGGGCAGTTCGTGGTGCACGACGCGGCGCTGGACATGTTCCACCAGGTCGGCAGCCTGTGGAGCGCGCTGCGTCAGGTAATGTCCGGCGGCGCGCCCAGCGACCCGAACGCGGTGGTGGTCTCGTTCAATCCCACCAGCCGCGAGGCTCAGTCGTTCCTGTCGCTGGTCGTCGCGGTCGGCCTCTATCTGGAAATGCGCGGCGTCGATGTGGGCGGGGCGGGCCGGCTGAACTTCGACAATCTGCCGCGCGCCGACGATCCGATGATGCAGGCCGTGGCGGCCAAGCTGGTCGCGGCGCTCAATCTCGAGGCCGAGCGCGGCCAGACCCACGCGGCCGCGCCGAGCGTCGCTCCGGCCGAGGTTCCCGCCGCGCCGGTCAAGCCGCAGGCGCTTCACGCCATCGCCATCGAGGCCCCCGCGCCTCAAAGCGTGGGGCTGACGGTGACCAAGAGCGCCCCGGCGCACGCGGGCGGCGCGCCGGCCGAGGCCCCGCCGCCAGTCGCGCACGCCGAGCTCCTCGCCGCGACCCACGGCGTCGGCGCCCAGGGCTTCCTCGCCACGCGCACGACCAAGACCGGCACGCCGGCCAATGACGTGCTGATCGGGACGCCCGAGGGCGAGACCATCCATGGCGGCGCCGGCGACGACTATATCGATGGCCGCGGCGCCAAGGCCGGCCAGATCGACCGTCTCGACGGCGGCCCGGGCAACGACACCATCGTCATGAACGCCCGCGTCGTGGCGACGGGCGGGACCGGCGCCGACACCTTCCTGGTCTCGGCCAACGCGCCGACCACCAAGGCCGACACGCTGCTGGGCGTGGTCCTGGACTATTCGGCCGCCAAGGGCGATCACCTGGCCGCGCTGGGACAGGGTCACCTGACCGTGGTCAATACCGCCTTCGTGCCTGATGTTCTGGCGGTTCAGGGCGCGACGCTGGGCGAATCGACGGCCAACCAGGTCACCGACGTCACCGGCCCGGTGGCCGGCGCGCGGGTCGGCTTCGATCTGGACGGCGACGGCAAGGAAGACGTCTTCATCCTCCTGGGCGGCGGCGCGGCGACGGTCGCCAGCTTCAAGGTCGGCATGACCGTGACCCCCGAGCACCCCGCCGACAGCGTCGGTCTGGTGGGCCATGCCTCGCCAGACGACGCCGGGCTGCTGGGCGGGCCGCCGGCCCACTAGAAAGCCGGGTCGACCCCGAATGCGGGCCGATCCATGCTTCGCTTACAACTGCGCTTGCCTAAAACTGCGCGTGGATGCGGGCGGCGCCGATGGAGGCCGGCCCGCGATCGCGGTTATAGGCGGGGTTCTGGACGTACTGGTAGTCGAGGCTGACGTGCACGGCCTTAGTCAGGGCCCAGTCGTAATAGGCCTCGACGATGCGCTCGGCGCCCGGATGGGGCAGGCGGCCGTCGCCGACGAGGATGCCGGTTCCGCCGGCGTCCAGATAGCGCTGGTGAGCGCTGGAGATGGCGTTGACCACCCCGCCCAGGCCGATGGTGTCGTCGGGCCGCTTCCAGCGCGCGCCGTTGACCGAGACGCCGGCGGCCAGGGTGCGGTCGATGTCGGCGAACTCGTAGGGCTCGATCGCGCCGCCGGCGACGCCGCCCTTGGCGAAGACGCCGACGCCGGTCGCGACCTGCTGCTCGAGATTGACGCTGACACCCGAGCGGCTGGCGTAGCGGCGCACGGCCTCGATATCGGCCGGCGTCCCCGTAATGGCGGCTTGGCGGACAGCGTCGTCGAACCGGCCCATGCGGCCCCGCGTCACGAAGGTCGTGACCTTCAGCTTGCCGGGCTGTCCATGCCAGCTGTGACGCTCCTCGACTTCGCCGACCAGCTGGAACTGGTCGAACTTTTTATCCAGAGTGGCGCTGTTGGGCTCGCTGGAAAGGTCGAAGGCCCCGGCCCGCAGCGTCCATCGGCCCTGATAGAGCTCGGCGGCCGCGCCATAGGTATAGCCCCAGGCGTTGGCGGCGTAGTCGAACACGCCCGCGTCGATCATCGCCCAGTTCAGGAAGTCGCGGCGCGGATCGTGGGCGTAGGCGTTGGTGTCGAAGACGTCGACGACGCTGAACTTGCCGACGGTCAGCACCAGGCGATCGGCCGCCTGCGATCCGGCCAGCTGGTTTTGATCGGCCTCGACGGCCTGATGCTCGCCGCCCAGATCGACGGTTTGACGGATGAAGGCGCGCGGCAGCTTCGGATAGGGCTTGCTCTTGCCGACCTTGTAGGCCTCGCCGCTCGGGAAGCCCGCCACGCCCAGGGTGTTGCTGAGGCCAAAGCCCTGGTCGATCTCGGGATTGACCCAGATCTCGGCGCCTTTCCACGGGCGGACGCCCAGATAGAGGGTCATGTCGAAGGTTTCGCGCCCCATCGCCTTGGCCGACAGGCTGTTGCGTCCGGCATAGGGCGAGGTGAATCGGTCATGGCCCTGGACGACCAGCGTCGCCTGGCCATGCACGGCCATCGTCTGTTCGGCCGGGGTTTGCTCGGCCGGCGGCGGCGCGTCCTCGGCGAAGGCCGGGGCGGCGGCGGCGAGCACGATGGCGAGGGCGGCCAGGATCGGCGGGGTCGTGTCGATCATCATGGTCTTGGGTCTTTCATGCGAAGGCGCGGCCACGGCGACCGTGGTCGGCTCAGTGTTACTCGGTGTCAGCGGCGCCAGCGTGAAACGTCCTCCGCCGCCTTGTTGGGGCGGCGGAAGCTCGGTTTCTGGCGTTTTGGCGGATCAGCGCGGGGCCATGGGGGGCGTCACGCGCCAGGCGCGGCGCGGCCGTCCATCGGCGCCGACGGACCAGGTCGCGGTCAGCGGACCGTGATCGGCGGGCGGCGAGTCGTTCGCGACCAGGTGAGGAAAGAAGGCGAGGATATCTTCGCCGAGGTGGGCGAAGTCGACGAATTTGAAGACGCAGGCGGTCATGGCGACCTCCTCTTGGCTTTTGCGGTGTGCTCAAGCCCGGGAGGTCGGCCGCCGGCTATCGGCGCGGGGGCGCGCCGTGACGGACGACCAGGCCTCGATTCCGGGCGGCGAACCGGCCGAACGAAATAGCGGCGGTCAGCGCGATGCGCGGACTGTCGCCCTCGTTGGACGGGCTGCTAGATCGCGGGTTCATGGAATCCCTTGGTCTGGTTGGCGAACGACCGACGACATTGGCGTCAGCCACGGCGGACGACCTTTTGGGGTCGACGTCCGTGGGAGCGCCGATATACCCCTAGGGAGTATAGTTCAAGGTCCGAGAGTCGAAAAAAATGACCCATATCGCGCGGGAGAAGACCAAGCTTCTGAACAGGCTCAAGCGGCTGCGCGGCCAGCTTGAGGCCATCGAGCGGGCGGTGGAGAGCGACACCGAATGCGTCAGGGTTCTGCAGCAGGCCACGGCCTGCCGGGGCGCGCTGGACGGCTTCATCGCCGAGGTGATCGAAGACCACATCCGCGAGCACATGGTCGACCCCGACGCGCCGGCCGATGACGCGCGCCGACAAGCCGCCGAGGACCTGGTGAAGATCGTCCACGGCTATCTGACCTAGAGCGTGATAGCCGAAAGTGTAAGCGGTTTAGGCGGTTATCACGCTCTAAACATTTGATTTAGCGCCTGTCCGGTTCAAATGGAATCATTTGAAGCGCCGGCCGCGGAATGAGCCTGGGCGCCGAAATAGGTCTGGGCCTCTTCCAGCAGCGCGGCGGCCAGGCGGTTCATCGGCGCCAGAGCCGAGGTCATGAACGCATATTCGTGAAGGATCCGGGGGCGGAAAACCCGCGTCGTCATGCCCGCGCGCACGAAGTTATCGGCCATCAGGGCGTTGACGATGGCCACGCCGACGCCCTGAGCGGCGAAAGCGCAGGCCGAGCCCACCGTGTGCGTCTCGAGCTTGACCTCCGGTCGGATGTTGCGCTCGCGAAAGGCGTCGTCGATCTGCCGTCGCGTCCAGGTGCCATAGCCCAGAAGCACCAGGGGGACGTCCCGCAGCCGTTCTGGCGTCAACACGTCCTCGGCGGCCAATGGATGATCGGAAGGCAGGACGCAGACGGTTTCGCTGGTCGACAGGACCACGGTGGAGATGTCGGCGCGATCCAGGGGCAGCTTCACGAAGCCACAGTCGGCGGTGCGATTGGCGACCATGGTGCGCGCCGTCTCGGTGCTGCGCGAGTCGATGGTCACGCGGACCTTGGGAAACCGATCCATGAAGCGCGCCATGATCGTCGAAAGCACCCCTTCCGACAGGCTGGGCGGCGCGACGATCTTCAAGAGGCCGGTGTTGAACTGCGCGATGTCGCGGACCAGCGTATCGACGCGCTCCAACCCGCCAAAGGCCAGGTCGACCTCCTCATAGATCATCAGGGCCTCGGGCGTGGGATTGAGGCGTCCCTTCTCCCGGTAGAACAGTTCGAAGCCGGCGTCCTGCTCCAGCTGGGCGATCAGTCGGCTGACGGCCGGCTGGGTCAGGCCCATGCGCGCGGCCGCGGCGGTGGCCGAGCCGCTCAGCATGGTTTCCCGAAAGGCTTCCAGGCTGCGCAGGTTCAGCTTCATGGAGGGTCCTGGCTCGACGCTGTTATCGCCGTGTGATCGGCAGCAGCAGACGCGACGGCCGCGCCGCATCGACATAGATCCGATTTCGCGCCGGACGGGGAGAGGTTCCGTGGCCTTCGGGTTCCCCCGAATTGGGATTGACGTCGAAATGGGGGAAGTTGCTGGACGAAACGTCCAGTCGGATGCGGTGACCGGGCGCGAAGAGGTTGGCGGTCGGGAAGGCCTCGACCGTGATCCGATAGACTTGGTCGGGCTCCAAGCGGGTTTCGTGATCGAAGCCCTCGCGATAGCGCGCGCGCAGCACCCCGGTGGTCAGATTCATCGCGAAACCCTCCGGATAGTCGGGCGAGGGCGGGTGCACGTCGATCAGCTTGATGTGGAAATCGGTGTCCGGCTGATCCGAGCCGATGAAAAGCTCGGCGCGGATCGGGCCGATCACCTCGACGGCCTCCGCCAGCGGCGGGGTCTGGAACACCAGCACGTCGTCGCGTTCGGCCAGCGGGCGATAGGGCGCCTCGCAGCCAAACATGTCCGGCCGCTCGCGCTGGTCGAAGGCGCCGGCCTGCATGACCGGCGCGCCCGAGGCGGTCGCCCCGCCGATGGTGGGCGCCGGCCGCGCCGGATCATGGACATAATCCCGGAAGGCTTCGGCCTCCGGCGGCGCGGCGCGGTCCAGCCCGCCGTCGATACGCAGGAAGTAGTCGGTGATCGCCGAGGTGGTCGGCGGCCAGGCGTCGGCGTCCAGCCACCGCCCGCCGTGATCCAGCCGGCCCTCGGGCGTCTTTCGGCCCGTGCCGCCGCCCATGACGAACAGTTTGACCGGCGGCAGGGGATCGGGACCGACGCCGTCCTTTAGCCAGGCGTCGAACCAGGCCAGGCGCAAGGTCACGAAGTCGGCGGCCAGCGCGCCGTCCAGGGTCGCCTCGGCGCCGAAGTCGACCTCGCCGGCGTGCGTGACCGATCTCTGTCCATGGGTCCAGGGCCCCAGGATCAGCTTGACGGGACCGCGCTTGCGCGCGGCGAGGCCGACATAGTTCTGCGTCGCGGTCAGGGCGTAGGGATCATACCAACTACTCATATGAACCATCGGCACGTCGGCATAGTCGTCGTAGGCGCCAACCGCGTAGAGGCCGTTCTGTTCCCAGTAGGGGCCGAACAGGCCGCTTCGCCATTGATCCAGAAGGTATTTCTCGTATTCCGGCGCGGCCGCCAGCGGCGATTGGCCTTCCGACCACGGCATCCGCTTGAACCAGGCCCTCAAGTCCTCGGCCTTCAAGGCGGCCAGGCGGGCCGGGTCGGCCTTGGTGGCGGGGCTCAGCAGGGCGTGCTTGTAGGCCCAGGTCGCCTGCTTCAGCTCGAAGGCGCCGCCCTGGCGGATGCCGGAGTGAAAGGCGCTGGAGAAGCCGCCCGAGTCGAGGAACATCGCCGCCAGGGCCGGCGGGGCGAGGCAGGCCAGAGCGCTTTGGACATGCGCGCCATAGGAAAGACCCAAGGTCGCCACCCGCCCGTCGCACCAGGGCTGCTTCGCCAGCCAAGCTATGGTGTCGACGCCATCCGGACCTTCGTTCAGGTACTTTTCGAACACGCCTTCCGAGCCGTATCGGCCTCGGCAGTCCTGAAGCGCGACCACGTAGCCGCCGCGCGCGAAGTCCACCGCCAGTTCCGGCTTCGAGCGTGGGGTGGGATCATCGCGGGTGCGGTCGCCGTGATTGGTTCCAAGCTTGTCGTAGGGCGTTCGCTCTAGCAGCACCGGCAAGGGCGTATCGATCGGCCGCCCGTCGATCGCCGGCCGATAGATGTCGGTGGCCAATCGGACGCCGTCGCGCATGGTGATCATGACGTCGCGCGTCACATGCACGTCGTCGGGGGCAAGGAAGGGCGCGGAAGCCTCGTCGCCGGTGTCGCTCACAGCCGCACCGCCGCCAGAGCCAGGATGACCATCGCCAATATCACCAGCACCGCCATCAGCGGGGCGATGAACCTCAGCCATTGCAGGTAGTCGACCTTGGCTGTGGCCAGATAGGCCAAAAGCATCCCGGAGGTCGGGGTGACCATGTTCATCAGGCCGCTGCCCAGCAGGAAGGCGACGACCAGCGTCTGTCCGCCGACGCCAGAGGCGTGGGCGATCGGCGCCAGGATCGGAATGCTGAGCGTGGCCTTGCCCGAGACGCTGGGGATCACGACGTCCAGACCCATCTCGATGGCCATCAGGGCGTTGGCCACGACCGGCGGGCCGTGTCCTCGCGCCAGTTGGGTCGCGCCGGCGATGATGGTGTCCAGCACCTGGCTGTCGCGCAGGATGATCTCCACCGACGCGGCTAGCCCGACCAGCAGACAGGCCAGCATCATCGACTTCATGCCTTCGACGAAGACGTCCGCGGCCTGCCCAGCCCTCAGACCGCCCACCAGGGCGATGGCCACGCTGATGGCCACGTAGAAGGCCGCGAGTTCGGGATTGCCCCAATCCCAGAGTCGAGCGCCGACGATCAGGCCGACGCTGCCCGCCAGCAGGGTCAGCAGCACACCGATCTGGCGTGGGCTCAGGCGCGGCGCGTTTAACGCCGCGACGATCCGATCGCCAGGACTGGGCGCGACCTTGCGCACGTAAAGGAGCACGAAGCCAATGCCCAGGCTCAGGAAAAGGACGAAGACGCCGAACCGGACCAACATGCCGCTGAACACCGGCACGCCGGCCAAGGGCTGGGCGATGGCCAGCGCGACCGGATTGGTGACCGAGGCGGCGTAGCCGATCTTGGCCGCGACGGCGACGACGGCCATCGAGAAGAGATTGGGAAGGCCCATCCGCTGGCCGATCACCGCCACGATCGGGATGATCACCAGATATTCCGAGATGAAGCCTAGGAACGTACTGCCCAGGGCCAGCACGATCATCAGGATCGGGACCAGGACGTAGAGATTGCCGGCGGTCAGGTGCAGCAGCCGGTCGACTCCAGCGTCGATCGCGCCGGTGGCCCGCATGACCGCGAACATCCCGCCCACGAACATCACCATGAAGATCAGGGCGGCGGCCTTGATCATGCCGCCGGGAATGGTGGTGGCCAGCGACACCAGGCTCGCCGCGCGGGCCGGCTTGTCCTTGGCGTCCGGGGGAGCCGGGGCGAACAGGGCGGTTGGTCCCGCGATCTTGGGCACGACCTTGTAGCTGCCCGGCTCCACAAGCTTGCCGTGGCGCTGGAACTTGCCGGCGGGCAGGAGGTGGGTGGCCGCGACGGCCAAAAGCATCATCGCCAGCATCACCAGGATGGGATGCAGCCGCGATCCCGTGGGATGGGCGCGCCCATGCGCTGACGCGTCGGCGGGCGCTCCCTGTGGAGCTTCGGAAGGGGAGCTCATCGCATGATCCTCGGAAAAGCCGGCGTGGAGGAAGGCGGTGGAGCGGCCTTGGCGGACCGCTCTGGCGACCAGCCTAGAACTTGGCCGAGACGCGCACATAGGCATACCGGCCGCGCGCGTCGTAGGTGTAGATATCGTAGTTGATGGGGGCGTTGGCGTAGGAGGCTGGCGGCGCCTTGTCGAACAGGTTGCTCACCCCGACGCTGACGTCGGTGTCGTACTTGTCGAACTGATAGCCGCCCTCCAGATCGTTGTAGAAGATCGCCTTGGTGTGGGCGTCCTTGACGGGGTTGGTCACGTCCGTGCTGCCGCCGATGTAGCGGCCGCGCCAGAGGGCGTTCCACGGCCCCTTGTTCCAGCCGAGCGAGGTCTGTCCCTTCCAGTGAGGATAGGTCGCCCGGGGCTGGTCGCCCTTGCCGGCCCGCTCGTCGACGATGGGCGCGCCGCCCGCTGGATTGGGGCTCGTGGTCTTGAAGCTCTCCAGGTACGAGGTGTCGAGCACGGCGGCGAAGCGGCCCAGATCGGTGCTGAACTCGTATCGGATCGTGCTGTCGATCCCCGAGGTCTTGATCTGCGACAGGTTCTGAACGCCCTGCACCAGATTGGTGATGGCGCCGGTCGAGGCGTCGCGGGTGACCAGGCCGCAGAATACGCCGCCCTGCTGGGCGCAAAGGCTGAGGATCTGGGTGGCCGATTGGCTGGCGATCGCGTCGTGGACGGTGATCTCGTACCAGTCGATGGTGGCGGTCAGGCCAGGCAGGAAGCGCGGCTTGAGGGCCAGCCCGGCGCTGTAGGTGTCGGCGGTCTCGGGCTTGAGCTTGGTGTTGCCTGAAATGGTGCCGGGGATCAGGCCGTTCAGATTGTAGTTGGCTTGGTTGTAGCCGGTGGGAACGCCGACGCAGCCGGGCAGCTTGGGATTGGCCGAGGCGCCGCCGTTGCACGGGTCCGCGCCCTGGAAGCTGGTCTGGCGGCCGCCCTGGTAAAGTTCGAGGATCGAGGGCGCGCGGAAGCCCTGCGAATAGGTTCCGCGCACCAGGATGTCATTGATCGGCTTCCAGCCCACGCCGACCTTGAAGGTGCTGTCGCCGCCCACGGTGTCGTAGTCGGAGTAGCGCGCCGCCAGACTGACATCGAGGCTCTTGGCCAGAGCCGCGTCCTTCAGCAGCGGCACGGCGGCTTCGACATAGACTTCGTCCAGGCTGTATTGGCCCTTGGTGGGGCTGCGGGTCTGGACCGTGGTGGTGGTGTTGCTGGCGTAGGCGGCGCCGGCCGCCGGAGTCGGGATGTAGGTGGGCAGGGCGTTGACGAAGGCGTCGGGCGTGTCGAGGGCCTTGTTCGTGCGGTGCTCGTAACCGGCGGCGATCGATAGCGGTCCGGCGGGCAGTTGGAAGAGCTCGCCCGTGACGTTGGCGGTGACGTCGTAGATCTCGGTCTGGTTGGACTCCCGCGCGGTGTAGCGAATGTAAGCGGCCTGGGCGGAGGTCATGGTCCCGAACAGGTTGATCGGCGTGCAGCCGGCCGCGGTCGCGCAGGCGTCGCTCAGGCCCAAGGCCAGGTTGTCGTAGTTGACGCTATTGAGGGCCTGGGTCTGGATCTTGTTCTTGGAATAGAGGCCATAGACGTCCCACTTCCAGTCCCGACCCAGCAGGCTGAACTCGCCGTCCAACCCGCCGGCGATGCGATAGGTCTTCACGTCCTGGACGTTGTCGCGGTTGCCGACCTCGTTCATCACCTTGCGGATGCGCCAGGCCTGGTTGGCGGCGAAGCCGAGGGCGTTGGCGGCGGGCACGCCGTTGGCGACCCCGAACGGGTTGTAGGCTTGCTTGCTGGAGATGGCGAACCCGCGGATCGTGCCGGCGGAACCGCCGATATCCAGCAGGACCGGCGAGAAGAGCTGGTCGGACTTGCGTTCGTTGAAAAGGCCCTCGACCTTCAGCCTGATCTTATCGGTGAGGTCGCTGGTGAACCGGCCATAGATCCCGTAGCGCTCGCTGGGACCCGTCGAATAGATGCCTTGAGCCTGGGTGTTGTAATAGTCGCCCGGCAGGCTGGCGGTATGGAAAGCATCGTCGGCCGCGCTGCCGGAACCGATGGTCGAACCCGCCGTGAGGGCCGCGGGCGTGGCCGAGGCGGCGAAGCCCGCGGGCGTGCCGAAATAGGTGTTATTCGACAGGCCCGGAAGAATATAGAGACCGTTGGGGCTGGTGCCGACCGAGGTCGTCGGGACCAGGGTCACCCGGGTCAGGTCGCGGTCGGCCGTCAGGATCGGCTTGTCCTTGACGTAGCTCAGCGACACGATCAGCGCGCTCTTGTCGAAGCGCTTGCCGAAATTGGCGACGCCCGAATAGGAGGCGCCGTCGCCATGCGAACTGACGCCGTACTTGGCCTGGACCTTCACGCCGTCGAAGTCGCGCAGGGTCTTCAGGTTGACCACGCCGGCGATGGCGTCCGCGCCGTAGATCGCCGAAGCGCCGTCCTTGAGAACCTCGGCGCCCTCGATCATGCCCAGCGGCATGGTGTTGAGATCGACGAAGTCGCGAAAGCCCCGTTGGCCCACGCCGTCGACCCAGCGGTGACCGTCGACCAAGACCAGAACCCGGTTGCCGCTGCCCTCGGCGCCGCCCAGGTAGCGCAGATTGATCGAACTCGCGCCGTATGATGTGCCCTGGGTGCCGTTGCTGCTAAGGCTGACGCCGGCCGACGGCAGCTTCTGCAGCAGCTCGCCCACCGAGTTGGCGCCGGAATTCTTGATGTCCTGCTCGGTCAGGGTCGTGACCACTCCAACGGCGTCGGCGTCGCGCCGCTGGATCCGCGAACCGGTGACGATAATGGTGTCGATCGCCACGGCCTCGTCCGCCCGGGGCGGGGCGGCGGTCGTCTGAGCGTGGGCGGGCGCGGCGAGGCCCGCGGCCAGCAAGGCCACATGGGCGGTTCCGGCGCACAAGGCGCGCAAGGTCGAAGCTTGCATCAACTGATCCCCTGTCCGTCAGCCACGCTCCGCGCCGACCGCGCGTAAGCTCCCCTGCCGACGGTCAAAGCCTAGGTTTCGACGGTTTCGGCGCGCAATGTTATTGGATTTGCTGATCGGGCCATGTCATCAGGGTATGGTCTCCCCGATTTTTCGCCGCGAACTCATACATGTCGCGAAGGTTCGACGTGACGCCCGCGCGCCGTGAGACATCACGTCATGCGCTGGGCGCATGATCTAGCTGGACCGCGCGTCACGGTCCTAACCTGACGCCCTTACGGCTTCGGCGGGTGGAAAGGCTCCATGGATCGCAGACGACTTCTCGCCGCGGGATTTGCCTCGGCCTTAACGGCGTCGGTCGCGGCCCGGGCGAGCGGTCGGAGAGACCTGCGCCTGACGCTGCTGGGACAGTCGCTGATCGAGCATGAGCTTTCGCCGGCCCATTGGCCGGGCCGCGCGGCGATCGCCGCCCGTTTGGCCCGGGCGGACGTCTGCTTCACCAACCTCGAGACGGTGATCCAGGGGCCGCGCGCGGGCGCCCCCACGCGGGAGCGTCTGACCCTGCACGCCGGCGATGCGGGTGTGTTGGAGACATTGAAGGGCGTGCACGTCAACCTGCTGGCCACGGCCGGCAACCACGCGTTCGACCTGGGTTCGGGCGGCGTTGTCGATACGCTCGACGCGATCCGGGCCGCGGGTCTGCCCTCGGCGGGAACGGGCCTTGACCTCGCGAGCGCATCTGAGCCGGCCTGGCGCGCGACGCCGGTCGGGGCGGTGGGCCTCGTCGCTTTCGCCACGGGCAAGATCCGCGAAGGCGGGGCCGCCGCCATGGGGCGTCCGGGCGTCAACGAGCTGCGCCGCGACGCCGCCGGTCAGGTGGTAGAGGCGGACGCCGCGCGGATCCTGGAGGCTGTCGCTGTCGCCCGCCGCCGGGCCCGAGTCGTGGTGGTCTATCACCACAACCACGACTGGGAACCGGACATGGCCGACGTTCCCGACTGGCAGCGGACCTTCGCCCATCGGTGCGTGGAGGCGGGGGCGGCGGCGTTCGTAGGACATGGAGCGCCGGTGGCGCAGGGCCTCGAGGTTCATCGCGCGGCTCCGCTGTTCTTCGGCCTTGGCAATTTCATCTTCCAGACGGAGAAGCCACAAGGCGCCTATCCCGCCGAGGCTTGGGAAAGCGTAGTCGCGGAATGCGCCTTCGACGGCGGGCGGTGTGTCTCGGTCAGGCTGCTCCCCATCGTCTTGAACGAGATCGGGCTTGGAGGGCCGTCGGACATGACCACGCGGGGCGCGCCAACCTTCGCCGGCCCTAAGCGAGGCGGAACGATCCTGCGTCGCCTAGCCGCCCGCTCGACGCGGTTCGGGACACGAATTGAGATCCGCGCCGATGGCGAGGGTCAGGTCCTCTTGCCGCGTGCATGAGGGGCGTGCGGGTATTTGGCGCTTCCACGCGCGCCTCCGAGGTTCGGGCGCGTCGCGCGTTCGAACGGCTTGATTTGGGGGATTAGCGCCCCCAGAGCCGCTCCCACTTCCAACCGGTCAGGTCCTCGACGATCCGCTTGGACTCCGGCGTCTCGGCCTCGGTCGCGCCGGCGCGCAGGCGCTCGACCTCGTGGACCAGCACCGCGTGCGTCCTGGCGTTCAGGCGGAACGACCAAGAGATGACCATGCCGGCCAGCATGACCAGGATCGGCAGGCCGACCATGACCAGGGTCACCACCTGGATCGCGTGCGGCGTCTGGGTCACGGCGCCCGGGTGGTTCTTGTCGGCCGCCACGAAGCCGCCCATGCCGATCAGGCTGGTGGTCAGCACGATCGCGCCGGACTGGGCGACCTTGCGGGTCAGGGTCATGACCCCGGCGAAGATGCCCTCGCGGCGTTGACCGGTGACCGCCTCGTCGACGTCGGGCAGGTAGTTGTAGACGCCCCACGGCACGAAGTTCAGGGTCCCGCGGCCCAGGCCCGCCAGGATGATGGGAACGAACAGCCAGAACACGACCGTCGCGTTGAAACCGCCGGGCAGCAGGGCGCTGAAGATATTGCCGTCGAGCCGCTCGACGCCCGCCGCGAAGCCGGCCGGCCGGATCAGATAGAAGGCCAGGAACAGCAGCAGCGCCGCGCTGACGCTGGCGATGGCCCAGCGATAGGCGACCACCGGGCCGGTGCGGATGATGACGTTGATGGCGATCATCACCGAGATCAGCTGGGCCACGTACATGGTCGTCATGAGCTGGGAGATCAGCAGGGTCGAGCCCAGCATCACCGTGGTGACGAACAGCGGGAAGGCGGTGTTGAAGACGTCCTGGCTGATATAGCCGCCCAGATACAGCGACAGGTGCTGGCGGAAGGCCTTCAGGCGCAGGGTCGAGAACAGGTCGCGGAACATGTTCACCGGGATCATCGCCGCCTTGCCCCAGTCCATGGGCTCGGGCTGGATCAGCTTCTCGGCCTCGGTGTAGGGGCGCTCCCAGGTCGTCAGCACGACGATGGTCACCACCAGGCTGAACAGCCCGCCGAAGATCGCGGCCATGATCAGGAAGGTCGACGGCGAGTCCTTGCCGCCGAAGTGGCTGATGATCAGGGTCGGCAGGTACGAGGCCAGGATCGCCGAGCTCTGGGCGATCATCATCCGCACGCCGGCGAACTTGGCCTTCTCCTTGTAATCCTTGGTCATTTCCGCCGCGAGGGTTTCCCACGGGATCAGGAACATCGTGTAGACGAACTCGAAGAAGACGAAGGTCGTCAGGTAGTAGACGAAGGTCTGGCCCGCGACGAAGATCAGGGCGAAGGCCGGCAGCAGCGGGATGGTCAGTATAAGGAATATCTTCCGCCGCCCGACCTTCCGGCCGATCCAGGTGTGGCGCAGGTTGTCGGAGACGTAGCCGATCAACGGGCAGGTGATCGCCTCCAAGAGACGCGGCAGACCCAGGATCAGGCCCGTCTCGACCGGCGAGAGGCCGCAGAAATTGATGAAGAAGAAGGCCAGCCAGCCGGTGATCACGGCTTGCGCGCCGGCCCCCAGCATGTCGCCGGAGCCCCAGCCCCAATAGGCGGCCCACGTGGGTTTGCGGGTGTCCGGCATGGCCATGTTGGTCTCTTGTCCCTTGTAAGCGGGTCTTCACGCCCCTTTGGCCGGTCCGGCCTAGCCGGACCGGTTGATGTGGTGGTGGTTAGATGAAGGCCCGCTGGAACTCACCCAGGGCCAGCATGGCCAGCGACTGGCCATAGGGCATCGAGGTCAGCGGGATGTCCTTGTAGCCCTGGATCGTGTCGAACACCGGTGTGCCGAACGAGACCTGCTGCAACTCGCCCGCCTCATCGATATTGGCCAGCACGCCCTTGATGGCGCGGATGGCGACGGCCTCGTATTCCTTGCCGATATAGCGCTTCCGCACGGCCTTCAGGATGCCGTAGGCGAAGCCCGCCGTGGCCGAGGCTTCCAGGTACGAGGTCGTGTCGTTGATGATCGTATGCCAGAGGCCCGTCTCGGCGTCCTGGAACCGCGTCAACGCCTTGATCTGGGCTTCAAGCGCATCGATCAGGAAGGCGCGCAGGCCATCGCCGGGCTTGAGGTCCAGGAGCTCGATGAACTCTGGGATCGCGATCGTCACCCAGCAATTCCCGCGCGCCCACAGCGCGTCGGCGAAGTTGTGACGGCCCAGGAAGGTCCAGCCGTGGAACCAAAGGCCGGTCTTGCGGTCGGCCAGGTACTTGATGTGGACCATGAACTGGCGCTTGGCCTCCTCGACGAAGTCGGGGCGGTCGAGCAGCAGGCCGATCTTGGCCAGCGGCAGCACGCTCATCATCAGCGTGTCGTCCCACAGCTGCTGCGGATTCTCGCTGTTGAAAACGATGTGCTGGAAGCCGCCTTCCTCGGTGCGCGGACCCTCGTACATGACGTAGTCGGCCCAGGTCTCGAGATAGGGGATGTAGGTGTGGTCGCCGGTGGCCTCGTAGAGATAGGCCAGGGTCAGGAACGGCGAGACGGTGTTGATGTTCTTGGTCGGGGTGCCGGCCTCGAAGCGATCGGCGAACCACTTGACCATGATGTCGAAGGCGCGCTCGTCGCCGTGCATCTCGTACTGCTTCCACAGGCCGTAGAGGCCGACGCCGTGGGTCCATTCCCAGTCGTTCCAGCCCTTGGTGTCGATGACGCGGCCGTCGTCCAGGCGCAGCAGGAACTCGCCGGTCTCGTCGGTGATGTCGACGAGGTTGCTGATCAGGGCGGCGATCTTGGCCTTGATGTCCTTGGCGTCGAGGCCATGGGAGAGATTGGGCACGGGTGGTCTCCAGAAGTCGGGTATCAGGGTTTGAAGTCGGGGGGGGGGACGCGGGCCACGGGGATGCCGCCGCGCACGGTCCGCAGATTGACGAGCTTGACGGCCTCCAGCGCGTCGCCGGGAGCGCCGTCGCTGGTCACGGCCAGGGCCAGGGTGTTCTTGCCGTGCGGATCGACGATCCCGCTGGGCAGCACGAAGGTCCGCTGGGGGCCGACGTTGGCGATGAACTGGCCCATGTTCCAGCCATTGACGAAGATCAGCACGCGATAGCGCTTGTTCGGCGAGCGGGGCAGGGCCGGATCGCCGATCGAGAGGCCGAGCGTCGTGTCCTGGTCCTTGGGCAGGGCCAGGACGAAGCTCGCGCGGTACCAGGTCGTGCCGGCATACGGCTTGGTGTCCGCCATGTCGGCCTTGGCCCAGGCCGCGTCGGGGAAGCCGGGCAGGTGCCAGCCTTCGCGCTCGCCATACTGGCCGCCGTTGTTGGCGTCGCCGCGCACCGGATCCTGGATGTCCTCGCCGCCCTTGTTCCCCTGGATCTTCCAGGCGATCGGCGCGGCGAAGCTGTAGGTCCCCGGACCGGACAGCGAGGCCGAGACCAGGCCTCGGGCCTCCTTGTGGAAGTCGTCGGCGTCGAGGTCCCAATTGTGGCCGTTGTCGCGAACCATGACCGACAGCACGTGCTCGCCGGTTCCGCGCAGATCCTCGGGCAGCTTGAAGGTCGCCACGCCGGTGGTGATCGGGCGGGGCAGGCCGCCGTCCAATTCGTGCTGACCCAGAAAGCGGCCGTCCAGCCAGACCTGCAGCATCCCCGCGCCGCCGCCGCCGTAGTGCAGGGTCAGGGTGTCGATATCGGCGCGGCCGTGGTAGCGGCCTCGGTACCAGACGTCGCCGTTGTGGAAGCCGTAGGCGCTCATGTCCAGCGTCGGCTGACCGGTGGGGCCGCGCACGGTCGAGCCGCCCCGGCGGCCTTCCGTCCTCATCCAGGCGCTATCGTCGAACTTCGGATCCGCCTCGGGCGAGCCGGGCGCGGTCTTCCAGTCCAGCTTGGCGAGGTCGGGCAGGGTGATCGCCGCCGGGCCGGGTAGCGGCCTTTCGGCCAGCAGGCTGCCCGAGGCGGTGGGCTTGGTGGCGACCTTGGCGCCGTTCCAGCGGATCGCGGTCACGGCCTTGGGGGCGAAGACCTCCAGAGGGCTGTCGGTTTCGGTGTCGCCGGTCAGGGAGAGGACGCCGCCCTTGGCCGCTTCGCCGCGCACGAGGCCTGGCCCCCGGACCAGCACGTCGTCGCGCCGCCAAAAGGTCTGGCCGGTCTCGGCGTCGGCGAGCAGCAGGGTGAGCGGCGACCGGCCGCCGCCGGTGATGCGAACCCGGGCCAGGCCCTTGTGCGCGTAGGTCAGTTTCAGGTCGCCCCTGGCCGCGTCGAAGGCGGATTGGACGTCGCCCTCGATGACCTCGACCTTCGGCGGGCTGGCGTAGCGCAGCACCGTCTCGCCCGCCTCGCCGGCGCGGCCGTAGAGCAGGGCCAGATCGCCGTCGTTCCACTTCAGGTGCGTTTGAATCTCGGACGTCGAATAGACCAGCCGCTGGCCGCCCAGATCGTAGCTGGCCATCAGCATCTTGCTGTCCTGACCCTTGATCCGGCTAGGCACGAGGTACTGGCCGTCGCGGGTCTTCACGGTGAAGGTAAAGGTCTCGTCACCGGTGGCGCTGCTCGGATTGTGGACGACCACATAGAGATGGCTGCCCGTCTCGGTATTGACGTTGTGATAGACGCGGACCTTGTCGTTCGACGGGACGACGGCCTCGCCCTTGTCCATGCGGGTGAGATCGGGAACCGCGGCGACGAACTCGCCCATCTGCTTCATGACCCGCGCCTTGTCGCGCAGGCCGCGCGCCTCGTCGATCGCCGAGCCGTAGTCATAGGAGGTGAACACGACCGGGGCCGGCAGCCAGCCCCAGCTGGTCCCGCCATAGGTCATGTAGAAGCTCTGCAGCGTGATGCCGTTGGCGATGTTGGTCGCGTAGAACACCCGCTGATAGCCGACGCCGCGGTGGATGGCCGTGCAGTCGTAGTCGCCGTTGCTGCCCCAGTAGTCGAACCAGCCGCCGCCGAACTCGGCGAGGAAGCCGGGCGTGTTCGGGCTGGCCGAGGCCCCGCCCTTGGCGCCGCCGGGGCCGTAAATACCCCAGTCTGGCGCGACGCCGGGGCTGGACGGCGTGGAGTCGACCTTGCAGTTGCCGCCCGGATAGCCGTCGAACGCGTAGAGATCGTTCGGCCCTTCGACCGTGCCCGGCACGTTCGAGCCCTTCGGGACCCAGTAGCCGTTGCGGCCCTTGTCGTTGTGGAAGATCGGAACGGTAATGCCGTCCGCCCTGGCCTTGTCGGCCAGCCACCGCATGTAGCGCTGCTGCGCCGGGCCGACGACGTCCAGCTCGTTCTCGATCTGGTGAGCGATGACCGTGCCCTGGCCGGTGGTCAGCTGATGGCGGGCCACGACCGCGTTGATCCGGGTCAGCCACTCATCGGCGGCCTGGAGGTATTCCGGCGCGTCTGTGCGGGCGCGGGCCTGCTGGTTGACCAGCCAGCCCGGGAAGCCGCCCCGGGTCAGCTCGGCGTTCACGTAGGGCCCGGCGCGGGTGATCACGTACAGGCCCTCTTCCTGGGCCATGGTCAGCACGCGGTCCATGTCGCGCACGCCGCTGAAGTCGTAAACGCCTTGCTTGGGCGAGTGGTAGCCCCAGTCGAAATAGACCGCGACGGTGTTGTAGCCGCTGGCCTTCATCTTCTGGAGGATGTCGCGCCACAGGTCCGGGCTGGGGACGCGGAAAGGGTGGAACTCGCCGCCCCACGAGAACACCCGCTGGCCGTCGACCTTCAACGAGTATTTGTCCCAGGTGATCGCGTGCGCCCGCGGCGCCTTTGCCGCGACGGCGCTTCGCGCGTCGAGACGCGCGGGGTCGGCCACGGCGGGCGTGGCCAGCAAAGTCGCCATCAGGCCTAGAACGGGCGCGAAGCGCACACTCAACCCTCGAAGTAGAAGACGGGCTTCAGCGGCCACTCGACGGGTTTGTTGTCGGGGTGGACTTCCATCAGGTCCGCCATGAAGTCCCACCAGCGCTTCATCACCGGCTGTAGCGGCAGGGCGTCCTTCTTGTGGTCGGGGCGCAGGCGCAGCACGGCGAAGAGGCTCATCGTCTCCTCGTCCAGGAAGATCGAATAGTCGTGAATGCCCGCATCGCGCAGCGCTTCGGCCAGGTCCGGCCACAGTTCGTCGTGGCGGCGCTCGTACTCGGCGGCGACGCCCGGCTTCAGCTGCATGCGGAAGGCGAGGGGGCGGCTTTGCGCCATCGGGGTCGTCATCGTCTTCCTCCGGTCGTTCTTGTTCTGATTAGGCCAGCCGGTAGACGCGCCGGGCGTTGCCGGCGAATAGCGCCTCGCGCTCTTCGTCGCTGAACCCGGCCGTGATCGCGTCATAGGCCGCGTAGAAGGCGCCGAACGTTCCGTGCACCTTTTCGACCGGGAAGTTGCTGGCGAACAGGCAGCGCTCGATCCCGAAGGTTTCGATGACCCGAAGGACGAAGGGCTTGAGGCTGGCGGTGGTCCAGGCGCGATCGACCATCGCCAGGCCCGAGATCTTGCAACTGACGTTCGGGCGCTTGGCCAGGGCGGCCATGCCCTCGCGCCAGGCGGCCAGGCCCGCCTCGTCGCGGTCGGTGGGCATCCCGGCGTGGTTGACGATCAGCGGGATGTCCGGATGAGCGTCGGCCAGCTCGGCCGCCATCGCCATCTGCGAGGCGTAGAGCTGCAGGTCGAACGACAGGCCGTACTTGGCCAGCAGGGCGAAACCCTTGCGCCATTGGGCGTCCAGAAGCTTGTCGGTCGGGCCGTAGGTCTTGGTCGGGTCCTTGTGCCAGTTGATGATCTGGCGGACGCCGCGAACGTTTTCGCGGGCGGCATGGGCCGCCAGCAGCGGCTCGACATCCGGATCATCGAGGTTGGCCCCGGCGACGATGCCGCCGATCACGCCGCGCTGGTCGGCGATCGACTGCAGCCAGTCGGTCTCCGAAAGCTGGTCCTTGGGCGGCAGGCCGCACTCGATGTGCACGACCTGGACGACGTTCCAGCCCTTCGCGTCGGCCAGATAGTCGTCCAGTCCATAGGATTTGTAGGCGATCGGGGACATGTCGCCGGCCGGATTGTTCGGCAGCGGCCTGTCCTGGAGCCAGGCGTAGTAGTGCCGATCGAGGTCCCACAGATGCATGTGGGGATCGACGATGGGGCCGATGTACGCCATGGCTCCAGTCACTCCGTGGCTTAGAAGGTGGTCCGGCCGCCCGACGTGTCGAAGGTCGCGGCGGTGGTGAAGCTGCACTCTTCCGACGCCATGAAGCAGACCATCGCGGCGCTCTCGTGGACGTCGCCGAGGCGGCCCATCGGGATCTTGCCGCGCATGTAGTCGACCTGGCTTTGCGGCAGCTGCTCCAGGATCGGGCTCTCGAAGGTGGCCGGGGTCAGGCTGTTGACGATGACGCCCTTGGTGGCCAGTTCCTTGCCCAGCGACTTGGTCAGGCCGATCACCGCCGCCTTCGACGCCGAATAGGCGCCGGCGTTGGGATTGCCTTCCTTGCCCGCCACCGAGGCGACGTTGACGATGCGGCCATAGCCGCCCGCCAGCATGAACGGCACCACGGCCTTACAGCTGTAGAAGACGCCGTTGACGTTGATGTCGAACACGCGCTTCCAGCTGTCGGTCGGGTACTCGTACACGGGCGCGGTGGCGCCGGTGATGCCGGCCGAGGCGACCAGGATGTCGATGCGACCCAGGGCCTCGGCCGTGGACTTGCCGGCGGCCAGGACCGCGGCCTCGTCCGAGACGTCGAGCGCCACGGTATGGGTGGCGCCGATGTCGGCGGCGACGGCCTTCAGGTTCTCGGCGTCGAGGTCCCACAGGGCGACCTGGCCGCCTTCGGCGACGATGCGGGCGGCCACGGCCTTGCCCAGGCCCGAGGCGCCGCCGGTGATCACCGCGGCGCGGCCGGCGAAACGATTGGCGTAGACGGTGCTCACGCGACGCCTTCCTTCGACCAGGCCACGACGATTTGGCGTTGCTCGCCCAGCTTCTCGATGCCCAGGCGGATCTCGTCGCCGGCCTTCAGATAGACGGGCTCGGGCTTCTGGCCCATGCCCACGCCCGGCGGCGTGCCGGTCGTGATCAGATCGCCCGGCTCGAGGGTCATGAACTCGCTGATGTAGGACACGAGCTTGCTGATCGGGAAGATCATGGTCTTGGACGAACCGTCCTGCTTGCGCTGGCCATTGACGTCCAGCCACATGCCGAGGTTCTGCGGGTCGCCGACCTCGTCGGACGTGACCATCCACGGTCCGACCGGACCGAAGGTGTCGCAGCCCTTGCCCTTGTCCCAGGTGCCGCCGCGCTCGATCTGGAAGGCGCGTTCCGAGACGTCGTTGATCAGGACGTAGCCGGCGACGTGGTCGAGGGCCTCGGCCTCGGTGACGTATGAGGCGCGCGAACCGATCACGACGCCCAGTTCGACTTCCCAGTCGGTCTTCACCGAGCCGCGCGGGATCATCACCGGGTCGTTCGGGCCTTGCAGGCAGCTGACCGCCTTGGTGAACAGCACCGGCTCTTCCGGGATCGGCAGGTTCGACTCGGCGGCGTGGTCGGCGAAGTTCAGGCCCACGGCGATGAACTTCGAGACGCCGGCGACGGGGCAGCCGTAGCGCGGCGAGCCCTCGACGAGGGGCAGGGTGGTCGGATCAATGGCGGCCAGAGCCTTGAGGCTGGCCGGAGACAGCTGGGCGCCGGTGATGTCGGCGACGTGGCCCGACAGGTCGCGGATCTTGCCGTCGGCGTCGAGGAGGCCGGGCTTTTCGGAGCCCTTGGGGCCGTAGCGGAGCAGTTTCATTGGGGAAGGAGCCTTCAGGGAGGACTAGCGGGCGTAAGGCCGGTGCAGACCGACCTCGCGATTGAGTTCGACGCCAAAGCCCGGGGCGTCGGAAAGCTTCAGCTTGCCGTTCACCGGCACGGGCTCGCCGATCAGCTGCGGGTGGAACATCGGCACTACCTCGTCGGCCTTGGGAGCCATCATCAGGAACTCGGCGAACGGGCTGTTATGGCGCGTGATGACGAAGTGATAGCTGTACACGGACGAGCCGTGCGGGATCATCATCACGCCCTTGCTGTCGGCCAGGTTGGCGATCTTGATCAGCTCGGTGACGCCGCCGCACCAGCCGACGTCCGGCTGGATGATGTCGCAGCACTCCATCTCCAGCAGCATGCGGAAGCCCCAGCGGGTGGCTTCGTGCTCGCCGGTGGTGACCAGCATGCCGGCGGGGGCCTTCTTCTTCAGGTCGCGATAGCCCCAGTAGTCGTCGGGGCTCAGCGCCTCCTCGATCCACTTGAGGCCGTACTCGTGCGCCTTGTGGGCCAGCTTGACGGCGTAGTTGAGGTCCAGCGCCATCCAGCAGTCGAACATCAGCCAGAAGTCCTCGCCGCAGCGCTCGCGCATCGTGGCCAGTTCCTCGATGTTCTTGCGCAGGCCTTCCTCGCCCTCGGCGGGGCCGTGGTGCAGGGGCATCTTGCCGCCGATGAAGCCCATCTGCTTGGCGAGATCCGGGCGCGCGCCGGTGGCGTAGAAGGTCAGCTCGTCGCGCACCTTGCCGCCCAATAGGGCATAGACCGGCTCCTGGCGCAGCTTGCCCAAGAGGTCGTAGAGCGCCAGGTCGACGCCCGAGATGGCGTTCACCACCAGGCCCTTGCGGCCGTAGTACTGGGTCGAGAAGTACATCTGGTCCCAGATCTTCTCGACTTCGCTGGGATCGCGGCCTTCCAGGAAGCGCGAGAGGTGCTTTTCGACGATGTAGGCGGCCGGCTCGCCGCCGGTGGTCACCGCGAAGCCGATCGTGCCGTCCGCGGCCTCGATCTCGACGACCAGCGTGCCCAGCACGTTGATGCCGAAGCTCTGGCGGCTCTGGCGATATTCCGGATAGCGCGACATCGGCGTGGCGATGTGGTCGTCGATCCAGTGGCCGTCGCCCTGGTCGTGATAGTCGGCGCCGCCGCCGCGGACCACGAACGCGCGGACGTGCTTGATCTTCGGAAACGCCATGGACGACGAGGCTCCAAGCTTTCGGCGGCCGCGCCGCCCGGAACAAGGAAGGTCGCGCCCGCCGGAACCTTCCGGTAAGCCCGTGACAGAGCTTTTAGGCCCCGCCTACCTCCCCAACATAAGCTGTGACACGCTATCGGTGCGCGAGGCCGGCTGGCTCCAGAAGAGTCGCCGTCGTTCCGCTTGCCTTGCGTTCCACAATGTGAGAGGTAGTGCTACAAAATGAAACCAGCGTCAAGGGGAGCGGAGCCGGTGGCGGATGACGAAAACACGGCGCCCAAGGCCCCCAGCGGCAGCCAGACCCTCTTCCGGGGTCTGGATCTTCTGGACGTCGTGGCCGAGTCCGGCACGATAGCCCTGCCGGCGCTCGCCAAGCAGCTAGGCCTGACCCGCAGCACGACTCACCGTCTGGCCACGGCCCTGGTGGAGCGTCGGTTCCTGTCGCAGGCCCCGCGCGAAGGTTACAGCCTGGGCTCCAAGCTCCTCGAACTGGGCTATCTGGCCAGCCAGCAGATGGATCTGCCACGGATGGCTCGTCCGCATCTGGAAAAGCTTTGGGAGAACACCGAGGACACCGTGCATCTGGGTGTTCTCGACAACGACCGCGCCCTCTATCTCGACAAGCTGACCGGCCGCCGCCGGATCAATATCAGCTCCCGCGTGGGCGATCGCCAGCCGATCCGTTCGACGGGTCTGGGCAAGGCGCTGGTGCTGGACGAGGTCGAGGACCGCTGGCGCGCGCTCTACCGCTCTGAAGGACCGCCGGCCCCCGGCGCGCCCGACGAGGCCCAGTGGATCGACTGGATGCGCGACTATGCCCAGCGCGGGGTCGCCTTCGACCTGGAAGAGAACGAGGACCGTATCCGCTGCGTCGCCGCGCCGATCCGCGGCGCCTCGGGCCAGATCGTCGGCGCGATCAGCGTCTCGGGCGCGGCTCAGTACATGGACGACGACCGGATGAAATCCCTGGTCGACGACGTGCGCGACACGGCCAACGCCATCGGCCGCGATCTCGGCTGGAACGGAAAGCGGGTCGCCCGCTGAATGCGTAACAAAAAGGGTTAGGGATGCTGCTGAAGGACAAGGTGGTGCTGGTGACCGGCGCCTCGCAGGGGATCGGCAAGGCCGCCGCGATCGGCTGCGCCCAGCACGGCGCGGACGTGGCCATCAATTACCACGCCGACGAGGCCGGCGCCGCGGACGCTGTCGCCCAGATCGAGGCTCTGGGCCGCCGCGCCATCGCCGTGAAGGGCGACGTCGCCCAAGTCGAGACGGCCAGCGCCTTCGTTCAAGCCTCCGTCGACGCGTTCGGCAAGATCGACGTGTTCGTCAACAACGCCGGCATCTGCCCGTTCCACGCCTTCCTCGACATGCCGCCCGAGGTCATGGAACGGACGATGAAGGTGAACCTGTTCGGCGCCTATTACATGGTCCAGGCGGCGGCCAATCAGATGGTCCGCCAAGGCCATGGCGGCGCGATCATCGCCGTCTCGTCGATCAGCGCCCTGGTCGGCGGCGGGATGCAGACCCACTACACCCCAACCAAGGCCGGCGTGCACAGCCTGATGCAGTCGACGGCGATCGCGCTCGGCAAATACGGCATCCGCTGCAACTCCGTGCTGCCCGGCACCATCGAGACGGCGATCAACAAGGAAGACCTGGCCGACGTCGCCAAGCGCGAATACATGGCCGGCCGCATCCCGCTGGGCCGTCTGGGCGAGCCCGACGATCTGGCCGGCCCGATCGTGTTCCTGGCCTCGGACCTGGCCAAGTACGTCACCGGCGCGGCTTTGCTGGTCGATGGCGGCGCCTTCGTGAACCTGCAGTAGCGGGCTGACGATGATCGCGTCGTCCCCGACGGATCGCCGCGAGGCGGCGGGCCAACGGGCGCTAAAGGACGTCGCGACGCCAACCGCTCTATCCTCGCGGAGTAGAAGTCATGATCGCCGCCCTCGCTCTGGCCGCCGCCATCGCCTCGACCTCGCCGCGGATCGTCATCGCCAGCGACTCGACCGCCGCCAACTATAGCCCGTCGCAGTATCCGCAGATGGGCTGGGGCATGGTGCTGAAGTGTTCCCTGGATCCGACCGTCGAGGTTGTGAACCTGGCGCGCGGCGGCCGTTCGACCAAGACCTTCATCGAGGAAGGCCTTTGGGACCAGCTAGTCGCCCAGCTGCGTCCCGGCGACACCGTGCTGATCCAGTTCGGCCACAACGACGCCGACACCAAGAAGATCGTCCGCTTCACGGATCCGAACGGCGCCTATGAGGTCAATCTACGACGTTTCGTGGCCGATACGCGCGCCAAGCAGGCGACGCCCGTCCTGGTCACCCCGATCGCGCGCTGGGTGTGGGAGAACGGCGAGCCCAAGGACGCGCATGGCCCTTACGCCGCGACGATCCACCGGGTCGCGGCCGACCTGAAGGTCCCGCTTGTCGATCTCGACGGCGACATGATGGCGGCGCTCAAGGCGAGGGGGCGGTTGGCGTCGCGCCAGCTCTATCTGCAATACGAACCCTACGACCACATCGCCCGCTATCCCGAGGGCGTACATGACGACACCCACATCAACGAGCAAGGCGCGCGTCTGGGCGCCGCCTTGGTCGCGACCAGCCTTTCGAAGCTGAAGCTGCCGATCTCGCGCCACGTTCATCCGGCGCCATTGGACAACCAAGCCAAGCTGGGCGGACCGACCTGTCCCTGAACCATTCCCTCCCCCATCAAGGGGGAGGGGCTCGGAGACTACCGCGCCTTGGCGATCTCCACCGCATAGACCTGGTTCGCGCCCCACATGTTGGAGCGGAACACCAGCCACTTGCCGTCCGGCGTGAAGTTGACGTTCGGCTCCAGCCGATAGTCGTGGCCTCGCATGTCGACCAGGCGCTCGGCGTCCAGCACCCCCGGATGGATCAGAGTCTCCGCGCCGGGGGCGTGGATGCCCGCGACGTCCGGGATGGCGCGCGGCTTCAGCAGCACGATCCACTTGCCGTCCGGCGCATGGGCGACCATCTCGCTGTCGCCGCCGTCGCCGGCGAACAGCTTGCCGTCCGGCGAGCTGTTGAAGTGGACGGACCACGAATTGCGCTCCAGGTGCATCCAGGTGCGCTTGCCCGTGGCGATCTCGTAGCCGGCGACCCAGAAATCCTCGCCGCGCGGGGTCTGCAGGTCATACCAGACGGTCTTGCCGTCGGCGCTGAACCACTCGTGGCCGGCGATCTCCATGTTCATGGTGCGCGCGTGGATCTTGACCGGCGTGTCGCCCGCCTTGTCCGTCCGGACCAGCCACAGGCGGTCGACCTTGTGCCAGGGCCCCTCGTGGCAGAACATCAGCAGGCCGGGATCGGTTGGAGAGAACTGCAGGTGGTTCAGCCAGTCCGTGGCCTGGTGCACGACCTTACGTTCGCCGGTCACGGTGTTGATCGTGAAGATCTCCATCGGGATGCGGCTGTCGAGACGCGCGTTCAGCTGCACCTCGCGCCCCTCGGCGTAGGAAAGCTCCTTGCCATCGGCGCTCTTCACGTCGTCGGGGTTCTTGGGCAGGGCGTCGGCCAGGTTCGGCGGGATCGGCACGTCGGTGCGCACCGCGACTCCGGCCAGCAGGGTCTCGTCGGCATTGATCGTCTGCAAGCTGCCGCGATCCATCTTGACCACCTGGCGCGTGGCCTTGGTGTAGGGATCGGTGGCCATCACCGCCTTGGGACCCATCGGGTCGGCGGTGAGATTCTGCTCGTAATAGACCGCGCCGGTCTTGCGACCCACGAACAGCAGCCGGACCTTGCCCTCGACGATCTTGGTCAACGCCCGGGTCTTCAGGTCCATGGCCGTGATGCCGGTCGGCGACGAGAAGACCAGGCGGTCGCTCTTGGGCGTATAGGCGTTGTAGTTGAAATAGAGGCTGGAGCTGCCGCCCTCGCGCGACAGGCGCACGATGCGGTGGCCGGTCGTCTTATCGATCCACTCCAGGGGCGCTTCGGGCGCGCCGGGCTTGGCGGCCGTCTGCATGTCTTGCGCGATCGCGGGCGCGCTGGCGACGCTCGCCAGCAGCAGGGCGGCCGCGCCGCCGATCAGAAACGATTTCATTGGGACGCTTTCCGGGTGACGATGGCCGCGGGCGTTGGGGTGTTCATGCCCTGGCCGAGATAGAAGCTGGTGTGCGGCGGCTGGTTGTAGGCGGTGTTCTGCCAGGCGATCGAGACGCGGTACTGGGGATCGTGCATCAGGGTCACGAGGCGGCGCTCGGTGGGGTAGGGCGTCTCGTAGATCCGCAGGGACTTGTTATCCTCGGCCCGCCAGATCACCTCCTCGCGCCAGTCGCCCAGGATGTCGGCCGATAGGGCGGGCGTGGCCTTGGTGCCGTTGTTCGACAGCACGCCCTCGGCGGTCAGCAGCGGCACGGACTGGCCGGTCTTCCAGTCCCACTTGCTGATCTGGGTCTTGTCGAGAAGCTCGCGTAGGTCGTCGCCGTCCCACCAGATGGCGAAGTTGGTCTGGCGGGGGTGCTTGACGCCCTCGATGACCTTGCCTTGGGCGGTGTAGAGCGCGTCCTGGTTCGCCCCCCAAGCCTCCTCGCCCGGGAAGCGCGGGTCGATGTCGGCGGTCAGGCCTCGCCCGGCGTCATGGTCCGACGGCGTGCTCCACAGCACCTTGCCTGTGCGGGCGTCCAGCATGGCCGCGCCGATGCCGCCGTTGTTCTTCATCTCCTCGTGAACGCCGAACTTCTCCAGGCCCGGGCGGGTGGGATCAAGGTCGCCGACATGCATGGCGTCACCGTGGAAGAGGCGAGCGCTCCACAGGCCCTTGCCGTTGTCGTCGATCGCCATCGAGCCGTAGATGATCTCGTCACGACCGTCGCCGTCGACATCGGCGACGCTGAGCTGATGGTTGCCCTGGCCGCCATAGGCCTCGTTGCCCGGCGCGGCGCTATCGAACAGCCAGCGCTGGGTCAGCTTGCCGTCCCGGAAGTCCCAGGCGGCGATGGTCGAGCGGCCGTAGTAGCCGCGGGCCATGATGATGCTGGGCCGTTGGCCGTCGAGATAGGCCGTGCCGGCCAGAAAGCGGTCGGAGCGGTTGCCGTAGCCGTCGCCCCAGATCTCCGTCATCTGCGCCACGGTGGGCGCATCGGTGCGCGGATCGCGCGGCGGCGCATAGGGGGCGCTGACCAGGGCCTTGCCGGTCGCGCCTTCGAAGATGGTCAGGAACTCGGGACCCTTGAGAATCCGGCCCTGGATCTTGGCGACCTTGGTCCCATCGGCCTTGACCTCGGCGCCGGTGCGGTCGGCCTGAGGACGCTCGCCGCCGGTCTCGCGCCAGTCGGCGTTGGGATCGCCCAGCACCTTGCCGGTCCCGTCGATCGTGCCGTCGCTGGTGCGCATGGCGACCTCGGCCTTGCCGTCGCCGTCGTAGTCATAGACCTGGAACTGGGTGTAATGCGCCCCGGCCCGGATGTCGCGGCCCAGGTCGATGCGCCACAGGCGCTTGCCTTCCAAGGTATAGGCGTCGAGATAGACGTCGCCGGTGTAGCCGCCGAAGGCGTTGTCCTTCGAGTTGGTCGGGTCCCATTTCAGGATGATCTCGTAGCGGCCATCACCGTCCAGATCGCCGACGCTGGCGTCGTTGGCGGTGTAGGTATAGGCCTCTCCCGTCGGCGTGACCCCGCCGGGCGGCGGCTCGATCGGGATCGTCAGGTAGCCGTCGGTCCAGACCTGGGCCGGCTTGCTGTCTGGGCCTTCCTTACCCTTGCTGACCAGGCGCACGGTGTAGCCGCCCGCGCCCGACGTCTTGTCGACGAAGTTCGTGGCGCCCGTCAGGAGCTCGGCGTTCAGCTTCTTGCCGCCCTTGTAGAGGTTGAAGGCCGCGCCCGCCGGGTCGTCGCCCAGCAGCCGCCAACTGACCAGGACGCCACCGCCCGCGGCGGGCGCGGCGACCACGCCGCGATCCAGCGATTCCATCCAGCGCGGGGCGGCCTGGGTTGCGCCGGTCGCCAGCAGCGCGATCGCGCAGGCGGCGGCCGTGAGTGTTGTTGCCGTTGGAGTGATGAGCGCGTCCTCCCTCGAAAGCCCTAAGCGATCCCGGGTTGCGCCGTTCGGCTTCTCTATGGCGGGCCAGCATCGGAGCCCGCTCAGGATCGCTGAAGGTTACATCACGAAACCCACGTGGTGTCTTCCCATAAAATGCATTGATCTCTCAACATGTGACACTAGAGTGTCTGTGTTCATAATGGGCGCGTGCGCGAGCTGGCGGCCCGAAGCGCTAAGGAGCGTTGGCGTGATCAAGGGAGCGACGCGTCGCGGCGTGCTGGTGTCGAGCCTCGCGCTCACGGCCGTCGCTCCGGAGGCCGCGCGGGCCGCCAAGCCCCCGCCGGTCCTGGCCGACCTGCACTGGCTGGGCGACGCCCCGCCCCGGGCGCCGGGCGCGGCCGTTTGGGGAACGCCTTGGCCGCGCGGGACGGTCAAGGCGAAGACGCCGCTGACGGCGGCGGGACCGGATGGACAGGCGCTGCCGCTGCAAAGCTGGCCGCTGGCCTACTGGCCCGACGGGTCGCTGAAATGGACCGGCCACGCGATCTCGGGCGCGCCGGCTAAAGGTTTCCAGGTCAAGCCCGGCAAGCCGATCGCACCCGCCAAACCCGTCCAGGTTCGCGAGACGCCGGAGCGCATCGAGGTCGCCGCCGGCGATCTGGTCTGCCGTTTCGCTCGCGCCGGCGGTCATCTGATCGAGAGCGTCAGCCTGGCGGGCCGCGAGACCTTGCGCGGCGGACGGCTCGTCTGCCTGAACCAGACCTTGCCGCCGGGCGATCTCGCGCCGCGCGAGACCCAGGTCTTCGAGGGCGTGATCGATACGGTCGCCGTCGAGCAGCGGGGTCCGGTGCGGGCGGTGGTGCGTTTCGAGGGCAAGCATCGCGGCGCGGGGCGGGACTGGCTGCCGTTCACCGTCCGCGTCGCGATCGACGTCGAGGGACGGCTGACCCTGACCCACAGCTTCGTGTTCGACGGCGACGGGAACAAGGACTTCATCGCCGGCCTGGGGATCCGCTTCGACGTTCCGCTGACCGACGAGCCCCACAACCGGCATGTGCGCTTCGCCGGGGAAGGCGAGGGGATGTGGGGCGAGGCCGTTCGCAACATCCCCGGCTGGCAGCCGGTCAAGTTCGCCCTGGCCAGCAAGTTCCAGGACCAGCTACGCGGCGAACGCACGCCCGACCTGGCGTCGATGGACGCCAAGACTCGCGACCAGCTGGCCACCGTGCCCGCCTGGGATGGCTACCGCCTGTTCCAGGGCGACGCCGACGCCTTCGCGATCGACAAGCGCACGAACGCCAAGAGCAGCTGGCTGCGCGCCGATCATGGCGGCCGTTCGCCCGGCTTCGGCTATGTCGGCGGCGTCTCGGGCGGAGTCGCCTTCGGCCTGCGCCACTTCTGGCAGCGCCATCCGACGGGGCTCGAGATCGAGGGCGCCACGACCGACGCCGCCACCGTGACGCTCTGGCTATGGTCGCCCCAGGCCCAGGCCATGGACCTCCGCCACTATAGCGACCGCGCCCACGGGCTGGAGATCCAGTACGAGGACGTCGAGGCCGGCCATTCGACGCCGCTGGGCGTCGCGCGCACCAACCAGGTCTTCTTGTGGCCGGTGGCCGCCACGCCCACGCGCGAGGCGCTGTCGGGCATGGCGCGAACCACCGCCGAGCCGCCCCTGCCGGTCGGCGCGCCGGCCTACTACCACACCTGCGGCGTGTTCGGCGTCTGGGCGCCGATCGATCGCTCCACCCCGGTGAAGGCCAAGCTGGAGGCCGCCCACGAGCGCCTGCTGGGCTTCTACCAGCATGAGATCGAGCAGCGACGCTGGTACGGGTTCTGGGACCACGGCGACGTGATGCACACCTACGACCAGGACCGGCACGTCTGGCGCTACGACGTCGGAGGCTATGCTTGGGACAACAGCGAGCTCGTGCCCGACCTCTGGCTCTGGACCGCGTTCCTGCGCACGGGCCGCGCCGACATCTTCCGCATGGCCGAGGCCATGACCCGCCACACCGGCGAAGTCGACGTCTATCACCTCGGCCCATTCAAGGGTCTGGGCTCGCGGCACAATGTCAGCCACTGGGGCGACGGGGCCAAGGAGGCGCGGATCAGCCAGTCGCTGCTGCGCCGCCACTACTACTACCTGACCGCCGATGAGCGGACCGGCGACCTGATGGTCAGTCTGGTCGACGCCGACCACGCGCTGCTGGCGGTCAATCCGGTCCGCAAGGTGGCCGAAAAGACCGACCATCCGACCCAGGCCCGCACCGGTCCGGATTGGTTCGCCTTCGCCAGCAACTGGCTGACGGCCTGGGAGCGGACCGGCGACACGAAATGGCGCGACAAGATCGTCAGGGGGCTGAACGCCATCGCCGCCTCGTCCAACGGCATGTTCTCGGGGCCGCCGTTCGGCTACGACCCGGCCACCGCCACGCTCTACGACCCCAAGACCGCGTTCACGACCAGCTATCACCTGGTCACGATCATGGGCGGGGCCGAGCTGGTGTTCGAGCTGGACGGGCTGATCGACGATCCGGCCTGGACCAAGGCCTGGACCCGCTTCTGCGTCTTCTATAACGCGCCTCTGGCCGAGCGGCGGGCGGCGCTGGGGCCCAAGGCGGTCGATCGGATTTTCGAGTTCCCCGTCTGGCACGCGCGCCTGACGGCTTGGGCCTCGAAGAAGCTGAACGACCCGGCCCTGGCCCAGCGCGCCTGGAAGGAGTTCCTGGCCAAGACCAAGAGCGGTCAGGAGGGCAGCCCCGCGCCGATCAGTCGGGTTGAAGGACCCATGGTGCTCAAGCCGATCGACGAGATGGTCAATGTCTCGACGAACCAGTCGTCGCAGTGGGCGCTGAACCTGTTCGAGCTCTTGGCCCTGGTCGGCGACGCCGCGCCGGAGACCCTACCGCCCGGCTGGGAGTAGGCCGTAAACTTGGAAGCTCCGGACCCGCAGATGGCTCTGCGTGGTCCGCAGCCCGAACCAGCCGCGCGTGTAGGGCGCGGGATCGCGGTGCTCGAACAAGCGCCGGCCGTCGCTCCAGTATTCGATGCGTTCGCCGTCGGCGATCAGACGCACCGTGATCCAGCGATTGGGGGTCAGCATCTCGTCGGCGGCCGAATGGTCGTGGCGCGGCAGGAGCGGCCGCTCGCCCGCGCGCCCGACATAGCGGCGAAAGCGCGTCGAGGTGTTGGCGTTGCCGCCCTGGCCCACATAGTAGGTCTTCAGCGTGTCGTAGTCGGCGAACGCCCCCGAGCGCGGGTGGTCCAGCGGCGATCCGCCGTCGGCCTCGCGGGCCATCCAGAAACAGTTGAGGTCGCTGACCCGGTCGAACGCGCCGCCGGCCGAGACCGCCTGGGCCTCGTAGGTGATGGCGATGGGACCGACCAGTTCCGGCTTGAACCAGGCCGTGAAGCCGGCCGGCGCCACGATGTCCAGAACGCCGTCCCTTGCCGAGACCATCGCGGGTTTCTCGGCCTCGACCGCCCAGCGCTTCAGGCCGTGGCGGAAGTCGTCCGAGAAGAGGCGCTTGCCCTGGCCCGCGAACGGCGTGCCGGCGAGGCCCGCCAGCAGAGCGCGGCGGTCGAGCATCACGCGGCGACCTCGCGGACATTCTCGAACAGGCGCTCGGGACGCGGGTCGGGCGTCGCGGTCTCGATGGTCAGGTTGTCGATCCTCAGCCCGTCGACATGCCTCGCCCACAGGCCGTGGACCGGGGAGGGGCCGAACATGCTGGGCTCGGGATAGGCGTCGGGCAGGTCGCCCGGCCGCCGCTCGCTCCATTCCACGGCGCCGCCGCCGCGATAGGACAGGCGGATGTTGGAGAGCGTCACGTCCTGGATCGGCGAGGCCGGCAAACCCGCCAGCGTGGCCGCGTAGTCGGGCAGCACGTCGAAAGCGTCGATGTCGCGCAGCACGATGTTGCGCATCGCCCCCAGCGGCGTGCCTTCCGGGCCGCGCCGCCGGTCGCCGACGCGCAGGAAGATCGGGGCGGTGGTCACCTCCCGCAGATGCAGCCGCTCGCAGACCACGTTCTCCATCGTCCCGCCATCCACGACCTCCAAAGCCAGGCCCCGCGAGCGGACGAAGCGGCAGTCGCGGATGGTGATGTCCTTGAAGCCGCCGTTGGACTCCGTGCCCAGCTTGATGCGGCCGGTGACGCGATCCTGGTCGGGCGAGACCAACTGTGTCCGGCCAAAGGTCCCGTCCAGCATCGTGCCGAGATCGAAGCCGCTGACCTCGCAGCTCTCGATAATGACGTTCTCTGTCGCGATCGGCTCGCCTAGCGCCAGGGAGCTCTTGAGCACGATGGCGTCGTCGTTGGGCGTGTTCACCCGGCAGCCCGCGACCAGCACGTCGCGGCAGGCGTCGATGTCCAGGCCGTCGCGGTTGGTGTCGACCACGAGGTCGCGCAGGATCAGGTCCTCGCAGCCCGTCGCCAGCACCGCGAAGTGACCGCCGCGAGAAATCGTCAGCCCCTCGATCCGCGCGCGCTTGACGCGCTTCAGGGCGATGGCCTTGTTGCCCAGGCCCGCCATCGCCTCGACCCGCGGCGACAGCTCGGCCATCGCCTCGGCCGAGAGACCGGCCATGCTGAGCGGGAACTCGCCGGCCTGCTTTCGCCAGCGGGAGCCGGGGCCTTCGCGGGTTAGGCCGGCGCCGTCGATGCGGCCGGGACCGATAATGGCGACATCCTCGACGTCCTCGCCCCAGATCAGGCTGTTATGCCAGTGCGAGTGGCCGAAATCCTGCCAGAGGTCATGCGGATTGGGCTCGGCGGGATCGTAGGCGCCGCCGTGTCGGGCCGGGTCGGCCGCTTCCAGCACGCAGCCCTCTTCCAGCCGCAGGGTGACGCCGCTGAGCAGGCGGATCGAGAACGACAGGTGGCGGCCCGCCGGCAGCACGACCTCGCCGCCGCCGCGCGCGTGGGCGGCGACGATGGCGGCGTTGATGGCGTCGGTCGCGAGCTTCACGCGTAGAGGCCGTGGCGCATGAAGAAGGCGTCGAGCGCGATCATCGCCGGGGCCAGATCGCCGTCGCGGTCCCTAAGGCCAAAGCCGTGACCGCCCACCTCTTGCAGGTGCATCTCGACGGGGATCCCGCGGGCGCGCAGGGCTTGCCACATCAGGACGCTGTTCTCGACCGGCACGACCTTGTCGTCCGCCGCGGCGGCGATGAAGGTCGGCGGCGCGTCGGCGGGTACATGCTGTTCCGCCGAGACCGCCAGGCGCTGGGCTTCCGTGGGCGTCGCGCCCAACAGCGCCTTCACCGACTGGCCATGGGCGTAGGGGAGCGTTCCGGTGATCACCGGATAGAACAAGCCCGCCGCGAAGGGCCGGGTCGGCAGCGAGTCGGCGGCGTCGACGGGGGCGTAGGTCTCGCGGCCGAACTGCGTGGCCAGACGCGCGGCGACGTGGCCGCCCGCCGAAAAGCCGATCGCAGCCACCTTGGCCGGATCGATGCCCAGAGACGGGGCGCGGGCGCGGATCAGGCGCATGGCCCGCTGGGCGTCCTGCAGGGCGACATCGGGCCCCGCCGCCCAGCCGTCGGCGGGCAGGCGGTAGTCCATCACGAAGGCGGTGATCCCGAGGCTGGCCAGCCAGGCGTCGATCGGTCCGCCGTTCTTGCCCACCGCCACGCGCACATAGCCGCCGCCGGGGATCATCAGCACCGCCGCGCCGTTCGGTTTGGCCGGCCGCCGCATGGTGAGCCAGGGCCGGGTCACGTTCAGGAAGGCGGTGTCGTTCGGATCGCCGCCAGGCGTGCGGAGGATCACGCTTTCGGTGACGGTGACTTTCTCGCCGCCGGGCGGCGCGCCGGGCCAGAGATCGACCGTTTCCACCGGGCTTTCGGCGGCGCGGGCCAGGGCAGGGGCCGCCATCAGGCCGGCGGCGAGGCCTAGCAGGGCGCGGCGATCGGTTTCCACTCTAATTCCCACGGGGCGTTTCCTGGCTGGACGCCGCGCTGGCGGGCACGGCGAAGGTGTCGGGCGAGGGCGGCTTGGCCGGATCGAAGGGCGGCAGATCCGTCACCAGATGAGCGGCGAGGTCGGGTACAGTGGCCCGGATCCCCTCGACCACGCAGCGCGCCAGCTGATAGGCGCCGTAATTATTATGGTGGGTGGCGTCCTTGCCGCCGTCATTGAAGGCCTTCCAGGCGTCGCTTGGCCCCAGGGCTTCGTAGAAGGTCGCGCTCATCGCGTGCAGGTCGATCAGCGGGACGTCCAGAGCCTTCGCCGTCTCGCGCACCGCCCGCGGATAGTCGCCGTGGGTGTTCACGATCTTGCCGGTCTCGTCGAACTTGCGGCGGTGCATCGAGGTGACCAGAACCGGCGTCGCGCCGCGCAGGCGGGCCTCGCCGACATAGGCGCGCAGATAGTCGCGATAGGTGGTGGCGGCGTCGACATAGGTCTGCGGCCATTGGGACTTCTGGTCGTTGTGGCCGAACTGGATCATCAGCCAGTCGCCCCGCTTGATCTTGCCGAGGATCTTGTCCAGCCGGCGCTCGATCAGGAACGCCTTCAAGGTCTCCCCAGACTCGGCCTGGTTCGAGACCGACAGGTCCGGCTTGAAGAAGCGCGGCAGCATCTGGCCCCAGCCGGCGGCGGGCTCGAAGCGCTGGTCGGTGACGGTGGAGTCGCCAGCCAGGAATAGGGTCGGGACGGTGACGGGCTCGATCTTCAGCCGGCGCACGACGGCGGTGGGACCGCAGAACTCCAGGGTCAGCTTATCGTCCCAGTCATAGCTGCCGTCCTCGCGGGCGTTCAGCGCCACGCGCTTGCCGCCGGGCGCGTTGGCCGGCGGCGGCGCCAATTCCGGCCGGCGGACATTGACGATGATGACGCGAGTGTCGGTTTTGCCCGCGCCGACGCGGACGGTCTCCAGCATCAGCCGTCGCGACTCGGCCTTGACCGTGGTCTCCGAAGCCTTGTCGCCGCCCAGCTCCAGGGTGACGCGGTAGTCGCCTTCGGGAACCTTGACCGAGAATAGGCGTCCGGGGCCTGGCTCGAAGCCGTGGCCGACGGCGGGGTCATAAGGACCGATGGGCGTCTTGAAATCGAAGGCCCACACGGGGGCGTCCTCCCTGGCCAGCGCGGCGCTCGGCGCGAGAACGAGGCCAGCCAGCAGGGTGCGCCGGTCCAGGATCATGCCGCCTCCCTTTCGCGTGCAGAGTCCGGCGACCTTGGTAACGCCGCGACGGAAAGGGTTCAATGCCAAAATACAGGACAATATCCTGAAATATGGGACTTAATCTGGCGCATTCCGCGTTCCTCGAGCGGTCGTCCATCAAAGCTCCAGGCCGATGGCGTCGAGGGGGCGTTCGCGCGGGCGGCGCGGCGGCGACAAGGCAAGGGTCCGGTCATGCGTCCGGCCCATCGCCCCGCCCAGAAGCAGGTCGCGGGCTTCCGGATTCATCTCCGACACTGGCCAAGTCGCTGTCGCTCATCCGCAATAAATGCGCGCCGAACGCAATTTGGGCTGGATAAACGCCAAAGCAACGCTATTCTCCCTACAAGTTGGGATGATCTCTCATTATATGAGATTGGGGCAGTTCCGTTCTAGCGTTGGCTCAATAGGCCAAGCCCGTCTTTCCCAATGGCGAGCCGCTGTCAAAGCGGCCGGACGATCAACACGGCCGCGCGCGAGCGGGGCCGCCAAGGGAGAGGAAAACCATGGGCTCGCAGTCCAAGAACAATGGCGCCTTGCGGACGGGATGCTCGGTGCTCGCGCTTTCGGTCGGCGCTTCGCTGCTGACGGCCTTCGCGGCGGCGGCGCAAACCGCCCCGACGCCAGTCGCGCAAGACAACACCGCGGTCGAGGAAGTGGTGGTCACCGGCTTCCGCGCCAGCTTGACCAGCGCCATCAACACCAAGCGGGTCTCCAACAACATCGTCGACGTGATCAAGGCCGACGACATGGCCAGCTTCCCCGATGCGAACCTGGCCGAGTCCATCCAGCGCATTCCAGGCGTGTCGATCACCCGTGATGGCGGGGAGGGCCGCAACATCACGGTTCGGGGCCTGGGCGGCGACTTCGTCCGCACCACGCTCAACGGCATCGAGGCCTATTCGGCCACCACGGGCTCGACGCTCGGCGTGGTCGCCGGCATCAATCGCTCGCGCGGCTTCGACTTCTCGACCTTCGCCTCGGAGCTGTTCAATAGCGTCACCGTCAGCAAGTCGCAGTCGGCCGAGATGGACGAAGGCTCGCTGGCCGCCACGGTCGACCTGCAGACCGGCCGTCCGTTCGACAAGAAGGGCTTCCGCGCCGCCGCCTCGCTGCAGGGCGCCTACTACGACAACAACAAGACCAAAGCCCCGCGTTTCGCCGGTCTGATCAGCGACACCTGGGGCAATTTCGGCGCCTTGTTCTCCCTGGCCTACAGCAAGCGCAAGGCCATGGAGGAGGGCTATAGCGACACCTCGCAGTCGGACTATTCGGACGCGAACAACGGCTTCTGCGGCACCGCGACCAATATCGCCGGCCAATCCGGCAACACGGTGATCAACACCCCCATCCCGTATGTGAATCCGCTGTCGGGCTCGGGTAACCGTCCGGCCGGCCAGTGCTTTTCGGGCCTGCCGTCGGATCCGACCGCCTATGCGGCCATCAACCGGCCCAACGTCTTCCTGCCCCGCAACCCCGGCCTGGGCCGCTTCCAGCTAGACCAGAAGCGCCTGGGCATGACCGGCGGCCTGCAATGGCGGCCGAGCGACAAGACCGACGTGACCTTGGATCTGGTCTACTCGCAGTTCGACCAGGACCGCTCCGACTACGCCCTGTCGAACGCTTCGCTGAACCGCAACGTCAACGGCGCCAGCGCGGCCTTCCCGCTGTTCGCCGGTCGGGTCGACTCCCAGATCATGGACGTGCACGTCCAGGACACCGGGCAGGTCGACTACATGAAGATCAACAACGTCGACATCAAACACATCGAGGAAAAGAGTCAGACCACCACCAAGACCCACCAGATCGGCCTGACCCTGGACCACCGCTTCAACGACCGCCTCAGCGTCAACGCCAAGGTCGGCCACTCGGGATCGGACTTCCAGCAGCCCTGGGACGTGCTGATGTCCTATGACGGCTTCAACAAGCCGGGCTACATCTGGGATGCGCGTAACGACGCCCGCCGCCCGTACATCAACTACGGCTACGACGTCACCAACCCCGCCAACGTCACCTTCACCAATGCCGGCACGGGCCTGACGCCCGACATCCGCGTCGTGAAGGCCGCGGTGTTCAACACGCTCTGGACCGGCGAAGCCAACGCCAAGTACCGCCTGAACGACGTCTTCACGATCAAGGGCGGCGTGTCGCTGAAGGCGTTCGACTTCCAGTCCAAGCAGGTGCAGCGCCTCTACGCCAATAACAGCTCCACGGCCGTGACGGCCACGGGCACGATCCCGTTCAACTTCGCGCAGTTCGCCGCCGACTTCCCCGGCACGGCGCCGCTGAGCGAGCAGGTCACCGGCTTCGGCAAGCAGCTGGGCCTGCCGGCCGGCTCGGTCACTGGCTGGGTCGTGCCGAACGTCTCGGCCTACATCGACAAGCTGGGCCTGCTCTGCAACTGCGCCAACAAGTACGGCGACTTCACCCTGGCCATCAACTCGGCCCTGGGCAACAACCGCTCGGTCGAGGAGAAGGACACCGCCGCCTACCTGCAAGCCGACTTCGACACCGAGATCCTGGGCGGCCACCGCCTGCGCGGCAACGCCGGGGTGCGCTACGTCAAGACCGATCTGGACGCCACGGGCTACACCTCGCTGACCTCGCAGATCACGGTGAACCACAAGTACAGCGACTGGCTGCCGTCTCTGAACCTGGCCCTGGACCTTCGGGAAAACCTGGTCGCCCGCTTCGCCGCGGCCCGTGTCATGGCCCGCCCCAGCTTCGGCAACCTGACGCCCGGCGGCTCGGTGAACACGAACTTCGGCGCGCAATCGGCCTCGATCGGCAACCCGTTCCTGGATCCCTATCGCGCCAAGAACTACGACCTGAGCCTTGAATGGTACCCCTCCGAAGGCTCGATCGTCTCGGTCGCGCTCTTCGACAAGCAGATCGAGAGCTCGATCCAAACGATCGCGACGACCGAGGCTTACGGCACGACCGGCCTGCCGCTGGCCCTGCTGCCGGCCGGCCAGGACGCCTCGACGCCCTATCTGGTCACCCGTTCGCGCAACACCCAGGGCGGCTATATCCGGGGCCTGGAAGTCAACTACCAGCAGCCGTTCCACTTCCTGCCGGGCCTCCTGAAGAACACCGGCACGATGCTGAATTACACCTATGTGGACAGCTCGGTGCTCTATTATCTGTCGTCGGGCACGGCCACGACGCCGGCGACCCAGATCCACGACCAGTTCCTGAACGTCTCGCCGCACTCGGTGAACGCCACCCTGTATTACGAAGACCAGAAACTGTCGGCCCGCGTGTCGGTGGCCTATCGCGACGAGTACCTGACGGCCCTGCCGTTCAAGTCCGAAGTGCCGGACGCCAACGGCAGCTACGCCACCACCAACGTCGACGCATCGGCCTCGTACAAGCTGACGCCCCACCTGAAGCTGACCTTCGACGCCCTCAACCTGACCAACCAGGCCGCGGACCAGTGGAGCGGCAAGGTCCGCCGCGCCCAGCGGGTGTTCAGCGTGACGGGGCGCCAGTTCTTCCTCGGCGCCTCGTACACCTTCTAAAGTCCTTCGCTCCCCCGAAGGTCGCCAGGCGCGGGTCGAAAGGCCCGCGCCTGGATCCTAACAACGCCATGACCTCTACCGTCGGCAAGGTGATCTGTCCTTGATGGGGCCTTGACCGGCGCGAAAGCGCCGCTGTGTTCGGTTAGTGCACCGCCGAGGTGTCGACCACGCGGGTCGGCTTCGGGGCCAGCCAAATGATCAAGGCCGCGGCCACGAAAAGCACGGCCATGGCCAGGAAGACCTGGTTGGTCGCCAGCATCACGCTCTGGCCTTGGACCAGTTGGTCCACGGTCCCGCGCGCCTGCTCGGTCGACATGCCGACGGCGCCCATCTGGTCCATGACCGCCTGAGGATCGTTCAGCACGCCCGCCAAGTCGTTGTGATTGCGGCTGGCGTTGTCGGTCCACACCGTGCTGACGATCGAGGTGGCGATCGCGCCCGACAGGGTGCGGCAGAAGTTCATCAAACCCGCCGCGCTGGCGGTCTCCGGCTCGTCGACGCAAGCCAGGGCCAGGCCGGTCAGGGGCACGAAGAACAGCGGCATTCCAAAGCCTTGCAGCAGCAGCCATTGGCCGATGTCGAAGAAGCCCATCTGCGAATTGGCCTGGCTGCGCATCACCGTGATCAGGCCCATCCAGACCAGGCCGGCGAACACCAGGCGGCGCGGGTCGACCTTGGCCGAAAGGCTGGCCGCGAACGGGGCCATCATCACCGCCGTGACGCCCAGCAACGCCGAAACGTGACCGGCGTCGGTGGCCGTGTAGCCCATGTTCTGCTGCAGCCACAGCGGGGTCAGCACATTGATCCCGAAGAAGGCCCCGAAGGCGACGCTGAGGGTGACGACGCTGGCGCTGTAGCCCCTATGCCGGAAGACGCGCAGATCGACGATCGGATTGGCGTCGGTCAGCTCCCAGATCAGGAAGGCCAGGAAGCCCAGCAGGGCGATGACGGCCAGGGTCACGATCAGGGGCGAGGCGAACCACTCGTGCTCCTTGCCCAGGTCGACCATGACCTGCAGCGCGCCGACCCAGATGGTCAGCAGAGCAAGGCCGACCATATCGACCCTGGCCGGGGCCAGCGGCGTTTCGTAACGGTTCAAGAGCTTCCAGGCCAGCCAGCCGCAGATCGCGGCCACGGGCACGTTGATCCAGAAGATGAACGCCCAGCCGACATTGTCGCACAGGACGCCGCCCAGGATCGGGCCCAGGATCGGCGCCACCAGGGTGGTCATCGCCCAGAGCCCCGTCGCCGCCGGAGCGTACTTTGGCGGGAAGACCTTCAGGAGCAGGGTTTGGGACAACGGCATCAGGGGGCGGCCGCAGGCGCCTTGCAACACCCGGAACAGCACCAGGAGGCTCAAGGACGGCGCCAGGCCGCACAGGAACGAGAAGAGGCCAAAGCCCAACATGCCCAGCACGAACACCTTGACCGCCCCGAACCGCGCCGACAGCCAGCCCGTCAGCGGCACCACGACGGCCTCGGCCACGGCGTAGGAGGTGATCACCCATGTGCCCTGGCTGGGCGAAACGCCCAGCGCGCCGGCGATGTTCGAGACCGAGACGTTGGCGATGGTGGTGTCCAGCACCACCAGGAAGTTGGCGGCGGCCAGAATGAGGCCCGCGAAGATCATCATCGGACCGGACAGGGGCGGCGCGGGAGTCGGGGAAGCCTGGGCCATGACGGTGATCCTTGGAGGCTCGCGGGTGATCAGCGGCGGGTGTCGATGGCGGCGGTCATCGACAGACCGACGCGTAGCGGACGGGCCTTCAGCTCGGCGGGATCCAGCGCGATGCGCACCGGCAGCCGCTGCACCACCTTGATCCAGTTGCCCGTGGCGTTCTGCGCGGGGATCATGGCGAAGGCCGAGCCCGTGCCGCCCGACAGTCCCACGACCTTGCCGTGATAGGTCACCGAGCCTCCGTAAAGGTCGGACTTCAACTCGACCGGCTGGCCGATGGCCACCTTGCGCAGCTGGCCTTCCTTGAAGTTGGCGTCGACATAGGCCTGCTGGATCGGCGCGACCTGCATCAGCGGCGCGCCGGGCGCGACGCGCTGGCCGATCTGGACATTGCGGCGGGTGACGACGCCGTCGATCGGCGCGCGGATGACCGTGCGCTCGAGGTCCAGCTTGGCCTGCTCGACCCGGGCGCGGGCGGACGCGACCTCGGGATTGGTGTCGACCGTGGTCCCATCGGTCAGGGCGGCGTTGGCGGTCAGCGAACCGACGGCGGCGGCGCGATTGGCCTGGGCCTGTGTCTCGGCCGCCTTGGCCGAGGCCGCGGCGGCCTGGGCGTTGGCGAAGGCGTTCTGGGCGCGGGTCAATTCGTCGCCGGACACCGCGCCATTGGCGGCCAAGGCCTTGCGGCGCTCAAGATCAATGCGGGCGCGCTCAAGGTCGGCTTGGGCCGAGGCCAGGCTCGCGGCGGCGCGGGTCTGGTCGGCCTCGCGCGCGGTGATCTGAGCGGCCAGGCTCTGGTCGGTGGCGAGGTAGCCCCGCACGCGACGCTCGGCCTTGGCGAGATCGGCTTGGGCCGAGGCCAAGGCGATGCGGGCGTCGCTGTCATCGAGGGTCACCAGCACCTGACCGCGCGTGACGGTCTGAGTGTCCCGAACCTCGACGCTGCGCACGGGCCCGCCGACCAGCGGCGTGATCTGGGCGACATCGGCGGCGACATAGGCGTTGTCGGTCTCGACGTGGTGGGATCCGACCAGGGCGTACCAGGCGCCGTAGCCGAGGCCGGCGGCCAACGTCAGACCCGCCAGGCCCGCGAACAGCTGCTTGCGTTTCGAAGTGTCGGCGGCCTTGGGCGCGGACACGGCGACGGGGGTGTTGGCGGCCGGGCTTTGGCCAGAAGCTTCGTTGTCGAACATGGGAGCGGCTCCGGAGAGAATTTGGGTCAGGCGGCGCGGAAGCCGCCGCCGAGGGCGCGCACGAGCGCGATGTCGAGGGTGAAGGCGCGGGTCTCGAGGTCGGCGACGGCGCGTTGGTCGGCGATCATCGCGTCCTCCGCGGTCAGTACGTCGAGATAGGTCGACAGAGCGCCGCGATAGCGCTGGACGGCGATGTCGTGAGCGGCGGCGGAGGCGCGCAGGGCCGCTCGGCTTTCGCTCAGGCGAACGTCCAGGGCGCGAGCGCTGACGGCGGCGTCCGCCACATCCTGAAGAGCCTTGGCCAGGGTCGCGTTGTAGGTGGCCACGGCGGCGTCGCGGTCGGCGGCCGCGCCGCGATAGTTGGCGCGCAAGGCCCCGCCCTCGAAGATCGGCAGGCGCACGGCCGGGCCGATCGAGCCGATCCGTGATCCGGCCTTGGTCAGGAGATCCAGGCCCAGCGCCTGCTGGCCGAAATAGGCCGACAGGTTCACATCGGGGTAGAACTGGGCCTTGGCCTGTTTGATGCGATGGCTCGCCGCCTCGGCGCGCAGGCGGGCGGCCACGACGTCGGGGCGTCGACCGATCAGGTCGACGCTCAGATCCGTCGGCAGGCCGAAGGCCTTGATCGCGCCGACCGTGGGACGAGCGATGGCCAGACCCCTGTCGGGACCCGCGCCCAACAGGGCGGCCAGGCGATTGCGGGTCAGGCCGATCTGTTCGTCCACCGAGGCCAGGTCGGCGCGCGCCGAGGCCAGGCGCGCCTCGGCCTGGTCGGCCGCGCCCTGGTTTTCCAGGCCGTTGGCGACCCGTTCGGCCGTGAGGCTTGCGGATTGTCGCCGGATGCGGACCGCGTCCTGACTGGCGTCGCGGTCGGCGAAGAGCCGCGCGAGATCGGCGTAGGCGGCGGCGATGTTGGTGGAGAGCGCCAGGCGCGCTTCGGCGGCGTCGGCCTGGGCGGCGTCGGCGTCCGATGTCGCCGCGGCGAGGGCCGCGCGATTCTTGCCGAAGAAGTCCAGCTCCCAGCCGAAATCCAGGGTGGTCCGGCCGCTGTCGTTATAGCCGTGCGGCACGAACGCCGGAGGGACGCCGTTGTTGTAGCTCTGCTTGACCGAGGCATAGGCGCCGTTGGCCGCGAGGCTGGGCAGCGTCGCCGCGCGAGCTTGACCGGCGGCGGCCTCCGCCTTGGCCAAGCGGGCCTTGGCGACGGCCAGATCCGGCGCGTCGGCTAGGGCCTCGTCCATCAGAGCGTTCAGTTGCGCATCACCGTAGGTCGTCCACCACCGGTCCCGGGGCCAATCGGCGGCGGGCGCCGAAAGGCTGGTCGCCGAGGCATAGGCGGCGGGGGGCTTCGGCGCCTGCGCGGGCGTGACGGTGGGGAGGGCGGCGCAAGCGCCAAGGCCGCTGGCCAGCAACAGGCTGGCGATCACGGCGCGGAGGGAGCTTGGGGAGGGCATCGGCTGCTCGTTTTCAAACCGTACAGTATGGTCTATTTATATTTCGGCATGACGGCGTCAAGCGAAAAGCGTACAGCTTGGTCCAGAAAAGAGATTGGGAGGCCGCGAACCAATGCGGGTGAAGAGCGAGGAGAAGCGGCTGGCCATTTTAGAGGCGGCCAAGAGCGTGTTCCTGGAGCGCGGCTATGGCTCGGCCAGCATGGCCGAGGTGTCCGCGCGCGTGGGCGGCTCCAAGCAGACGCTCTATAGCTACTTCGCGTCCAAGGAGGATTTGTTCGTCGCGGTGATGATCGAGAAGGGGGCCACCCAGGTGCAGCCGCTGTTCGACATCCTGCACGAGAACGACAACCTGGCGGAGGCGATTCACGACTTCGTTCTGGCGTTCCTGCGCTTCATCACGACGGACGAGGTCGTGGCTTTCCGCCGGATCGTCTATGCCGAAGGCGCCAAGTCGGACCTCGGGAAATTGTTCTACGAGAACGGGCCCAAGCGGGGCTGGACGCGGATGGCCGAGGACTTCGAACAGGCGATGGACGCCGGCCGCATGCGCCGCGCCGATCCGTGGACGGCGGTTTACCAGCTTCACGCGCTCTGCGAGGCCGGACCCGTCCAACGTCTGCTGGAGGGCTCGGGCGGCCCGATCGACGAGGCCACGCTTCTGGCCGTCGCGGACGCCGCGACCGACACCTTCATTCGCGCCTACGAGGTCCAGGCGCGGTAGCTGGCGGCGGCGCCCTGGGCGTTGGTCCTCGTCAAGCCGCGCGGCGCCGCGGCGTTTGAAGACGCGCGCAGGGCGACGCGGCGGGGTCGCTACCCGCGCACCAGCTCCCGCATGGCCTTGTCCAGGCCTTCCAGGGTCAAGGGGAACATGCGGCCCGCCATCATCTGCTTCATGACGCCGATCGACTGGGTGTAATCCCAGTGCCGCTCGGGCGTCGGGTTCAGCCAGACGCAGCTCTGATAGATGTCGTTGACCCGCTGCATCCAGACGGCGCCGGGTTCCTCGTTCCAGTGCTCGACACTGCCGCCCGGATAGGTGATCTCGTAGGGGCTCATGGTCGCGTCGCCGACGAAGATCACCTTGTAGTCGGCCGGGAACTTGTGGAGCACGTCGAAGGTCGGGATTTTCTCGGTGTGACGCCGCTTGTTGTCCTTCCAGACCGCCTCGTAGAGGCAGTTGTGGAAGTAGTAGAACTCCAGGTTCTTGAACTCGGTCTTGGCGGCGCTGAATAGCTCCTCGCAGAGCTTGATGTGGCCGTCCATCGAGCCGCCGATGTCGAAGAAGATCAGCACCTTGATGGCGTTGCGACGCTCGGGGCGCAGCTGGATGTCCAGATAGCCCTTCTCGGCCGTGCCCTTGATCGTGCCGGGCAGGTCCAGCTCGTCGGCCGCGCCGGTGCGGGCGAACTTGCGCAGGCGGCGCAGGGCGACCTTGATGTTGCGGGTGCCCAGCTCGACGCTGTCGTCGAGGTTCTTGTACTCGCGCTTGTCCCAGACCTTCACCGCGCGGCCATGGCGGCTCTTGTCCTGGCCGATGCGCACGCCCTCGGGATTGTAGCCATTGTTGCCGAACGGCGAGGTCCCGCCCGAGCCGATCATCTTGTTGCCGCCCTCGTGGCGCTTCTTCTGCTCGCGCAGGCGCTCCTGCAGCGTCTCCATCAGTTTCTCGAAGCCGCCCATGGCCTCGATCGCGGCCTTCTCCTCGTCGGTCAGGAACCGCTCGGTCAGAGCCTTGAGCCACTCTTCGGGGATTTCGGCCGTGACGCCTTCGCCGACGGTTTCCAGGCCCTTGAAGACGTGTCCGAACACGCGGTCGAACTTGTCGAGGTTCTTCTCGTCCTTCACCAGGCTGGCGCGGGACAGGAAGTAGAAGTCCTCGACCGAGCGGTCGATGACGTCCTTGTCCAGGGCCTCCATCAAGAGGAGGTATTCGCGCAAGGACACCGGCACCTTGGCCTGGCGGAGCTCGGAGAAGAAGCGGAGGAACATCGGCGGTGCTTTCGAACAGATGTTCGAGAGAATGGAGGGTTCTGAAACGCGACGCAACCGGGCGAGTCGGCGCGGGCCCGCCGAACCGCCTCGGGCTGGTGACGCCCGCTCAGCCTCGCCGCAGGATGAACTCCAGGTCTCGTGTCTCGCCGACCGGGAAATAGTATTCGCCGACCTTCTCGAACCCCAGGCGGCCATACAGTTTCTGGGCGCCGAAGTTCTCGGACCAGACGCCGATCCACAGCGGGCGGGGCCCGTCCTTCTCGAGCCAGTCCAGAGCCGTCTTCAGCAGGGCCGAACCGCGCCCGCCGCCTTGGCGGCTTCGCAGCACATAGAGGCGCTTCAGCTCGCCATGTTCGGGCCGGACGTCGTCGTGCGGCAAGTCGCAGGGACCCGCCAGCGCGTAGCCGATCGCTTCGCCGTCCTCGTCCTCCATCAGCCAGGTCGCCTTATCGGGATGGGCCAGATCGTTCCGCGTGCGCTCCAGCCCGTAGGCATAGGCCAGGAAGGTTTCCAGATCCTCGGGCGGATAGAGGTGGGCGAAGGTTTCCGCGAAGGTGCGCGCGCCCAGGCTGGACACCGTGTCGGCGTCCGCGACCGTCGCGCGGCGGATGGTGGTGACGGCGTTCACGGTCTGACTCCTCCCTTGTCCGTCGCCCTCTATACCCGTTCGGCGCGCCGGGGCCATCGACGGCCGACCGCCGACGCGCGGACGGCTTGTGTCCTCTCGCGCGGGCGAGTACCACCGTCCGGCGCTTGGCCGCTTGGCGGCCGCGTCCGCGCGCGCTGTTCAGGAGGGGGAGGGGACGGAGCGGCTTCATCGCCCGCCGGCTTCTCTACAACATGGCCGACGTCACCATCGCCGACCACGCATCTCCCGCCGCCAGGACGGGGATCATCACCCTGGCCCGCCACGGCGAACCGGCGCTGTCGCGCAAGGTCAGGCTGAACGCCCTCGAATACGGCGCGTGGTGGGGGCGCTACGAGGTAGGCGGCCTCAAGGACGGCCAGAGCCCGCCGGACGGGCTGATCCAGATCGCCCGCGACGCCGACGTGATCATCGCCTCGACCCGCCGCCGCGCGATCGAGACCGCCAACGCGGTGGTCGCGGGCAAGGCCTACGCCGCCGACGAGGCCTTCATCGAGGCGCCGTTGCCGCCGCCGCCCTGGCCGACCTGGATCCGCATGTCGCCCAAGCGCCTGGGGTTCTTCGCCCGGTTCTGGTGGTGGTTCTTCGACCATCACGGCGGTCAGGAGACCCGCGCCCAGGCCGAGGCCCGCGCCGACCAGGCGGCCGATCGGCTGATCGCGCTGGCCGACCAGGGCCAGGACGTGCTGGTCCTGGCGCACGGGTTCTTCAATTGGATGATCGCCCGGTCGCTGAAGCGACGTGGGCTGACCAAGTTGCTCGACCAGGGGCACGGCTATTGGAGCCTGAAGCGGTTCCGCCGGACCTGATCGCGCAAAGCCTCTTCCCTTTACCATGCCATGGCTCTACGCCGTTGCCCGCATCGGCCTGGGCCACTAGGTTGATCGCCGTTCCCCCGAGAGTTGAAATGACCGACGCCGCCGCCATCCCCGCCGACATCTCTGGCCTGAGCTTCGAGGAAGCCCTGGCGCAGCTGGAACGGATCGTGGCCGAGCTGGAATCGGGTCAGGCGCCGCTGGAGCGCTCGATCGATATCTACGAGCGCGGGGCCGCGCTGAAGGCCCACTGCGAGAAGAAGCTGGAAGCCGCGCGTCTGAAGGTCGAGAAGATCGTCCTGGGCCAGGGCGGAACCGTCGCCGCCGAGCCGGCGGAGTTCAACTGATGACCCCATACCGCCCTGATAGCGAAGGGAGGCGCGCGTGACCGACCTCGCCAGGCGGATCGTCCAGGCCGCGGATATCGTCACGGTGGCGCTCGACGAGCTGCTGCCGCGCGCCGACGGGCCAGAAAGCCGCCTGACCGAGGCCATGCGCTACGCCGCCCTGGGCCCCGGCAAGCGCTTGCGGCCGTTCTTCGCTCTCGAGACCGGCAAGATGTTCGACCTGGCCGAGCGGCCGGTGCTGCGGGCCGCCTGCGCGCTGGAGTGCATTCACGCCTACAGCCTGGTGCACGACGACCTGCCGGCCATGGACGACGACGACGTCCGCCGCGGCCGTCCGACGGTGCACAAGGCCTATGACGAAGCCACCGCCATCCTGGCGGGCGACGCGCTGCAGACGGCGGCCTTCGAGATCATGGCCCATCCCGACACCCACGACGACGGCCATGTCCGTTCGGAGCTGGTGCGAAAGCTGGCCATCGCCTCGGGCGCGCGCGGCATGGTCGGCGGCCAGATGATCGACATCCTGGGCGTCCGCGACGACCTGGGCGCGGTGGCGCGGATGCAGCGGTTGAAGACCGGCGCCCTGATCGCCTTCGCCTTCGAGATCCCGCTGATCATCGCCCGCGCCAAGGAAGCCGAGCGCGCCGCCCTGATGGCCTTCGCCCAGGACCTGGGGCTGGCCTACCAGATCGTCGACGACATCCTGGACGCCGAGGGCGACCCCAAGACGCTGGGCAAGGCCGCCGGCGGCAAGGACGCCGCCATGGGCAAGACCAACTATGTCACGCTTCTGGGCCTCGACGCGGCCAAGGAGCGCGTGACGCTTTTGGCCGAGCAGACCCGTTCCCATCTCGAAATCTTTGGCGATCGCGCCGAACATCTTCGCGAAAGCGTTGATTTCGTGCTGGACCGCCGCAACTGACCGCGCTTTCTTCCGACATGCCCTCCAAGACCCCCTTGCTCGACACCATTGCTTCGCCCGCCGACACGCGGGGGCTTTCGATCGCCGAGCTGAAGCAGCTGGCCGCCGACGTGCGCGCCGAGACGATCGACGCGGTGTCGGTGACGGGCGGCCACCTGGGCGCGGGGCTGGGCGTGGTCGAGCTGACCGTGGCGCTGCACCACGTATTCGACACGCCCAAGGACATCCTGATCTGGGACGTCGGGCATCAGGCCTATCCGCACAAGATCCTGACCGGCCGGCGCGACCGCATCCGCACACTGCGCCAGGGCGGCGGGCTGTCGGGCTTCACCAAGCGGGCCGAGAGCGAATACGACCCGTTCGGCGCGGCCCACGCGGCCACCTCGATCTCGGCGGCCCTGGGCTTCTGCGCCGCGCGCGACGCGAAAGGCGAGGACAACAGCGTCATCGCCGTGATCGGCGACGGCTCGCTGGGCGCGGGCATGGCCTATGAGGCGATGAACGCGGCGACCGACGCCACCAAGCGCCTGATCGTCATCCTGAACGACAACGACATGTCGATCGCCCCGCCGGTCGGCGGCATGAGCGCCTATCTGGCCAACCTGGTCTCGGGCGGCGCCTATCGCTCGGTGCGCAAGCTGGGCAAGACCGTCGTCGAGAAACTGCCGACCCCGATGCGGGAAGCGGCTCGAAAGGCCGAGGAATACGCGCGGGGCATGGTCACCGGCGGCACCTTTTTCGAGGAGCTGGGCTTCTACTATATCGGCCCGATCGACGGCCACGACATGGACGCCCTGGTCAGCGTGCTGAAGAACGCCAAGGCGTTCCAGGACAAGCCGGTGCTGGTCCACTGCGTCACCCAGAAGGGCAAGGGCTACGCCCCGGCCGAAGGCGCGGCCGACAAGCTGCACGCCGTGGCCAAGTTCGACGTGGTCACCGGCCAGCAGCAGAAGGCGGCCGGCGGCCCCCCCAGCTATACCAAGGTCTTCGCCCAGGAGCTGATCAAGCAGGCGGCCAAGGACGACAAGATCGTCGCCATCACCGCCGCCATGCCCTCGGGCACGGGCCTGGATCTGTTCCAGAAGGCCTATCCGGAGCGCACCTTCGACGTCGGCATCGCCGAGCAGCACGCGGTGACCTTCGCCGCCGGCCTGGCCGCCGACGGCATGAAGCCGTTCGCGGCGATCTATTCGACCTTCCTGCAGCGCGGCTATGATCAGGTCGTCCACGACGTGGCCATCCAGCGTCTGCCGGTGCGCTTCGCCATGGACCGCGCCGGCCTGGTGGGCGCCGATGGTCCGACCCACGCCGGCAGCTTCGACATCGGCTTCATGGGGGCCTTGCCCGGCATGGTGCTGATGGCGGCCGCCGACGAGGTGGAGCTGGCCCGCATGGTCGCCACCGCCGCCGCCATCGACGACCGCCCCAGCGCCTTCCGCTATCCGCGCGGCGAGGGCCTGGGCCTGGACTTGCCCGAGATCGCCGAGCCGCTGGAGATCGGCAAGGGCCGCATCGTCCGCGAGGGGACCAGCGTCGCCATCGTCTCGTTCGGCGCGCGCCTCTCCGAAAGCCTGAAGGCCGCCGACCTGCTGGCCGCGCGCGGCTTGTCGGCCACGGTCTGCGACGCCCGCTTCGCCAAGCCGCTCGACCTCGACCTGTTGCTGCGCCTGGCGCGCGAACACGAGGCGATCGTCACGGTGGAGGAAGGCGCCATGGGCGGCTTTGGCGGCTTCGTGCTGCAGGCCCTGGCCCAGCACGGCGCTCTGGATCGCGGCCTCAAGATCCGCACCCTGTGCCTGCCCGACGTCTTCCAGGACCAGGACAAGCCCGACGCGATGTACGCCGAAGCCGGCCTCGACGCCGACGGCATCCTGCGCGGGGCGCTCTCGGCGCTGGGCATGGACAATGTCAGCGCGGCGGGGGCGGGGCGGCGGGCCTAGGGGCGCTCTGAGAGGGGCTGGCTTCCGGCTAGCGGTGAAGGTCGGGTTTCTGAAAGGAGACCCGAGGCGGCTTACGACCCTAGCCGGACGCCAACCGGAATCCCTCTCTCATGGAGAGAGGGAGGGGCCCACGCCGCAGGCGTGGGAGGGTGAGAGGGTAGAAACCTCCAGACAGGGCGGAGAAGAGAAAGCCGCCGAACGGGTCAGGGGCTTCGAGCCTAACGCCGTAACCACTCACCCTCCCACCGCTCCGCGGCGGGCCCCTCCCTCTCTCCAAGAGAGAGGGATTCCGAACAGCCCGTTCCCCACCCATTTCAGAACTTCAATTGGTCGTCATCCCGCGCTTTATGCGCGGGACCCATTCGTCCGCCGCAGGGCGGGCCCGAATGGCCTTCTCCAGTAAAAGCTGAACCATGGGTCCCGCGCATGAAGCGCGGGATGACGGGTATCAAGATCCACTAAGCTCCACACGCTTTGAAGAACGCCCGCACGCGGCCACGGTCGGCGCCTGTCGCCGCCAGGCTGTGCCGCTCGCCCTCGGTCACCAGCGTCAGCTCGCCCGTGCGCTTGAACGCCGCCAGCGCCGGCGCGCTGGCCTTGCCGTGGGCTTCGAGGTGGCCGGTCTCGCTCATCTCGTCGGCCACGTGTGCGCCGGGGAAGCGGCTCTCGGCCCGGCCCGACGCCAGGACCAGTTCCTTGTCGGGCGCCTCGGCCCATGCCGTGATCTCGTCACGACCCGGCTGGCAGGTGAACATCAGCACCACGTCGTCGCTGTCGGGGCGGCCATAGGCCAGGCGAGGGGGCTCGGAGCCGCCTTCGAGATAGGCCCAGCGGTAGCCGTCGAGACCCGCTGTCTCGTGCGCGCAGCCCGCCAGAAGCGTGGCGAAGCCCAGGGCGGCGAAGGCGATGCGGCGTTTCATGACGGCCCCTCCTACGGCGATCAACGCCGGAGAGACCTGAACGGCTCCTGAAACGGATCGGGCGCGGAAGCCTCGCGGCCGCCGCGCCCGAAGGTCTTGCAAGTCTCTGGCGCGCTTAGAACGGCGAGAACTTCTCGATCAGCGACTGGCCGGCCGGGGTCTTCTGGACGCGGCTGATGTCGCCGCGACCGCCGTAGCTGATGCGGGCCTCGGCGATCTGGGTGTGCTTGATCGTGTTGGCCGACGAGATGTCCTCGGGACGCACGATGCCGGCCACGGTCAGCTGGCGCACCTCGGCGTTGGTGCGGACTTCCTGGGTGCCCTGGATGACCATGTTGCCGTTCGGCAGGACCGAGCTGACCACGGCGGCGATGGTCAGGCTGATCTTTTCCGAGCGCTGCACGCTGCCGGCGCCGGCGTTGTTGGTCGTCGAGTTGGTTTCCAGCGCGTTCGCGGCGCTGAAGCCGCCCGGCAGGATCTTCCCGAGGCTCGATTCAAGGCCCAGCAAGTGCGGCACGCCCGCTTTGGTGCCCGAGGTGCGAGAGCTGGCGGTCTGGTTCTTGGTGTTGGCGCTGTCGTCGATGTCGATCAGCACGGTCAGGATGTCGCCGACCCGGCTGGCGCGCTGGTCGTTGAAGAAGGCGCGGGCGCCGACGCGCCACAGCGAGTTGGCCGAGGCCGGCTGGGGCGCCGGCTCGCGGGCGGAGACGAACTGCTGCTGGATCGGGGCCAGCTGGGCGGGATAGCCGACCGGGGCCAGGTCGGGGCCCTTGACGGCTTCCTTGACGGTCGAGCAGGCGGCCAGCGGGGCCAGGAGGAGGGCGGCGGCGATGAGGACGGGGCGACGCATGGGCGGAAACTCCTAGCGAGCGGCGAAGCGGACGGGTTGCGAGCGAGCTTGCAAGGCCTGGGCCTGCGGACCGACGACGGCGGCCCCCGGGCCGGTCGCGACGGCCTGGATGATCTTCTTGGACAGGGTGTTCTGGACGGTGAAGATCTCGCCGGCGGCGGCGTTGGTCATCGCCTTGCCTTGAAGCGAAAGGGAAATTCCGTCGTCTTCATAGGTGACAGTGATCAGCTCGCCGGTCTTGATGACCTGGGCGGCCGAGACGTCGTGGCTCTGGGCCGCGGCGCCTTCACGCAGGGGGCGCTTGGCGACCATGCCGATCATGGCGTCGGCGTCGCGGGGGGCGTCGAACGGCGCGCCGGCCATTTTCACCCAGATCAGGTCCTCGGGCTGCAAGACCTCCCCGGTGGCGATGCCGCGGGCGTAGGCAAGAACTTCCACATTGCCGCGCGCCGCCGTGGGGCGGGCCCCCGGCGCGCCGCCTTGCGAAACGCCGCCGTTGTCGGCGCCCTCGCGGACGATGATGCGGCGAACGCCGTTGGCGTTGTTCCAGTCGAAGCCGGCGCGGTGGGCCATGACCTGCACCTGGCCCGCGTCCAGCACGGCGGTCGGGCCGACGCGCTGGCCGACCATCAGGTTGGCGGCCGGGCCGCTGACGCCGTCGAACAGGTCGCCCAGGGTGATGCGGCCGTCGGCGTCGGTGGTGTCCATCCGCAGGGTCACCGGGTTTCCGGCGGTGGCTGGCGTGGCGAAGGCCAGGGCGGCGGCGGTCAGGATCAGGAAGTTCTTCATGAGCTTACGACCTCATCTGCGAGGTGGTTTGCAGCATCTGATCGGCCGTGGTGATCACCTTCGAGTTCATCTCGTAGGCGCGCTGGGCCGTGATCAGGGCGGTGATTTCCGAGACCGAGTCGACGTTCGAGGCTTCGGTGTAGTTCTGCAGCAGGGTCCCGAAACCCGGCTGGCCCGGCGCCGCCAGGTTGGCCGCGCCCGAACCGCCCGTTTCCAGGAACAGGTTGTCGCCGATCGCTTCCAGCCCGCCCTCGTTCATGAAGTTGGCCAGTTGCAGCTGGCCGACGGTCTGCGGCGCGGGTTGGCCGTCCAGCGTGACCTGCACCAGGCCGGTCTTGCTGATCGTGATGCCGGTGGCGTTCTGCGGAATGGTGATGCCCGGCTGGACGACGTAGCCGTCCTCGGTGACCACCTGGCCCTGGTCGTTGGTCGAGAAGTTGCCGGCGCGCGTATAGGCCGTCTCGCCCGAGGGCAGCAGGATCGGCAGGTAACCCTTGCCCTGGATGGCGACGTCCAGCGGGTTGTTGGTCAGGGTCGGGGTGCCCTGCTCGGTGATCCGATAGACCGAGCCGGCCTTGACGCCGCCGCCGACCTGAACGCCGGTCGGGACGATGTTGCCGTTGCTGGACGACTGGGCGCCGGCCCGCTCGTAGGTCTGGTACAGGAGGTCCTGGAACTCGGCCCGTTGGCGCTTGAAGCCCACGGTGTTCATGTTGGCGATGTTGTTCGAGATGACCTCGACGTTCAGCTGCTGGGCGGCCATGCCCGAGGCGGCGGTGCGGAGAGCTTGCATTGGCTAGCGTCCCTTAATTGACCTTGCCCAGCCGATCGACGGCCGTGCGGGAGAGTTCGGAAGTGTTGTCCATCATCTTCGACACGCCCTCGTAGGCGCGCTGAACCTCGATCAGCTTGGTGATCTCGACGACGGAGTTGACGTTGCTGGCTTCCAGCATTCCCTGCTGGACCTGGGCGTCGGGCGCGACCTGCGGGGTCGTGTTGGACGTATTGCGAAACAGGTTGTCGCCGTCCTTGGCGAAGCTGGACAGGTCGTCGGGGCGGACCACGGCGATCTTGCCGACCCGGACCGCGCCTTGCGTGACCGTGCCGTCCTTGCCGATCGAGACCGGACCCAGGGCCGGGTCGATGGTCAGCTCGCCGCCGCCCTCGTCCAGAACGGAATTGCCGCCCTGGGTGACCAGCTTGCCTTCGGGGTTGGTCGTGAAGCGGCCGTCGCGGGTGTAGCGCTCGCCGGCCGGCGTCTGGACTCGGAAGAAGCCCTTGCCCTCGATGGCCACGTCCAGGTCGCCGCCGGTCTTGGTCAGCGCGCCTTGCGTGAAGTCGCGGGCGAGGCCCGAATCCAGCACGAACTTGACCGGCGAGCTCCCGTCCAGGGTCTTGGCCGGCTTGGCCTCCTCGGTGCGGACCATCAGGTCCTCGGTCTTGAAGCCGATCGTGTTGGCGTTGGCGATGTTGTTGGCCACGATGTCGAGCTGGCGGCGCAGCGTCATCTGACGCGACAGGCCCACGTAGAGCGCGTTGTCCATGGCGAGTTAACTCGGGAGGCTGGCGCGACAAATGCGCCGCAACCCTTGAAGCAACCTTCGTGCCAGCGCTAAAACGCCTTATAAATCAATAAATAGGAAGGTTAATGCCGGGGTGTGGGTCGGAGTCTGCCGGGCAGATTCAGCCTGCGACCAAATGGCCGCCAAAACACATCGTTAACCATGTCTCGCGCATGTGTATGGGCATAGATTCCAAGGAACCGCGCGCGTGGCCAAGAAACCCGAAAAGGAAGCTCCCGCTCCCGAAGGCGAAGACGGCGCCGCGGAAGGCGAAGCCCCCGCCAAGAAGAAGCCGCCGATCCTGATCATCGCCATCGCGGCGGGCGTTCTGGTGCTGGGCGGCGGCGGGGCCGCGGCCTTCTTCCTGCTGAAGCCCAAGCCCGAAGCGGCGGCGGGTGAGCATGGCAAGGAAAAGAAGGAAAAGAAGAAGGAAGAAAAGAAGGAAGAGAAGGGCAAGGAAGGCGAAAAGGGCAAAGAGGGCGCCGCTGGCGGCGCCGGCGTCCCGGTCATCAAGGACGGCCCCGATGGGGTGGTGTTCTACACCCTGCCCGACATCGTCGTGAACATGCAGACGGCCGACGGCAAGTCGACCTTCCTGAAGCTGAAATTGACCTTCGAGCTGCCGGACCACGATACGGCCGATGCTTTGACGCCGAATCTGCCCAGGCTGCAGGACATGTTCCAGACCTTCCTGCGCGAGCTGCGCCCCGAGGACCTGAACGGTTCGCAGGGCACCTACCAGCTGCGCGTCGAATTGCTGCGCCGCGTGAACCTGGTCGCCGCGCCGGCCAAGGTGAACGCGGTCCTCATCGAGGAGATGCTGATCAACTAGGCCTCTGGCCGGTTGGGCGAAGGATCATGGCGGACGAACTCGACGATCAGGCGGCGATGGCCCAATGGGCCGAGCAGAACCCCACGGGCGCTCTTGGCGAGGGCGGCGAGGGGACCAACGCGTTCGGCGACTTCTCGGGCGGCATGGGCGGCTGGGACGACGGCGGCGGCGAGGCGGGCTCCGAGCGCATCCTGAACCAGGACGAGATCGACAGTCTTCTGGGCTTCGATCTCTCGGGCGACGGCGGCGACGACCGCACCGGCATTCGCGCCATCATCAACTCGGCGCTGGTCAGCTACGAGCGCCTGCCGATGCTGGAAATCGTCTTCGACCGCCTGGTGCGGTTGATGACGACGTCCCTGCGGAACTTCACCTCCGACAACGTCGAGGTCAGCCTCGACAACATCAGTTCGATCCGTTTTGGCGACTATCTGAACTCGATCCCGCTGCCGGCGATCCTGGCGGTGTTCCGGGCCGAGGAGCTGGACAACTACGGCCTGCTGACGGTCGACTCGAACCTGATCTACTCGATCGTCGACGTGCTGCTGGGCGGCCGTCGCGGCACGGCGGCGATGCGCATCGAGGGGCGGCCCTACACCACGATCGAGCGCGTGCTGGTGCAGCGGATGATCGAGGTGGTGCTGCACGATCTGAAGAGCGCCTTCGAGCCGCTGCACCCGGTCAGCTTCTCGCTGGACCGTCTGGAGACCAACCCGCGCTTCGCCGCCATCGCCCGGCCGGCCAACGCGGCGATCCTGGTCAAGCTGCGCATCGACATGGAAGACCGGGGCGGACGCATCGAGCTCCTGCTGCCCTACGCCACGCTGGAGCCCATCCGGAAGATGCTGCTGCAGCAGTTCATGGGCGAGAAGTTCGGCCGAGACAACATCTGGGAAGGCCACTTGGCCACCGAGCTGTGGACCACCCAGATGGAGGTCCGCGCCGTGCTGGACGAGCAGCAGGTGCCGCTCTCGCGCGTGCTGAACATGCAGGTCGGCGACACCCTGATGCTGAACGCCACGCCCGACAGCCTGGTCGAGCTGCGCGCCGGCGCCATTCCGCTGACGCGCGGCCGCATGGGCCGGCGCAACCACGCGATCGCCATCCGGGCCGAGGCGCCGCTGACGCCGGCCGCCAAGAAGGCCGTGCAGAAACTGAAATGAGCCTCGTAGCCTTCGCCATGAACGGGTTCCTGGCGGTGCTGCTCATCGCGGCCCTGGCCTTTGGCTGGCGGCTGGAGCGCCGCCTGAAGGCTCTGCGCGACAGCCACGAGGGCTTCGCCAAGGCCGTCAAGGAACTGGACCAGGCCGCCGCGCGGGCCGAGCAGGGGCTGGCCGATCTGCGCGCGGCCACCGACGAGGCGGCCGAGACCCTGGCGGTGCGCATCGAACGCGCCCAGGCCCTGGCGGCCCAGCTGGACGAGCGGATCAACCGGCCGCCATCCGCGCCCGTCGTCGAGCGGTCCCCGCGCGGCGGTCCGCTGGCGCCGCCGCGTCCGGCGCCGTCCGAGCGCGGCCTCCGCGAAGCCGAGCCCGACGCCCTGGCCGAGCGGCGCCGCCTGAAGGCCGAGGATTTCGAGCGCCTGCTGGAGCGTGAGGACCGCCTCCCGCCGGCCGCGCGCCCCGTCCTGGGGACGCCGAGCGCGCCCCGCGAAACCCCGCGTTCACGGGCGCGGATCGATGATGACCTCTTCGAGGGACCGGCCGATGGCGCGCGTCCCGGAAGCAATCCCAGAGCGCCCCGCCGATGAAGAACGTTCCGCGTATCCTGCCCCTGGTCGGCGTCGCCGTCGGGGGCGTCCTGGCGATCAACGCCATCGCCGGCGCCAAGTCTCTGCCGGACCTGGTGAGCGGGGCCAAGGCCTTCGCCGAGGGCGTGGCAAAGCCTGACGCGAAGAAGGACGCCAAAGCGGACTCGAAGGGCGGCGAGGAGGCGCCCTCGGCCGAGGGCGCGGGCCAGCCGGCCGCCGCCAACGCGCCGCCGCCGCGCGTCTGCGCCCCTTCGGCCGACGCCTTGGCCAAGGAGGCGGGCCTTTCGCCCGCCGAACTGCGCGTGCTGCAAAGCCTGGGCGCCCGGCGGGGCCAATTGGACCAGCGCGAGCAGGACATCGATGTCCAGCTGCAGCTGCTGGCCGCCGCCGAGGCCAAGCTGGACGCCAAGATGAAGGCCCTGACCGGCCTGAAGGGCGACATCCAGGGCCTGCTGGGCCAGGTCGACGCCAAGAAGCAGGCCGAGGTCGACCGCTTGGTCACCGTCTATCAGGGCATGAAGCCCAAGGACGCCGCGGCGCGGATGACGCTGCTGTCCGACGACGTCCGCCTGCCGATCGCCGCCAAGATGAAGGAGCGCGCGCTGTCGCAGATCCTGGCCAATATGGCGCCGAACGAGGCCAAGATCCTGACCGAGCGTCTGGCCGCGCGGATGGCCAATCCGGTCGTCGAGAAAGGCAAGGCGGCCATCGCCGACAACGCCCCGGCCAACGCCGCCGCGCCGAACGCCGCCGCTCCGGCCCAGCAGGCCGACGCGGGCCTCGCCGGCGACGCGCCGGACGCGGCGAAGGCCAAGGGCGCCAAGGCCGGCAAGCCCGCGCCCAAGAAGGCCGGTTAAGGGAGGCCCATGACCCTTCGCCAGCTCCTGCGCTCCAGCGTCGCCGCCGCGTGCATCGCGGGGACGCTGGCGCCGTCCGTGCAAGCCGGCCCGCCGCCCGTCGCGGCGCGCGGCGCGCTGGACGTGCGCGTGGCGCAGGCGGCCGACTTCTCGCGCCTGGAGTTCCACTGGATCGGCGGCGCGAAGATGGTCTCGCACCGCGAAGGGCAGACGCTGGTGATGCGGTTCAGCCGCGACGCCAATCCCGATCTCTCCACGCTGACGATTGCCCCGCCGCGCTGGGTCAAGTCGTCCGAGGCTCGCCACGTCAACGGCGTGCTGGAGATCGTCGTCACCCTGACCGACGACGCCGACGCGCGGCTGGGCAACGCCGACGGCGTCGACTTCGTCAACATCTTCGCCCGGCCGGGCGCGGCGCCGGCCGCCCAGGCCGCGCCCGCCGCCGCGCCGGTCGGTCGGCCCAACCCGATGCCCGCCGGCGGCGTCGTGCGTCCCGAGTTCTCCAAGCAGGACCAGCAGGTCACCCTGACGTTCGACTGGGCGGCGCCGGCCGGGGTCGCGGTCTTCCGGCGGGGGGAGGCGATCTGGGTCGTGTTCGACACCCCGGCCCGGATCGACATCGGCAAACTGCCGACCTCCAGCATCCGCTATTCGAAGATCCAGGCGTTCAAGGGCGCCGACTACAGCGCCCTTCGGATCGTCGCGCCGTCGGGGACGCCCTATGTCGCCGAAGGGCTGGGCGGCGCCTGGAAGATCAGCCTGGGGCCGGGTTCGCAGGCGACCCCCGACGTGATCAAGGTAGCGCGCGACGAGAGCGTCCACCCCGCCACCTTGTCGGCCCGGATCTCGGGCGTGACCAAAGCGGTCTGGGTCGACGACCCGGCGGTCGGCGACAAGATGATCGTCGCCCCGGCCCTGGCGCCGTCCAAGGGTCTGCCGTCGCGTCGCGAATATGTCGAGATGGCCCTGCTGCCCTCGGCGCAGGGCATGGCGCTGGAGACCTACGCTCAGGATCTCATGGTCCAGGCGCAGGGCGACCTGCTGCGCATCGGCCGGCCCAAGGGGCTAGTGCTGTCGCCGATCTCGGCCTCGACCCCGCCGGAAGAGGCGGCCGCCGGCGCGCCGCAGCCGATGTCGATGCCGGCCCTGATCGACCTGGACAACTGGCCCAAGACCGGTTCGGGCGGCTTCCTGGCCCGCTACAACGCCCTGCAGAACGCCATCCCCGCCGCGCCGGCCGGCGACGGCAAGGACGGCGACGTCGGCGCCCGCATGGCCTTGGCCCGTTTCCTGGTCGGCTCGCAGATGTCGTTCGAGGCGATCGGCGTTCTCAATGCGGCGGGTCGCAAGCACCAGACCCTGCTGGGCGACGGCGAGTTCCGGGGCCTTCGCGGCATGGCCAAGGTCATGGCCGGACGCCTGGCCGAGGCGGACGCCGACTTCTCCTCGCCGGTGCTGTCCGACGATCCGTCCAGCGCGCTGTGGCGAGGCTATATCTCGACCAAGCAGGGCCAGTACGCCGACGCGCGAACCAAGTTCGTCAATGGGGGCAGGGCTTTGGACCTGTTCCCGCCGATCTGGCGCGCCCGTTTCCTCCTGGCCGAGGCCCAGGCGGCGCTCGGCGTCGGCGACCTGACCGGCGCCATGCAGTTCGTGACCAAGGCCCTGGCCCAGCCGAAGGTCCCCGTCGAGGACCAGCTGGACATCCGCCTGACCCAGGCCCGGATCTTCGAGGCCCAGGGCGACAAGAACCGCGCCCAGAAGATGTTCGAGGCCATAGGGCGCTCGCCTTATGAACGTCAGTCGACGCCGGCTCAGCTTCACGCCGCCCAGCTGCAATATGCACGCGGTCAGATCAACGCGCCCAAGGCCGCCGACACCCTGAACCAGCTGCGCTATCGCTGGCGCGGCGACGGGGTGGAGCTGGAGGTCATCCGGGCGCTGGGCAAGCTCTATATCGACCAGGGCCGCTATCGCGAGGCGTTGGAAGTGTTGCGCTCGGCCGGCCGGCAACTGCCCGACCGACCGGAAGCGGTGGCGTTGCAAAACGACCTCTCCAACACCTTCCGGCAGCTGTTCCTGCAGGGCCTGGCCGACGGGATGCAGCCCGTGCAGGCGGTGGGCCTGTTCTATGACTTCCAGGACCTGACGCCGATCGGCGCCGACGGCGACCAGATGGTCCGTAATCTGGTGCGTCGCCTGGTCGATGTCGATCTTCTGGACGATGCGGCCAAGCTCTTGAAATACCAGGTCGACAACCGCTTGAACGGCGTGCCCAAGGCGCAGGTCGCCACCGACCTGGCCTGGATCTACCTGATGAACAAGAAGCCGGAGGATGCGCTGGACGCGATCAACGCGACGCGCACGACCATCCTGCCGCCGGCTCTGAACGCCGAACGCCGCCTGGCCTCGGCCCGCGCCCTGATGGGCCTGGGGCGCTACGACGCCGCGCTGGATCTGGTCGAGAAGGACCCCAGCAAGGACGGCCAGGAGATCCGCGCCGAGATCGCCTGGAAGCAGCACACCTGGCCCTTGGCCGGGGCGCTGTACGAGAAGGCGCTAGGCGATCGTTTCAAGACCCCGGGCGCCTTGAGCCCGGGCGACGAGGCCCGGCTGCTGCGCGCCGGCGTCGCCTACAGCCTGGCCGACGACAACGCGGCGCTCGCGCGGCTTCGCCAGCGCTGGTCCGGCTTCGTCGAGGGTGCCGGCAATCCCGACGGCCTGCGCGTGGCGTTGCAGGGTGTGAATATCGAGTCGCTGTCGCCTTCGGACTTCAGCCGCGTGACCGCCGACAATGAAGCCTTCAACGGCTGGGTCGGACGCATGAAGGACAAGTTCCGCACTGGTCAACCCGCCGGCTCGCCCGCGCGCGCCAGCAAATAGGGCAGGGGATTTCCTCAAACATCGGTTTGAATGCCGGTTCGAGGCACGAGGCACCCTGGAATGGGCTCCTCGAAGCGCGAAAACACCTCGCAAAAGGCGATTGGTCCTGTGGCGGCGTCCGGGCGTTTAGCCTAGTTAGGGCCGCCCGAACTCCCATGTGTGGCCCGTGGCCAGGGACGCGTTCCCTGGACGCTTGCCTTTCTGCCGCGGGCATGTCATGACAACGTTGTCATAGGGTGGAAGACATTGGCTAAGAAAAACGAAGGCGGCGAGACCGGCCGCGAGGTGTTGGTGCTGCTCGGCGGCGCGGGCGATCTGGCCCTGCGGATGCTGCTGCCTTCCCTCTATTTCCTCGAACTTGACCGTCTGCTGCCCCATGACCTGCGGATCATCGGGGTGGCGCGCGCCGACCATGACGCCGCCAGCTACAAGGCTCTTGTCCGCGAGCAGCTGGGCAAGCGCGCGACGGTCGAGGAGGCGGTCTGGAACCGCCTGGCCGCCCGTCTCGACTACGTGCCCGCCAACATCACCAGCGAGGACGACACCAAGAAGTTGGCCGAACGCATTGGCGCGCATGGCGATCTGGTTATCTTCTTCTCGCTGTCGCCCAGCCTGTATGGCCCGGCCTGCCAGGCGCTTCAGGCGGCGGGCCTGACCGGTCCCAAGACGCGCCTGATCCTGGAAAAGCCGCTGGGCCGCGACCTGGAAAGCTCGCGCGCCACCAACGCCGCCGTGGCCGCCGTGGTCGACGAGAGCCAGGTTTTCCGTATCGACCACTATCTGGGCAAGGAGACCGTCCAGAACCTGACCGCCCTGCGCTTCGCCAACGTGCTGTTCGAGCCCTTGTGGGATCGCAACACGATCGACCACGTGCAGATCACCATCGCCGAGACCGAGAAGGTCGGCGACCGTTGGCCCTATTACGACGAGTACGGCGCGCTGCGGGACATGGTGCAGAACCACATGTTGCAGCTGCTCTGCCTCGTCGCCATGGAGGCCCCATCGGGCTTCGATCCCGACGCGGTGCGCGACGAGAAGGTCAAGGTGCTGCGGTCGCTGCGCCCGTTCACCAAGGAGACGGTGGCTCACGACACCGTGCGCGGCCAGTACGTGGCCGGCGTGGTCGAGGGCGCCGCGCGCGTCGGCTATGTCGATGAAGTCGGCAAGCCCACCAAGACCGAGACCTTCGTGGCCATGAAGGTGGCGATCGACAACTGGCGCTGGGATGGCGTGCCGTTCTTCCTGCGCACGGGCAAGAACCTGCCCGACCGCCGGACCCAGATCGTCGTGCAGTTCAAGCCTCTGCCGCACAATATCTTCGGGCCCGCCACCGACGGCGAGCTGTGCGCCAACCGTCTGGTCATCGACCTGCAACCGGACGAGGACATCTCGCTGACGATCATGAACAAGCGCCCCGGCCTTTCCGAGGAGGGAATGCGCCTGCAGTCGCTGCCGCTGTCGCTGTCGTTCGGCCAGAGCGGCGGTCGCCGCCGGATCGCCTATGAGAAGCTATTCCTGGACGCCTTCCGCGGCGACCGCACCCTGTTCGTGCGCCGTGACGAGGTCGAGCAGGCGTGGAAATTCATCGACGCCGTATCGGCCGCTTGGGAAGAGGCCAAGATCGAGCCGGCCCACTACGCGGCGGGCACGTGGGGGCCGCAGTCGGCGCAGGGCCTGATCTCGCCCGGCGGTCGGTCCTGGAAGGCCTGACGCGATGCCCAAGCCCCGGATCGAATCCTTTCCGACGCGCGAGGCGCTCTACGACGCGGCGGCCTCGACGATCGTCCAGGCGCTGAACACGGCGGTGGCCTTCCATGGCGTCGCGGGCTTCGCGGCGACCGGCGGCACGACCCCGGCGCCGGTCTATGACCGCCTTTCGACCCTGACCGCGCCCTGGGACAAGGTCATGGTCACCCTGACCGACGAGCGCTGGGTGCCGCCGACCGATCCCGGCAGCAACGAGGGCCTGGTGCGTCGCCACCTGCTGACCGGCCAGGCGGCCAAGGCCGGCTTTTCGCCGCTGTTCTTCGCGGGCGTCGGCCACGAGGAGGCCGCGCTGAAGGCCCAGGCCGGCGTCGCCGCCGCCGCGCCGTTCGGCGTGGTGCTGCTGGGCGTGGGGCCCGACGGCCACGTCGCCTCGCTGTTTCCGGGCAATCCCGAGCTGGCGCGCGGCCTGGATCCGGAGTCCGACCGGCTGGTGCTGGCCGTGCCGCCGGGCGACCCGGCGCCCGACATTCCCCGGCTCAGCCTGACCCTCAAGGCGCTGCTCCAGACGGATCTGATCGTTCTTTTGATCACCGGTCAGGCCAAACGCGCGTTGTTGGAAGGCGACGTCGATCCGGCCTTGCCGGTCGCCGCCATTCTGAACCAGGACCGCGCCAAGGTCCGCATCCTCTGGGCGGAGTAATCGCCATGGCTCTCAATCCCGTCATCGCCGAAGTCACGGCCCGCATCGTCGAGCGCAGCAAGGACAGCCGGGCCGCGTACCTGGCCAACATGGAGCACGCGATCGAGAGCCAGCCGGGCCGCGCCAAGCTGTCGTGCGCCAACTGGGCCCACGCCTTCGCCGCCTCGCCTGGCGTCGACAAGGTGCGGGCGCTTGACCCGAAGGCCCCGAACCTCGGCATCGTCTCGGCCTATAACGACATGCTGTCGGCCCACCAGCCGCTGGAGGCCTATCCGGCCCTGATCAAGGACGCGGCCCGCGAGGTGGGCGCCACGGCCCAGTTCGCCGGCGGCGTGCCGGCCATGTGCGACGGCGTCACCCAGGGCCGGCCGGGCATGGAGCTCTCCTTGTTCTCGCGCGAGGTGATCGCCATGGCGACGGCCGTCGCCCTGTCGCACGACGCCTTCGACGCCGGCCTCTATCTCGGCGTCTGCGACAAGATCGTGCCCGGTCTCGTCATCGGCGCCCTGACCTTCAGCCACCTGCCGGCGGTGTTCGTGCCGGCGGGACCGATGACCTCGGGCCTGCCGAACTCGGAAAAGGCCCGCATCCGCGCGCTCTACGCCGAGGGCAAGGTCGGCCGCGCCGAACTGCTGGAAGCCGAGCAGGCCAGCTATCACGGCCCGGGCACCTGCACCTTCTATGGCACGGCCAACACCAACCAGATGCTGATGGAGCTGATGGGCTTCCATCTGCCGGGCTCGGCCTTCGTGCATCCCAACACCCCGCTGCGCGAGGCCCTGGTCAAGGAAGCCGCGCGTCGCGCCGCCGCCGTCACCAACAAGGGCAATGCGTTCCTGCCGGTCGGCCGGATGATCGACGAGAAGTCGATCGTCAACGGCGTGGTCGGCCTGATGGCCACCGGCGGCTCGACCAATCTGGCGCTGCACCTGGTGGCCATGGCCCACGCGGCCGGCGTGATCCTGACGCTGGAGGACATGGATCAGATCTCGCGCGCCACGCCGCTTCTGGCCCGCGTCTATCCGAATGGCTCGGCCGACGTGAACCACTTCCAGGCGGCCGGCGGCATGGCCTTCGTGATCCGCGAACTGCTGAAGGCCGGGCTGGTTCACGAGGACGTCCAGACCATCGCCGGCCAGGGCCTGTCGCTCTACGCCCAGGAGCCGTTCCTCGAGGACGGCGCGCTGAAGTGGCGCGATGGCGCGACCGAAAGCCTGGACACGGCCATCGTCCGTCCGGCGTCCGACCCGTTCAGCCCCGAGGGCGGCCTGCGCCTGATGGCCGGCAACCTGGGCCGCGGCGTCATGAAGATCTCGGCGGTCAAGCCCGAGCACCACGTGATCACCGCTCCGGCGGCGGTTTTCCAGGAACAGGAAGACTTCATCGCCGCCTTCAAGCGCGGCGAGCTGAACCGCGACGTCGTCGTGGTCGTCCGCTTCCAGGGGCCGTCGGCCAACGGGATGCCCGAGCTGCACAACCTGTCGCCGTCGATCTCGGTGCTGCTGGATCGCGGCTACAAGGTGGCCCTGGTCACCGACGGCCGCATGTCGGGCGCCTCGGGCAAGACCCCGGCCGCGATCCACGTGACGCCCGAGGCCGCCAAGGGCGGCCCCCTGGCCTATGTCCAGGACGGCGACATGATCAGCGTCAATGCCGAAACCGGCGAACTGAAAATCCTGGTGGACGAGGCGGCTCTGTTCGCCCGCGCGCCAGCGAGCGTTCCGGCGTCCAAGCCGGGCTTTGGTAGGGAACTGTTCGGATGGATGCGGAACGGAGTCGGCGCGGCCGACGCCGGCGCGTCCGTCTTCGCTTGAGGAAGCGCTAGCGCATGGATGGCAATCACAGCGGGGGGCTCGGCCTCGTCGGCGACATCGGCGGCACCAACGCCCGCTTCGCCCTGGTCGAATTCGACGGTCAGGACCCGCGCCTGATCGAGCCCACGGCCTACAGGGGCGAGGACTACCGCACGGCCGAGGACGCCATCGAGCATTATCTCCAGAAGGTCGGCGTCCGACATCCGGACCAGGCGGTGGTGGCCGTGGCCGGCCCGATCGAGCATGGCTCGGTCCACATGACCAACCTGGACTGGCGGATCTCGGAAGACAGCCTGCGTCGCGCCGGCGGCTTCCGAAACGCCAAGCTGATCAACGACTTCACCGCCCAAGCCCTGGCGGCGCCGCGCTTGGGGCCCAAGGACCTGCGCCAGATCGGTCCGCTGCCGACCTCGGGCGAAGGGGACCTGGCGATCCTCGGGCCCGGCACCGGCTTCGGCGTCGCGGGCCTCGTGCGTCGCCACGGTCAGGAGATCCCGCTGGCCACCGAGGGCGGTCACGTGGCCTTCGCCCCGGTCGACGAGGTCGAGATCGAGGTGCTGCGCGCCTTGACCAGGGATCTGAAAGGCGGCCGCGTCTCGGTCGAGCGCATTCTGTCGGGCCCGGGCATGGAAGACCTGCACGTCGCGCTGGGCGCGGCCGAGGGACGTCAGGTCGAGGCCCTGACCGCCAAGCAGATCACCGAACACGCCGTCGAGGGCTGCGCCGACAGCCTGGCCACGGTGAACCGGTTCTGCGCGGTGCTGGGCTCGACGGCGGGCGACATCGCCCTGACCCTGGGCGCGCGCGGCGGCGTATTCGTCGCCGGCGGCATCGCGCCCCGCATCATCGACATCCTGGAAAAGAGCCCGTTCCGCGAGCGCTTCGAGGCCAAGGGGCGTCTGTCGGGCTTTACCAAGGCGATCCCGACCCACGTCATCCTGCACCCGCACACCGCCCTGATCGGCGCGGCGGTGGCCCTGACGCCGGAGGGCCGGGCGGCGGTGTCGTGAGGCTTTAGCCTACTTCAGCTTCGGGATCTTCCGGAACTCCGCCGCGCGCTTGGCGATCAGGCCTCGGCATTGGGCCGCGGTTTCCGGGTGGGCGCGGCCGGCGGCGCGACGCTTGTCGAAATAGGCGAAGGCCTGGTCGTAGATGTCGGGCGGCACGACATACGGCTCGCGCAGCGGCGCCATGGCGGCGTCCGCCGCCCCCTTGCCGAGGTGCGCCTCGCACGCGCCGGCCGCCTCGGCCAAGGCCGCGCCCGCCTTGATCAACGGCGTCTGCCAGCCCGCGCGGCCGAGCGGCTCGAGCAGGCTGTCGGCATAGCGCAGAGCCACCGACGAGGCGCGGCTGCGTGGCGGCGGTTCCAGCAGGATCGAGCCCAGCGGATCGTCGGCGACGCGGTGGCAGCGGGCGGCGACCTCGGTCGCGAACAGGCGCAGGTCCGCGTCGCCGCTGGGATCGGCCAACCTGGCCTTCACCTTGTCGAGGCCGGCCTGCATCTCCTGGCTTTCCCGAGCTTGGGCGGCGGCGACGGCGGCCTCCGCGTCCTGGGCCCCGACGCCCGCGCGGTCGGCGACCTTGTCGACGGCCTGGCGATAGGCCTCGCCGCTCGGGTCCAGCCGCTTGTAGCCGGCCGCCTCGCAGAACGGCGCGTCGCCCGCGAAGCGGCCATAGGTCTCCAGACGCCCCATGACCAGCGGCGAAGGCTGGGCGCTGGCCAGCGTCGGCGCGATCCAGGCGCCCACGGCGAGCGCGGCGAACATGCCCACGGATTTCATCGTTCAGAGCCCCACATACCCTGGCGACGCCTTCTCGCCCGGTCGTGGCGAGCACGCAACCCCACGGATTTGACAGTTTCGAGGCGGGGCTTGAGAAGGGCTCGCCATGACAAGGTTGTCATGGCTTAGTAACGCGAACCCGGTCGAATCGGGGCGTCGAGGGACGGAATTGAGCGCCAAAGTCACGATCCATGATGTCGCCCGCGAAAGCGGGGTTTCGATCAAGACCGTTTCGCGGGTGCTTAATCGCGAGCCCAACGTCAAGGCCGATACGCGCGACCGGGTCCAGGCGGCCGTGGCGGCCTTGAACTATCGCCCCAACATCTCGGCCCGCAGCCTGGCGGGCTCGAAGGCCTATCTGATCGGCGTCTTCTTCGACAACCCCAGTCCCGGCTACGTCACCGACGTGCAGCTGGGCGCGATCGCGCGCTGCCGGCAGGAGGGCTATCACCTGATCGTCGAGCCGATCGACTCGACGGCCGACGTCGAGGATCAGGTCGCGCCGATGCTGGCGACGCTGCGCATGGACGGGGTGATCCTGACCCCGCCGCTCAGCGACCATCCGGTGGTGCTGTCCGCGCTGGAGCGAGAGGGCGTGTCCTATGTCCGCATCGCGCCAGGCGGGGATATCGACCGCGCGCCGTGGGTCAGCATGGATGACCGCCTGGCCGCCTACGAGATGACCAAGCATCTGATCGACCTGGGTCACCGCGACATCGGCTTCATTATCGGACACCCCGACCACGGGGCCTCGCGCCTGCGCCACCAGGGCTTTCTCGACGCGATGCGCGACGCGGGTCTGGCGGTGCGCGACGGGCGGGTGGAGCAGGGCATGTTCTCGTTCCGCTCGGGCTTCGAAGCGGCCGAGCGGTTGCTGGGCGGCTCGGATCGCCCGACCGCGATCTTCGCCTCGAACGACGACATGGCCCTGGGCGTCATGGCCGTGGCCAATCGTCTGCGGTTGGACGTGCCGAACGCCCTGTCCATCGCCGGCTTTGACGACACGCCCGGCGCGCGGATCACCTGGCCGCAGCTCACCACCGTCCGCCAGCCGATCTTCGCCATGGCCGGCGCCGCCGCCGACATGTTGATGGATGGCGTTGAGCGGGAAGAGGGCGCGCCGCCGCCGTCCAAGGTTCTCGACTTCGAGCTGGTGGTCCGGGAGTCGACGGGCCAGGCGCCGGCATAGGGCGCGCCTCCAGGCCGCAAATCCGTCAAACGCGTGCGTGAGTGGGCTTGTTACCGCAATCATTGATACTTGACAGCGCTGTCCAATCGTCGTGTCATGACGGCGATCAAGACGGTCGCCCACGGTAAGGCGGCGTCGGGAGGAAACGACATGACCCCGCCTGACCGGACCCGCGTCCGTCGCGCTTCTCGCGCGCGATCACTCCCCTCCAAGCGGCCCTGACCGCGCTTTCGCTCGGCGCGGTCACCCCCGCAAGCGCCGCGCCGAGCGCCTTTCTCGACATCGCACCACCATGGTCCGCCGGGCGCGGGCGCATCCTGGGAAGAACCATGTCCTCAGTTCGTCTTGGCCGGGTCTCCGCCCTGGCTCTCGTTCTCGCCGGCGGCCTTGCGGGCGTGGCCTTGGCCCAGGGCAAGTCTTCGGCCCTGGCCCATCCCGATCTCTGGCCCAAGGCCGCCAGTCCGGCGGCGATCACCGACGCTCGGACCGAGGCCTTCATTACCGCGCTGATGAGCCGGATGACGCTTGAGGAAAAGGTCGGGCAGACCATCCAGGCCGATGCGGCCTCGATCACGCCGGAAGACCTGCGAAAGTATCCGCTGGGCTCCGTGGAGGCCGGCGGCAACACCGCGCCCGGCGGCGATGACCGCGCCGCGCCGCCGCTGTGGGTGGACTGGATCAAGGCCTATCGCGCCGTGGCGCTGGAGAAGCGTCCGGGCCACACGCCGATCCCGATCATCTTCGGCATCGACGCCGTGCACGGCCACAACAACATCGTCGGCGCGACGATCTTTCCGCACAATATCGGCTTGGGCGCGGCGCGCGATCCGGACCTGATCCGCCGCATCGGCGAGGTGACGGCCCGCGAGGTGGCGGCCACCGGCGCCGATTGGACTTTCGGTCCCACGGTGGCCGTGCCGCGCGACGAGCGATGGGGCCGCGCCTACGAGGGCTACGCCGAGGATCCGGAGGTGGTGAAGACCTATGCCGGGCCCATGACCTTGGGCCTGCAGGGCGCGCTCGTCGCCGGCAAGCCGCTGGCCCCCGGCCACGTGGTCGGCTCGGCCAAGCACTTTCTCGCGGATGGCGGCACGGCGGGCGGCAAGGACCAGGGCGACGCCCAGATCGCCGAGACCGAGCTGATCCGCCTGCACGCCCAGGGCTACCCGCCGGCCATCGACGCGGGCGTGCTGACCGTCATGGTCTCGTTCTCCAGCTGGAACGGGGTCAAGCACACCGGCAACAAGAGCCTGCAGACCGACGTGTTGAAGGGCCGAATGGGCTTCCAGGGCTTCGTGGTCGGCGACTGGAACGCCCACGGCCAGGTCGAGGGCTGCACCAACACCAACTGCGCTCAGGCCTGGAACGCGGGCATGGACATGGTGATGGCGCCGGACAGCTGGAAAGGCTTGTTCGAGAACACCCTGGCGCAGGTGAAGGATGGCGCGATCCCGATGACGCGCCTGGACGACGCGGTGCGCCGGGTGTTGCGGGTCAAGATCAAGGCGGGTCTGTTCGACGACAACCGGCCGCTGGAGGGCCGCTTCGACCTCTTGGGCGCGCCCGAGCACCGGGCCGTGGCCCGCGAAGCGGTGCGCAAGTCGCTCGTTCTGCTGAAGAACAACGGCGTCCTGCCGGTCAAGAGCTCGGCCCGCGTGCTGGTGGCCGGCGACGGAGCCGACGACATCGGCAAGGCGTCGGGCGGCTGGACCCTGACCTGGCAGGGCACGGGCAACAAGAACAGCGACTTCCCACACGGCCAGTCGATCTATGCCGGTGTCGCCGAGGCGATGAAGGCCGGCGGGGGCAGCGCCGAACTGGCGGTGGATGGGGCGTTCAAGACCAAGCCCGACGTCGCCATCGTCGTCTTCGGCGAGAACCCCTACGCCGAATTCCAGGGCGATCTGACCAATGTCGAATATCAGCCCGGCGACAAGCGCGACTTGGCCCTGCTGAAGCGGCTGAAGGCGGCGGGCATTCCGGTGGTGTCGGTGTTCATCAGCGGCCGGCCGCTGTGGACCAACCCGGAGATCAACGCCTCGGACGCCTTCGTCGCGGCCTGGCTGCCCGGCAGCGAGGGGGGCGGGATCGCCGATGTGCTGATCGGCGACAAGGCCGGCAGGCCGCGCCACGATTTCCAGGGACGTCTATCGTACAGCTGGCCCAAGCGCGCCGACCAGGAGCCGATCAATGTCGGCGACCCCGGCTATGACCCCCAGTTCGCCTATGGCTATGGCCTGGGCTACGCCAAGCCGGGCAAGGTCGGGACGCTGCCCGAGGACCCCGGCGCGGTGTCGGCGGCGGTCAATGTCGATCGCTACTTCGTGGCGGGACGGGTCCCCGCGCCCTGGACGCTGAACGCCGCCGGGGCCGTGGCGCTGAAGACCCTGGACGCTGGGGCCCAGGAAAACGCGCGGCAAGCCGTCTGGAGCGGCGAGGGGAACGGCGCCCTTAGTGTCGTCGGGCCGCCGGCGGATCTCTCGCGGCAGACCACCGGCGACATGGCGATCTCGATCAAATTCAGTGTGGACGCTTCGCCGGATAAGCCGGTTTCCCTGGCGTTGGCCTGTGGCGAATCCTGCGGGGCGGCGGTAGACGTAACGTCAACGTTGTCAGGTGCGAAAATCGGCGAATGGCGTACGGCCAAGATCAAACTTTCCTGCTTCAAGGCCAAGGGCGCGGACATGACGCATGTTTCGTCCCCCTTCACGCTATCCAGCTCGGGGCGCATGACCCTGACGTTCACGGAAATCCGCCTGGCGTCCAACGAGGGCGACGCCGTCTGCCCGCCCACCTGAAGCAAAAAGCCCGCCTGACACGAAAAGAAGGAGCGACGGCATGATCCGCGCCCGTCGCTCCCGCATCGTCGCCACGATCGGTCCGGCCTCCAGTTCGCCCGAGATGATCGTCGCCCTGGCCAAGGCCGGGGCGGACGTCTTCCGTCTGAACTTCAGTCACGGCGCGCACGAGACCCACGCCGCCGTCTATGCCGCCATCCGCGAGGCCGAGGCCGTGGTTGGACGTCCGCTGGGCATCCTGGCGGACCTGCAGGGGCCAAAGCTGCGCGTCGGCAAGTTCAAGGACGGCCCGGTCATGCTGAAGCCGGGGCAGGCCTTCCGCTTCGACGACGATCCGACGCCGGGCGACGAGACCCGGGTGCACCTGCCGCATCCGGAAATCCTGACCGCCATGCGGCCCGGCGCGACCCTGCTGCTGGACGACGGCAAGCTGCGCATGACCGTGACGGACGCCGGACCGGGCTATGCCGAGACCACCGTGGTCAACGGCGGCAAGCTCTCCGAGCGCAAGGGCGTGGCCGTTCCGGACGTCGTCATCCCGATGTCGCCCCTGACGGCCAAGGACCGCGAGGACCTGGCCTTCGCCCTGCGTCTCGGCGTCGACTGGGTCGCGTTGTCGTTCGTACAGGCCCCCGAGGACATGGCCGAGTTGCGTCGCATCGTCGAAGGGCGCGCCGCCGTGCTGGCCAAGATCGAAAAGCCCCAGGCGCTGAAGGTGCTGGGTCCGATCCTCGACCTCTGCGACGGCGTCATGGTGGCTCGCGGCGACCTCGGCGTCGAGATGGCCCCGGAAGAAGTGCCCGTGGCCCAGAAGGGCATTCTGCGCGCGGCCCGCGAGCGCGGCATTCCGGTGATCGTCGCCACCCAGATGCTGGAGTCGATGATCAGCTCGCCCACCCCGACCCGCGCCGAGGCTTCCGACGTGGCCAACGCCGTCTATGAGGGCGCGGACGCGGTGATGCTGTCGGCGGAATCGGCGGCCGGCGACTATCCGATCGAGTCGGTCTCGATGATGAACCGCATCATCGAACGGGTGGAGCGCGACCCGCGCTGGCCCGAGCTGATGCAGGCCGAGCAGGTGCACGACGACGTCGACGCCGACGTGCTGGTGGTCGCCGCCGCCGGCGCGGCCAAGGCCGGCTCGACCAAGTGCCTGGTGGCCTTCACCACCACCGGCGCCACCGCGCGGCGCCTGTCTCGGGAGCGACCGCTGCAGCCGGTGCTGGCCCTGTCGCCCAATATCGACGCGGTGCGCCGCATGGCCTTGGTCTGGGGCGTCGAGCCCCGGGTCAGCGCCCAGCCCGACAGCCTGGAGGTCGTCACCACCGACGCCTCGAGCAAGGCGCTGGAACTGGGGCTGGTGGCGCCGGGCGAGCGCCTGCTGGTCGTGGCCGGCACGCCGTTCGGCGCGCCTGGCGCGGCCAACCTGCTACGCCTGGCCCATGCGCCGGCCCCCGCGCGTCGTCGCTAGAGTCTCGTGAAGGACGCCGGCAGCAGCCGCTCGTAGCCTCTGCGGACCGCGCCGTAGCACTCGCAGGTCATGGCCTCGAGGCCTGGGCGGTCCAGGATATCGACCACGCCGCGCCGGTAGCGGATCAGCCCCTTGCTTTGCAGCGAGCCGGCCACCGCGGTCACCGTGGTGCGCTGGACGCCTAGCATGTCGGCCAGGAACTCCTGGGTCAGGTTGACCGTGTTGCTGTCGATCCGGTCGTGACAGCCCAGCAGCCAGCGGCAGAAGCGCGCCTCGACGGCGTGCAGGGCGTTGCAGGCCACGGACTGGATCACGTGGCCGAACAGGGCCTCGTTATGGCGATCGACCAGGTCGCGCAGGGCGACGCTCCGCTTCCAGACGTCATGCAGCGCGGCCGCGCCGATGCGCAGGGCCGACCCGGGCGCCTGGACGATCGCCCGGCTCAGAGACGCGCGCGGGGCCGCGGCCGCCATCAGGCCCATCGCGCCCTCTCGACCGATCGTGGCCGACTCGATCGCCGCGCCGTTCTCCATCAAGGTCATCAGCGAGATGACGCAGTCGTTTGGGAAATAGACCTGTTCGATAGGGTCGCCGGGGTCGCACAGCAGGCGACCCTTTTCGAGATCCGTGGTGAAAAGGTGCGGCGAGAGCAGAGCCCTGTCTTCGGGCGGCAGGGCGAAAAGCAGGCGGTTCTTCAAGGTCGCTAACGGCCCAGTCATGGGAATCGAACGCCGTCTCGCGGCAAGGGTTGCAAGCTATAGGCAGGCCGTCCGCGCGGCGCCGTCGCTTAGCCGACACAATCCAGCAAGATGCTCATCGAAAGCAGCCAACGCCTCGAAAGGGTCTGCTTTTCGCCATCATTAAACGCTTTGAGCATCTGTCGGATTCCCGACCAAACTGCTCAATAGAGTTGGTCATCGACCTTCGAAATCTTGGCGTCGACCAATAAAAAAGCCGCCCAAAGGGCGGCTTTTTTGAAGCGATGAGAGCCGCCCGCGAGGGCGGCTCGAGGATGGAAATCAGAAGCCCATCAGTCGGGCGTAGCGGTCGCGGTGGAAGCTGGCGCCGCCGAACAGGGCCTCGGTGACGCGGGCGCGCTTCATGTAGAGGCCGGCGTCGTGGGCGTCGGTCATGCCGATACCGCCGTGCATCTGGACCATCTCGTTGGAGGCCAGGTGGACGAGGTCCGAAGCCTTGGCCTTGGCCAGCGAGGCGAGGGCGCGGCTGTCGGCGCCGGCGTCCAGGGCCTCCAGGGCGGCCTCGACGCACGAGCGGGTGGTCTCCAGGTCGGTGAACCACTTGGCGGCGCGGTGCTGCAGCGCCTGGAACGTGCCGATGACCTGGCCGAACTGGGTGCGGGTTTTCAGATACTCCAGCGTGATGTCGAAGGCCTGCGAGGCGCTGCCCAGCATTTCGGCCGCGAGACCGGCATAGGCGCGGTCCAGCACCGGCTCCAGCACGGACCAGCCCTGGTCGACCTCGCCCAGCACCGCGTCGGCGCCGACCTCGACGCCATCGAAGGCGATCCGGGCCGCGCCGCGCGAGTCCAGCAGCGACAGATGGCTTCGCGACACGCCGGGCGCGTCGCCGGGGACCAGGAACAGGGTCAGGCCGCCAGTATCACTCGGGGAGGTCCCCGCGCCGCTGGTGCGGGCCACGACGATCAGCAGGTCGGCGGCCTCGCCGTCCAGCACGAAGGTCTTGGTCCCGTTCAGCACATAGCCCGAACCGCTCTTGGTCGCGGTCAGGGCCGTGCGGGCCGGGTTATGGTGCGAGCCCTCGTCGATGGCCAGGGTGGCGGCGGCCGCGCCGGTGGCGATCTTGGGCAGCCAGGCCGACTTCTGGGCGTCCGAGCCGCCCAACTTCAGGGCCGAGGCGCCGATCATGGCGGTGGAGAGCAGGGGCGAGGCGACCAGGGTGCGGCCGGTTTCTTCCAGGATCAGGCCGAGGCCCAGATAGCCGAAGGCCGAGCCGTCATGCTCCTCGGGGACGATCACCCCGGCCCAGCCCATTTCGCCCATTTCGCTCCAGGCGGCGGGATCGAAGCTCCGTTTGGAGCCGCCGTCGCGCAGCTTGCGCAGGGCGCCGACGGGGGCGCTTTCGCTGGCCCAGCCCTTGGCGGCGTCGCGCAGCATCGTCTGTTCTTCGGTCAGGACGGCCATCAGGCGTGCTCCCTGGATTGATGACGGGCGGCCCAGTCGAGGGCCTGTTCCAGACGGTCGTTGCCCCAGAAGAGCTCGCCGTCGGCGGTTAAGAAGCTGGGCGCCCCGAACAGGCCGCGTTCCTTGGCCATGCGGACATGGTCCTTCAGCAGGGCCTTGATCGGGTCGGATTGGGCGGCGGCGAGCACGTGCTCGGGACCCGCGCCGACCTCGGCGATCAGCGGGGCGAGAACGTCCGGGCTGGCGATGTCGAGGTCATCGACGAAATTGGCTTGGTAGACCGCGCGGCTGAAGGCGGGCGTCCAGCCGTCCTCAAGCCCCACCAGCGCCACGCGCGCGGCCAGAAGGCTGCCCCGCGGAAACTGGCTGGGGCGGCGCAGCGGCAGGCCCGAGTCCTCGCAGACCCGCTCCAGGTCCCGCCACATATACTGGCCTTTGACCGGCACGACGTTGAACGGACTGTCGTTCATCCCTTGCTGCTCGTGGAACAGCGGTCCCAGGATGAAGGGCCGCCAAGCCACCGCCACGCCCTTGTCCGCGGCCAGCCGCTCGATGCGCATGGCCGCAGGGTAGGAGTAGGTCGAGGCGAACTCGTACCAGAACTCGATCATCCTACTGGTGGTCCAGCAGGCCCAGGACGCGCTTGGCGACGACGTTGAGGTTCACCTCGCTGGTGCCTCCCTCGATCGAGTTGCCCTTGGCGCGGAGCATGGCGCGCGGGGCGGCCAGCTCTTCACCGCTGAAGCCTTCGCCCTCCCAGCCCAGGCCTTGCAGGCCCAGGGCCTCGACCAGCAGCTCGGTGCGCTCCTGGTTCATCTTGGCGGCGGCGTACTTGATGATCGAGACGGCGGCGCTGGGGCCCGAGCCCTGCTTGGACTCCGCCTCAGCCCGGCGCACGGTCAGCATGAAGGCGTGGGCGTCCATGGAATGGGCCGCGAGGCGCGCGCGGAAGTCGCCATCGGCGATGCGGCCCTCGCCATCGACGCCGATCTCCGTCTTGGCCGCCTCGACGGGCGAGAGACCGCCGCCGCCGCCGAAGCCCGACGCGCTGATGTTCTGGCGCTCGTACTGGAGCAGCCGCTTGGCGATGTCCCAGCCGCCGTTCAGCTTGCCGACCAGATGGTCCTTGGGAACCTTCACATTGTCGAAGAAGGTTTCGCAGAAGGGCGAGGAGCCGCTGATCAGCTTGATCGGGCGGGCCTCGACGCCGGGCGTGGTCATGTCGAACAGCACGAACGAAATACCCTCATGCTTCTTCGACGTATCTGTGCGAACCAGACAGAAGATCCAGTCGGCCTGGTCGGCGTAGCTGGTCCAGACCTTCTGGCCGTTGATCAGGTAATGATCGCCCTTGTCCTCGCACTTGGTCTGCAGCGAGGCGAGGTCCGAGCCCGCCCCGGGCTCGCTATAACCCTGGCACCAGCGGATCTCGCCACGCACGATCTGCGGCAGGAACCGCTGCTTCTGTTCCTCGGTGGCGTATTCCAGCAGCACCGGGCCCAGCATCCAGACCCCGAAGCTCATCAGGGCGGGGCGGGCCTTGATCCGGCGCAGCTCCTGCTCCAGCACCTTGTTCTGGGCCTTGGAGAGGCCGCCGCCGCCGTATTCCTTTGGCCACATCGGCGCGGTCCAGCCGCGCTCGGCCATACGGTCCAGCCACACCTTGGCGTCGGGATTCTTCCAGACCATCTTGCGGCCGCCCCACGGGGCCTCGTCCTCGCTCATCGGGGCGTTCAGGGACGGCGGATAGTTGGCCTCCAGCCAGGCGCGCGTCTCGGCGCGGAAGGCGTCGAGTTCGGTTCCCCCGAAGTCGGCCATGGTCGTTCTCCCTAATTCCTAGAGCGTGATAGCCGAAAGTGTAAGCGGTTTCGGCGGTTATCACGCTCTAAATGTTTGATTTAGAGCCTTATTTTCCACTCGAATGATTCCATTCGAGTGGATAAGGCTCCGAGGCGGACGTCTTTGGCGACACACTACGCCAGCGCGCGGCGCGGGCAAGTCGATTCAAACGATCGTTCGCGTCTTGAAGCGGGACCGCCCCGGCGTTCGCGCGCTATAGAGAGGCCAAAGCTGGATCCCCCTCGGGATTCGTCACTTCGGGATCTGAATGTCCTCGACGGTTTTCAGGCCCGCGGCCCTGGCGATCGCCCCAACCCTGGCGGCGATCTTGGCCGCGTGCGCCGGTGTCATGCTGCTGGCTTCGGGCGCCACGCCGTCGGACCCGACGCGCTTTCTGCTTCTTCTGGCCTTCGCGCCGGACCTGCTGATCGAGATCAGCCACTTCTTCTCCTCGATCCTGGGCATTGTCCTGCTGATGCTGGCCTTTGGCCTGCGGGCGCGCCTGGGCGCGGCCTGGTGGGCGGCGCTGATCGTGCTGGCGGCCTCGGCGGTGCTGGCGATCTTCAAGGGCCTGAACTGGGAAGAGACGGCGATGCTGTCGGTCTGCTTCCTGGCCATCGTTCCGTTCCATGACGCGTTCCCGCGCAAGGCGGCCCTGACGCGGATGGAGATCACGCCTGGCTGGCTGCTGTCGGCCGGCGCGGCTATCGCGGGCGCCGGTCTGCTGGGCTGGTGGTCGTTCACCCACACCGAATTCGCCGACAAGTCGGTGATCAAGCTGCTGCAGGATCACGACGAGGCCGGACGCGCGATCCGATCCTCGGTCGCGGCCGCCGTCGTGCTGCTGGCCGTCGGCGTCTGGCGCATGATCTCGACCGCCGCCACGCCCGCCGTGGTCGACGACACCGATCCCGAGTTCGGGCGCGTCCGCGCCATCCTGGCCAAGGCCGAGGACGCCGAGCCCGCAGCCAACCTGGCGCTGCTGGGCGACAAGCGCTTCCTGTTCTCGGCCTCGGGCGAGAGCTTCCTGATGTTCGGCGTGCGCGGCCGGTCGTGGATCGCCCTGGGCGCGCCGGTCGGCAAGCGCGAGGAGCGCATGGAGCTGTTCTGGCGGTTCCGCGAGCTGGCCGACGCCCACGCCGCTCGCGCGGGGTTCTACGCCCTCGGTCCCGACGACCTGCCGGACTCCGTCGACCTGGGTCTGGCCATTCAGAAGACCGGCGAGAGCGCCGCCGTGCCGCTGGAGGCGTTCAGCCTGGCCGGCCGCCGCCGCGAGGTTCTGCGGCGCAACTGGCGCAAGGCCGGGGAGGGCGGGGCGGCCTTCGAGGTGCTGCCGGTCGGCGGCGCCTTGGAGATCATGGACGAACTGGCGGCGATCTCCGACGCTTGGCTGGCCCATCACGCCGGCGGCGAGAAGAGCTTCTCCATGGGCGGCTTCGACCGCCGCTACGTCGCCGAGTTCCCGGTGGCGATCGTGAGGGGCGAGGAGGGCAAGATCGTCGCTTTCGCCACCCTGTGGCTGACGGCGTCGAAGACCTCGTTCTCGATGGACCTGATGCGCTATTCCGACGAGGCGCCCAAGAACGTCATGGACTACCTGTTCGTCGAGCTCCTGCACTGGGGCAAGGACGAGGGCTATCAGGCGTTCGAGTTCGGCATGGCGCCGCTGGCGGGGCTGGACGACCGGCCGCTGGCGCCGATCATGTCGCGCGTCGGCCGACTGCTCTACGAGCGCGGCGAGGAGATCTATAATTTCCAGGGCGTGCGGCGCTACAAGGACAAGTACGACCCCGTCTGGCAGCCGCGCTACATTGCCGCGCCTCAGAAATGGGCCATCCCTTTTCTGCTCGCCGACATCGGTCTGCTGTCCTCCGGCGGGGTTTCGGGACTGGCCAAGCGGCCCAAGAAGGCCGCGACCTAGTAGCGCGGGGCGTTGCCGGTCTGGACGCCCAGCAGGTTCACCAGGTGCACGATCATCAGCATCAGTCCGACCACGCAGACCATCATCATCGGGCGCCACGGAACCATGCGCGGGCCCTTTGAAACATCGGCCGGACGGGCTCCACGCCATCCGAAGAACGCGGCGAGCGCGAAGAGCGCCGAGGCCGCGATGAGAGTCGTCGCCAGATCCATGGCGGCTTGTAGGCCTGCGACAATCGGCCTGGCAAATGGTTAACATGCGTTAACCCTCTTGCATTTGAAGCGCGCTACAGAACGTCAAGACTCTGTCCTGATTCCTCCACAGTGAATCGCTCGGCCACTACATCTGGCGTGTTCGTCGCGTTTACACCCTAGGAATCGGTGACTAGCGTTTTCCCCATATGCGGGGAGATCGATTCGCATGACGGCGGCTTCGCCATGGAGCGTTAAAGGGATTGATCCCAAGGCACGGGAGGTCGCCAAGGACCTCGCGCGTCGCTCCGGCATGACTCTGGGCGAGTGGCTCAATCGCATGATCATCGAGGGCGATGGTCAGCCCGCGGATACACGCGCCGCCGGCGAGGATGCTCCGAACCGCGCCTATCTCGAGATCGCCAACGGCGACGCGCCCACCCGGATGGAGATCGCCGGGCACCCCGCCGACGAGGTGGGGCGCGTGGCCATCGCCCTGGATCGCTTGACTCAGCGGATCGAAGCCGCCGAAGGCCGCAACGCGGCCGCCATCACCGGCATCGACCATTCGGTCCGTGACGCCCTGACCCGCCTGGGGCAGGCCGAGCGCGAACAGATCGCCGTCGCCGCTCGCTTCGAAGGGGCGGTGGACGAACTCAAGACCGAGCAGGCCCGCGCCGCCGAGCGGATGCGCCGCATCGAGACCGAGGCAGCCGGGCCGCGTTCGGCCGAAGCTCTGCGCGCGCTGGAAGGGGCATTGGGCAAGGTCGCCAGCCATCTCTATGACGGCGAGGCCCGGACCCGCGAGGCGATCGCGGCCCTGGAAGCCCGCCTGAACGAACAGTCCGCCCCCGCGCCTCAGGATCCCGCCGCCGTGGTCGACGCCGTCGTGGCCCGTCTGGGCGAACGCCTGGAAGCGGCCGAGTCCCGCACCAACGAGGCCCTGCGAGAGCTGGGCTCGTCCTTCGCCGCTCTCGACAAGCGCATCGGCGCGGTCGAGGGGGCCAATCCGACCGCCGGCGTGCAGGAGCGTCTGGACAGTCTTGCGGCCAGCCTGAGCCAGAAGATGGAGGCCGCCCGTCTCGAAATGGCCGCCAAGCTGCGCGAAAGCGCGGACGGCCGCTTCGACCGCATGGAGCGCAAGCTCGGCGAGATGGCCGCGCACGTTCAGGCCGCCGAGCAGCGTTCGGCCCAGGCCATCGAGCGCATGGGCCGCGAGGTCGTGGGCGTCGCCGACGCCTTCAACCGTCGCGTCCACGCCGCCGAGACCCGTAACAGCGCCGCCATCGAACAGATCGGCGGAGAGGTGGCCCGCATCGCCTCGACCGTCGAGCACAAGCTGAACCGCGCTGACAGCGTCCAGGCCCAGGCCTTGGAAAAGCTCGGCGGCGAGATCGCTCGCATCACCGAGAAGCTCGCCGAGCGCATCGGCGCCGCCGAGCGCCGCAACGCCCTGGCGATCGACGATGTCGGCGAGCAGGTGGCCCGCGTCACCGAACGCCTGAACCAGCGCCACGAGCGTTCTAGCCAGGAACTGATCGACCGTATCCGCCAGAGCGAGGAGCGGACGGTCCGTCTGCTGGAAGAGGCGCGCGAGAAGATCGACAGCCGCCTGCACGAGGCTCAGCGCAAGGTCGAGCAGGCCGCCGCCGCGCCGGTCGTCGCCGCTCCCGCGCCGGCGCCGGTCCGTCCGTCCGCGCCGGCTTCGCCGTTCGCCGTCGACGGATATGGCTTCGGCCAGGCCGCCTCGTTCAGCCATGGCGGGCCCATCGAAGAGCCGGACGACGTGTTCGACATGCCGGCCCCGACATCTCGCGCCCCGGCGTTCGAGGTCGCCGAGTTCCCGGCCGTCGAGCCCGAGCATCGTTCGTTCGGCCACGACGACTACGCCGTCGCCGACGGTTTCGAACCCGACCCGGAACCGGTCTACGCGGCCGAGTCCGAGATGTCGGACTTCGCGCCGGCCGAGCCGTCGCGCCCGATGTCGACGCGCGACATCATCGAGCAAGCCCGCGCCGCCGCGCGCGCCGCAGCCGCCGCCGACGCCAAGGGCGGCAAGAGCGCGAAGCCGGCCAAGAAGGACAAGGCGTCGAAGGCGGCCAAGGTCCCCGAGGAGAAGGCGCCCAGTTCGTCGCTGTTCAGCGGCTTTGGCGGCTTCGGGGTCAAGAAGCCCAAGCCGCGTCTCGGCGCGACGGTCGCCACCGTCGCGGTCGCGGTCGCCACCGCCACGGCCCTGGGCGCCGGGGTCGGCGGTCTGCTGCTGGTGAACGCCGACAATTCCAGCGCCACGCCGGCTCGAGTCGCCGAGGCCATCGCCGGCCGCAAGGCCGACGCGGTCGTCAACGCGCCCGAGGCCGACACCACGCCGGGCGCGCCGCGCGTCGCCGTGGCCATGTCGGCCCAGGCTCAGCCCGCCGATCCCGCGCGGGTCGACACCCCCCCGCCGGCCGCCGGCCAGGCCGCCGAAAACGCCAAGGCGCTGTTCGAGGACGGCGTTCGCAAGATCGAGAGCGGCGACCGCTCGGGCGTCGAGATCCTAAAACGCGCCGCCAACCTGGGCCACCCGGCCGCGCAGTTCTACCTGTCGAAGATGTACGAGAGCGGCAAGGGCGGCGTGAAGAAGGACATGGCCGAGGCGCGTCGCTGGAGCGAGCGGGCCGCCAACGCCGGCGATCCGCGCGCCATGCACAACCTGGCCCTCTACTACTTCAAGGGCGAGGGCGGTCCGCGCAACACGACCACGGCCGCGACTTGGTTCCGCAAGGCCGCCGACATGGGCCTGGTCGACAGTCAGTTCAATCTGGCCCAGCTTTACGAGCAAGGCCTGGGCGTCAGCCAGAATCCGGCCGAGGCCTACAAGTGGTTCGAGATCGCCGGCCGCTCCGGCGACGCCACCGCGCGCGGCCGCGCCGCCAGCCTTCGCAACCAGCTGACCGCCGAGGCGCAGCGCACGGCCGAACGCTCCGCCCTGGCCTTCCGTCCCCAGACCCAGGTCCAGACCGCCAGCGCGGCCGCCTCGACCGCCGCCAGCACGAACCTGGGCATGGCCCAGCGGGTGCTGTCGCAGCTCGGCTATTACCAGGGTCCGCGCGATGGCGTGCCGTCGCCGGCCCTGCAGATGGCCATCTCCGCCTATCAGCGCGACCAGGGCCTGCCGGCCAACGGTTCGGTGGACGCCGAGACCTATAAGCGCCTGTCCGTCTACGCCCGCTGATCGGGTCGCCAGGCGTCGAAGTCGTCCGGGCGAAGCCCGACCCAAGGGTTCGGAATGACCTGAAATTTCCGGTTTTTAGCCGAAAATGGTCCGTGGACCTCTGGCGTCGGGTCGGTAATAGTCGCGCTCCGGGCAGGGAGGCGGGTCTGGTCGCCTTCGAAGGAGTAACACCATGAGCCAGTCCGCGGAGGAGCGGGCGCCGGCGCCGCCGGCGGTTTGGGTCCTCGGTCTGTCGACCCTCATTCCCTTTTTCGTCACCTCGGCCCTGTTCTGCTATGGCCCCCAGAGCGTCCAGAACGGCAGCCTGACGGCGATGCTGGCCTATGCGGCGGCGATGGTCTCGTATTTTGGCGGGGTGCGGACCGGGCTGGAGATCGAGAATCCCAACCCGCGCTGGTCGGTTCTGGGCATCTCATTGCTGTTCCCCTTGGCCGCGTTCGGCCTGCTGTTGGGCGAGCTGATGTTCGAGCCGGCCTGGCAGTTGTCGGGCTTCCTGCTGCTCTATCTGCTGCAATGGTTGTGGGACGTGACCAACCATGAAGGCCCGGCTTGGCGTCCTAGGATGCGCACTCTGATGACCGCCGGGGCCGCGGTTTCGCTGGCCTTCGCGCTGGAGCAGGCGCTGCACATGCCTTAAGGCGCGCGCTCTAATCCGGACGCAACGACCTTGGCCCCACCGCGTGGACGCGCCGAGGTCCCAGGGCGCCCGCCAGCATCGGTCCGGCGAACAGGTTCGAGAAGGCTTCGTCCAGAATGTTGAGCCCGCCCGTATAGGCGCCGAACGCCGGCAGGACCAGGCGTTGGCCATCCGTGACGAAGCAGCGGCGGCGCGTGGTCGCCCGGCCGCTGGTGATCCTGGCGGCTGGGTGCAGGTGGCCGGCCACTTCGCCGGGCCGCGCGCCGGGTTCGGGTTCGTGGCGAAAGACCAAGCCGGCCAGTCTGGCTTCGTCAATGACCGCGCCCGGCAGGGTCTTGGGGCCGTCGGCGTCGTGGTTGCCCACCGCCCAGACCAGCTCGCGCCCCATGGCCAGTCCCTCCAGCCGCCGGGCCTCGTCGGGCGCAAGCCGGGCCTCGCCGCCGCCGTCGTGGAAGCTGTCGCCGAGGAACAGCAGCCTGGCGGGCGAGAGCAGGGCGATCTCGCGGTCCAGGCGGTCCAGGGTCTCGCGCGTGTCGTAGGGCGGCAGCATCTGGCCGAAGCGGGCGGCGTAGCTGCTGCCTTTCTCGAAGTGCAGGTCGGCGACGACCAGCGCGCGTTCGGTCTCCAGCCACAGGGCGCCCGACCAGCGCAGCATGACCTCGACATTGGCCAGATCGATCCGCAGGCCGCCGCAGGCAGAGGGCTGAAAGCGAGTCATGGCATGGCCTCGGCGATCAGGTCTTCCTCGGCCTCGGCCAGGATCATCTCGCCGGCGGCGTCGCCCGGCGCGCGCTCGCGGCCGATCTCCAGCATGATCGGCACGGCGAAGGGAGACACGCGATCGAGCGACTTGTGACGAATATGGCCTTTCACCCGCGCCAGCATGTCGCCCAGGCGCGCGATGTCCAGCATTCCAGTGGCGGCGTCGTGTCGGGCGCAGCGCAGCATCAGGTGGTCGGGCTGGTGTTTGCGCAGCACGTCGTAGATCAAATCCGTCGAAAAGGTCACCTGCCGCCCCGACTTCTCGGCGCCGGGATGGCGACGCTCGATCAGCCCGGCGATCAGGGCGCAGTGCTTGAAGGCGCGCTTCATCATGAAGCTCTCGTCCAGCCAGGCTTCGAGGTCGTCGCCCAGCATGTCCTGGGCGAACAGCTCGTCGAGGTCCAGGTCGTCCATCGGCCGCAGGGACCAGATGTTGAGGGCGTAGTCGTTGCAGACGAAGCCCAGCGGCCCGACGCCCAGGCGATCCAGCCTTCGGGTCAGCAGCATGGCCAGGGTGGTGTGAGCTAGGCGGCCGTCGAACGGATAGCAGACCAGGTGGAAGCGCTTCCCGCGCGGGAAGGTCTCCAGCAGCATCTCGCCCTCGTCCGGAATGGCCGAGCGGACCTTCTGCCAGGTCAGCCATTCCTGAACGTCCGGCGGCAGGGCGGCCCATTCGCGCTCGTCGTGCATCATCTGGCGCACACGGCTGGCCAGATAGGTGGAAAGCGGGAATTTCGAGCCGCCCCAGCTGGGCATCTTCGGGTCGTCGTTGGGGGCGGGCGAAACGAAGGCGTCGGCGCCCACGAGGCTGTTGTAGCGCCACACCTGCCCCGCGAAGACGAAGGTGTCGCCAGGCGTCAGCTGCTCGAAATAGCCTTCCTCGGCCTCGCCGATCTTCCTGCCCCCCATCGGTCTCTTTCCGCCGCCGACGCGGATATTGATCATGCCCGGCGAGACGATGGCCCCGACGTTCATCCGATGCTGCTGCCGGGCCTGGGCGTTGCGGGCCGTCCATAGACCGTCGGCGTTCCTTACGATGCGCCGGAACTTGTCGTAGGTGCGCAGGGCGTAGCCGCCGGTCGAGACGAAGTCGACGACGGTTTCGAAGTCCTCCCAGGAGAGGTCCGCGTAGGGACCCGCCGAGCGGATCTCCTGGTAGAGAGCGGTAAGCTCGAAGGGTTCGGAGCAGGCGCAGCCCATGACGTGCTGGGCCAGGACGTCCAGCGCGCCGACGCGCGGCGGCTCGCCATCCAGGTGGTTCTCCAGGATCGCGTCGGCGGCGGCGCGGCACTCCAGCATTTCAAAGCGGCTGGCCGGCACGAACAGGGCGCGGCTGGGCTCGTCCAGGCGGTGGTTGGCGCGACCGATGCGCTGCACCATCCGCGACGCGCCCTTGGGCGCGGCGAGCTGGATGACGAGATCGACGTCGCCCCAGTCGATGCCCATGTCCAGGGTCGAGGTGCAGACCACGGCTCGCAGCGCGCCGCGCGCCATGGCCGCCTCCACCTTGCGCCGCTGTTCGGCCGACAGGCTGCCATGATGCAGGGCGATCGGCAGACCCTCGTCGTTCAGCTCCCACAGGCGCTGGAAGGCGAACTCGGCCTGGAACCGGGTGTTGACGAAAACGAGGGCCGTCTTGGCGCTCTTGATGATCTCATAGACCTCGGCCATGGCGTGCTCGGCCGTGTGGCCCGCCCAGGGGACGCGACCGCCGGAGACCAGCACCTCCACGACCGGTCGCGCGCCGCCCGAGCCGAGCACGAGGTCGATATCGGGTTCAGAGATCCTTCCCCGCGGGCGGGGGAGGTGGCCCGGAGGGCCGGAGGGGGCGAGCTGGATGCTGGCCGCG